>Ga0070741_10001509_pt1 | contig 70427 bp, 46 predicted proteins | sample Coa_R1_4_FD_66440 | JGI IMG/M metagenome (GOLD analysis project Ga0070741, IMG submission 66440) | Surface soil microbial communities from Centralia Pennsylvania, which are recovering from an underground coalmine fire - Coalmine... | ecosystem: Environmental > Terrestrial > Soil > Unclassified ... | reverse complement strand
CGGCATCAACTTCCATCGCGTCTTCGCGCACACACTCGTGCAGGCGGGCGATCCGCTCAGCCTGAAACGCAACCGCTCCAAAGTCGGCACCGGCGGGCCCGGCTACACGCTGCCCGCGGAGATTCGCCGCAAACACACCGAAGGCGCCGTCGCCATGTCGCGCCTGCCCGACACCATCAACCCTTCGCGTCGCTCCAGCGGAAGTCAGTTTTACATTTGCTTAAAACCGATGCCGGAACTCGATGGAAAATACACCGTCTTCGCGCACGTCATCGAGGGCATGGACGTGCTCGACAAAATCAGTGCGCAACCCGCCGACACGAACGACAATCCGCTCGAGCACGTCACGATCAAATCCATCAAAATCCAGCCGCGCAGCTAGGCCAGGGCCGCTGCGAAGAATCGCTTGCACCGCGCGAAAACGCGGATATAAAAGCAAGCCCCTCAACTTTTGGGTAGGTTCCGGAGTGGCCAAACGGGGTGGACTGTAAATCCACTGGCTTACGCCTTCGCTGGTTCGAATCCAGCCCTGCCCACCATTCCCGCCGGGGTCGCTGAGACCCACGCTCCGGCTCATGTAAAACGAGCCGGAGCAGCTTTAAATGGGCGACGAGTAGGGTGAAGATGCCGCCGGATAGCTTTAAAATGCTGTCAGGGTAGGGTGAAAACCCGGTCAGATCGCTTTAAAACGAAGCCGGAGTAGGATGAAAACCGCGTCGGAGCGCTACGGCGCGCACTGTATAGAACTACGCGAATAACGGCTAGCAATCGATGCCGACACCGGGGGTGGGGACGATGATTTCGCTTTTGGGGAGGTCTTCGGTGAGGGTCTGCCGGAACCACTCGACGGCGGGGACTTCGCCGTGGACGAGGATGATTTTCGCTGGGGCGACCTCGTTGATGTAGTCGCGGATGCTTTCGCGCGAGGCGTGGCCGCTGAAGTCGAAGCACTCGACGCGGGCGTTGAGCGGTTGCGGCGGCTGGGCGGCTTCGAGCGTGAGCGGGTCGCCGGGCCTGGCGAGGCGCAGCCGGCCGCCGGGTGATTTCGGGTCGGCGTATCCGACGAAGAAGATGGAGTGGGCGGCGTTGCTCATCATGCGCTGCGCGAAAACATTCGAGAGCGTCTTTTCCGTCATCATGCCGCTGGAGAGGGCGTAAATGCGGGAGGGTTTGATCGGCTCGTGGCCGCTGGATCTGCCGGCGATGACGAAGGGCGCGACGGCATCGAGGATTTGCAGCTCGGGTTTGAGGCGCGGGGTGGATTGCGCGAGTTTGTCGTAAATCTCGGTGAGCTTCGTGCTGAGGCCGCCGATGTAGATCGGGACGTTCGGGAGATGGCCGCGCTTTTTCATCTCGTGAAACATCGCGAGCGTTTCCTGCGTTTTGCCGAGTGCGAAGAGCGGCATGAGGACCGCGCCGCCGCGCGCGAACGCCTCCTTGAGCGCCTGCGCGAGCCGCTTCTGCTCGCCGGCGCGCGTGAAGCCGGGCGGCGTCTCGTGGTCGCCGCGCGTGGTCTCGATAATGAGCACGTCGATGTTCTCGGTCGGGAAACGCGCGGCGCGTGAGATGGCCTGATCCTTGAAATTGACGTCGCCGGTGTAGAAAACGCGAAGGCCTTCGCCGCGCATCAAGACGCCGACCGCGCCGAGCACGTGGCCGGCGTCGAAGAACTGGAACGTCAGCTCGGTGTCGTCATTCGTGCGCTCGCCGTCGCTGGTGAACCGCTGGTGGAGCGGCAATCCGCGCCAGCGTTTCGCGCAGAGATCGACTTCGCGATGCGTGAAGAGCGGGTAGTTTTGCAGGCCGAGTTCCTCACGCTGCCGCGTCATGACATTGACGGAATTGTGCAGCATCACGTCGGCGAGATGACGCGTCGCTTCGCTCATGAAAACGAGCGCGCGCGGCTGGCGTCGCATCAGCAGCGGCAGCGCACCGAGGTGGTCGTGATGCGCGTGCGAGAGGACGATCACATCCACGGAGTCGTCTGCGAGCAGCGCGAAATCGGGCAGCGCCTCATCGCCCACGTGCTCCGGGTGCATTCCGGAGTCGAGCACGATGCGTTTGCCGGCTATCTCGACGAGATAACAGTTCGCGCCGATCTCAACGCGGCGGGTAAGGTTCGTGAACTGCATTTAATGAAAATTCGGCAACTTTTAATGGTATGTGTGTTTAATTGAAAGATGTTAACGCCGCTCCCCATACGGCAATGGGATATGACCAAAGCCGCGCATCTGCTGAACCGCGCGGGCTTTGGAGGCTCGCCCGAACAGATCAAAGCGTTCTGTGAACTTGGCCTCGATGGCGCGGTAAAACAAGTGCTCAATGCCCCCGACGATGCGGAACAGTTCCCCAAGCCGGCGTGGGCCGCGCCGCGGAACATGATGGAAATGCGGCAGCAACTGCAGGCGCTGCCGCAGGAGGAACGCCGCGAGAAATTTCAGATGATGCAGAAGGAGGAGCGCGGTAACGGGATCGACCTGATCGCATGGTGGCTCGACCGGATGACGCGCTCGCCAAATCCGTTTCGCGAGAAGATGACGCTTTTCTGGCACGGGCATTTCGCGACGAGCGTGCAGAAAGTGAAGCAGCCGTTTTTGATGTGGAAACAGAACGAGACACTGCGCGCAAGTGCGTTCGGCAACTTTGGCGCGATGGTGAAGGAAATGTCGCGTGACCCGGCAATGCTCATCTGGCTCGACACCCGCGAGAGCAAAAAAGAGCACCCGAACGAAAACTTTGCGCGCGAGTTGATGGAGCTCTTCACGCTCGGCATCGGCAATTACAGCGAAGACGACATCCAGCAGGCTGCGCGCGCTTTCACAGGCTACAAGATGCACCCGGTCGACCAGACGTTTCGTTTCGCGCCAATGCAGCACGACGAGGGCGAGAAGAAATTTTTCGGCAAAACGGGAAATTTTAACGGCGACGACATCATCGACATGATCCTCGAGAAGCCGCAGTGCGCGCGTTTTATCGCGAAGAAAATTTGGGAGTTCTACGGTTATGAAAGCCCGAAGCCGGCGATCGTTGATGCGCTCGCGAACAGCTTCCGCGCGCAGAAATACGAGATCAAGCCGCTGATGAACGAGATTTTCCGCAGCGCGGAATTTTACTCAGCGGACGCGATCCGCACGCAAGTGAAGTCGCCGGTGCAATGGGTCGTGCAGACGGTGAAAATTTTGGAGACCGAGTTGCCGCGCGGACAGGTTGTCATCAATGTGCTGCGGCAGCTCGGGCAAATTCCGTTCGCGCCGCCGAGTGTGAAAGGCTGGGACGGCGGCAAGGCGTGGATCACCACTTCGACGCTACTGCTGCGCTACAATCTCGCCAATTTCGCGCTCGGCCGCGGGCCGATCAACATGCAGCGCGTGCGCAACGTCGCCGCGAACAAAAACATGAACCGGCCCGGCTTTGACGTGGAGAACCACACGCCGATCGATTTCGAGAAAATCGCGCCGAAGGAATTGCGGAGCGACTCGAAACGGCTGGTCGCGTATCTCGCGTTTCGCCTGTTCCAGAGCCCGCTCGGGCCGCGCGAATCGGAAAGCTTCATCGGATTCGTCGAGCAGCACAAAGACAACCTCGACGACGAAACCATCCGCGACCTGCTGCATCTGATGATGAGCACGCCGCAGTATCAATTGACATAACATGAGCGACCACGACCACATCATCGAACCCCACACGCGCACGCTGCACACGCGGCGTGAGTTCATGCGCACATCGATGCTTGGAGCCGCAGCGGCGTGGACACTGCCGGTATTCCTGCAGAAGACTTTCCTCACGCTCGACGCAATGGCTGCCGACTCGGCGATCCAGTCCGCGACGGGAAAAGACGGAACGATCCTCGTTGTTTTACAGCTTGCAGGTGGTAACGACGGGTTAAATACCGTTGTGCCGTGGGCGGATGACGCGTATTACAAGGCGCGCCCGGTCATCGGCATCAAATCCGACGCGGTGCTGAAGGTGAACGACTACATGGGCCTGAACCCGAAGCTCGCCGGGCTGAAGTCGCTCTACGACGAGGGACATCTCTCGATCCTCCAGGGCGTCGGTTATCCGAACCCGAATCGCTCGCATTTTCGCTCGACCGAAATCTGGCAGACCGGCTCGGATGCGGACAGAAACGAGAGCTACGGCTGGCTCGGGAAATATTTCGATAGCTGCTGCAAAGGCGCGGATCCGACGGTCGGCGTCGCAATCGGCAACGAATTGCCGCAATCGTTCACGTCGCCTCACCCAACCGGCGTGTCGTTTTCGCGACCGGAGCAATATCGCTGGATGAACAATGATCGCACCGGCGACACCGACGCGCTTTTCCGCGAACTCAATTCGCCCGAGCAATCCGCAGACACGAACGCCGGCGGCTCGATCGGCATGATCGGCGGCGCGAAACAGAAAACCGGCGGGAGCACGCTCGACTTTTTGCAGCGGACCGCGCTCGACGCACAGATGAGCAGCGACAAGGTCCTCGAGATCGCGCGCAAATACAAAGCGAGCGTCGATTATCCGCACAGCCCGCTTGCCGACAGCCTCAATCTCGTCGCGCGGATGATCGCCGGCGGGCTCGCGACGCGTGTTTACTACGTGTCACAAGGCGGCTATGACACGCACACCAACGAAGCGCCGACGCACGAGCGCCTGATGGGCGAGCTCAACGACGCGCTCGCTGCGTTCGCGAAAGATTTGCAGGCGCAGGGAAATTTCCAGCGCGTGATGCTGATGACGTTCAGCGAATTCGGCCGTCGCGTTACGCAAAACGCGAGCAACGGCACCGATCACGGCGCAGCCGCGCCGATGTTCGTGATGGGCGGCGCGGTCAAAGCCGGCGTGTTTGGAAAATATCCGAGCCTCACCGAACTCAACGCTGGCGACCTTATTTACAACGTCGATTTCCGCAGCGTTTACGCGACGGTTTTGGAAAAGTGGCTTCGCGCGCCGAGCAAACAGGTGCTTGGAAAAGCGTTCCCGCTTTTACCAATCATCTGACCGCTCGGCGCGCTCGTTTTTAGCGAACAGTGCCGGACGTTCCGAAGCTGCTGCTGCCGCTTGTCGTCGCTCCCGCGGTGCCGCTCAATCCGGGCGAAGTGCCCGGACTCGCGCTCGGCGAAGCAGAAGCCGTCGCACTTGGGCTCGCGGAGGGGCCCGCCGAGCTGCTGCTGGTGCCGCCCGAATTGCCCGCGGTGCCGCCGGATGTTCCGCCGGTTGTTCCGCCACTTGCGCCTACGGTGCCGCCACCGGACATGCTGGTTCCGCCGGAAGTGCCCGCGCTGCCTGCGCCCGCGGTTTGTGCGAACGCAATGGCCGAACTCAAAGCGACGACGCTTGCCAATATTGCTTTTTTCAGTGTCGTTTTCATGCGTTATCAATTTCGCGAGGCATCGCGAAACGTAGCGTCGGGTTCGCGCCCGATTGGGCGATAGGTCAAAGCGAGCGCCCGCGCGCTACGCGAACATTTTTCGCAAAATCGAGTCGAGCCGCTCAAGATTGATCGGCTTGATGAGATGCTCGGAGAAGCCGGCTTCGCGCGAGCGTGCGATGTCGCTCTCCATGCCGAAACCGCTGAGCGCGATTCCGCGCAGTCCGTTGCCGCGCAATTTTTCCATCAGATCAAAACCGGTGCCGTCCGGCAAACCGAGATCGCTGATGAGCAGCTCGAATTTTTCCTGCCCGGCGAGCTGCAGCGCGGCACCGACGCTGTTGGCGGTTTTGACGCGATAACCGCGGCGCTCGAGCAGCATCTTCATGCCGATGCACGTGTCTTCGTGGTCGTCGACAAGCAGGATTTTGTGCTGCACAGACGTGCCTGCGAGCGTCGGCGTTTTACTCGGTTCTTCGGCTGTCGTCGCGGCATCGACAGTTCCAATCTCGACGCAAAATGTCGCGCCATTTCCGAGCCCTTCGCTCAACGCGGAAAGCTTGCCGCCATGCGCTTCGACCATCGCTTTGGAAATCGCGAGCCCGAGCCCGAGTCCGCCGAAACGGCGCGTGATCGAGCTTTCACCTTGTTCGAACGCGTTAAAAATTTTGTTGATCCGCTCCGGCGCGATGCCCATGCCGGTGTCGGTGACTTCGATGATCAAACGCCGCGCCCGATCGTTGCGCGAAGCGATGGTGATCTTGCCATGATCGGTGAATTTCACCGCGTTTTTGATCAAGTTCCAAAACACCTGCTGGAAGCGCGCCGGGTCCGCTTTCACGTGATAATCGGTCGCTTCGAGCTTCACCTCGACCGCGAGTTCTTTCGCTTCGATTTCCTTCTGGCAAATTTCGAGCGCGCGATGGATGACGCGATGCGCATTCACGATTTCCGGCGTGAGCTGGAGCTTGCCATGCGCGATGCGCGTAATATCGAGCAGGTCGTCGATGAGCCGCGCTTCGAGCTCGACGTTGCGCCGGATGATCTCGAGCGAATCGCGGATTGGCTTTTCGGAGCCGGCGATTTTTTCCAGCTCTGCTACCATCGTGATCACGGGCGAAAGCGGGTTGCGCAACTCGTGCGAAAGCAGCGCGAGGAATTCGTCCTTCGCCGCGTTTGCCGCGATGAGTTCCTTGCGAATGGTGATGTCGGTCGTGTTGTCCTCGATCAAAAAAAGAATGCCGTGCGTGCGACGTTCCGCGTCCTGCAGGCGCAGTAAATTGATCGACAAAAAATGCGTCGAGTCATCGCCAGCGGTGACGCGTTGTTCCTTCGCCTGGAACGGTGCGCCGGATGCGATGACGCGCTCGAGCATCGGCTCGACACCAAGCTTCACGTCGGAAAATTCCAGCGTGTCGATGTCGCGATCGGGCGGCACGCCGCCGAAGTTCTGCGCCATTTCAAGAAAGCTCTCGTTCGCCTGCAAAAACCGTTTTGTTAACGGATCGATCAGCGCAATTCCCACTGGCATGTTAGCGAGAATTTTTTCATTGAGAAACGTCTCGCGCTCGAATCGCTCCGTCGCTTCGAGCTGGCGTGTGTAAAGCCGGCTCACAATCCACGCCGCGGCGATCGAGCCGAGGATGAGCCACGCTTCGATAACGGATGTTTTCGATACCAGATCGTGCACCGGCTTGTATGCGATCGACACCGGCTGACTTAAAATCGCGGTCCAGCCGCTCGGCTCGACATAATCAAAGGTGACGAAGTTGTCGTTGAGCCGCAGATGATTTCCTTTGCTCTCGCGCAACGCCTTGATCAGCTCGGTGTCGGCCGGTTTGGTGCCGTCGTTTGGCCGGAAGTTTTCGTCGAAAAACGGGACGCCGTTTTGATCGATCACCTGCGCAATCGATTGCTCGCCGTAGTTTAGCGCGGCGAGACGCTTGCCGATTCGTTCAGCGAGCACGGTCGCGCCGATGTAGCCGGTGACTTCGCCGCTGCGCGTGCGCACTGACGCGGAAATAATCGTCGCCGGTCGTCCATCCGGCACGCGCCGAATCAAGCCGGAAACATACGCGCCATCCGCATCGCGTGTTTGCGGCAGCCAGTCTTTCGACGAAAAATCGGCGCCGGTCGATTCCAGCGAGGCGGGAATAGAGGCGATCAATTTTCCCGCCGCGTCGGTGATGAACATTCCGTCGATCTGCGGATGTGAATAAAACGCCTCGGCGAGCCAATCCTGCACCGATGTATCGCCGAATTGCCGCATGACCATTCGCTGCGTGAGCGGCAGATTTTGGTAATATTCAATCGCGTCGGCAGTGCGGCGGATGTCGGAATCGATGAGGCTGGCGAGCGATTCGACGAGCGTGTGCCGGTCAACGACGATTTTGTCTTCGAGCGTGCGCGACAAAATCGAATACGAAATCAGCGCCATCAAAATTGACGGCACACAACCGGCGAGAAAGACCGCAATCGAAATATCGAGCGGTCGAAAACGTCGTCGGTAAAGCGGTTTCACAAATTCGGAATCGTGATGAACGTGTTGTGTTGCGCTTGCACAGCAAGCTCGCGTGATTTTCGACTGTCAACCAATCGGCTTCAACTCTCAACCAACTGCGACTGCCAAATCCAGCTCCACGGAAGCGCGCCGAAGCCGAGAATCCAATCGTTAAAACGCTTTACGCTCCAGCCGTCGCGACCGACGAGACGCGCATGCAGCTTTTGCAATTCGAGCCGGCCGAGCAAATAACTCATCGGCACCGTCGGCGCGCTCGTATACCAGTTCACATCGCCCTCGGCGCGTTTTTGCGTGAAGCCGACGCCGTCGACCAAAAACTTCGCCGCGCTCGCGTGGGTCATTTTTCCGGAGTGCAAACCGCAATCGATCACGATGCGATGCGCGCGCCAGAGCGCGTCGGATAGTTGCATCAAGCGCGCGTGCGGCGCGTTGTAGACTTTGAAATCGACGCACATTTTTTCGCACCAAAGCGTCCAGCCCTCGTAAAAAATCGCGTGCGCAAAAAGCCGGCGCAGTTTGCTGCGGTGGCGATTTTGAATGACGAACTGCACGTGATGGCCGGGGTAGCCTTCGTGCGCGCAGGTCAGCTCGAGGCCGAAATGCTGCTGCACTTCCGCGCGACGCTTGGCCGGATCGCTTTGCAGCGCGCTCAAGTCGTTGACCCAGAAAATGCCGGTCTGGTCTTTCGCAAACGGGCCAGGCGAGTGATACGCCGCGGTCGGAAATTGATGACGCAAAAATTCCGGCACGAGCATGACGCGCAATTTTTCGCCGGGCGGCAGCGTCAGCAGATCGGCTCCAGCAAAGGCTTCACGGACTTTCGTGGTGACGCGCCGGTATTCGTCGAGCAGCGATTCGCTCGCAGGCGACCATTTTTCAGCCGCGGCATCGATGATTTCGTGCGCCGGTTTCCGGCCGAATTTTGCGGCTTCTTTTTTTAATTCGCCGCGAAGCTGCGCGATCAATTTGTGGCCGAGCGCCTCGGCTTCCGGCAGCGAATACGGCACGCCCAGCCGTTCGCGGATTAGAAATTCAAACGCATCGCGGCCAATCGAAAAGCCGTTCGCCGGCCCCGGCGCTTTGTTGGAAATCGCCCGCGCATATTTTTCAAACGCCGAACACGCGTCATGAAAAAGCGCCGCCGTTTTTTGCGGACGATCGGAAATGGCGGTGATCTGTTTTTCCAATTCGTCGAGAAACGGCTTCGCGCCTTCGCATGTTTTGATCGCGAGTTTCGTCCAAAGCGGCACCGGCTTTCGCACGCACGCCGCGCCCGCGGCTAAAAAATCGGGCAGTTTCGCGAGCCGGCTTTCGATGGCAGGTCGTGCGTGCCGCAAATTGTCCGCGTAACGAATGACGAGTCCGAAGATCGATTGGATCGCCGCGTCGCAATGCATTTGCGGATTCGTTCGCCAGCGTTCGAATTTTTCGTGATGCAGCAAACCGGTTCGCAGCATTGAAAGAAATCCGCGCCGATCCAGCCAGTCGTCGCCGCGAAATGCGTCGTCCGCCAGCATCTCGACCGCGTGCAACGTCTCGCGCAAAAGTCTCGTGTAGCGGCGATGTGTCTCTGCGTCGTTGCGGCCAAGCTGCGATTCGAATTCCGTGAGCCCGAGCTCGCTCGCGTCCTGCGGAAAGAGCGCGTGCGATTCGTCCAAAAATTTTTGCGCCGTCGCGCGGAAGGTGCGGAGCTCGTGATTCATGGTCGCGATCTTGATCTGGTTCATCATTTTTCCGCCAGATCAAGTTCGCGATCCGATCCGGAGACGTTTGGAATTGCGCTTGACCCATAAAAGCAAACCGGCATCATTCCGCGCGAATTGGACAGAAAACGCCCGATTCCTACTGAAAATGACTATGGCAGCAGGCACAGCCCACATAATTTGGACAATTTGTTACCTCGTTGTGCTCTTCGGGCTCTCGATTTACGGACTGCATCGCTACTGCATCGTCTATCTGTTTTTAAAATATAAACGAAACGTGCCGAAGCCGGCGGGCACGTTCGCAAAGCTCCCGCGAGTGACCGTGCAGTTGCCGATTTTTAACGAGCTTTACGTCGTCGAGCGGCTGTTGAAATCGGTCGCGGAACTCGATTATCCGCGCGAGTTGCTGCAGATTCAGGTGCTGGATGATTCGACCGACGAAACGCGCGAGATCAGCGCGGCGACAGTCGAGGAATTGCAGGCGCTCGGTTTCGACATCGAACTGATTCACCGAGTCGATCGCAGCGGCTACAAAGCGGGCGCGCTCGAAGGCGGACTGAAATGCTGCAAAGGCGAGTTCATTCTGATTCTTGATGCGGACTTCGTTCCGACTCGCGATCTTTTAAAGAAAACGATCCAGTTTTTCACCGATCCACAAATCGGGCTCGTCCAAACGCGATGGGGCCACATCAATCGCACCTACTCGCTGCTCACGCGCGTGCAGGCGATGTTCCTCGACGGCCATTTGATGCTCGAGCAAACCGCGCGCAGCCGCAGCGGACGCTTTTTTAATTTCAACGGAACCGCTGGCCTCTGGCGTCGCTCGTGCATCGATTCGAGCGGCGGCTGGCAGCACGACACGCTGACCGAAGACCTCGACCTCAGCTATCGCGCGCAGCTCAAAGGCTGGAAATTTGTGTTTCTCGCGGACCTCGTCACGCCGGCGGAGTTGCCGGTCGAGATCAATGGCTTCAAATCGCAGCAGCATCGCTGGACGAAAGGTTCGATCCAGACGTGCAAAAAAATCCTGCCAACGATCTGGCGCAGCAAGCTGCCGTTGCCGATCAAGATCGAGGCGACTGCGCATCTCACGTCGAATTTCGCCTATTTGCTGCTCGTGTTTTTGTGCGTGCTTTTGCATCCGTCCACCGGCGGTCTCGGCGGCGGAATCTGGCGCACGGTGCTGCTAGACATTCCGATTTTCTGCATCGCATCGGTTTCGGTTGCGGTCTTTTACATTTGCGCGCAGCGCGAGCTTTATCCGAAAACGTGGTGGAAGGAAATTTTACTGCTTCCACTTTTGCTCGGACTCGGCGTCGGACTCGCGATCAATAACGCCAAAGCCGTTTTGGAAGCCGTCTTTAATCACGTAAGCGAATTTACCCGCACGCCGAAATACGGTATCGAAAATAAATCCCAGTCCTGGCGCGCGGCAAAATACGCGTCGATCAAAACGGCGGTGCCGCTCATCGAGCTTGCGTTCGCGATTTATTTTACCGGCGTTTTTCTCGACGCGCTGCTCACCGGCCAATGGCTTTCGCTGCCGTTTTTGCTGATGTTCCAAGGCGGTTTCGCATACGTCGCACTTTCGTCGATGGCGCAGTGGATGCCGCGTTTTAGCAGCGAAACCGCAGACGAGCCTGACGACGAGGAAGAAGCCGTTCCGGCTTAATTTCACGCTCCCCTCGTTGCGGCTTGGCACAAACCGTGCTTAATAAAGCTGCATCATGAGCTTTGGACGTGTTGTTTTCATGGTTTGCACGGCTTTGATGTCCGTTCGCGCCTTTTCATACGATGTGGAACGCAACGTAATCATCAGCGTTCCCGATCAGAAACTTGCCGTTTTGGAAAACGGCGAGCCCATTGCCGAGTATCGCGTTTCGACTTCGCGCTACGGCTTGGGCGATCGGTTTAACAGCTACGCTACGCCGCTTGGCGAAATGCAAGTTGCCGCAAAAATCGGTGACGGCATGCCGATGGGCGCAGTTTTTAAAAATCGCCACGTTACCGGCGAAATCCTTCCGCCGAATGCGAGCGGACGCGATCCGATCGTCACGCGAATCCTCTGGCTGCGCGGATTGCAATCGTGCAACAGCAACGCATTTAGCCGCAATATCTACATTCACGGAACGCCAGTGGAGCGGCTCATCGGCCGTCCGGCGAGCTACGGCTGCATTCGCATGCGTTCGCGCGACGTCGTCCAGTTGTTCAACATGGTGCAAGTGGGCGCAAAAATCAGTGTGACTACGCTGTCAATTCATCGCGCGTTAGCCGCTGCGACAACGTTCGGTAGCCGTTTGGCTGCGAATTAAAAAACGGGCGTTTTCAGCCGCCGTTTTTCTTTCGGTAAGCAATTTAGCCTGTTCCACAGGAATTTTCTGCTTTTAGGCGATTTTTCTTGTCGCCACTATATATTGTGGTTACCTTATCGAGAGTAGTCAATATGGTGTGGTTACTCACAGACTAATCACATCATATCGGCATCTTGTCCCCAAGAAATTCACAATTCGAAAGCACCGCCATGATCAAACTCAAATCCGGCGTTCGCGCCAGCCGCCTCAAAGTCAATGCACCATCCCGTCGCCTCGGCAAAGGGTTGAAAATCGATCGCGTTTTTAGCGACGAAACCATTCCGCCATTCGAGCAAATCGAATGGGAAAAACGCACGGCCGAAATCACCGACGACAGCCAAAAAACGATCTTTAAACAAGAGAACGTCGAGGTGCCCAAAAGCTGGAGTGCTCTCGCAACGAAAATCGCCGTGTCGAAATATTTCTACGGCGATATCGCACACGGCACGGATCCATACAAAGGCGGCCGGGAAAATTCCGTTAAACAACTCGTTCACCGCGTCACACGCACGATCACCGATTGCGGTGTGAAGGACGGCTACTTCGCGAGTGCCGAGGATGCGGAGCGCTTTTACGACGAGCTCACGTGGCTTTGCGTGAATCAATACGGCGCGTTCAATTCGCCGGTCTGGTTCAACGTCGGTCTTCATCACGAATACGGCGTCGGCAAAAACGCGGGCGAAGGCAACTATTTCTACAATCACGCGACCGGCAAAGCCGAGCGTGCGCCGACGCAATACGAATATCCGCAAGGCAGCGCGTGCTTCATCCAGTCGGTGAGCGACACGATGGAAGACATCATGCGTCTGGCGCAAAGCGAGGCGATGCTTTTCAAATACGGCAGCGGCACGGGCAGCGATCTATCCACGCTCCGTTCGACACGCGAAAAACTGAGCGGTGGCGGAAAACCGAGCGGCCCGCTTTCATTTCTGAAAGTCTATGACCAGGTCGCTAACGTCGTTAAAAGCGGCGGAAAGACGCGGCGCGCGGCGAAAATGAACACGCTCAAAGATTGGCACCCCGACATCGAGGAGTTCATCGTCGCGAAAACGAACGAGGAGAAAAAAGCGTGGGCGCTCATCGAGCACGGCTACGACGGCAGCTACAACGGCGAAGCTTACGGCTCGATCATGTATCAAAATGAAAACCTCAGCGTGCGGGTGAGCGACGAATTCATGCAGGCCGCGATCGATGGCCGCGAGTGGTGGACGAGGCGCGTCACCGACGGCCAGCCGTGTGAACGCAAAGATGCGCGCACTTTGCTCCGCAAAATTTCCGAAGGAACGCATCTCTGTGGCGATCCGGGCATCCAATTCGACACGACCATCCACAAATGGCATACGTGCAAAGGCACCGCGCGCCAGAACTCGACCAATCCTTGCAGCGAATATCTTTTCCTCGACAACACCGCGTGCAATCTCGCGTCGCTCAACCTGCTCAAATACAAAAAACCCGACGGCACATTTGATGTCGAGCGCTTCAAGGCGGCAGTGCGCCTGTTCATCACCGCGCAGGAAATCATCGTCGATAACGCGAGCTATCCGATCAAAGAAATCGCCGAAAATTCGCACATTTTCCGCACACTCGGCCTCGGCTACGCGAACCTCGGCGCGCTCATCATGAGTTACGGCCTCGGCTATGATAGCGACGAAGGCCGCGCGCTCGCCGGCGCGATTACCGCAGTCATGCACGGCGAGGCTTATCGCCAGAGCGCGCAGATGGCGAAGATCATGGGGCCGTTCCCCGGCTACAAAGACTCGCGCGCCAGCGGCGTCGAGAAGCCGCTCGCGAAAGACAACGTCGCGTCGATGCTCGAAGTCATCGAGCAACACCGAGCGGCGGTGGCGGAAATTCATCCGTCGGAAAAATTCGCTTATCTCAAGGACGAAGCGAAACGCGTTTGGGACGACGTCAGCGCGCTCGGCATCAAGCACGGCTACCGCAACGCGCAGGTCACCGTCCTCGCGCCGACTGGCACGATCGGCTTTTTGATGGACTGCGACACGACCGGCATCGAGCCCGATATCGCGCTCGTAAAATACAAACTGCTCGCAGGCGGCGGCATGTTAAAAATCGTCAACCAAACGGTGAGACCTGCGCTCGAAAACCTCGGCTATTCCGCCGCCGAAATCGAAAAAATGATCGCGCACATCGACAAGTGGGACACGATCGAGGACGTGCAGGACGAACAAACGGGCGAGGTCATCCGCAGCGGATTGAAAGAAGAGCACCTGCCCGTTTTCGACTGCGCATTCAAACCGCATCGCGGCAAACGCTCGCTCCATTACCGTGGACACATTCGCATGATGGCCGCCGCGCAGCCGTTCTTGAGCGGCGCGATTTCCAAAACCGTCAACCTGCCCGAGCACGCCACGGTCGAGGACATCATGAACACCTACATCGAGGGCTGGAAACTCGGCCTCAAAGCGATCGCCATTTACCGCGACGGCAGCAAACGCAGCGCGCCGTTGAATGTTAAAAAGACGAAAGACATGGGCGCATCGGAAGTCGAAGCCGAGCTTTCCTCAAAAGCCGAACTCGAAGCGCGCGTCATCGAACTCGAGAAAGAGCTCACCGCGTTGCGCGGCATGCTCAACCAGCCGCAGCGCCATCGCATGCCCGACACCCGCGTCTCGCTCACGCACAAATTCGAGATCGCCGGGCACGAAGGCTACATCACCGTCGGCCTCTACGAGGACGGCCAGCCGGGCGAACTCTTCATCCAGATGAGCAAAGAAGGCAGCACCATCGGCGGCCTCATGGATACCGTCGCTACGCTCACATCGATGGCGTTGCAATATGGCGTCCCGCTGCAATCGCTCGTCAAAAAATTTGCCTATCAACGCTTCGAGCCGAGCGGCTTCACGCGCAATCCCGATATCCGCAACGCGACGAGCATCACCGACTACGTCTTCCGCTGGCTCGCGTGCCAGTTCATCAAGGGCTACAAGGAAGCCACATCGCCGCACTCAACACAGCCCGAGTTGCCGATGAAAGGCATCTCCGAGATGGAAAAGAAAGCCGTCAACCGTCCCGTGCCCGAGCTCACGCGCAACGAAAAGGAAATCATCGACGTCATCACGAACAAAACCAACAGCGAAGGCCAGCCGCAGATGAATGGCAACGGCAACACCCACGCCGACCGCGTCCAGGAAGCCCTTGGCTCCATGTTCATGGACATCACCTGCTCAAACTGCGGCAGCACCAAAGTCATCCGCGCCGGTGCCTGCGGTTGCTGCACCGAGTGCGGCACCAGCCAGGGCTGCAGCTAAATCATGGGAAAAAAAACGCCCACCAGCGACGGCCCCGAGCCCATCCTCGCGGACTAGTTCCAGCGGGGGGGTGTAGCACATCGTAAGGTTCGTTATTTACCTTCGATTTGAAGGCTTCAACGGCCCATCGCCAAAAGCAAAAGCGGCGCGGGAATGAATCGCCGCGCCGCTGGTGCGGATCTTTAAACCGGAACGGATCTCAGCGGGCGAGCTGTTCCTGCTCGAGCTCTTCTTTGGTTTTCTTTTTGCCCTTCTCGCCTTTTTCCTTCACCGGCGCGCCGGCTTGCGGGATGTGCTGCACTTGTGGCTGGGCTTGTAGTTGATGGCGTTGCTCCTGGGCGCGCTGCATTTCCACTGCACGGTCGCGATTGAGCTGCTGTTGCTGGACGCGTTCCTGCGCGGTGCGGTCGGCGTTGAGTTCGCGCTGCTGCGAATGCTGCGCGCGGGCGGCTTCGGCGGCGGCGCGTTGCTGTTCGCGGGCGGTTTGATCAACTGCTCCCATCTCACGCTGTTTGCCTTTTTTCTCGAGCGGTTGCGTCGTAGTTTGATCGGGCTGCGCCATGAATGGCTGGAGCGTCGTTTCGCCTCGCGCCGATTTTTTAACGGGCGCTTGCTCGCCGGTCGCGGCGGGCGTGACAGACTGCGTGGTCATTTCCTGCGCGGCTTTTTTGTTTTTGCCTTTGGCTTTTTCAAATGGCGTCGCTGCGGCGGTGATGCCAGATTGGTTCGGCGCCAGATTCTCCGCTTTTCCTTTTTTGCTTTTCGCAGTCACGGCGGGGGACGTGGCGGGCGCGACGCGAGGCTCGGCGGTCAAAGTCTGCGGTTGTTGCGTGCCTTTTTTGCCTTTGCCTTTAGCGAGGTTTTCCGACGGTGTCGCAACGGGCGAGCTCGCACCCGCGGCAGCCTCCGGGGAAGATTTCGTCTTTTCCTGCACGATCTTCAAATCCTCGGGGTTGACCGGTTTCGCAGGCGCTTTTTCAGGCTTCACGCCTTTGCCTTCGCCTTTCATTTTGGTTTGGAGTTGCTGCTTCACCTGCGGGTCGCTCACGCCATTCCAGCCGGTATCGACTTTCGGAGCCGCGATCGTTTTCGCGACTTTCTGCGGTTTCGCCTTTTCGGTCTTCGAGACATCCGGCGCAAGCACGACGAGCTGGTTTCCCTGCTGTCTCGCGAGCGTTTTTCCGCCCGCAACTCGGACGGCTGCTACATCGGTTTCGCGTTTTAATTTCAGCACCTGCACGGGACGCGTTGTTCTCGCCGCCACGGTCTGATACTGCGGACCGCCGACGTAGATGTTGTTGGTGGTGCGGTTGACGGTGATATTGGTGATGTTCGTGGTGCGGTTGATGATCGTCACGTTGCGGCTACGGTCGATGATGACGGGGCGCAGCGCCGGGTCGCCGAAGTGGCGGAACTCGCAGAAGCTGTAATTGGTCGGGCCGATGTCATACTCCGCGTCGGCCCAGATGCTGATGCCGATTTCGTGGCGAAAATGCGCGCGCGGCGGCAGCGGCGCCCATCCGATGTAGTCGTCACTCACGCGCCAGGAAACCCACGCGGGCGCCCATTCGTAATCCGGCACCCAGCACCAGCCTTCGTCCTCAAGGCGCACCCAGCGTCCATAGTGATAAGTGATGCCGCCGAAGTCTTCATACGAAACCCACGTCCAGCCGCCATCGGTATAAGCCCAATAGCCATCCGTGTAAGGTGCCCATTCGGTATCCACGCCGGTTGGGTGCCAGCAGTAGCCGTAGTCCGGCACCTCGACCCATTCGCCGTAAGGATCGAGATTATCGTAGAAAAAATCAAACGAGACGCTCGTTCGTGCGCTGGCTCTCGGCGCGGCACAAAAGAGCGCGACGGCGGCCAGAATGAGGGCGATGGGCTTAAATGTCTTCATGGTTTTGGAGAGTTGAAGTATGAGACTGCGTGCGAAGAAATTCATTCATTAAAAAATGACTCCACAAAAAAATCGCTGTTTTGCGCTCGGGTTTCTTTTGCTGGTCATCCTTTGCTCCTGCGCCCGCAAGCAGCGCGATGAGCTCATCGTCGGCATGGAGCTGGCCTATCCTCCTTTTGAAATGGCCGATGCGCAAGGCAATCCAAGCGGAGTCAGCGTGGATCTCGCGAAAGCGCTGGGTGAACATCTTCATAGACAAGTAATCATCGAAAACATTCCATTTAGCGGCCTCATTCCAGCGCTAAAGACTGGGAAGATTGACTTGATCATCTCGTCGATGACCGCAACTCCCGAGCGCGCTGAGTCAATCGACTTTACCGACACATATTTAAAGACAGGCCTATGTCTTTTAGTCGGCGCAAACTCTAGCATCTCGAGCATTTTCGATGCAGATAAGCCCGGCAGAACCATCGTCGTAAAGCAAGGAACGACCGGTCAAACCTTTGCGGCAGCTCACATCAAAAGCGCGCAGGTTCTAGTGCTCGACAAGGAAACCGCCTGCGTGCTCGAAGTGGTGCAAGGAAAAGCCGATGCGTTTATTTACGACCAGATGTCCACATACAAAAACTGGCAGGCGAACCCGCAGACCACGCGTCCGATACTTACACCTTTTCAGCAAGAGTCATGGGCCATCGGTTTGCGCAAAGGCGACGACAAGCTACGCGCGCAAGTAAACCAATTCCTAGCGGGTTATCGTAAGCAAGGTGGTTTCGAACTACTCGGCGATCGTTATCTCAAAGAGCAAAAGACAGCCTTTCAAAAGCTCGGCATTCCTTTTTACTTCTAGCCATTCGCCTTCGCGGATTTCGATAACTCCTCGGCGTGTTGCAACGCAGCCTTTGCCTCTTCAGGCTTATGGAGTTCATCGAGAATCGTCGATAGCAGCACATACTGCAACGGCTGATCCGGACTGCGTCGCACGGCTTTCTTTTGCGCATCATAAGCAGCTTCAGGTCGCTTCAATGCCAGGTTTACGCGCGCAATCATGTTCAAAGGTTCGACGCCGTGAATATCGAGCGGAGTCGCTGCGGTGAAAGCTGCGAGTGCTGCATCGACATCGTTATTTTGCAGCTCAAATCGACCAAGCATCATGTGCGAATCGTAGTGCCACCAGTTTGCATCAGCATAACTCTTGACGGCACCGATCGCATCTTTCATGTCATTGGCGTCTTTAAAGATTTGCGCCTTGTAAGCCACCAATTCCCAAATGTCAGGATACAGCTTAATCGAGTCATCCAGAATGCGAAGAGCCCCGGAAGTATTCTTTGCATCATAACGCATCTTCGCCAGATTCAAGGCGGCCGACCACGTGTGCGGATAAGTCTTCGCCAGAATTTGCGACTGGCTTTTATCGTAGCTAAGATACTTTTCGGCTTCGGCATTCCTACCTTGCTTAACCAGGTTGATCCCTAAGTTAATCCGCGCTGTTGCGTAATCTGGGAAGCGCTCGACAGCTTCACGCAATATCTTTTCCGCGGCAGCATCATCGCCGCGCTTCGTATAAATTAGCGCCAGATTCAAATGCACACGCGGTGTTCCGCCACCTGCGGCGATCGTTTGCTTAAAGAACCTTTCCGAATCGGCCCAGTCTTCACTGCGCGTCGCAGTTCTTAGCCCAAGTGGAATTAGCGCGACCACAGCAAGCATCGCAAAGGCTGTCTGCAGGCGCTGTGGCATCGCGAGAATACAGCCCGCAAAAAACAACAGCAAGCCCATGCTCGGCATGTAAATCCAATGCTCGGCAACTTGCGCGTTTAATGGAAAAAGATTCGAGATCGGCAAAAAGCCCAGCATAAACCAAAGCGCTCCGAATAACCTCACACACTGCCCGGGCCCACGCTTAATGCACATCCAGACCATCAGAACCAATGCGAGCAGACCGATTATTGATAGGTATTCAAAGCGGATATTCGATTGCCAGACATTAAGTCCCTTGTAGGTGTTGATCGTATAAACGATGCGATCCATGTGCAGGTCATGCGGCCAGAAGATCAGCGAGACATAGTCACCGAGAGCACGTAGCATTAACAGAAACCGCTCAGCAAAGCTTGAAGCTGCGGCCGCTTGCGGATTCGGCCGAGATATGGGTAGGTAGCGCAAAACCAGATAGCCTCCCAAAACGGCAAGCATAACTACGACAGCTGCAATCTTCATCTGCCAGCGTTGCGTTCGATTGAAGCCGACAAGATAAGCCGCGAATAACGTCATCCAGATAAACGCAATCTCTTTTGCGCACAAGGCCAGCAGCAAAGAGATCGCAGCCGCTAAGTAATAGCTTATTGCAAATGCCCGCTTCGTATCCAATCCGCGTAGATAAAGCAGCCATGCTCCAACTGCGAACAGCGTCGCCAGGCTATCCGCGCGACCTGCGACATAAGCTACCGCGGCGTTGTGAATGGGATGAATTACCCACAATGCTGCAACTAAAAACGAGACAACCGGCGCGGCGTCCGACCTGTCTTTAAGCAATCGCGGCAATACATTGCGCAACAGCAAATACAACACGAACCCGGCTAATCCATGAAGGATCGCATTGCCAAGGTGATAACCAAAGGGACTGCCATGCCAGAGCCAGTAATCCAGCATGTAGGAGAGGTTCTGGACCGGTCGATAGTAGAGCGAAATCGAGTCGAGGTAGAGATAGTGTTTGAATACCTCAAAGATAAAAACCGGACTTTTGAAGAATGGGTTTTCTCCTACTAAATAGAGATCGTCCCATAGCAACTGCCCATTGAGCGCTGGCGCATAGACCGCGAAGCTGCCTAGCAGAAGCAGCAGAAAAACGAAAAGCCGATTGTTTGTAAAATCGGCGATTTTTGCAAAGGCAGTGCGCGGAGTGGAATCGGACATCGGGAGATAGAGCTACCTCTTTTGCCTGAAAACTCAACATCCAGTTGCTCACCTCGAACAGGTCGAGAGAGCAACTGGATGTTTTGGTTAATTACTAACGAGTCAGGCTCAATAGTAGGGCGACCAGAAGGCTGCCGGAGCAACGTCCGACAGAGTCGAGAAAGCGCTGGCTGGCACTTTCGGGATCGTGTCGACCGTGAACGGGCCATACGTGTTACCGAACATATCATTGCCAGTCGTGTAAAGAACAGTGCCGGCTTTGATGTAGTTCTTGAGGTCAGCAAACGTCGGGTTTGAACCCGTCGATTTGTTGGTCTCGATTGCGTATTGATCGACGGCCGAGTCCAGCATACGGAGATCTTCCAGGATGCGGGTAGCCTGCGAGCGCTTACGAGCGCGCAGGAAGTTCGGCACCGCGATCGCCGCCAAAAGGGCGATAATCGCGACTACGATCATGATTTCCACGAGGGTGAAGCCCCCGCGACGGTTATTTAGTTTTTGCAACATAGGATTATTAGTTCGTTTGTGTGTTTATGTTTTTGTTTATGATCCAGCGCGGTTAACGCGAAGGTTCGGTAGGCTCTAAAGCAGGGGCGATGCCAACCCGTCAAAACGCGTTGAACATTTTTGTCGATAAGAGGGAAATACTCTGTTACCCACAGTGCCTTCTTCCTTTGAAAAAGCCCCAGCCGAAGCTTTCACCCGCGTTTTGGTTATTTGTAATTACTCTGGCGATTCGCATTTTTGCGTTAGTGCGACTCTCAAATTCGCCATATTTCGCACCCGACAACGGCGACATGAAATTCTACAACGGCTGGGCGCTGCGGATTCTGCACGGGCAACTCACCGATCATCAGGCGTTCTATGGATTGCCCGGCTACGCCTACCTGCTCGCGCTGATTTACAAGTGCATCGGCTACGATCCGTTCGCTGTCGGGCTTTTGCAGGCGTTCGCGGAAGCGATCACCGCGGTGATGATTTGGAAAATCGCGCGTTTTGTCTTTTCGAGTTCCATCGAGATACGCCACGCCTCAGCTATCGGAATCATCGCCGCGCTAGGCTGGGCTTTCTTTCAACCGGCGCAGACCTTCTCGATTATCCTGATGCCGACGGCCTGGATGATCGCTGCGTTTTGGTTTTTCGTATGGGTGATTATTAAAACAGAGCGCGCCTCCATTTGGCGACCGTGGCTCTGGCTTGGGCTGCTGATCGGCTTTGTCGTGAATATCATCGCGACGATTCTATTCCTCATTCCGCTCGCCATGGTGCGTGCAACGCTTCTATTTAGAGGCGAAACATCGCTCCTGCGGCGCATCGCGAAGCCACTCGCCGTTTCGGCAATCCTCATTGCGGCGGTTTTCGTCGGCACTTCGCCGTGCTGGATTCACAACTACTTCATTGCGCACGAGCCAGTGCTTCTATCCGCGCACAGCGGTATCAACTTTTACATCGGCAACAATCCAATCGCGAACGGGTATCCGAAAATTCCGCCCGGCATGCGCGCCGGCCAGGAAGGAATGTTGAAAGATTCGATCACGATGGCCGAAGTCGCCACCGGCCGGCATCTCACGCGCGTCGAAGTCTCGCACTATTGGTCAGCCAGGGCGCACGACTATATCCACGAGCATTTAGGCGAATGGCTCGGCTTGATGGCGATCAAGCTGCGCAACTTTTGGAACACTTACCAATACGACGACCTCAGCCTCGTCACGCTATTCGCGCAAGCAGGCATCCTTGTTCCCGGCCTGCGCTTCGGCCTTATCGCCGCGCTGGGTCTTGCAGGAATGGTCATCGCTTTTTTCAAAGTGCCGCGTGCAAGCTGGATTATCGCCGCCGTGCTTTTGCACATGGCCGCACTGATGCCGGTGTTTGTCACGGAGCGTTATCGCATGGCCGCCGTGCCGGGTTTGTTGATATTAGCCAGCTTCGGCATTTGGAAATTGTGGCGCGACTTCATAGAGGCAAAATGGTCAAGCTGCGCCGGCTACCTCACCCTTGGCGCGGCATCGGCATTTTTCGTTTCATGGCCGCAGTCCGATCCCGGCTTATGGTCGCTCGATTACTACAACACCGGCATCAAGGAAACCGATGCCGGTAACATTGACGCCGCACTAAAAGACCTCGAGCGTGCTTATTCATATGTCTCCGAGAATTCCGAGATCAACTTCGCGCTCGGCAATGTCTGGCTGCAAAAAGGCGATCGTTTAAAGGCGAAGAGCTTCTACCGACGAGCCATCGAAATCAACCCGCGGCACAGCAGCGCCTACAACAATCTCGGTGTGCTCGCTTTTGAAGAAGAACGGTGGGATGTCGCGGCAAAACTGTTCGCAAAGTCTCTCGAAATTGAACCTGAAGACGCGAAGACTCACTATCTGCTCGCGCGTGCGCTGGCTAAGGCCGGCGACACTGTCGGCGCAAAAGCAGAGCTGAACAAGGCATTGGAAATGCGTCCCAACCAAAAAGAGTTTCTCGAACTTCAAGCCCAACTAAACCAACAGCCATGAACTGCGAACGTCCTTCAAACGCCATCATCATTTGCACTGCCATCGTTATCGCTCTCGGCATTTTTCTGCGCATCTACCCTTCTGCCGGATCGATGGGACGCGGTTTTGACGAGAACCTTTACTGCCGGTATGTGCGCGCGCTGGAAGTTACCGGGCTTGGCAACTACGCAAAGCTCTCCAAAGGCTATATCGATGCGCAAAGCGAGCTGCCGAGCGCCATACTTCCGCCGACTCGCTTTTTTTACATCTACTGCGGATATCTCTGGCATGCCTTGTCGGGAACCCATACCAACAATGCCGCCGAGGATGAAGAACGCGCCATCGACGCGCTGCATCATGTCTCGACTACCTTCACGATTCTGACGCTTCTTTTATCGACTGTATTCGCCGCGCGGCTGGCGGGACCGAAGGTTATGCTGGGTGTCGCTGCGCTGATGGCTTGTGCGCCGACGCAGATCCACATGTCGCAGCATGCGCTTATTGATGGCGTGTTTGCTTTTTGGGCGCTCCTGGCTGTGTGGTTGTTGTGGGAAAATCTGCAAGCGCCGAATCACGCCGGGTGGTTGACTGCCTACGGCGTTAGCCTGATAGGTTTGGTGCTGACAAAGGAGAATGCAGCCTTTGCCACTGCAGCGTTGCTGGCAGTCATCATTGCGAATCGCTGGCTGAAGTTTGGCCGGGTGACAATCAGGCTGCTCCTCGCTACTTTTGCTGCGCCCGCGATCGGTTTGCTCATTCTTTTCGCTTTAGCAGGCGGACCGTTGCAGTTCGTGCAAATCTATCAACTATTGGTCGCGAAAGCTTACACACTGGATTACGCGATCAAGTTCTGCGACGGGCCGTGGTATCGCTACCTTGTCGATCTGCTGCTCGTAAGCCCGCTCGTATTTCTGCTCGCGATTGGCGAGCTGTTTCAGCTGAACCGCGAGAAGAAGACCGCGATCTACCTCGTGACGTTTGTTGCGGCGAGCTACCTCTTGATGAGTAACGTGAAGTATAGCTTGAACCTTCGCTACGCGAATATGTGGGACATGCCTTTGCGCTTTCTTGCGTTCTCACAGCTTGCCACGCTTTGCGCGCCTTTGCGCCGCTACAAAATGCAGGTCCTTGTCGGACTCGTCGTGTTGTTGTGCCTCTTCGAGCTCAATCAATACCGCATCTTCTTCATCAACTACAAACTCTACGAGCTCGTCTCCGAAGGCCTGCTGCGCGCGGTGAAGATCGTGAAGTAACTCTACGCCGCCTGGGTCGCGGTCACCTGCTTCTGCTTGCGCAGCTCATCGCTCGTTTCGATCGTCTCCGCAAGCAAATGCTCCACCGTGGGCTTCGCCTGTGCGCGAACGAAAATCTGATAGGAGAAAAGTCCGCGGCTTACTTTTAGCAGCAGCTGGTTGAGTCTCAGCAAAAGACGGCTCGCGAAGTTATCCCCGATCGACTTCGGGTAAGGCGCGGGAATCCCTTGCAGATCGAGTATCTTGTAGCCCGTTTGCTCGAGCAGCTCGCACATGGAGTTAAAAGTAAAGAGCCGCGTATGCGTGCGATCGAGGATACCTTTGCGGCCATAGTTAAAGTTCCCGAAAAAAAGCATCAGCCGCGTGACATAGAAGCTGATATTCGCCGTCGTCATCACGATCTCCGGGCGTTTGCGCGCGGTCGCGTGCCGGATCAGCTCCATGAAATTCTCCGGGTCCTTCAAATGCTCGATCACATCGAGCAGAAAGATCTGGTCGAACTTCGAGGCATCCACCGGCAGATGCCTCGTCTCCAGGTCCCATCGATGAAACTCCACGTTCGGCGTGTCCGATTTCTCCGGCACGTATTGATCGATCGCCGTCACGTGCGCCGCAGTCTTCGCCATCTGGCGGGCGACGAGACCTTGCCCGCAGCCGATGTCCAGGATGCGCGCGCCCGGCTTTACCGCCGCGACAGCCATCGTGTGCGACGATTGGAAATCGAGCTTCAAGTCATAAGTGTGCTCCACCGACGCCACGTCAAATTTCCGGTCGTAAAGCAGATTCCGCGAGTGCAATTGCGCGCGCACCATCGTGCGGAAAAGATCCCACGCGTATTTCATCCCGTTCACATAGCAAATCTCGTCGCCGTAAAACGTCGGGATCGGCAGCTCCACGATCCGCAGCCCTTTCATCACCAGTTGAATGATGATCTCCGTGTCGAAATGAAAATCGTTCGAGTTCCGCTCAAAAGGAATCTGCCGCAGCGCGGCGGTCGCGTAGAGCCGGTAGCCCGAGTGAAACTCCGACAGCTCGCTGCCGAGCATATAGTTTTGAAAACGCGTCAGCACCTGGTTGCCAAACCATTTGTAGAGCGGCATCCCGCCCTTGAGCGCATCCTGCTTGCGGATCATCCGCGAGCCGAATACCGCATCCGCCTCTCCGCTGAGAAACGGCTGGACCAAATCCGGCAGCTTCTCCGGCGCATACTGCCCGTCGCCGTGCAGCAGCGCCACGATGTCAAAGCCATGCTCGATCGCGTAGCGGTAGCCGAGCTTCTGGTTGCCGCCGTAGCCCTGGTTCTCCGGCGTCCGCAGCACCGTCAGGCGGAAATTCGACGTCGTATTGTCGTAGGCCAGCCCGCGCGCAAAGGTCTCGTCCTTCGACGAATCATCGATCACCAGCACCTCGACATCGCTCGTGCGCAACTCAGCCGGGATGCGGTCGAGCACACTCTGGATCGTCGTCTCCGCGTTATAAGCGACGACGAAAATAAGCACGCGTTTGCCATGGAGATCGAGGGACATAAAAGCGACGGGCAATGTAGCAGGCTCCGGGCGCGCCGTCTACGATTCCCCGCCGGTGCGCACGCGCGTGTCGAATGTCAGCGGCACGACGACGATCAGCGCGCCGGTGCCCGCGCTGGTTGCGGCGGAGTTACTCGTCTCTTTTTTTTCCGCCGGGATTTCGGGATCGGGCTCGCGGCCCATGAGGTCATCCATGGCCCATTGGACGAAGGCTTCAATATCCATCACGGAGGTTTTTGTTACCGAGGCCGTTCTTTGATGGCTAGTAAAATGTGGGCGTCAACGGTTTGGCTCCGCCTCTGTGAGCGATACACGAATAATGAATGGGAAAACATTATACGAATTCACGAGTCCAAACACGCGCTGCGCTCCGATACGGAAAGGAAGCGCGCGAGACGTGTGGTGATGGGTGGGGGCGTTTCGCGCTGCTTTTAAAAAGAAAGACGAAACCCATGAACCTAAAAAAAGAATTCAACCGACTCAGCGGGCTGTTTGGCGACAGCGTGGATAAGGTGCAAAATTTCACCGATGATTTCGGTGAGAAGCTGCGTGACGAAACCGATGCGCTGACGCGTCGTGCGCGGCGCGGCTACATGCAGGGGCGCGATTCGCTGATCTCCACCGAGGAGCTGATGGCGCGGCATTTGAAGGAAAATTCCACGCTGTATCTCATCGCCGGCATGACGCTGCTCGGGCTGTTCATCCTGCGGATGTGGACGTCGTATCGGATGCCGATGCGTCGCGAGTGGTAAGCTGCGGAGCACGCGCGTCGAGCCAGTAGAGAACGTCGCGGAGAACGATCTCGCGATCGAGATCGTTGTGGGTTTCGTGTAGCCCGCCCGGATAAATGCGCAGTGTTTTGTCCGGGCATTTTGCTTTTTCAAAGAACGCACGCGTGGCTGCTGCGGAGGTGATCGGGTCGTCGCCGCCTTGGATGAGCAGCAGCGGGAGGTTGAATTTTTCCGCACACTCGCGGGCGCGCGCCGCGCCGCGGACGAGCTCGAAATACATGTGCGCGGACATGGTGTGATGGACGAGCTCGAGGTCGGGCATCGATTGCAGGAACGCCTGGTCGCGCGAAAGGCGCTCGGGCCGGACGTCGGTTTGCTGTGTGAATTGCGGCCAGATGCGGACGGCGAGTTGCGCGAGCCAGAGCTTCCACGCGCGCGGCATGAAGGCGAGCGCGAACCAGGGCGATGCGGCGATGACGCCGTGTGCGGCGCTTTTGCGGTCGATGACGAAATTAATCACGAGCTGTCCGCCGAGGCTGTGGCCGTAGAGGAATATCGGCGAGCCGTCGCGTGCGATTTCGTTTTCCACCGCGGCGATGTCGTCGAGGAGCTGCGCGTAATTTTCGACGTGTCCGCGCCGGCCATCGGAGCGCCCATGCCCGCGCAGGTCGAAGAGACAGACACGAAAGCCATTTTGTGCGAGCCGTTCCGCGACGTGGAGATAACGCGACGAATGCTCGCCCATGCCGTGCACGAGCAGCACGCTCGCCCGCGCAGTTTGCGGCTCGATGCAGCGCAGAAAGAGCCGCGCGCCATCGCGCATACGCACCCGGCATTCGTGCATTGGGGGCGGCTTCGACATTTACAAAAAGAATACGTGCCGTCGCGCCGCCCGCGATGCAGAAAATCGGTTGTTTTCACAAAGTGCTCTGATAATTTACAACCATGTCTTCTCCCAAACGCCGCAGCGGCTTCACGCTGATCGAACTGCTCACCGTCATCGCGATCATCGCCATCTTGATGGGTCTCCTTTTTCCCGCGATGAATGCGGTCAAGGAATCCGCGCGCAAGACACAGGCGAAAAATGACATCACGCAGATCGTCACGGCGGTGAAGGCGTTTTATACTGAGTATGGGAAATATCCGACGCCGTCCGCCTACGGAGGCAACTCCGACACGATCTTCGGCGACAGCAACAACAGTGGAACCAACAAAAGCTTCCAGCTATTTAGCATCCTGAGAAATATCACGAGCCAGTCGACTGAAGTCGTCCTGCAAAATCCGCGCGGCATCGTCTTCTTTGAAGGAAACGCCGTGAAAGACGCGACCGCGCCCAAAGCAGGTTTTGATTCCCTCGGAAATTTCTACGACCCGTGGGGAAAGACCTACTCCGTCGCGGTTGATTTGAGCTACGATAACGTCACCCAGACATTCATTGCTCAATACACCGATCTCGCCAGCTCCTACACTCCCGAGCCGCAAAGCAACAAGCCCGGGATTCCCACCGGCGCGGTCGCCTTTAGTTTCGGCAAGGACGGAAAACAAGGCAAAAACGGCGACAACAAATACTCCGGCTCGGACGACATCATATCCTGGCAATAACTCTAGCCAACTTTCGCGGGTGTAGTTCAATGGTAGAACGGCAGCTTCCCAAGCTGCATACGAGGGTTCGATTCCCTTCACCCGCTCCAACTCGCTATAATCAAGTGAGTAGCGCACTATAAGCAGCCGCTGGATATACAAGGCGGTAAGACAAAAACTGGCTTTTTTCCGCAATTGTTCGCTGCTGTTCAGTGAGCAAAACTCTTTGTCTGAGGAAACAATTCCCTCTTGATCGCGCTTCCATTCGTAACGGCGAAGTGCGTTAACCGAAAGAACTCCTCGAAATGCGCGGATGTAAGCGGTGTTTTTTGCCTACCTTCACGTTCTCGATGCGGAATGTCTTCGGCGTCCACCAATATCATTCCAAACTCCAAAAGTTGTGACAAGGTGAGCGCGAAGAACGAGAACTTTTGAAACGGAACGGGTGCGCCAATCTGCTCTTTCTTCATCTGCATTTGCAGAAACCCGCACTGTCGGGGCTTTCGACCTCTGTTATTCTACGAGCAATCCCGCGAACGTCTCTGGCTGGCCAGTTGGTAGAGTGCGACCCAACCAATGACCCGACAGGCTGACTGGAAACGGGATCATCGTGCAGACACACGATTCGAATATTTTAAGAAAAATGAAGACATCCACTTTTGCAGCCACGGCAGCCTTTTTCCTGATCCTCTCGTTACCAGCATTTGCCGCAAATCAATCCGCGCAACCCTCTGCTTCGAAAAAAGTCCGCATCGTTTTGGCTGGCGACTCGACGGTCACAGACAACGCCGGCTGGGGCAAAGGTTTCGCCAATGCAATGAAAGACGACGTGGAGGTTATCAATCTCGCCAAGGGAGGGCGCAGCTCCGGCAGTTTCATCAAGGAGGGCTCATGGAAGAAGGTTCTGGATCTCAAACCCGACTATGTGCTGATCCAGTTCGGCCACAATGATCAGCCCGGTCATGGCGATCGGGAGACGGACCCACAGACGACTTACAAGCAATACATGACGCAGTATGTCGATGAAGCCAAAGCCGCAGGCATCAAGCCGGTGCTGGTAACTTCACTAAGCCGCCGCCAGTGGACAGCCGACGGGAAAATCAAGTCCTCACTCACGCCTTGGGTGGATGTTGTGAAAGCGATCGCGGCGGAGAAGAATGTGCCGCTCATCGACCTGCACGCGCTGTCGATTGCGTATTACGAGAAGGAAGGTAAAGCGAAAATTCTGGAGATCTCGCCAACAAAGAACGCTGACCCGACCAATCCTAACGCAGACACCAGCGGCCAAACAGTTGACGGCACGCATCTGAACGAAAAAGGCAGTCAGATTTTCGGTCCAATGGTTGCCCAGGAACTCAAGAAGGTCGTCCCGGAACTCGCGTCGCACGTTAAGGAATAGTCCCGCCCCAGACCGAAACCTCTCACACCCATTCTTGCTATATGAATAAGACAGCCATCCTTGCCTTGGCATTTGCCTCGCTGGTCAGCATTTCACTTGCTGCGGAAACGAAAATCACCGTCGCCGGTGATGGGAGCGGTGACTTTAAGACAGTGCAGGAAGCCATCGCTGCCGTGCCGGACAAAAGCACCGATCGCACAATTATCCATATCAAGCCGGGCACCTACCAGGGGCATTTCATTGTTCCTAATTCCAAAATCAACGTGACTCTCGAAGGCGAATCGGCCGAGACAACGATCCTGACGTGGGACAGGAACGTGAAAGATCCGATCCCCGAGGGACATGACAAGTTTAACCCGGGCATCCATGTTCAAGCGCCCGACTTCCACGCTGAGAAACTGACGATTCAAAACACGTCTGGCGATCATGGCCAGGCGCTGGCGGCGCGCGTGGATGCCGACCGCGCCGTTTTCACAAACTGCCGCCTGCTCGGTTGGCAGGACACGCTAATGGTCAACAATGGCCGCCAGTATTTCAAAGACTGCTACATCGAGGGTCGGGTGGATTTCATCTATGGCGATGGCACCGCGGTGTTTGAGAATTGTGAGCTTCACAGCAAGAACGGAGGCTACATCACCGCGGCGAGCACTCGGCAGGAGAAACCGTATGGGTTTGTATTCCTAAAGTGCAAGCTCACCGGCGACGATAAGCCATGGGTTGATCCCACGGGCGCTATACCGGCGAAAGTGCAGAAATTCCCCAACACAAATCTCGGACGTCCATGGCGTTCTTATGCGAGCGTTACTTATGTCAACTGCGAGATGGGCGACCACATCAAGCCGGCAGGGTGGTTTAATTGGAATAAAGCAGAGAACGAAAGCACTGCGCGCTATGCCGAGTATAACAGCCTCGGCCCGGGTGCTAATCCGACCAAGCGCGTGCCGTGGTCACGACAACTCAGCAAGGAAGAAGCTGATAAGATCACAATCGAATCCGTTCTCGGCGGCACCGATAAGTGGAAACCGGAGTAGAGAAACCCAGCTCCGTTAATGCCTCTTTAAGCGACATGTGCTCCAAGCCGTGCCCGAGCTGAGCACTCACGATGAAAACAACGGTCCCTGCCAGTTCGACAATCTCTGATCATTCGAAGATTCTGCTGCGCACCGCGTCGGCGCTTATCCTCTCGTGCGTCGCGAGCCTGTCCGGCCTTCGCGCGCAGACCACGGTGTTTTATGACACGTTTAGTGGCAGCACCAGTGGCACGAGCACGCTAAATTCCAATCCAATCTCGCCCGCTAATCCTTCGCTTAACGCCACTGCGTATATTGAAGGTTCACAAAAGCCGTTTACTACTACTACCGTCAATCCGGGACACATGGTTTGGGGATTTGGCGCGTCAAGCTCCGCCGACGGCCAGATCGCGGCTTTGTTTACCAACTATCCGGTCACGCTCGCCAACGTCGGCGACTACATTCAGATGACGACGGTTTTTACAAACAAGGCGCTGATAGTGAGCGCAACAAACGCCGTCCTGGCGGCTGGTTTGTTTGATGGAAATCAGACGACGGGACCGGCGGGAGGCATGCCCAACGTTCTGGGCACAGGCACGACTGGTTACTGGCAAAATTGGGCCGGCTATGTCGCGCACATGAGTTACTCCGGCGGATTCAACAATCTCTACATTCGACCGGCCCAAAATGCGAACGTAGCTAACAATCAGGACCTCGCCCATTTCCAAGGCACTCCGGCTTGGACGAACCTCGCGCAGGCAAGCTCGACGCTGGCTCTTACCGGAAGCGCGCAATATACGATTGTCCTTAATGTAACCAAAAGCGCTGCCAGCGCACACACGGCTACTTATAGCCTCTATTCAGGCACTGATCCATCGATCAGCAGTAATTTGCTGGTTAGTCAAACGGCGACTACTACTTCGCCGCCCAGCACGAAATTCGACGCGCTCTCACTTGGGCTTCGCCATGCCACCGGCGCGTCGCCCCAGCTTATGGATGTTAACTCGATCCAGGTCATCACCAATGCCTCGACTACGGTAGTCCCGCAAATCACGTCGCAGCCGTCGCCGACGAACCAGACTGTCTCGGTCGGCAGTTCCGTGACCTATAGCGTAACCGCCACGGGCGGCGGAGCGGCCCTGAGTTACCAGTGGCAAAAGAGCATCAATGGGGGCGGCATTTATACGGACGTTGTCGGCGCAACCGGCACGAGCTATTCGATAGCCAGCGCGGCATTGACTGATTCGGGCATGTATCGGGTGCAGGTCAGTGATGCGGCGGGGCAGACTGCGAGTAATGCCGTGACACTTAATGTGACCACCGGGCCTTTCGCTCCGCAAATCACATCCCAACCATCGCCCTCCAGCGCGACGGTGGTGAGCGGGTCAAACGCCAGCTTCACCGTGCAGGTTTCCGGCAATCCGCAGCCCGGCGTGCAGTGGCAGAAGAGCACCGATGGCGGCGCGAATTTCAGCAATGTGGGAACCAGCAGCCAGAGTTCGCCAAACATCTATACGATTTCTAACGCGCAACTCTCCGATACGGGTTTGTATCGAGCCATCGCGACGAACTCTCAAGGTTCGGCAACGAGCAATACATCGTCGCTCACAGTGACCAAAGCGCCGACAATAACGAGCCAGCCCACCGGCGCGATCATTGCTTCTGGTTCAAGCTATACTTTAACGGCGGGTTTCGATGTCGGCTCGCCTGCTCCAACTTATCAATGGCAAATGAGCACCGACGGCCTAACCTTTGGTAATGTAAGTGGAAGAACCAACGCCACACTCACTCTAACAGGCACGACGACTACCTCCGGCTATTACAGGGTCACGGCAATAAACTCCGCCGGGAGCGCAACCAGTTCGATTGTTTACTTCGGAATTCCAAGCACGCAATCGGTGACATTGCTCCCTGGCAATAATTCAACCGGCATTAGTATCGACCAGCAATTGCGCATCGTTTTCCCGAGTGCGCCGAAACTGGGTATATCCGGCGTGCTTACAGTTCGCGATGCCGCCGATAACTCCGTCGTCACCACCATCGATCGTTCACAGTTCGTGTCATACACTCCTGGCAATACCAGCGTCCAGGTCATACCAAATGCAGCGATCCGTAACGTGCAAGGTTCATTCAGCGGGACGGGCGATGTGTCATCCAACTATTATTACATGCCGATCGCGATTTACGGCAACGAAGTCTGGATCACGCTCAGTCCCACGCAGCGTCTCTCCTATGGCCATACCTACTACGTGACGATGGATTCGGCTCTGGTGCTGGATTCAAACAATTCGGCATTCATGGGAGTATCCGGCTACAGCACATGGCGTTTTTCAACAAAAGCCTCGGGACCGGCGACTCCGACTGCTTCGACTGGTCCTACGACGATTAGCATCGGGCAGGATGGCACCGGTGACTTTGCTTCATTCCAGGGCGCCTTCGATTGGATTCCACAAAACAACACGCTGGCGCGCACGATTCACGTAAAGCCGGGCATCTACCGCGATAGCGCCACACTTGCGCAGAACCGGAACTTTGTGACGATTGCAGGCGACGGCTCGAGTCGCACTGATGTCCAGCTCATCTACCCGTTTGCGTATTTTGCTCCTCCCAGCGTCGTGTTCACGGCGGGCTCGTTGCGCGTCGAAAGTTCTGACGTCACCGTTCGAGACATGACTGTGGATAACATCATTTACAATGAATACCATCCCACCGGTTCTGCCTCCAGCGGCGCGGCTGGCGCCTTTGCCGGTGCGATCAATACGGTCGCAACAACGGGCTCGAGAATCGTCTTTGACAATGTCCTGATCAAAGGCGGCCAGGATACGCTCTACACGCCTGCTGGCATCTCATACTTCAACGGCTGCGAAATCTGGGGCAGCGTGGATTACATTTACGGACCCGCCCTCAACGTTTTCGACAATTGCGACATCGTGCAGATTCGAGACGTAGGCGGTCCGGTCTGCGCGCCGAACACTCCATTGGCCCAGCCCTATGGCGAAGTGTTTCTGAATTGCCGCTTCCCGCGCGCTCTCGTGGCGAACGGTTATCCTTACAATGTTAACACCGGCTCAACGACTTTCATGCGGCCCTGGGGTAAGGACGGAATGACATCGATCATTAACTGCCAGCTCGATACACAGTTCACCGCAAAGGGCTGGTTGGAGTGGGATGGGAGAGAAAACACGTGCCGCGCGCGCGAATACGGCAACACAATGATCGGCGGCGGCGCAGCGCCCACGCCCGCGCAGCGTCAGTCTGCTGGCTGTTATTGGCTTAATACCATTGACCCCGACTATGTTAGCAACCCGGCGCTGACGGGCTCAGAGTCGTCGCTTACCCCGCCGACCGGGAACGTCAATCGCCAGGCGGTCACGGTGAATCCGGCGGACTATACCCTCGAAGCGATATTTGGTAACTCTTACTTTAATCTTAACGGCTGGATGCCGTCATTGATCCCGAGAATCACCACTCAGCCAGTGGGTCAATCAGTTAATCCCGGCCAAAGCGTGACGTTTACTGTCGCTGCTACTGGCGCGCCGTCTCCAACCTATCAATGGTATAAGAATGGCACAGCGATTGGCGGAGCGACGAGTTCGAGTTACACTATCGCTAGCGCTGCGGGAACTGATTGGGGAAGCTATACCGTGGTTGTCTCCAATTCTGTTGGTTCGGCAACAAGCTCCGCGGCTTCACTCACGGTCAATGACCCGGAAGCTACTTGGGCAAATGGCTATGGCTTGGATCCTTCCACCGATGGTGCGCCAGCAGCAGATCCCGACAAGGACGACATTAAGAATAACATGGAGTTTTTTCTCGGTGGCAATCCAACCCGTGCCGACAACACCATCCTGCCAGCCTCTCACCTTTCAACTAACGGATCGGCTGCCCTTGTTTTTGAATTTGACCGACTCAAAGCTGCGTCCGCGCTTGGCTATGTCGTGGAATACACAACAAACCTCGGCGATCCGACTACCTGGACATCTGCGGTAGTTAATGGGCAAGGGAAAAACGGTGCGACGGTGATAACTTCAGCCTCATCAAAAGGCTCAGCTTTCGATCATATAACGGTAACGATTCCTACCAATGCGACGCGCATGTTTGCACGGCTGCGGCTATGAGACACTCGATAGCTTTCCCAAGGTTGGCTTCCAGTGCGTGCCGCTCTGCTCCGGAGAAGCGAGGGTTCTTGAGGTCGTCACAGGGCACCGCCGCGGCGCGGAAGAATGCAGGCGGATCAGTTAAGTTGAAACCACTTGGTCACCATCGCCTTCTCGGCATCGTTATCCTGGTCCATGTCAGCCCATCGATAGCTTGCAACGTGTCCGTCAGCGAAGAGCGCATTCACCTGGCCACCGTGCCGCATGATACTTGATTGTGTGCAGATCGGCTTCACGTATGTCGCAAGGCCTGCGGCCGAAGTGAGCGATCTGGCCTGCGAAGTGTCGGACGGATCCTCGGTGTCCATTAGTTGGAGCAGTTGTGACGGCGTTTCAGCCCTGCGGATATTGTAGACGAGTAAGTTGGTGTTGGTGCTCCCATCGAGGGTGGTGGTGATTCCTGTATATCCGGTGCCGCTTGCGTTGAGTTCCTGCGGGCGCGCGAATCCATATCCGGTTGGCGATGTTGTGCTCTTCCATTTCTGCACTGGGCACGCCCGGAAGTATTGGGTTGCCAGGATCGCAGTTGAGGTAGCCGGATTTACGTAAGATTTTTCCCCGCCAGGATTCAGATACTTCTCGTAAAACTTCGTGTCCACTCCGGCCGTGCCGCTACCGACGCTGTTCCAGCTCGCCCCGCAGATGACCATACCGTTATTGTCAGTTGTAAAGGATGCTATCGCGAGAGCCCATTGCCTCAGTTGGCTCGTGCATTTCATCTGATTCGCTTTGCCTTTAGCTGAGCTTATCGTCGGAAAAATCAATCCCGCGAGAATGGCGATAATGGCAACGACGACCAACAACTCGATGAGTGTGAAGGCACACGTGCTGGAAAAGCTTTTGTTCCTGCGGGTAAGTATCATAACTCTCGACCGCAACGGTATCACCGAAGATCGCTCCATCATAGGATGGGCCAATCCGATAACCGGCAAAAAGACTTGAACGGTGTGCAGCGCACAGCGCCTTGTTGACAGGCAAACCTATTTGATAGTGACTGCGTCTTTCGGAACGTCATCGCCGAGTTGAAATGAGTTCTTCGCGCCGGCATTGTTACTCGATTCGATCCGCACATCGGCTGACTTTGCGCCTTGTAGCTTTAGGAAAGGTTCCGTGCCTGCCGGCGCGGCGGTGTTTTGAATGGACACATCACTGACGTTCGTTAGGTCGAAGACCGGCGCAGAAGATGGCGTAATATGCACATTCTTAAAGCTCAGGTTCTTGGCATTCTGAATCACTGCACCTTTCCTGGAAGTGAGCGTCATTTCCTCGAAGTGAATGTCCTGAATGGAACTCTGGTCGATGCCGGTGATCGTGATTGCGACCGGCGCACCGTCACCGGTTACGTTTTTGATGTGGATGTTGCGAAAGATCGGCGGTTTCTCCACCAGGACTTTCTGCCGGTCGGAACTGTAATCCATATTCAGGATGATCACGTCACGCTGCATGTTCTTGACCTTCACATTTTCCACCCAGACGTTCTCGACCACGCCGCCGCGGTCGATGCGCGATTTGAAGCGCACGGCGCGATCAGTGCCGTCGAACTCGCAGTCGTGCATGTAAATGTTGCGCACGCTGCCGGACATCTCGCTGCCGATGACGAGGCCGCCGTGACCTTCGTTGCTGTAGCAGTGCCGCATAACGACATTTTCTGTCGGCCTGCCGACGCGCCAGCCATCCTGGTTGTAGCCTGACTTCAATACCATGCAGTCATCGCCGGTCTTGAAGGTGCAGTATTCGACCAGGATATTTCGGCAGGAGTCAGGATCCATGCCGTCGTTGTTCGGCCCATGCGTGTCCACAGTCACTCGGCGGATGATGATGTTCTCGCAATAGATCGGATGAATTGTCCAGCAAGGGCCGCTGCCAATCTTAAAGCCTTCGAGCAGGACGTTTTTGCAATTCACCAAGCCGACAAAGCTCGGCCGAATCGCTGCCTCGGGTGTGCCGAACACGCGCTTTTCGACGGGCACGCCTTCAGCACCCATCCTAAAACCTTCCTTCGTTTCCTTCTTCGCCCACTCCCACCAGGCTGTCGCGTTTCCGTCCAGGTATCCAGCGCCAGTAATCGCGATGTTCTCACAATCGCGTGCGTAAATGAGCGGCGAGTAGTTATACATTTCGATGCCGCCAGACCTAACGAACACGGGTGGTAGATAGTCCTCAAACTTGTCGCTAAAGATGATCTCGGCGCCCTCTTCCAGATGAAGGTCGATGTTGCTCTTCAAATGAATTGGGCCGGTGAGCCACTTGCCTTTGGGAACGATCACACGACCACCGCCTTTTTTAAAACACGCCTCGATGGCCTTCGCGAAAGCTTCGGTGTTCTTTGTCGCGCCGCCTTCCACTGCTCCGAACTCGGCAATGCTAATGCGGTTGTCGGTAAACTGCGGACGCTGGAGCTGGGGCATGTCAAAGGGAGCTTTGATAGGCGCGATCGGCTCGCTGCCTGCATCCGCGGCGCGGGAGGGAGTGAGAGCCAATATAACGCCGCTGAAACCTCCGGCGGCTAACATGCTGCTAAACAGACGGGGAAACTTCGGTATTTTCATTTTGAAGGCACTGACATGCGGGTTCGTTAAGGATGACTTGCCGCTCGTGAGAATGAGTTTGTGCGCCGTCGCCCGTGAACTGTGAGGAACCATTGGATTCGCTGGCTGATGCGAACAGGCTGGTGTTGCTTACTTGGCAATACGAGAAGTCGGCGTAGCCGGATATGTCGAGGACATTGGGTGATAGACAGTAAAGACCGAACTTTGCGCCAACCCAGCGACCGGCTTTTGCGAAAAGCTCCGGGCCGATCTGGTAGAAGCTTTCATCGTCTGCGATGATGCCAAAGCGGCACGCACCGCCGTTTCCGACAACGACAGATAGCCGCAAGGTTTCTGAACTAACCGAATGCTCGCCGCGTGGTTCCCCGGTCGTCAGCAGGTGAAGCTTGTAACTGCCGTTAGTCCGCTGCACATCCAGCGCTGCATATTCCAAACCTATTACGATCAGCCCAGCGTGGAGATTTTCGTGATTAGCTGGAAGCTCCAGCTCTGTCTTCACTACAAACTCACGAGCGGGAAATTTTTGCAGCAGGAGGTTCCCGGCATTCGAGAAATCGCTCTTGAGAACGAACTGCGGGAGCAACCGTAGTTTCGGAGGTTTACCGACAAAAGAATGCCATGAGTCGCGATGGTTTGAGTGCCATTGCCACTGGAGGCCGAGCTGGCCGGATCGAAAGTCATCGCTGGTTTGCGGCACCGCCACGGGACGTGTCTGATCGACGTCAGGCTTTTTATAAGACAGGACTGGTTTTCCCACGCCATTCTCATCCTGATCCACGCCGATGTGCGGCCAGTCGTCCTCCCACCGGACAGGTTGAAGGTGAATGATGCGTCCGTAGCAATCGGCATCCTGAAAATGAATGAACCACCATTCTCCGCCCGACGTATTCACAAGCGCGCCTTGGTGTGGACCATTAATCGGAGTGCCGCGCTGGGCCAGCACGATCTTCTCTTCGTAAGGTCCGTAAATGTTGCGCGACCTGAAGATTACCTGCCAGCCCGTCTGGACTCCGCCCGACGGAGCGGAGATGTAATACCAGCCGTTCCGCTTGTGGCATTTCGGGCCTTCCAGCGCGGGAAGGCTTTCATCGATGGAAGCTATGATTTTCCCCTCGCCGAGCACCTTCGTCAGATCCGGCGAAACAGGACGCACTTGCAGTTTGTTGCGGATCCCGGCCCGAGAACCCGCATAGGCATGGGCGATGTAAGCCTGGCCGTCGTCATCCCAGAAAGGACATGGATCGATCAGACCTTCTCCACCGAGGAGCAGATAAGCCTCCGACCATTCGCTGCGCGGGTCTGCCGCGGTTGTAACGTAAAGACCTTCATCCGGCATCGGAAATACAATCCAGAACTTGCCCGCGTGATGGCGGATGGCTGGCGCCCAAATACCGCAACCCGGCTGCACAGCGTCAAAGCGCGGATGCGGCAGGTTTTTGACCGCATGGTTGATGATGGTCCAGTTGACCAGATCGTGCGAGTGGAGAATGGGTAGCCCAGGTGTGCAGTTAAAGCTCGACGCGGTCAGGTAGAAGTCTTTGCCGACGCGGATCACGTCCGGATCCGCGTAGTCGGCGTGAATGACCGGATTGCGATAGGTTCCGTCACCTTGATCAGGCACCCAAGGCGCGCAGGACTCAACATCGGAAGGCATAGTGTTCATTCCATTGGTGTGTGTCCTGCCTCTACTTCGACTTCCAGAGGCGCTGCGGCTGGCTGCCGGGTATCGCGGATGTTCGGAACCAAAAGCTGGAGAGCCAGCAGCGAGAGTAGATAGGTGCCCGAGAAATAGGCAAACACCGTGATGTAACTGCCGGTCTTCTGCAAAATCTGGCCAGTGATGCCGTTGACAAAACCGCCGGTAAAATAGGCAAGAAAACCACCGAGACCTATTACCGAACTGATCGCATCCTTCGGCATGGTGTCCGAGACGACGCTGTAGAAGTTAGCCGACCACCCCTGATGTGCCGCGCCGGCGAGGCCGACGATCAGCACCGCTAGTAACACGCCGGGTGCAAAGGGCGCAAAGAATACCGGCACTACAGCGAGCGCGCAGATCAGCAGGGAGGTTTTTCGCGCTGCGTTTAGGGTCCAGTTGCGGCCTAGCAGCGCCCCGGCCAACCAGCCGCCGGCGATTCCTCCGACTGCCGCGATGCCGAAAAACGCGCCGGTCCACCAGCCTGTTTGCTGAAGCGTGAGATGGAAGCGCTTATCGAGGAAGTCCGGGACGAAAAACTGGTAAAAACCCCAAGCCGGCCCGGCTAAGATGCTGGCGAGCACGTAGGCCCAGACCGCGCGATAACGAAACAGCGATAGCCACGGCACCTTCACCGGCTTCTCTTCCACGGGAGGCTGCCCGGATCGGATATAAGTCAATTCCTCGCGCGACAGCCAGCGATGCTTCTCCGGTTCGTCGTAGGCAAACCACCAGGCGACCAACCAGACTAATCCCGTGCCGCCGGTGACGTAAAAAGTAGATGCCCACCCGATGTGCGAATACATCCAGGGAACTCCGATCGGGCACAGAACGGCTCCGACGTTGGTGCCGGCATTAAACCACCCGGTGGCAAACGCCCGCTCTTTTACAGGAAACCATTCGGCGACGGTCTTGATCGCCGCCGGGAAGTTTGCGCCTTCGGTGAGTCCGAGAGCCACACGCGCCAGCATAAAGCCGGCGGCCGTCAATGGCATCGCCAGTGTTATCCACGCGATGCCCATTTCCGAAAAGCGGAACCACGGATAGCTCATGCGAAATTGCGCGGATTTGTCGATGTAACTGACCAGGCCATGCGCAATAGCGGCAAAGCTCCAGAGACAGACAAAAATCGGCAGGCCTTTTTTGACACCCAGCTTGTCGATTGCCCGACCGCCTATCAAGTATCCAAAAGCATAAGCAAACGAGAAGAAGGCTGCGATGTATCCGTAGTCGGTGTCGGTCCAGCCTAGCTCGGCGCTGATAGGTTTCTTAAGGATGCCGATGACCAGCCGGTCGATGTAGTTGACGGCTACTGAAAAGAATAGGAGCGCGCAAATGACCCACCGGGTTCTGGCGTTTGATTGATTCATAGCAGTTGAAAGTATGTTGGCGGGTTAGCCACTTACTTAGGTCTGAAAGCTCCTTCGAAAGAGATCCCTTCCATTCCGGTTACTTTCGCATCATAGGTTTGAAGCGCCGGGCCGTTCTCCGCGGTGATCTCGACATTGGTAAAGACCGGGTCGGCATGAAAGACGACGGCTCCCTGCGCAGCCGATGCCTTGATGTTTTTGAGCGTGATTCCTTCAATCCGCTGATCGGGAAGGCCCCAGATGATGATGGAGTTTTTCGCACCGTTGATCGTCACATCTTCGATCGTAATGTCTGTCCATTCCGGCCGCTTGTGGTTGCCCTTGTCCGGAATATCTTCCGCCGGGCCAGTAGGATCCTTCGGGTAATAGCTGCTGATATAAATGGGATACCGCACGTTATCCATCGTGAAGTTTTTGTAGGAGATGCTATTGACCAGACCGCCACGGTCGCGCCATGCCTTCATGCGGATGCACGCCGTAGTTCCATTAAAGGAAATGTTTTCCGCGCGAACATTCTGAACGCCGCCGGAGGTATAACTGCCGATCGATAGCCCGTGCCCGGACCCGAGCTTGCAATCACGGATGGTGACGTTCCGAGTTCTCGGGTTCGCAGGATTATTGTCCCCACTGCCCAGCAGCACGATATTGTCGTCGCCGGTGCTGATATTGCAGTTGGTAATGATGACGTTCTCGACGCTGTTGAGGTTCAGGGCGTCTGTATTAGGCGAGTCACCGGGAGCGGTCATCGTCACGTTGTGAATCGTGATGTCCTTCGACTCGCGCATTGAGCAATGAGTGTTCGGGGGATTGAGAGTGCTAATCCCGGCGAGCTCGACTCGTTCGCATTGAGTAAGGCTGATCAGTTGCGGCCGAGGCAACGCTGTTGCTGTTCCCTTCACGAGCCGAAAAGCCTGCCACCAAGGCTCTCCCTGCCCATCGATTATTCCTTCACCGCTGATCCGAACATCCTTCAGATTGGCTCCGGTGACGAAGCTCGTGCGGCGGTTCCGTTCGATGGGAAAGTCCTCAAAGTTCTGGCTCATCACGAGCTTCGCGCCCTTCTCGAGATGCAGATCGACTCTATCTTTGAGCGTGATCGGACCGCTCAAAAACTCGCCCGCCGGAATCACTACGCGCCCGCCACCCGCCGCCGCAGCGGCGTCTATGGCCTTTTGAATAGCCTGGCTGTTGTTGGTGGCGTGATCAGCCTTTGCGCCAGAATCGACGATGTTGAAAACCTTTCCCGCAATTGCAGGCTTCGGAACTTCAACCTGGCTCGTTGGGGCCGCGCCGCAGTTGGGCGCAGCGAGCGCATCGATTACGGCCACGAGCGGCACAACCAATAATGCGAGCGATGGAAGGCCTCTCGCAAAACGGTTCGGGCGGATAGTCAGCGGAGAGTAGCTGGTTCTTGCGAATAAAATCATGCGGTCGAAGATCCATGCTTATGCCCGCAATTCGCAGGATAGCAACCGCCGGCCGCACGATTCGCCGCTGCTATGATAAGAAGTGCAGGAATTTAAACCTCACCGCCGGGCGCGCTGAACCTGTTTGCGAAACTCGGCCGGCGTCGTCTTGCAGGCTTGTTTAAACGCGACGAAGAAGCTGTTTACGCTTGGATAACCACTAAGAATCGCGACTTCTTCGATTTTGCTGTCGGTTTCGGCCAGGAGTGTCTTGGCATTTTCCATTCTTGCAGTCCGGATTTGTTCTCCTGGAGTGCGTCCCATGTGCTCGACAAACGCCTGGTGCAAACCCCGGCGAGACATGCCCGCGAACCGCGCTGCCGCGTCCACATCGATCGCCTTTTCCAGATTGTCGGCAATGAATCGAACGGCCTTCGCGACCCCCGGATGCGTGACCGCCGTGATTTCTGTGCTTTGCCGGGTAATGACCCGTGCCGGGGAAATCCAGATCGGTTCCTGAGGCACAGGCTTGCCGGCCATGAGGCGATCCAGCATGGCCGCTCCCTGATAACCTTGCTCTTCCACATTCGGATCCAAGGCGGTGATCGAGCGCAGCGTGCGCTGTGGCAGGAGCAGATTGTCCTCGATGCCGAAAATGGCGACTTGCTCTGGCACTTCGATGCCCTCTCGGTTGCATACATCCTGCACCTCGATTGCCAAAGTGCCGTTGACGGCAAAGATCGCTACTGGCTTTTGAGCGGTTTTCAAAAGCTTGGTCAGCCACGTCTGGCGTTGTGCCCATTCGGTGCGCTCGCGTTTCCCGCTCTTGGCTTCATGCCACTTATGCCACTGGCAATTGTGACCACGCTCGCGCAACCCAGCAACAAACCCGCTACCCCGCGCCTCGAACGTCCAGTTGTCGGATGCGCTGTAGCAAATGAAATTTCGGAAACCGCGCTGCAAAAAATGCTCCACTGCCATCTCTGCGGCGGCTTTGTGATCGAGCACAACATGAGCGAAAGGCAGGTGCGCCCGGCGCAGACTGAAATCGACTGTCGGCAGGTTTTCTGAGACCACGAAATCGGTGAGCTCCTCCTCACCTGCAAGCCACGCCAGGATTCCATCTCCTCGCCATCCCCACGGCACAATGAATTCCTGTGTGACACTCGCAGCCGCAATATGCCATTTACGCTCCGCGGCATAGGCGGCAATGCCTTCAACCAAGCGATGATCATACCAACCGAGAGCTAGAAGAACCGTTGTTTGCTTTGTCTTTTTGGGTCGGGCAGAAGTCATTCGGAAAAGCGATCCAGAGTTAGAACTTTCGAGGAATCGCTTCGGGTAAGAGTTAGCCGCAATTTCCGATACGAGAGGTTCAATGTAAATGGGATTCTGCATAGGTTAGCGCCTTGCGGGCTCTAGGTATTTGTCCAAAGCGCGACAGATTTGACGGCAGATTTCCTCGCGCGAACGCCGACCGAATTGAGCCGGAGCTACCTTGATGAGTAATCCACGTAGTGCACTTTTTTCAATATTGTTTGCGCAAAGGCGCGCTAGGCACAGGCAAGTTCGCTGGTAGTTTTATCACGTTTTCCTTCTCCAAAAGTCCCCTGCAACCAGCAACCGACATTATACCCCCCACATGAAATCAAACCATTACCGTTTCTCCCAAAAGCATATGCTCCGCCTGTCGAAAAACGCTGCATACCTGACCAGTGCCGCGACTTTCTTGGCTTCGATCGCCCTGCTGGTCAGCGCAACGGCAGCCTCAGCAGGGACAGTGACGTGGGCTACAAGCCCGGCAGACACGAATTTCGAAAACACCGCGAATTGGGCTGGGGGCGCTATTCCGGCAAATAGCCTGGCGACGGATATAGCCCAGTTCACGGGGACCGTCCCGGCTAACCAGCCGCAAATCACTACAAGCCGCTCTATTAACGGACTCGTATTCTCCACCGCAACGGGTGGCTGGACGTTGAGTTCGAACTCCGCCGCGAATGTTCTTTCGATCGGCAGCGGCGGCATTCTCACCGGCACAAATGCGACCTTCACGTCTGGCCAGACCAGCGGCACTAATACGATCAGCGCGAATATTGCACTTGGCGCAGCTCAGAACTGGGGTGTCGGAACCGGTGGGACCTTGGTCGTGAGCGGGAATATTACGGGGTCAAGCGCTCTAACAATCGGGCTCAGCCCTGGCAATACTGGCTTTGTCGTTCTAAGCGGTAGCAATACGAATAACGGTGGAATCACGGTGAGAAGCCAAACCTCCGCCGGCCCGGGAAAATTGGGAATCGGAAGTTCAAACGCCATCACTGCAGGCACACTTACGATGGGTGATAACGGGGGCGGGACTGCCACCTTGGATGCCTATAATGGCAATCAGACTATAGGAAGCGGAGTCAGCCTAGTCTTTGCTGCTGCAACGGACAATTTTGTCGGCACCAATAATTTGACCTTTAACGGAAATACGACGGCCAACGCCAGTTTCGGCACCAAGGCCTTAACTGTAACAGCAGGCAGATTAACTCTCGCTGGGAGCGTGACTTTCAACAGTTACATTACCAAGAATGGTGCCGGCACGCTGGTGCTGAGTGGTAGCAACACAGGCACTGGCTCGGCCGGCACCAGTGTTGTCGGAGCCGTCGCAACTGCCTTCCCTGGTGTAAACGTGGTTGTTGCGATAACGACCGGCACCGTGGAGCTCGGCAATGCGAATGCTTTGAGTGCTGGCAACCTTCAGATGAACAGTGGCACCGTGACCGCAGGAACGGCTCTAACCGGAGCGAACAAGGTCGTGGGTGGTCTTGTGCTTAATAACACAACCACAGCTGTCATTGGCGGCACAAATGCATTGGAGTTTGGCGGCACGCTGCTTAGTGGCAGCGGTAACAACACGCTGGCAATTAATAACACTGGCGGCACGACCTTCTCAGGGAATGTGCTTTTGCAGGAATCAACGGTGAGCGTGGGCCGCACTCTTACCCTAAGCGGCTCGGGCGCGGTGACCATCAGCGGCTCAATTGCCGATGGCGGCACAGGCGGTAACAGCGCGCTTATCTATAATGGAACGAGCACGCTCACACTGAGCGGATCGAATAGCTATAGTGGCGGCACTAGCTTGAGTAGCGCTGGAACGGTTAATATCGGTAATGACTTTGCTTTGGGCACTGGCAGCTTCACTGCTAGCAGCAGTTCCGGCATCCTTCTCGCGTCAGGCGGCGCTCGCACGATTGCGAACAATGTCATTTTGACTGCCAGCCCGACGATTTCTGGAGCTAACAGCCTGACAATTAATGGCACTCTGACCAACAGCGGCAACAATCGCACTTTGAACACGACTTTGACCACCGGCACTTTGACTCTCGGCGGCAACGTGAACCTTTCGGAGTCGAATGCCAGCTCCCGCACGCTAACAATCGGCAGCACCACTGCAAGCGGAGCTGTTGGAACCACGACTCTCATCAGCGGAATCATTCAGGACAACTCGCTCGCGAGTGGCAGTGCCAGCAACTTCGCCGTTAGCGGAGGTGGCACGACAATTCTGACCGGTAGCAATACTTACACCGGCACTACTACGGTCAGCAATGGTGGAACCCTGTTGCAAGTCGGCAACGGTGGCGCAACAGGTAATCTGGGTGCAGGAGCAGTGACGGTGACAACAGGAACGCTCGCGTTTAATCGTAACAACAGCGTAACCGTCACTAACAACATCTCGGGCTCAGGCTCGCTCGCTCAAATCGGAAGTGGCGCGACTATTGTATCGGGAACCGCCAGCCATACCGGTGGGACGACAATTTCCTCGGGCACTTTGCAGTTTGGTAACGGCACGATTGGCGCCTATACTGGAACGGGCAATATCAGTAATAGTGCGGCTCTTGTTTTCAACAGCGGTGCCGCGTCAACGGTATCTGGAATTATTTCCGGTAACGGTTCCCTGGCGAAAGCGGGAAGCGGTTTACTGACCTTGAGTGGCTCCAATACTTACTCGGGCGGCACGACTCTGACTTCGGGAACAGTTTCTCTTAGCAATATTGTGCCGACGACGCTCACCGCACCCAATGGCACGATCACCAGTGGCCTGTTGGGCACCGGCAATGTTACGATCAATGGCCCAGTCACCCTCACAACCGGAGGTCAGCTTAACAACCTGAGCGCGCCCTTATGGAACATCCAGAGTGATTTCACTGTTGCAATAGCAAATAACACCGGCAACTGCATCGGACTCAGTGGCACGTTTGACATGGGCGGCGTCAGCAGGGTTGTGACATTGAGCAAGATCGCTAATGACGCAGTGGGCAGCGGCTCCGAAACGGTCGCTATCGGTGTTCGCAGTGGCAATGGGTTTACCCCCACCTTCCAAAACGGCACCATTGATTTCGAGGCCGGTTCCGCCGTCACCTCGGGAACCTTCACACTCGTTCGTGAAATCACCACAGCGAACTTCGCGAATAACTCCGGACTGATTGTTGGGCCGAACGTGGTGTGGAATCAAACCGCTTTTGGCACCGGCGCCAATGCGCCGGCACTTACCGTCAACGGCTTCTTCTACGCTGGCGCAGGAACGATCTCGCGCAACACGGAAGTCTTCTCGCTCTCGGGCACCGGCACCTATACCAACGCGGCGACCAACGGCGGCACATCCACGCTAACCATCAGTGGCAGCAGTGGCACTGCAAACTTTGCGGGCAGCATCATGGATGGCAATAGTTCGCTGCCCGGCACGAGCGGCAGCGCAACCGGCATCGTGGCTCTGACAAAAAACGGCGCCGGCACGCAGATCTTGAGCGGCAACAATATTTATACCGGCCCGACTAGTGTTGCCGGTGGTGGCCGGCTCATTGTATCCGGTTCGCTGACAGCTAGCGCAACGACCATTACCGGCAATTCAACCCTCGGCGGCGCCGGGACCATGCAGGCGGTGACGAACAGTGTCGGCACGATCGCTCCTGGTAATCTCGATGGTGGCAACAACAGCACCATTGGCACATTGAATACCGGCAACCTCAGCACGACCGGCGGTGTTGCGCACCTGGCGATGCAACTCGGTGCGACAACCGCAGGCGTTGGGGCTTCAGATCGTGTGAATGTCACCGGTTCGGTTGACGTGACTAATTCGGACCTCTTGCTCTCGACGATCACAGGGTATGCACCTGCTACCAATGATGTGTTCTACCTTGTCATCAAAGATGGTGCTGCAGCGAACGCGGTCACGGGTAATTTTGCCTTCTTGAATGGCGTGTCAACCACCCTGACTGAAGGCAGCACTTTTACATTTGGCGGCCAAGGCTACCAGATCACGTATCAAGCAAACTTTGAAGGAAGTTCCTTCACCGGCGGCAATGACATCGCGCTCCAGGCAGTGCCTGAGCCGAGCACTTGGGCGATGATGGTCGGTGGCGTGGGAGCGCTCGGCTTCTACCAGAAGCTGCGCCGCCGGAAAGCCTGACACAATTCTCTCGCCCGTGATGCCGATTGGGAGTCGGCTGGGGAACGCGGCAGTAGATTGTGTTTCAAGCCGCCGTGGTGCTTTGGGGAGCACCGCGGCGACGCTTTTTTAGATTAAGCATCCGACGATCTGGAAAGTAGAGACGCGTTCGAATCACTGGCAGGACACACGCAGAATTTGGTAACCGCAGCGCCCATCATTGTAATGACAAATACACCATGAAGCTATTCCTACTCACTTGCGTAACTTGGCTCCCCATTCCGTAATGCTGGTCGTAGTGATGCAGTTTTCAGGCTCGTCACTTACAAAGACCATTGAAGTTCGGCGACTAGGAGCGCTTCACACTATTCAATAAGATATGCAGAAAAGCGCGGGGCGGTTGAGGGCGATTGGGATTAAACTTTCCGTGTTTTTGGCCCCATTTCTATGCGCTCGATTCATCTTTTCCGCTTCCCCGTAAGCTCGCGCGGGGAGGAGTGCAGAGTTGGCGCGTCGATGAAGTCCAAGTTGCTCCTACTCATTCTTTGTCTTGTGTATGTCTGCGGCGCGCGCGGGCAGACGGTTGTGTTCAACGACACCTTCGGCGCCGGCAGCACGATCAACTCGAATCCGGCCTCGCCCGGGGCGCCGATGATCGATCGCACCGCCTACCAACAGCTCTCGGCAAAGACGTTCAGCCCGAATCCGCCGACGATCGCGACGGGACATTTGAAATACGGCATCGTCTCGACATCGTCGGGCTTCAACTCGATCGAGGCGCTGTTCACGCAATTTCCCGTCACGCTGAACAACACGGCCGACTACATCGAACTCACCGTCACCTTCACGAACCAGGCGTCGCTGATGAACGGGGCAAACGCGTCGCTCTTTTTCGGGCTGCACAACTCGGGGCAGGTGCAGCCGATTCCGGGCGGCATGAACGCGACCGTCGCGACGGCAACGAGCGGCTACGCGCAGAACTGGCAGGGCTATGTGAGCCGCATCCTTTATTCCGGCGGCACGCATTCCATCGGCACCCGGCCGACGCAGACCGCAGCGGCAGCAAACAACCAGGACGTGCTCTACAATTTTTCTGGCGGCTCGAACTTCGGGACGGCGACGACGCCAAGCGTGAGCGCGTTCACGACCGGGCAGCAATACACCGAGGTGTTGCGCTTCACGAAGGCGAGCGCGACAACGCTCACGATTCTTTCGACACTCTACCAAGGCGCCGACACGAGCGGCGCGCAGCTTTTCACCGAAAGCGCGACGAGCTCCAGCATCCTCACGGCGAGCTACGATGCGCTCGGCATCGGCTACCGGGCGGTGAGTGGCGCAAGCGTGATGGACGTGAATTCGATCAAGGTGGTGACGACCGGTTCGGCGACAGTCGTGCCGGTGATCACGCAGCAACCTGCGAGCAAGACGGTCGGCCCCGGTGATCCGGTTTCGTTCTCCGTCGTCGCGTCGGGCGGTGGCGCGACGCTCTCGTATCAATGGCAGAAAGGCGGCGCGAACATTGCCGGCGCGACGAGTTCGTCATACTCGATTGCGAGCGCAGCAATGTCGGACGCGGGGAGTTACACAGTGATCGTGAGCGATGGGGCGGGTTCGACGACGAGCGACGCGGCGGTGCTCACCATCTCGACGAACAATGTGCCGCCGTCCATTTCGCAGCAACCGGCGAATGCGACCGTCGTCGCCGGAAATGCCGCGAGCTTCACCGCTGCGTTCACCGGCAGTGCGCCCGTGAGCGCGAAGTGGCAGAAGAGCACCGACGGCGGCGCGAACTACGCGGACATCGCCGGCGCAACAAATTCGACTTACACAATTGCCAGCGTGCAGGTCGCGGATGCAGGATTGTATCGGCTCGTCGCAACGAATGTGTGGGGCACGGCAACGAGCAACGCGGCGACGCTGACGGTGAACTACGCTCCTGTGATCACGACGCAGCCAGCGAGCGCGAGCATTTACGTGGGGCAAAGCGCGACGTTCACCGTCGCCGCGTCGGCGTTACCGGCGGCAACATTTCAGTGGTATAAAGACGCCGTGCTCATCAGCGGCGCGACGAGCGCGAGCTACACTGCGTCGAGCGCGGGGAGCTACACGGTCGTCGTCTCGAATTCCGTCGGCTCGACGACTAGCAACGCGGCGGTGCTCAGCGTTACCGACGGCGCTCCGCCGACGATCGCGGCACCGAGCGGCGGATTTTTTCCGCTCACGCTCGTCGCGAATGTGAGCGGCACGGCGGCGTTGCCCGATTACACAAGTCAAGCGGTGACGACCGACAACGTCGGCGTGACGGGCGTGACGCAATCGCCCGCGGCGGGCAGCGCGCGTGGGCTCGGGGTGACGACAGTGACGCTCACCGCGAGCGACGCGGCGGGACACACGTCGAGCGTGAGCTTCGATATGACGGTGCTGCCGGCCGGTTCGGCGTGGCCGGAGTTGAAAGTGGACTTGAGCCGCAACACGCTGCGCTCGGACACGGCGGCGCCGCACTTCATCGAGTGGCAATTCGACTCTGCGAATCCGTCGCGCACGCTTGGAAACGTGAGCGTGCTGCTGCGGCGCGCGGGCACGGCAGGCACTCAGCTCGATGCGAACTGGTATAAGTTCGGTATCGATTACGGCGCGCTGCTGGCGATGGACGGTGCGTATGTGAGCGGTGTGACGAGCGGCAATGGTTCGATCGAGATCGTGCTGAGCGGACTCGCGACAGGGCATCACACCTTCGCGGCGTATCACAATTCGCTCTCGAGTCTGGCGACGACAACGCCGAGCGCGATCAGTGTCGCAGTGAATGGCACGACGCAGGTCGCGAGCCTGACACCGAGCGCGCAGGTGACGAACGATTACGACATTTCATCCAGCTACGTGGAGTTCGACGCGCTCGCGGGTCAGGACGTGGTGATCGCTTACACCGCGCTCGGCAATGGCTCGCCCGCGAGTGCAAACACCCCGATGATCAATGGTTTCATGCTCGATACGCCCGACCCGGCGAAGCGCGCGAAGAAGCCGGTGCCGGCGAACGACGACGAGCATGTGGATGGCGACAGTGGCTCGGTCGCGCTGAGTTGGACCGCGGCACCGACGGCGGTGTCGCACGATTTGTATTTCGGGACCGATGCGACTGCGGTGACGAATGCGACTCATGCGTCGGCGGAATTTCGCGGGAACCAGACGAGCACGAGCGCGACGGCGAGCGGGCTCGATAACTTCGGCACGTATTGGTGGCGCGTGGATGAAGTCGATGCGAGCGGCGGGGTGACGCGCGGCGAAGTGTGGCGCTTTCGCATTCGGCATCTCGCGTTTGCCGGCGCGGAAGGCTACGGGCGCTTCGCGCGCGGCGGGCGCGGTGGGCGCGTGATCGAAGTCACGAACTTGCTCGACTACAACACCGACTACAATGAAGCAGTGATCCCCGGGAGCTATCGCGCGGCGATCGAGGCGACTGGGCCGCGCACGATTGTGTTTCGCGTGTCGGGCGTAATCCGTTTGAAAAAACCGTGCTCAATCGCCGCGGCCAATTCCTACGTTACCGTCGCGGGACAGACCGCGCCCGGCGATGGCATCTGCTTTTCGCAATACAGCGCGGGCATCGCGTCTGCGAACGACGTGATCATCCGTGACGTGCGGATGCGGCTCGGCGATGCTTCGCAGCAGGCGATGGACGGCATCGGCATGGGCGGCGCGAATCACTCGATCATCGATCACTGCTCGATTAGTTGGACGATCGACGAAGCGACCAGCTCGCGCTCGGCAAAGAACATCACCTTTCAGCGCAACATCATCTCCGAGGCGTTGCAGCACTCATATCACTACGCCGCAGCGGACCGGACAAAATACGAGACGCACGCGTTCGCGGCTTCGATCAGCGGCGCGGTCGGGAGCTTTCATCACAATCTCATCGCGCACTGCACGGATCGAAACTGGAGTCTCGCCGGCGGCTTCAACCAGGGAGGCCAATACGCGGGGCAGCTCGATCTCCGCAACAACGTCGTCTATAATTGGCAGGGGCGCACGACCGACGGCGGCGTGAAGCAGTGCAACTTCGTGAACAACTATTACAAGCGCGGGCCGGCGGCGAACTCGGTGACGTGGTTGATGAAACCGGACGCGGGCTCGGCGAGCGATCGGCAGCAGTATTATATTACCGGCAATCTCATGGAGGACACGAACGGCACGATCCTCTACGACGGCGACAACTGGAATGCGGCAAGCGTGATCCAACCGAGCGGCGCGACGCAGGCCGACATCCGTGTGGATGCGCCGTTCTTCGCCGACTATGTGACCACGCACACAGCGCGTGATGCGTTCCGCATCGTGCTGAGCGATGTCGGCGCGAACTCGAAGCGTGATATGATCGACACGCGCATCGTGCGCGAAGTGCGCGACGGGACTTGGACTTACCGGGGAAATATCGCGTCCACGCCGAGCGACCCGCGTTACACGAACAGCTACTCGCAGCCTCCGGCGGCGAATTACAATGGCATCATCGATCAACCGAGTGATGTGCTCGACGCGAGCGGCGCGAACGCGCCGTGGCCGACGTATCCGAGCTACGACGTGCCGTTCGACAGCGATCACGATGGGATGCCGGATTTTTGGGAACTCGCGGTCGGCTCGAATGTGAACGTGGACGATCACAATGCGGATGCCGATGGCGACGGCTACACCGCGCTCGAAGATTATCTCAAGTGGCTCGCCGCGCCGCACGCGCTCACGTCGATAGGTGCGCCGGTGGACGTCGATCTTGCGCCGCATGCCGCGGGATTCACGTCGCCGAGTTTAGCGGTGAGCAATGCGACGCACGGAACGATCACGTTGCTCGCTGATGGACACACTGCGCGCTTCACCCCGGCGTCGGGGTTTACCGGTGTCGCGGCGTTCGACTTCGCGACGAGCGGCAACGGCACGAGCGTGACGCGCAGCGTCGGCGTGTGCGTCTCGCCGCAGCCAAACGCTTTTGAGCGGCGCTGGCAGGGCACGAGCAGCACGTGGGACAGCAGCTCTGCGAACTGGAGGAACGGCGACACGAGCGACTCATTTCAAACGGGCAACGTCGCGATCTTCGACGACAGCGGCGCGACGAACCCGACCGTTACCTTGAGCGGTGCGCTCGCGCCGTCGAGCATCGTTGTGAGCGGCACGACGAATTATACCTTCGCCGGCAGCGGCACAATTGCGGGCGCGTCGCTTGTGAAATCGGGCACGGGCACACTCTTGCTCGGCGGCAGCCACAGCTTCGGCAGCGTGCTCGTGCAAGGCGGCGCGCTCGCGATCGGCGCGGGCACGTTCACTGCGAGTGGCGGCGTCACGAACAACGGCACGCTGCGGCTCACCGGCGGCGCGGCACTGAATATCGCAGGCGGTTTTGTGAACAACGGACTGCTCGACATCATGACCGGTGCGCAGACGCTGCCGCTGAATTTCACGAACAACGGCACCGTTCTCGACGCGACGCGGATTCGCGCGGCGTCCGCGACGAAGAGCAGCACGAATTTCACCGTCACGATCCAAGGCTACGACGGCCATGCGTATCAACTTCAGCGCGCAGACACGCTCGGCGGTGCGTGGACGAACATCGGCGCGGCGCAAGCGGGCGCGGGCGGCGTGCTCAACTTTAACGACGTCGGCGGGGCGACTGGCGCGCAACGGTTCTACCGCGTAGTCGTCTCGCCGTGAGACCGCTCCTCGCCATCCAGCTCGCTTGCGCTGCTGTTGCTGCGGAAGGGTGGTCCCTTCCTGGTTCAAAGACACGTCGAGGACGCTGATCAGTGCGCGCTGTGAACCGTGCGAGAAAAACGCTCGTTTAAAAAATCAGTGATTGAGCGCCGATGTTTAGTGCCTGCCGATGGTTTCTACGAGTGGACGAAAGTTGGTAAACGCCCCCTTGTTTACGCTGCAAGGTGAATCGCCATTCGCGATCGCAGCGTTTTGGGATCAGGGCGACGTCGTCGACCGGTGCTATTTATTGACCACCTGCGCCAATGCCGTGCTGGAACCGATTCATGACCGCATGCCGGTGATTATTCGGAGCGAGGATTGGGACGAGTGGCTGTGCACGGGCGAGATCGAGGAGCAAAGTATTGCACGAATCACGACGCCGTATTTGACTCAGGAAATGAATGCGTTGGCGGTGTCACCGCTGGTGAATAGTGCCCGATTTGATGATGCACGAATGCTGCGAGCCGGCCCCGCTGCTGGACTCTTCCGGTTCATCTTCTCCGATGCTCGCGGCTAACGTCTGCAGCTCTCAAGCCAATCTGGGCTTGGTTCCAGCGGTTACATGATAAAACATGACAAAGTTTTTTCCGTTTGGTGCCTCATGGTGCATTCGACGAAAAAAATGAGAAATGCATAGTGTGCTCACTGGATGCATTTTAAGGCAACGAGCTGCACTACGCGGAAATGGCAAAAGAGGGTTCGATTCCCTTCACCCGCTCTTTTCCTGCTGCGTTTTTTTTAAAAAACGCCCGAACTCGGCGGCGCTTCCGTTGAGGTGCCGGGTTTGATTTTCGCGAGCAGCGTTTGCTGAAATTCCTGCAACAGCGACACAATTTCCGGGCTGCGCGAAAGCACGGCTTTCGTGAGTTTTTCGTAATGCGCCGGATTCCGCTGCGACAGTTCCGAAAGCGCCATGATCACGGCAAGCGAGTTGTTGATCGAGTGCTTGATTTCACGAAAACGCTCGTGCAGCGCCACCAATTCACTGGAAGCGATAGTGTCAGGAATTTCCATTGGCGCTAATGTAAAGCGCTATTCGTGCCATACAAAGCGGAACTTTCAGCTTTGCGACGCGCAAAGACTGGCAAAACTGCGTAGGGCATGGTTAGTTTGCCGGTTTAACCAATCGCGGAAATGCCAGCTCAAACGATTAGAATCGTCGGTGCGCGCCAGCACAACCTGAAGAATCTCAGTCTTGAGATTCCGCGCGAAAAGCTGGTCGTCATCACCGGCTTGAGCGGCTCGGGCAAGTCGTCGCTCGCGTTCGATACGCTCTATGCGGAGGGCCAGCGCAAATACGTGGAAAGCCTCTCCGCCTACGCACGGCAGTTTCTCGATCAGATGCAAAAGCCGGACGTCGATTTCATCGAGGGACTATCGCCGGCGATCGCGATCGAGCAGCGTAGCTCGGCGGCGAATCCGCGCTCGACCATCGCGACAACGACCGAGATTTACGATTATCTGCGGTTGCTTTTTTCATCGGTCGGACAGCCGCACGATCCGCAAACCGGCGCGCCGATTTTCAAGCAAACGCCTCAGCAAATCGTCGATCAAATTCTGGCTTATCCGCCGGAAACGAAGATCGTCGTGCTCGCGCCGGTCGTTCGCGAGCAGGCCGGCGAGTTCCGCGACGTGATCGAAAAGATTAAGCGCGAAGGTTTCGTCCGTGCACGCATCGACGGAGAGATCGTCGAGCTCGGCCGTCCCGAGCCGATCAAGCTCGACAAAGCGAAACGCCATTCCATCGAAGTCGTTGTCGATCGCCTCGTCATCCGCGAAGGCGTGCGCACTCGGCTCGCCGACTCGGTCGATACCGCGCTAAAATGGGGCGGCGCACGGCTCTTCATTTCGCGCCAGCAACCGGCGCAGGAAAATTGGGAGGAGCTGAAATACTCGACCGAGTTTTGCAATCCCGAGACCGATTTCACGCTGCCACAGCTCACGCCGAAACATTTTTCCTTCAACAGCCATCTCGGCGCGTGCCCGGCTTGTCACGGTCTCGGCACGGAGCTCGTGTGCGATTGCGAGCTGATGATTCCCGACGCGGAAAAATCGCTCGAGGAAGGCGCGGTCGCACCGTGGGCGAAAGGCAGCAAGCGCATGCAGGCATACTATGCCGGCATGCTCGCGTCGCTCGCGCGCCATTTCAAAGTGCCGCTGGACAAGCCTTACGCCGAATTGCCGCAGACGTTCAAAGACGCGCTCTGCTTCGGCACGGGCGACCAGGCAATTGAGATTTCGTGGGGAAAAAATGAGAAGAAAACGAGCGTTAGCAAGCCGTTCGAAGGGGTCGTGCTGCAGTTGCAGCGGCTTTACGAAACGACCGATAGCGAATTTACCAAAGCGCGCATCCGCCAATACATGAGCCGTCGCACCTGCTCCGTCTGCAACGGCGCGCGGTTGCGCCCGGAGATTCTTGCAGTGACTGTGCGCGACGTGGAAAAACGTGAGTTAAATATCCAGCAAGTCTGCAAACTTACAATCGCCGCCGCGAAACGTTTCATCGAAAATCTCGAGCTGACCGAGCAGAAAAGATTCATTGTCGCCGAAGTCACTCGCGAGATTTTGGCCCGGCTCGGTTTTCTCGTCGAAGTCGGGCTGAGCTATCTAAATCTCGACCGCGAAAGCGGCACGCTCAGCGGGGGCGAAGCGCAACGCATCCGGCTCGCGACGCAGATCGGGAGCGGGCTCGCGGGCGTTTTGTATGTGCTCGATGAGCCGAGCATCGGTCTGCACCAGCGCGATAACGACCGGCTGATCGGCACGCTACGACGACTGCGCGATTTGGGAAATTCGGTGATCGTCGTCGAGCATGACGAGGATACGATTCGCGCCGCCGATCACGTGATCGACCTCGGTCCCGGCGCGGGCGCGCGCGGCGGACAACTCATCGCGCAAGGATCGATCGACAACGTGCTGCAGGTGGAGACTTCCGAGACGGCGCAATATCTGAGCGGTCGCTTGAAAATCCCGACACCGCGTGTGCGCGCAACGCCGCGCCGCGATCATGCGATTCAAAACGGGGATGGCTGGCTCACGGTTGTCAGCGCCTCGGAAAATAATCTGCGCAATGTGACCGCGGCGTTTCCGCTCGGTTGTTTTACGTGCGTAACCGGTGTGTCCGGCAGCGGAAAATCGACGCTCGTCGATGACATTTTGCGCCGCGCGTTGTTTCGTCATTTTTACCGCTCGAAAGAACGGCCCGGCGCGCACAAGGCGATTCGCGGACTCGAACAAATCGACAAAGCGATCGTCATCGACCAAAGCCCGATCGGTCGCACGCCGCGGTCGAATCCGGTCACTTACACCGGTGCGTTTGCGCCGATTCGTCAGCTCTTTTCACAGCTCCCCGCTGCGCGCGTTCGCGGCTACAACATCGGCCGTTTTTCATTCAATGTCCCCGGCGGACGCTGCGAAAACTGTCTCGGCGACGGCATGATTAAAATCGAAATGCACTTTCTCGCCGACGTGTATGTCGAATGTGAGGTATGTCGCGGTCGGCGATACAATCGAGAAACACTCGAAGTGACCTACAAAGGTCGCAACATCGCCGATGTGCTCGACATGACTGTCGACGAAGCTGCGCGATTTTTCCGCAATGTGCCTGCGGTTTCAGACCGACTCGTCGCGCTCGAAGACGTCGGCCTCGGCTACGTGCGGCTCGGGCAAAGCGGCACCACGCTTTCCGGGGGCGAAGCGCAACGCATCAAGCTCGCCGCGGAGCTTGCAAAAAAAGCGACAGGACGCACCGTTTACATTCTCGATGAACCGACGACAGGCCTGCATTTTGCCGACATCCACAAGCTGCTCGAAGTGCTGATGAAACTGCGCGACGCCGGCAATACACTCATCGTGATCGAACACAACCTCGAGGTGATCAAATGCGCCGACTGGATCATCGATCTCGGTCCCGAAGGCGGCGAAGGCGGCGGCGAAATCATCGGAGAGGGACCGCCGGAAAAAATCTCGCAAATCGAGCGCAGCCACACGGCGCGGTATCTCAGGAGGATGTTGTGAAATCATTGCGGATTGCAAATTGCAGATGGCTGAGCGGCACGTTCGCGCTGTTCGTTATCGCGACGTGTGGCGGCGAATCAATCGGCAATCAGCAATCAGAAATTAGCAATCTCTTTGTCGAAGCCTCGCGTGCGATTGACGAAAAGGTGCCGGAGGTCGCGATCGAAAAATTGCAGACAATGCTTTCGCAAAATCCTTCGCCCGATGAGAGGGCGCGCGCAACGCGCAAACTCGCTCGCGCATTGCTCGACGCGAATCGCGCCGAAGATGCGCTGAAGCTTTTGGAGAATCCGGCGAGCGACGAGGAGCGGATGTTAAAAGCGGAAACCTTCGCAGCGCTTGGTTGCTGGTCGGATGCCGCCGCGATTTTTCGCGAACTTTCGGCGACGGAAAATCCGTTTGTAAAAAGCGCGACGCTCGGGCTCGCTGAATCGCTGCGAATGCTGGGCAAACACAGCGAAGCAGCGCATTTGCTTGAAATTTTCGACCAAAAAAATCCGAGCACGGTCGTGAAACTCCGGCTGGCCGAGCTTTTTCTCGACGCAAATCTCCAAAAACGCGCAAACGCGGAGTTGTCCTCAGTTCAGCCAGCGAACGCATTTGAGACAAAATGGAAAAAGTGTCTCGCCGCGCGCGCGCTACTGGCGCAGGACCAGCCAGCACCGGCGCTCATTTCACTGGAGGAAATTTTGCGCGATCCGCGCGATATGACCGAGCGCCTTTTTGCGAGCGCCACAATCGCGCTGACGAATGCGCGCATTATTCTTAACGGACTGCAATCGGCTGACGACGTGATCGAGGATTTCATCTGGCATCATCCGCAGAGCGCGTATCTCGAGGAGATGTTCGCGCGGCTGGATGACATCTATGCGGGCGAGGAAAATCCGTCCGAATCCGAGCTGCAAAAATGGTCGGGACAGCAGCCGCGTCGTCGTGCAGCGCTCGCGCAATTTTATTTGGCGAAAGCGCAGTTGCGCGATGAACGAAATGAAAAAGCGTATCGCACGTTCACAGCATTTTTGCGCGAAAATCCGACGCATCCATTCGCCGCGAAAGCTTACGAAATCGAAGGCAACGCGTTGCTCGCGGAAAACAAATTCGCTGCCGCTGTCAGCGCTTTTGAAGGGGCGATGCGCGCGACGAGCGACGCTGACACGATGGCGCGGCTGGAAATTTCCGCAGGCTCGGCGGAGTTCAAGCGGCGAGAATTTTTGCTCGCTGCAAACTGGTTTGACGACGCGGCACAGTGCTCGCTGAAATTCTGGCAGGAAGCGAGCCACAACTCCGCGCTCGCGTGGCTGAATCTCGGAAATTATGCGAAGTTTCTCGACGAATACAAAGCGATCAGCGCGCGTTTTCCTGAGAGCGATTTTCGGCGCGATCTGCTGCTTGAGGAAGGTTTGCTGCAGGCACGTTCGCACGATGTGCGGGCGATGCAAACCTTGCAACTTTTCATCCGCGATTTTCCGGATCATTCGCGCGCACCGGAGGCCCGGATCGCGCTCGCGGAGCTTGCGTTTTTGTCATCGGACATCGACAGCGCGAGTGTGCTGCTGAAAGCGGCGAATGAAAACGGCGCGCAAAATAGCGAGCGCGGCGACTATCTCGCGATCTTTGTCGCCGATGCGCAAACGCCGCGCGACGACGCGCAGGTGATTGCGCTTTGCGAAAATTTTCTGCGTGCGCATGCCGGTTCCGCGCTGCAACCGGACGTGCGGATGAAACTCGGTCAGGTTTATTTTCGCCGCGAAGATTTCGCGAATGCGCAAACGCAATTCGAAACCCTCGCGACAGAATCGAATGGCACTCCATTCGCCGAAACCGCGCTCTTTTTAGCGGGACAATCGGCGATGCGTAGCATGAACAGCAGTGGCATCGATCGCGCGCTCGAGCTTTTCGAGCAGGTCGCGAAGCTTAACGGCCCGTTAAAACTTTACGCGCGGCAAGAACAGGCGATTGCGAAGATGCGACTCGGGAAAGAGGCGGAGGCGATCATTTTGTATGACACGATTTTGCACGCGACTCCGGAAAACGCGCTGCGCTTTTCCGCGTTGTGCGGCAAAGCGGATGCACTCGTCGCGCCCGGCAATGCAGACGCGTGCTCCAAAGCGGTCGCAATTTATGACGAGCTTGCGACCGATCCTGACGTGACTCGCACGTGGCGAAATCAGGCGCTTTTTAAAAAAGCGAAGTGTCTCGAAAAAAGTGGCGATGCTGCAAAGGCATTGACAACATTTTACGATGTGTTGCAGCCGCAGGTGAGCGGTGAACCGGAATTTTTCTGGTATTATAAAGCCGGGTTCGATGCCGCGCGCCTTCTCGAAGCACAGGAAAAATGGGAATCGGCGATTGGCATTTACGACAAGCTCGCAAAGGCGCAAGGGCCGCGCTCGGAGGAAGCGGGCACGCGTGAAAATCAATTGCGGCTCGAGCATTTCATTTGGGAATGAGGGGCAATTGCAGATTGCAGATTGCAGATTGCAGCTTTAAAAACGTCGGCTCTTTTCATCACAAGCTGCAACCCGAAATCCACAATCTGCCATGACGCACACCAAGCTTTTCATTCCCGGTCCGGTCGAAGTTTCCAAAAAAACATTCGCGGCTTTTTGTAAACCGATGATCGGGCATCGCAGCGGCGATTTTAAAAAACTCTACGCGTCGATTCGCCCGCAGCTGCAGCAGTTGTTTTACACAAAACAGCCGGTGTTCTTATCCACGTCATCGGCATGGGGCGTGATGGAAGGCTCGATCCGCAATCTCGTCGCGAAAAAGGTGCTCAACTGCATGTGCGGCGCGTTTTCAGACAAATGGCTCGACGTGAGCAAACGCTGCGGCAAGGACGCGGAGGCGCTGCAGGTCGAGTGGGGCCAGCCGATCCGGCCCGAGCAGCTCGATGAAAAACTCGCGGGCGGCGGCTTCGATGCGGTGACGTTGATCCACAACGAAACCTCGACCGGCGTGATGAGCCCGCTGCGCGAAATTTGCGAAGTGATGCGGAAATATCCCGACGTTTTGTTGATCGTTGATTCGGTTTCGTCATTCTCGGCAGTGCCGATTCCGATGGACGAGCTCGGCATTGACGTGCTGTTGACCGGCTCGCAAAAAGCGCTCGCGCTGCCGCCGGGACTCGCGCTTTTCAGCGTCTCGGAAAACGCGTTCGCGCGTGCAGCGACGATGAAAGACCGCGGCTACTATTTCGATTTTATCGAGTTCAAAAAAAACCAGGAACAGGACATGACGCCGAGCACTCCGTCGATCGGCCACATCTATGCGCTGCAATCGAAGCTTGATGACATTTTCACCGAAGGACTGGATGCGCGCTTCGCGCGTCACGAGCGGCTGAACGGACTTGTCGCCGATTGGGTGAAGCGCAATGGATTCGAGTTTTTCGCAGCCGAGGGCTATCGCTCAAAATCGCTGACGTGCGTCAAAAACAATCGCGAGATCGACGTGCAGGCGCTGAACACGAAGTTAAAAGAACGTTACCACTGCGTCATTGATGGCGGTTACGGCAAAATCAAAGGCAAGACGTTCCGCATTTCCAACATGGGCGACGAGACAGACCAGACGATTTCGCAATTGCTCGGCTGGCTCGACGACTGCCTCGCTCAGTAAAAACAGCTGAGGCCGAGTAATCCGCCGAGTGAGTTGAGACCGAGATTGCGCGAGGCGAGGTTGGCATTCGAGATGTGGCGATAACCGCCCTCGAGCGCGATGGCCCAATTTTGATTCAGCATGTAACGCACGCCGACGCTCGCCTGCAGGTTGAACTCGAATGCTTCGCCGATAAGCCGCTGACGCTGATGCCGGTAAACGTCGTTGTAGAGTCCGCCTGCGCCGATCTGCAAATACGGAATCCAGCGCGAGTCGGATTGCACGAAATTATAGCGCAGCAGCAAGTTTGCGCCTGTTAACCAACCCGTTGGGCCGGCAAAAGCGCGCGAGCCGAATAGGTCGATCATTCCTTCAAAATTTCCTCGAAACCAGCCGTCGCGCTCGACGTTCGTCAGCATCAAGCCGAGGCGCAGGTTGAAATCGCCGGTGTTGATGTCGGGACGTTTCTCCGAAGTTTTCTCGATGCCGAAAAATGCCCCGACGAGTTTTTGCAATTCCCAGTCGCCTTTTTCAAATGGAAATTCCGAATGTGCGACTTCCTTGCTCGCGATTTCGCCTGCATTCGAAACCACGAATGAACAGAAAATGCAGGTCGCAAAAGTAACGATGAGTTTCGTCATAGGCTGAAGTTTTGCATACGGCAGCAGTGTTAAAGCAGCGTGACAAGCGCGAAACTGTGCGACCGAAACCGAGCACGCCATCGGTAAAACTCTGACCGGCACGCGACTTTACAGCGGAAAAATTGACCCTCGGATTCGCGACTGTTAGCTTCCACCTCCCACGCGATGGCCACCAATTACAAAGACACGCTGAATTTGCCGAAAACGGATTTTCCGATGAAGGCCGACCTCGTCAAACGCGAGCCGGAGCGGCTGGAGAAATGGGAAACGGCGCAGCTTTACGAGCAAATCCAACAGGCACGAAAAGGCGCGACGCAGTTTGTTTTGCACGATGGACCGCCGTTCGCGAATGGCGATGTGCACATGGGCACGGCGTTAAATAAGATTTTAAAAGATATCATCGTCAAATCGCGGACGATGCTCGGTTTTTCGTCGCCGTTCGTGCCGGGCTGGGACTGCCATGGGCTGCCGATTGAGTTCAAGGTAGTGAAGGAATCGCGCGGTCTTTCACCGCTCGAAGTGCGCCGCCGCAGCGAGGAATATGCGCGCAAATATGTCGATATCCAGCGTCGGCAGTTCAAGCGGCTTGGCGTTTTCGGCGATTGGGAAAATCCCTATCTCACGCTCGCGCCCGGCTACGAAGCGGAAATCATCCGCGCGTTTGCGACTTTTGTGGAACAGGGACTTGTTTATCAAAGTAAAAAACCTGTTTACTGGAGCACCGGCGCGCAGACTGCGCTCGCGGAAGCCGAAATCGAATACGCCGATCGCGAAGACCCCGCGATTTTTGTGAAGTTTCCGATCGTCAGCGGTGAGCCTGCGGGAAAAGCGAGCATGGTGATTTGGACAACGACTCCGTGGACGCTTCCGGCGAATGTCGCTATCGCCGTTCACCCGCGACACGACTACGTCATCGGACAATTCCGCTCGCCAAATTCGGAGGGCGTCGAGCAATTCGTCATCGCGAGCGCATTGATTCCCGCTTTCACGCAAACGACCGGCTACGCGCTTATCTCGCAAGGGCGCGCTTTTCGCGGCGACGCGCTCGCGGGCATCGAAGCGCAGCATCCATTTCTTGACCGCAAATCCAAAATCATCGTCGCCGATTTCGTGACGATGGAAAGCGGCACCGGTCAGGTTCACATCGCGCCAGGGCACGGTGCCGATGACTATCTCGCGGGCGTGGAAAACGGGTTGCCGATTTTGTCGCCGGTTGATGAGCACGGAAAATTCACCGAGGAAGTTGGCGTGCCGGTTTGGTCGGGCAAATATGTTTTCGATGCGAACAAGGATGTGATCGAGCACCTGCGCGAACGCGGCGCTTTGCTCGGCGAAAATATTTACAAACATTCGTATCCGCATTGCTGGCGCTCGAAAACGCCGGTGGTCTTCCGCGCGGTCGAGCAATTTTTCATCCGCATCGACAAGCTGCGCGGCAAGGCGCTCGAGGCGATCGACAAAGTCGCGTGGGTTCCACAATGGGGACGCAACCGCATTTACGGCACCGTCGAATCGCGACCCGACTGGTGCATTTCGCGCCAGCGCTCGTGGGGTGTGCCGCTGCCTGTTTTTTACGACGACAAAAATAAGCCGATGCTCGATCCCGGACTCGTGCGCAAAGTTGCCGATCTCGTCGAGGAACACGGCACGAATATTTGGTTCGAGCTCGACGACGCAGCGATGTGCAAAAAACTGGGCCTTCCGGAAACGCTCACGCGCCGCAACGACACGCTCGATGTCTGGATCGACTCCGGCGTTTCGCACGAAGCCGTGCTGCGCAAACGCATGGATGTGGATAAAGCGGACGTTTATATCGAGGCGACCGACCAGCATCGCGGCTGGTTCCAGTCGTCGCTTATGACGAGCGTCGCAATGCGCGGCGAAGCGCCTTACAAAACATGCATCACGCACGGCTTCGTTGTGGACATGGACACGCGCAAAAAAATTTCGAAGTCCGCGCAGGGCACTTATCAAAAGCCGATGGACGCCGAGCACTTTGTCGGCAAGCACGGCGCGGACATCGTTCGCCTTTGGGTGAGCAGCGTGAATTTTACCGACGAGGTGCCGTTCTCCGAGGAGATGTTCACGCGCCTCGCCGACACATATCGCCGCATCCGCAATACGCTACGCATTCTTTTGGCGAACATCGGTGACTTCAAACGCGGCGTTAACAATGTGGATGCCGAGCATTTTACGCTAGCCGATTCGTGGATCATGGGACGCCTGCAGGATGTGATCGCCGCGTGCCGCGATGCTTACGAAAAATACGAGTTTCATCGTGTTTACCATGCGATAAATCAGTTTTGTGCCGTTGATTTGAGCAGCCTCTATATTGACATCACAAAAGACCGCATGTATTGCGACGCGCCCGACTCGATGCGACGCCGCGCAACGCAGACCGTGATGAGCGAAGTATTCGACACGATCACGAAATTGCTCGCGCCGATTCTCGTGTTCACTGCCGACGAGGCGTGGGAGTTCGGCGGAAACGCAGCTTCGGTGCACCTCGAGAAATTTCCCGAGCCGAACAACGCGTGGATCAATCCCGCCGTGCAAAAACGCGTCGACGCACTGCTCGAATTGCGCGGCGTCATCGCGCAGCAAATCGAGGAAGCGCGCAAAGCGAAGCTCATCGGCAATTCGCTCGAAGCTTCCGTCGCGCTCGAAGTCGCTAACCAGGCGCTGTTCGACGATCTCGCCGGACTCGAGCCGATGCTCGAGGAGTTTTTCATCGTCAGCGAAATCAAGCTCAGTGCAGGCGCGGAAACGCGCGCGATCGTTACGCGCACACCGCACGAGAAATGTCCGCGCTGCTGGCGTTTTCGTCCGTATTTGAAAACGGAAACATCGGAAGAATTGTGCGACCGCTGCAGCGATGTGCTTGCGATGACGAGATAAATGCGCGCTGCCGGCAACTCATCATTCGTCGTGCGCCATTGGTTATTTTTGTTCGTGACGCTGCCGCTTTATGCGCTCGACCAACTCACGAAATGGCTGGTGATCCACTCGATTCCGTTTGAGTCGGGACGCACGATTATTCCCGGTTTTTTCGATCTCGTGCATTTTGGAAACACCGGCGCTGCTTTCAGCTCATTTAGCAACAGCAACACGGCGTTTATCGTCCTGTCCTTGTTTACGCTCTGTTTGCTAGCCTTTTACGAAATGCGCGGCGCTTTTCAGCGCGCGTCCACGCGCGTCGGTGTCGCGATGCTTTGCGCCGGCGTGCTCGGAAATGTCACCGACCGCATCATCCACAAGCATGTCGTCGATTTTCTCCTCTTCGATTTGCACGTGCCATTCGCGAATCCGTGGCCTGCGTTCAACGTCGCCGATTCCTGCATTTGCGTGGCGACTGCGATTTTCATCGTGACGTCGCTGCGCGAGGAGAAAAAGGCGACCGCCACCGCTGCGGAATAGGCGCAAACGCTCTGCTGCAGCCGATTCAGAATCAAAACCTCAAGGAGGTGAATCTATGTTATCCTGGGCACTTACATTTCTCGTCGTTGCGCTAATCGCCGGCTTGCTAGGCTTTGTCGGCATCGCGGGAACCGCCGCGTATATCGCGAAAGTTCTTTTCGTCGTATTTCTCGTGCTCTTCATCGTTTCGCTGATCGCGGGACGCAGAAGTCCGCCAGTCTAAGCGCAGCGCGAAATCAAAATCCGCAGGCTGGAACCAGTTTCCGGCCTGCGCTTTTTTTTGTGGCAAACATGACAACACAGTGTCTGCGGATTTGATTTTTCGGTCATTCGCGCGCTACGTGGCAACGTGTCAAAAGAAGCCCGCCGCCTATTCACGCTCACGGTCGCGACGGCGCTGATTTTTGCTACGGGCGAACTGGACGCTGCGAAAAAACCGAAGAAGAAAAAAGTTTCCGTCGAGGAAGAAGAGACAACGACCGATACCAAGCCGAAAGCTTCGCCAACTCCATCGGCAGCGGAAATCGATGTCTATTCATTCGTCGGCGATCTCCCACTCGCGGCGCAGGGCGCGACGGTCATCGACGCATTTACCGGCGAAACGATTTACGCCAAAAACGCGCAGCAGCCGTTTTTTCCGGCGAGCACGACGAAAATACTAACTGCGCTGCTCGTGATCGAAGCCGGCGATCTCGACAAGGTTGTGGTCGCCACCGATCAGGAGCCGAAGGTCGGCGACAGCTCGCTCGAGTTGCGGCCGGGCGATCAATTCACGCGGCGCGAACTGCTCTACGGGCTGATGCTTAAAAGCGCAAATGACGTTGCCCACGCGCTGGCGCGTGACAACGCCGGGAGCATCGAGGCTTTCGCTGAAAAAATGACGCAGCGTGCGAAGGAGCTCGGCGCGACCGACTCGCACTTCATGAACCCGCACGGCCTGCACAATCCGCAGCACTACACGACGCCGCACGATCTCGCGCTCATCGCGCGCGCGGCGTTGCAGCAGCCGCTTTTCCGCAGCATCGTCGGCACGCAGCGGCATCCGTGGACAAACCAGTGGGACACCTTCGAGCTGCGCAATCACAACCGGCTGCTCGGCGTTTTTCCCGGCTGCACCGGCGTGAAAACCGGCTATACAAATCCGGCGCAGCAGGTTTTGGTCAGCTCCGCTTTGTGGGGCACGCGCGAAGTGATCAGCGTGGTGATGCACACCGACAAGCCGGGCATTTGGGAGGACAGTAAGTTGCTGCTTCGCTACGGATTCGCGCATTTACCGGCGCCGATTCTCAAAAATTAACCCTTTACTTTTCTCAATCCTGAAAGATTCTCGATTTCGCGAATTATGGCCAGAATCATGATCATCGACGATGAGCCGGCGATGGTGGACGTCATCTCCACGATTTGCCGCGAGCGCGGCCACGAGCCGATTCCCTGCAACTCCGGCGTCAAAGCCGTCGAAAACCTCGGCTCAATCGCGCCGCAGCTTGTCATTTGCGACATGAAGATGGAGAAAGTCGGCGGTTTCGACGTGTTAAAAGAATGCCGCGAGACGCTGCCTGGCACGCCGTTCATCATGATCACCGCCTACAAGTCGGTGGAGACCGCGGTCGAGGCGCTCAAGCTCGGCGCGTTCGACTACATCGTGAAGCCGTTCAAGATCGACGAACTGCAGCTCACCATGCAGCGCGCGCTCGATCACCAGCATCTCGAAAAGGAAAACCGCACCTTGCGCGAAGCGGTAAAGGAAAAGTATCGCTTTGAAAACATCATCGGCACCAGCGAGCGGATGCAGGAAATCTACAACCTCATCGCCAAAATCGCCGATACCGACAGCACAATTTTGATCCAGGGCGAGAGCGGCACCGGCAAGGAACTCGTCGCGCGCGCTCTGCACTTCAACTCGCAGCGGCAGCATCAGCCGTTCGTCGCGATCAACTGCTCGGCACTGCCGGAAAACCTCCTCGAGAGCGAATTGTTCGGTCACAAAAAAGGCGCATTCACCGGCGCGGTGCAGGACAAGATCGGGCTCTTCGAGGAAGCGCAGCAAGGGACGATTTTTCTGGATGAAGTCAATTCGATGGCGCAGCCGCTCCAGACAAAATTGCTCCGTGTTTTGCAGGAACGCCAGATCCGTCGCGTGGGCGAGACCAAGAGTGTCCCGATCAACGTCCGCGTGCTCGCCGCGACCAACGAACCGCTCCTCGAAAAAACCAAGGACGGCGGTTTTCGCGAGGATCTCTACTATCGGCTCGCTGTGATCCCGCTCGAGATGCCCGCGCTGCGCGAACGCATCGAGGACATCCCGCTGCTCGTGAATCATTTCATCGCAAAAAACGCCGCGCAGACCGGGCTCGAGCCGAAAAAGATCGACCCGAAATCGCTCGAAATCCTCGCGCATTACCGCTGGCCGGGCAACGTCCGCGAACTCGAAAACGCCATCGAGCGCGCCTGCGCTTTGTGCGAGGAAGGCCTCATCAAAGTCTCCGATCTCCCGCCGCACATCGTCCGCCAGGCAAACGCTCCGACCCCCGAGGATCACGACAGCGATCTGCCGGTCGGCCAGACACTCGACGAATATATCGGCGAACACGAAAAGCGTTACATCGAGGAAACCGTCAAGCATTGCGGCGGCTCGCGCGAAAAAGCCGCAAAAATGCTCGCCATCAGCATGGCCACCCTTTACCGCAAACTCGACGTCAAAGCCCCCAAGGGCAAATCGAAGTAATCCGCAGCCATTTGTAAAACCATGAAAAAGCAGCTCCTCGTTCTCCTCGTCACTATTTCCGCCCTCGCGATTGCCCGCGCCGCCGAGCTCTCGCCCTCGGACAAGCAATTTCTCTCCGGCTACGAGCAAATCCACGACGCGCTCGCAGCCGACAATCTCACCGGCGCGAAAAAAGCGGCCGCTTCCCTGCCTGAAAACGCCGGCGCCGACCTCGCAAAGAGCGATTCGCTCGACAAAGCCCGCGCCGCTTTCAGCAAGCTCAGCGACCGCGCCGTCAAGCTCGCCTCCGGCCACTCCGGCTATCATGTTTTCCACTGCGATATGGTCAACAAGGACTGGGTGCAGACCTCGGCCAGCGTCGCCAATCCCTATGGCGGGAAGGAAATGGTCGGCTGCGGCGAAGAGAAAAAATAGCGTCGGCGAACGCAGTCGCTGGAATAAGAGTGGTTTTTGGCGATTCGGCACAAAATGGCGAGTTTTTACAGTTTTCGGACAGAACTGGTGGCGGAAATGTCCAAAACTGGCATCAGATCGCGCGCCAGAGCAGGGTTACGTAATCTGACGGCGTCAGATTGGTCGCCTGACGGCAGGCGCCGGATCTGACGCGGGCAGACTGGCCGCCGCTAGACAGGCGCGCGATCTGACGGCGTCCGGAGGCAGCTTGCGGGTGGGTTTTTGCCCTGACGGCGCCGAATCGGGTGATGTTGGGCAGGTCGGGGACTGACGGGTGCATCCCGTCCCGTCTTCCCTAAGAGCCTATGCAGATCTCTAAACATCCCGCAGAGCTTTAAACACCAAACCAGCCGCCTAAGAACCTGCGCAAGACCGCCCAACCGCTATTCAATCTAAAAATCTAAAACTGATAAATTATTTGAAAAGTTTCCGAATCGTCACCCCTTCGTCACACGATCGTAACATTGCTAGTCCAGAGTGCGCCGCGTTTTGAAAATATTTTTTATGAGGAAGTCGATTTTGAATACAACGATTGCAGCGCTGCTCTTGTCAGCAGGCGTGCTAACGAATGCTCATGCCGGCAGCAAGGAATTCACAAATGGAACATCGTGGACAACCACTACAAACTGGACGCCCAGCGGCACTCCTACATCGACGGACAATGTTGTCATCGACGCTGGCTCAAGTGGTGCATCGAGCAGCACATGGTCGCTCACGGCAACAACAATGGAGATCGAAGATATCAGCTACTCGTTGGGGAACACCCGAACCTTATCCAACACCACGAGCGGCAGCACTGCGAGCACGCTGACGCTCAATGGCGGCAGAGGAGGCTCGACGCCGCTCATTGACTTAAATACGTCGAGCAATTTCACGGTCCAGAATGGCTCGACGGGCGCACTTAACCTGCAATTAAAGGCTAGTGGTTCTTTCCAGATTGATGGTTCTGGCAATCTCACGATCAGCAGCAACATCACCGAAACTGGCGGAGCGAGAGCATTGACCATCGCGGGATCGGGGAACGGCGACGTTATTTTCAGCGGCTCGAACAGCTTCACAGGAGGTATCACGATCCAGGACAGCGGAAAGCTGCGTTTCACAACCCCGGCGGCAGTGCCTACAACTGGCGATATCACGGTCAACAATAGCGGACGCGTGCGTTTTACCACATCGGGAACATACGGCGCCATCAGCCAGAACCTCATATTTGCTCCCAATCAAACGACTAGCCCCGTGCTCGATTTCCAAAACACAAACATCAACATCGTGTGGCAGGGGAATGTCGCAATGAATGCTGATACACGCATTGAAGCCAATGGAAGCAGCGGCGTGCTGACGTTATCCGGCACGGTGTCCGGTGCGGGCGCAATCATCAAACAGGCTACGGGCACTTTGATTTTTTCCGGTGCCAGCAACACGTTCTCCGGCGGTCTGCAAATTAGCAACGGCACGGTGCAACTGGCCAGTGGCAATAATCGGCTGCCGGCGGGCACGGTTGTAACTCTCGGTCAGGCTGCGAGCACCAACCTTGGCAGGCTCGATCTCAATGGTTTCAATCAGGAAATTGCCGGTTTGAACTCCAACGTGGGAACCAGCACGACGGGCACCAATATCATTACTTCCACCGGCGCTGCCACATTGACGATCAGTGGCGGAAGCAATTATCTCCTTGGCAGCGGAAGCGCACAGAATTCCGGCGTGATTACCGGTGCAATCGCCTTGGTGAAAAAAGGCAGCGGCACACAGGCTCTCGGCGGCGTCAATACCTACAGCGGCGGCACGAGCGTTCAGGCTGGAACGCTCTTTGTGAACGGCTCGATCACCGGCTCGACCGCCGTCGGCAACAATACCGCGAACGCGATTCTCGGCGGCACGGGCACCGTCGGCACGGTGAGTGTGACCGGCACCTCGGGCAACAGTTTTTACGGCAGCATTGATCCGGGCAGCGCGGCGAATAGCGCGGGCACATTGAGCACCGGCAACCTCACGACGAGCGCCGGCGCGCATCTCTCGATACAGCTTGGCGGGACGACGGCGGGGACGCAGTATGACCAGGTCGCGGTGAGCGGCACGGCTTCGCTGCTCGCCGGGACGGTTTTCGATATTTCGTTCATCAATCCGTTTACGCCGGTGCAGGGCAATGTGTTCGACCTGGTGACGACGACAGCCGGGTTTAACTCGACGACGATATCGTCCCTCGTTTTCAATCTGCCGTCGCTCTCGGCAGGGCTGAGCTACAACGAGGTGCTGGTAAACTCAGGCAATACGCTGGAGCTTCAGGTCGTGCCTGAGCCGCAGGCGTGGGCGTCGGTGATCAGCGGCATTGGTGTGCTGGCGTGCTGGCGGCGAGCGCGCCGTCGCCGCAGCTAAAACTTACCAACCAAAATGCAGGGGCGGCAGCTTTGTCCGGGCCGCCGCTCTTGCCGGGCTGCCTTGTGTGAATGGGAATTCACGCAATTGGCACCTTTTTGTCACACGATCGTAACATTGGTCGGCGAGGTATGGCGCGCGTTCGCAAAAAGCGCACGCCCGCCCAATGAGAAACTTTCTTCGATTTACAGTATTCCTCGCCCTCGCCACCACCGCGCCCTTCGCGCGCGGGCAGACCACGGTTTATTCCGATGATTTTAACCGGAGTTTGCTAAGTGGAGGGACTTCCAGTTATACGACAACTGTGTCTGGCGGGGATGGCGGAGCAAGCATCATCAATAATACGACCCTTCAGTTAACCAATGATGCATCGGCAACGACCAACGCCGCCGGTAGAGTTTCAGTCGCCACTGACATCTCTGCACTGAGTGGGTTCAACGATAATCTGAGTCTGAACACGGGGAGTTTGATTACCTGGACCTTCAACATGAGATACGGACGCACTGGGAGCGGAAATACTCCATCAGGATTCGGTGGCGGAAACTATGGCACTGCGTTTGTTCTTGGAGCCACCGGCGTTGATTTTGCAAACGCCTCTACGAGCGGCTATGCACTGATGTTTGGAAATAGCGGCTCTCCCGATACTTTTCGCCTCGTCAGTTTTGCCAGCGGCATTACAACAGATATCACGAGTCCCGGTGCGGCGGGCAATCCTCTTATTATCGGTTCGGGTGCGTTCTCAGTGACAACACAGGCGGCGGCGAACGACTACTACAGCTTTCAGGTTACCTACAACACAAACACGAATGTCTGGACGCTTTTTGGACGCGACGATGGATCGAGCGCGTTTGCAGACCCATCCAGTGGCAGCTTCA
>Ga0070741_10001508_pt1 | contig 70435 bp, 101 predicted proteins | sample Coa_R1_4_FD_66440 | JGI IMG/M metagenome (GOLD analysis project Ga0070741, IMG submission 66440) | Surface soil microbial communities from Centralia Pennsylvania, which are recovering from an underground coalmine fire - Coalmine... | ecosystem: Environmental > Terrestrial > Soil > Unclassified... | reverse complement strand
GTGCGCCAGGCCCCGGTTGATGGGGGCGCGTGGGCGGAGTAGTAGGCGAGCCAGAGCAGGTAGTCGCTGCAGGCGGCGACCTGGGGGAGGAACGCGAAGTAGGTGTAGCAGTAGATGGGGCAGTAGTCGCCGCCTGTGATGCTGCGGGCGGCGGCCTTGACGAGGCCGAGGAATTCCCGGGCCGAGCTGCCGACGATCCCTGCGGTGATCTTGGGGGGAAGCCAGAACTTGGCGCGGCGACGGGGATAGATGGCGTGCGGGTTCACCCGGGCGCGGCCGTTGTCGTCGGCGCGGAAGTACTCGGAGCGGCGGTAGGCGTGCGGTGCGAGCATCTGGGTGCCGTCGGCTCCGGCGGCGATCTCGATGTCGATCGCGAGACTGTCACCGGGGTGCAGGCCCTTGGCGGTGACGACCTGCATGAAGTGGGTTGCCTGGGCGTGCGGGTCGAGGCCGGGGTGGAAGAAGTGGTAGGCACCGCGGTAGCCCACCTGGGTCTTTAAGTTAGCCCAGTTGGCGGAGAACGTGTGATCGGTGAAGGTCAGGCCCTCGGTGGCCTTGCACCAGCCGAAGTCTAAGTTCTTCCAGGGGCCGATGGCCTGGAAGTTGGAGCGGTCCTCGCCCTGGGCGCTGCGGGTCACTGGCGCCGCCAGAAGATGACGGGGCCGGCTACGGCGCAGGCGACGGCGAGGCAGAACAGGCCGCCGAACGCGAAGAGCCAGTCGAAGTGCACGGATGACTTGTGGATCAGCTCGAGGATGAACCCGATGCCGAATAAGATCGCGGCGGCGATGGCTAGCATAACTGGTCCTTCCGCTGACCGGTTGCCCGTTCATGCGACCGGGCGGAACCGGACTGGATGAGCCGGGATGCGGGATCCCAGACGGCACCTGCCAGGATGGCGGTGACGGCCGTGACCGATACCCAGACGGCGATCCGTGATGCTGTCTCAGAGGCAAGCATGCTGGACAGGGCTCCGGCGGCCATGGCGAGGCACCCGCTCAGCAAGCAGTAGAGTGCGAGCGGGGCGTGTTGCCTCATGGTTCCTCCTACCACTGTCCGAGCGACGGCCGTGAGGTGGACTGCAGGGCCGCCTCGTCGTTGGTGTAGTCCATGATCGAGTGTACCGGCACTGCCTGCGATGACTCCCAGCAGGTAAGTATGTCCGGCATGCGGGGGCCGCGGCCGTAGCGCGGGGGCATGGGCAGGGGGCCCATTCCCTGGCGGCGGATCTCGTCTGCTGGTGCGGCGGCTAATCTCAGGGCCGCGTCCATCTGCATCTGCTCGGTGCGTGCAGGGATGAAGACGCGGGTCCAGGCTAACTGGTCATCGTCTGATTCCCAGGGGTACCCGTCTGAGTTAGCCATTGCCGCCCTTTGCCTTCAGCCGCCGCAGGTAACTGGAATGCCAGTCGTTGTCACGCTGGTACTTAGCCCATTCGCCGGTGCAGTCGCTGCACCGGCAGTCATGATTGGTGTAACCGCCCGGCGTGCCATGCCAGGCAGCATCAGGGATCCTGCATTCGCCGTCGATGCAGCAGACGATGCCCCCGCTTGCCGACCGGTGCCCGGTGTCCACGGCGCAAGCTTACCAAAGCGCGGTGGGCATCCAGCTGCCGGAAGCGGCGACCTTCTGCGGGCTGGCCTGCACGTCTTCGGCTACCTGGTCCATGGAGGGCCCGTGGGCGAGGCGGGCGGCGGGCTCGCCGTAGGGGGCGGCGCGGCGGACGGTGAAGGCGTGGCCGTCGTAGGCGGCGGCGGCTTCGGCTTGCAGGCCGCGGGCGGGGTCCTGCTCGAGGGGCCAGAAGTAGTGGGCCATGTCCATCTTGACGCCGGCGTTGACGCCGCGCTGGTAGGAGCGGTCGGTGAGGCGTCCGTAGACGGAGGCGGGTGCGTCGCGGCGGCGTGAGTCTGAGGGCTGCAGGTAGCCGTCGGGGTAGCTGGCCTGGCCGGTGCGGCCGGAGCCGAAGGCGCCGGAGCGGGCGGCGTCCAGGGGGTCGCGGTACTGCCCGGGGACGGTGGCGTACTGGCTGCCGTAGCCGCCGCCTGCTCCTTCGGGGCCGCCCTGAGCGGTGGGCCGCCATCCGGCACGGTTTGCCCACCAGTAGGAGTTGTTCCCGCCGGGCATGTCAGGTTCCCGGGTAGTTCTCGTCGTTGCCGAAGGCGCTGAAGAACTGGTCGGCGGGGCGTTCGCCGTTGGTCTTCGGGGGGCCGGCGACGGCGTGCCAGTCGGGGCTGGTGCCGTTCTCGACGGAGGTCTGCAGCGGCCGTCCGGCGGTGGCGGTGCCGGCGGTGAAATGCTGGGCGGCGGTGGTGCAGTTCTCGCACATGGCTAGCCTCCGGTTCCGGCCCGGAAATTACCGACGCGGCTGCGCTGGTACTGTGTGTCGTTGACGGCGCGCTGGGTTTTGCGCCCGGTGTTCTCGCCGATCTTCTCCCGCAGGGCGGAGTGGCCGGGCTCGAGGTGGAGACGGCGGTGCGGGACATTGCGCTTGCCGCGGCGGTGGGCGGCGTTGCCTGAGGTGGAGCGGGCGGGGGCGCCGCTCCCGGCGCTCATGGTCTTAACCGTTGCCATCTCCGCGGCCTCCGGCGAACTGGTTTCCCTTGGTGATGACACGGATGCTGCGGGTGGTGGCGGCGGCCTCGGCGGCGTTGCCGGCCCACATGCGGCGGGCGGGGACGGGCCTGGGGCCGTTGCCGTTGCGGTTGAGGACCTGGCCGCGGTGGCTGGTGCCGCCGTCGGGGGCGCCGGACTTGCCCCAGCCGGGCTTGGGGGCCTGATGCATGGTAGATTTGCCGGAGACGTTGCAGACGTGGGCGGGCCAGCCCTGGCCCATGGCGGGGAAGTCGGCGCTGACCGGTAATCCGTCGCTCATGCTAGTAGCCTGCTTTCAGGGCCTGCCCGATGGCCGGGTACCGTGCGTTGTAGTCCTGTTCCGCCATGCCGTTCTGCCCGGGGTACAGGCCGCCTGCCGAGACCTGGCTGATCATGCGGGCCTGGGCGAGAGGCAGGCTTCCTGAGACTGCCCCGGCGTTGAAGGCGTCGTTCCTGGACTCCATGGTCCCAGTTTAGCCGGCGTGTCGGGGAAGACCCTGATCAAGACGCGGGTGACGGGGCCGTCGCTGCCGGGGATGTCCTCGATGGCGGGCTTGGCCGATAAGGAGACGGAGGCGGAAGCGGCGGTGAACCGGCCGGCGATGGCGATGGCCTTGACGGCCTGGGAGACGGCTCCGGCGCCGATGGCCTGCAGGACCACTGTCCGGTCTTCGTAGATGCGGTTGGCTATGGCGCTGGCGAGCTGGGCTACCGGGGTGGCGGACCGTACGCGTATCGGCACGTCGGCCATGCGGGCTCCAGGTCTCAGGCGGGTGATTCCATGGTAGCCCGTTCCCGGGGGATTACCCGGTGGGCCGGGGGGGAGGCGAGATAGTCGATGGCGCGGGCGAATATCTCCGGGTTGTCGCGGAAGTGGCCGAGGAAGTTGTTGCAGGGACGGCAGAGCAGTCCGCGGATGGAGTGGCGGCCGTTTCCCTTCTTGTGGTCGTGGTCGACGGATAAGCGGCGGGTTTTCCCGGTGGCGCGGCGGCAGATGTAGCAGGTGCCGTCCTGGAGGTGGAGGATCTGCTCGTACTCGGTGACGGTGATGCCGTAGGTGCGGCGCAGGTACCGGTCATGGGCGCGGCGGGCGGCGGCTTTGCTGATGGCCCGGTGGCAGGTGGCGCAGTGCTTCTCTGACCTGCGCTTGGGTGTCTTGGTCCTGCCGCACTGGGCGCAGGGCCTGCCTTCCCATCGTCCGGGCATCGGCTTCTCCGGGCTATCTTCTCGCGTTCGCTGATCATCCAGCTGATATACCGGATGGATCGTAACTGCTGGCTGTCAGGCGGGTACGTGTACTGGCGCTGGACTAGTTTCACCTGTCACTCCCAGGCTGGTGCCGGGCTGGTGCTGGCAGTCGCACCAGCTGCCGTGCTTGTCGATGAAAGAGCTGGTGCGCGCGGCCGTGACCAGGTTGGCGCAGGTGGCGTGCAGGCCGTCGCGGCATTCAGGGCAGATCATGGCTGAGGGCCCCGCTGGGCAGGTAGCTGCCGGTGAACTGGTTGATCTTGGCCAGGAGGACCTGCAAGCGGGTCAGGTCAGCCCCGGGGAAGTTCCCGGTGATGGCGTCCATGAAGACCATCACGGCGTCCTCGAGCTGTTCCCATTCGCGGCTGGTTAACTCCGGGGTTACTGCCATCGGCGTGCGTTCCTCCGGTCGGCGGGAGCCTCACCTGTGCGGCGGGTCAGCTCGCGGGAGATCAGGAAGGCGTCGCCTTCGAGGTTCTCGGCGAGCGCACCCACAAGCTTACGGTAGGAGTAGGCATCAGCCTGCAGGGCCTGCGCCCCGGCATACCCGGCGTCCTGCTTCGCGGCGGCTTTCATCGCCGTTACTGTCCTCGCGCCGCTCCTGGCCAGTGCTACCGCCTCGGCGTCGCGTGCTTTCGCCGCGGCGGACGACTCGTCGATCTCCGCGGCGACCAGCTGGACCCGCAGGTACTTGCGCCACTGGTTCACCTCCCGGAACAGGTCCATCAGCTCGAGGTCCGGCAGGCCCGGCAGGTCCCTCGGTATCTCCGGGGGGTCCTGGCGGGGCTGGCGGATCCAGCCGCCCAGGACGTCGATGTCCTGTTCGCGGAGCCTGTCCAGGGCCCGGGTGCTGGCCGGGCCGGCCTGGATCGCGGGTCTGCGGGATACTGTGCGCATCGATGTCCTCGCAGTGCTTGCAGCCGCCGGACGGGCAGTCGGCCAGCTCGCCGCGGCGGACGGCGGCTGCGATCTGGCCGGCTTTGCCGAGCATCTCGGCGGCGATGCTGGCGCTGGGCTTGACGGTGAACTCGCGGACCTGCTGGTTGGGCTTGAACTCGTAGATGAACACGATGGCCTGGCTGAAGGCTGTGTAGCCGAGCTGGGCGCACAGCCAGGCGTACAGGTTTCCCTGCCGGACGTGCGTCATGAAGGGGCGGCGGATGCCGTCCCAGATGCCGTCCAGGTCGATGACGTCGGTGCCGTTGCGGCGGTAGGTGTGCTCGGCCAGCAGCCGGGGGTTCTCGTACCGCAGGGTGCCCAGCCCGACGCTCTTGAGTTCGACGACGCAGCCGGGTTCGGTGATGGCGCCGTCAGCGTGGCCGGTGAGCATCAGGTCCGGCAGGCATAGCGGGACCTCATCGTATTTCCAGAGATGGCCGGTGCAGCCGCCAGGCCGGGCGCAGCATCCGAGCTTGCAGCCACCCGGCGCGGGTTCGGTTCCGAGCTCGGTGGCGTTGCAGATGCGGCAGCGCCACTGTCCCCACAGCTTCCCGGTGCGGCGCATGCGGTGCTGCCATTTGCGGTGAATCTCGTTGCCTTCGGCGAAGACGTTCTCCCTGGTGAACGCGAACGGCTCGGCTGGTTTCTCGTTCCGCAGGATCCGGTAGCTGACAGCGCGATGGCATAAACCGGGGTGGCTGAGCTCGCTGGCATGGATGAGGTCCATCCTGCGGCCGTCCGGGACGGTATCCATGTCAAGGAGCATCTGCTCCTTGAGCACGGGCAGGAGAGTGCCTTTCTCGCTCCGGATGCGTGCCAGCTCGGCGGCCCGGCCGCCGAGCCTGGGCTTATTCTCCGTCGGCATTGTATTGTTCCTCGAGCAGGTAGACGATCTCGTCGGTACGGGTCAGCATGGCGCTTGCCTCGCCGGGCGGAAGCCATTCCCATTCGGGCCGCGGGTGGTATTCCAGGGTCCCGCGGCTGTTCCGGACGCCGAGTCCGAGGGGGTACCTGCGGCGCAGGGACCAGCGGTCTTTCGGGCTCATCCCGCCCCATACCCCGTCGGTGCAGTTGTTGACCAGCGCGTACATCAAGCAGGCGTTCCGGATAGGGCACGGCTCCGGTAAGTTGCAGAATTCGATCATGTCGTCCTGCTGTTCCCGGTCGTATACCGGGTCGTTTTCCTGCGTGATTTCCAGCTGCCTGCAGCGGGCGCCGTGCCAGGCGTCCGGGATGGGCATGCGTGCCCGGATCACCATCAGCCCAGGTCCTTTATGACTGCATGATGGTCGTACAGCTCCTGATACTGTCGTTCGAGCTCGCGGACGCGGCCGATCAGCTCAAGGTAGTCGCTTTCTTCCAGGATGACGTATTTCCAGGGCTGGCCGCCGCGGGCGTTCTGGTATTCGACGCCGAACAGCATCATGCGCTGGTCGGCGGCGGCCTGGCGGGCGGCCTTGACGAGATCGTCAAGGTGCAGCCGGTAGTAGATGGAGCCGGTTGTCTTGAACTCGGCGGACTCGGGGTAGGCACGGCCGTCGCGGTCGGCGCGGGCGTCGTTCTTGACGGTCCCGGAGCCGCTCGCCGCGGTGGTGCGGAGGTTCATGTCGCGGGCGCCGCGGCGTTCCTGCCGCTGGGATCTGGTGGTCACGGGCTAGTCCTCGATGAGCCGGGCGGTGTGGTACGGCTCGTGGCAGAACAGGGAGTACCGCCCGGCGATGCCCAGGACGGCACGGATGGTGCCCTCGGGGTCGCTCTTGGTCCAGCCGTGCAGGTCCAGGGCCGTCACGGCGCCGAGCGCGACCTGGTAGCCGGCCCCGGTGGCGTTCCAGTCGCTGTCCGGCTGGCTCAGGCCCAGGTCGGATTGCAGTTCATAGACGCGGGGGGCGCTGTTCCACTTGCCGGTGCCGTAGACGGCGATGATCGCGGACCCTTCAAGGGGGTGCTCATCTCCCAGCGCGTTGTGGTCGTCGAGGTAGCTGCGCACGTCGCCGGCGTAGTGCACCACCATGTATCTCGTGAGATCGAAGTTCTCCCGGGTGTACGGGTTCGGCGGCCTGAACGCGTGCTGGAGGACTTCCCGCTGCCGGGTGGATCCGGTGCAGCCGACCAGGAAGTGCAGGGATGCGCCCTCTTCTTCCCGGGTGACGGACTGGCGGAAAATCTTCGGGGCGCCGGAGGGTTCCCTGATGCCGCTGTCGAGGTCGTAGGTGCCGCTGTCCGCGCCCATGATCACGTTGTCGAGGGTGGTCAGGGAGATGATGAGGCTCATGGGTTTCTCCGGTTCGCGGCGGGTGTCACGGGTAGTTGCTGAGGCGCTGGGCGGTGGTCTTGTCCATCAGCAGCCAGGTGCGCGGGCGCGGGTCATCTAACCTGCTGAATGCCGTGAATTCAGGTTCGCTGTGCACGTAGGCGGCGGCTTCGAACAGGCCGTTGTCCACGACCGCGATGAGTGCCTTGTCCTCCGGGATTGCCGCGTAGGAGGCAGGCGGTACGCCGAGTATGTCCGCGGCGTGCTCGGCTGCCAGGTATTCCGCCTTGCCGTGGGCAGATGGTGCCTGGATGTAATATCCCATGATGTTTTTCCTTTTCAGGGGCGGGAGTTCTGCGCCTGCCTGCGGACGTGCCGCGGGGGGGCGGTGATGGCGTCCTCGTCGGGGTCGGTGACGTAGGCGTTCGCGGGTATGCGGGAGGGATCGGCGGTGAGCTTGAGGACTTCGGCGGCGACGGCTTCCTGCAGCCCCTTGTCCTCGCGCAGGGCGTCCTTGAACCGGGGCTTGCCCTGCCATTTCTGGCCGCCGAATGCGTACCAGCCGCCGGATTTGACGGCGACGCCGAATAAGACGGCCATCTCGGCGTAGTCGGCGGCGGTGTCGTAGTCGCCCTGGCGGATGCCGTTGCGGGCGTCGCGGACGTAGAAGTCGACGGTGCCGGAGGCCTGCGGGGACGCGGACTTGTTCTTGATCGTCTTGTAGGAGATCTGCTGGGCGACTTTGACGGGCTTGTCGTGGCCGGCCCAGCTCTCGGTGACCCACCCGGTGCGGGCGACGTCGAGGCGGACGTAGAACGCGTAGTCTTTCCCGTGTCCCCCGAGCGTGGTCCTGGGCGTGCCCTGCGGGGACCAGACGCCGACTTTATCGCGCCACTGGTTCATGAAGATGCCGAAGAACGGCCGTTCGGTGCCGTCGAACGCGCGGCCCCCCGCCTCGCCGGCGCGCCGCCAGAACTTGTTGAAGATGCGGGCGCCGGAGGCGACGTGGGCGTCGCCGATGCTTTCCTCTTCCATCTCGTCGGCGGGGATGAGGGCAGGATAGGAGTCGACGACGATCATGTCGAAAATACGCTCGCGGGCGGCGACGAGCACCATGTCCAGGACGGTTTCCATGGACCGCTCGGTGGTGACGACGACGCGTCCGAGGTCGACGCCGAGCCGGGCGGCCCATTCCGGCTCGAAGGCCTCGGCGCCGACCCAGAAGGTGGCGAAGCCGGGGTCGGCGCGCTGGTTGGCGGCGACGGTCTTCAGGACGGTGGAGGTCTTGCCGGAGGATTCCGGGCCGATGACCTCGGACCACTGGTTGCCGGGCCAGCCGCCGCCGAGCACGACGTCCAGGGTGAGCGAGCCGGAGGTGTACCGGCGGGGCATGACGATCTGGGAGGCCAGGATGAAAGAGCCGGATCTTGCTGAGCCGGACAGCAGCCGCAGCGCGTCGGCGGTCACGGGGTGCTCCCGCATGAGCGGATGATGACTGCCGGAGCGGGCGGATGCACGAAGAACACGGCATAGGCGCTGGCTGAGGCTGTGTAGGCGATGGCGGCGGCGAACAAGATGTCCGCCCAGTGCCGGGCCAGGAACGGGCGGGCCCTCATGCCTGCTGCTCCAGGCGGCGCAGCCGGGCGGGCGTCCAGCCGGGCTTGCACCGGGGGCAGGCGGGGATCTCACCGCGGATGTGCTGGTGGGTCTTGCGGGAGAACTGCTTGTGCCGCATGCGGCGGGCCTGGGCGGGCGTGATGTAGCCTAACTGGCCGGACCGGGTTCCGCCTGGCGCGACGTAGCGGGATAAACGCTCGGGGTTCAGCATGGCCGTAAGCTTACCGGGCCGGTCAGGCGGTGATCAACCCGGTGTTGCGCAGGGGCACCTGGCCGTCGCGGGACTGGACGGCGGCGCCGACGACGGGCCCGGAGGCGGGGATCCCGTACATGGCCGGGATGCCGCGGGCTGAGGACCAGCCGCAGTCGAAGCATCTCAAGATGGTGCCGGGGGCGCCGGGCCGGGAGTAGCCGCCGCTGGAGACGGCGGCCATGTCGGGGCCTGCGCAATTAGGGCACGTGTCGCGGGGCTGGCGCTGCACCCAGCTGGGCGGCCTGGCGTTGTAGCCTTCGCGCAGGATGCGGCGGGCCAGGTTATCCGCGCCCTCCTGGGCGCCGCCTCCGGTGCCGCGGATGGCGAGCTGCTGCTGGACGTAGCCGGGCAGCTCGTCCCGGCTGCGGGCAGCCGGCGCCGGGATCCCGGTGCTGCCGGGGTACGCCGGCCGCTGAGGCTGGCCCTTGATCTCCTGCAGCCGCCGGTCCCAGAACGACATCCCTAGCTCCCGGTGAACGCGTCGAGGGTGGCGGCCTGCCCGCGGTCCGTGACCTTCAGGAAGCCGCGGTCGACCAGGAGGGAGACGATGGCGCAGGCGGCGGGGACGATGATGTCGTGGGCGTCCATCTCGAACTGGTCGCGTTCCTGGCGCAGCTGGCGGAGCTGCTCGGCAGTGGGCGCGGCGGTGGGAGTGACCGTCACGGTGCTGTCGTCTCTGGTGACGGAGACGGGGCGGATGGTGGCGATGCCCTCGATCTCGGCGGCGATGACGGACAGGACCTCGATCCAGGGGAGCAGCGGGCCGATCGCGGCGCGGCGGGCGTCGCTGGCCGCGAGCTCGAACGCGGCGCCGTCGGGGCCGGGCGGGGTGATGCCGTCGATCTCGGCGCACAGCGGGACGACTGCCTCGGCGGGCAGCATGTCCCATAACATGGCGGCGGTGACGACGCCCGTGTAATCTTCGGCCTGATCCTGCATGCTTTGTACCTTACCAGTTACTTCGCGTCCGCCCAGTGGCTCACGGCCTTGATGTCGATCTTCAGCGGGACCCGGATGAGTTTCTGGATGCCCGGTCCGGTCATTGCCTCGGTGATGATGTCCTGTGCTTTCCCCGCCTGGTCTTCGGGGGCGACCGCGACGATCTCGTCGTGGATTGTCAAGATGACGCAGGCGTCCGGGAGCTGCTCGGCGAGCATCTGGTCGGCGCGGATCAGGGACATTTTCATCAGGTCCGCGGCGGATCCCTGGATGAGGGCGGAGAACAGGGCGCGCTCGGCGCCGGCGCGTACCTTGGGGTCGCGGGCGTTGAGCTTGGGCATGCGGCGCTTGCGGCCGATCAGGGTGCGGATGTAGGGGGGCTTGCGGCGGCGGGCGGCGTCCATGACAAGCGACCGGAAGTCTTCCACCTCGGGATAGGTGTCCGCGTAGATGTCCATGACTTCTCTCGCGGTGGCCGCGGTGATTTTCTGGTCGTCCGGGAGGTATTTGTTGGCGGAGATCATGAGGGTTTTCCAGCCGCCGCCGTAGGAGATGAGGAAATTCGATGTCTTGCAGATCTGCCTTTGCCGCGGAGTGACATCCTCGACGCTGCAGCGGAACATTTCCGCGGCGGTCTTGCGGTGCGGGTCCTCGCCGTTGAGGAACGCGTCGTACAAGCCGCCGTGGCCGATGAAATGCGCGATCACGACAAGCTCGATCTGGCCGTAGTCGGCGACGATGAGCCTGTGGCCGGGCGGTGCGGTGAACACGGACCGCAGGAGCCTGCCGTCTTCGGTGTCGGGCCGGGGGATGTTCTGCAGGTTGGGCTTGGAGGAAGAAAGGCGTCCCGTGACTGTCCCGTAGCCTTTCAGCCAGGTGTGCAGGCGCCCGTCGTGGATCATGGGGAGCTTGTCCCCGGTGCCGAGCCAGGACTGGATGTAGGTGGACAGGAGCTTGGCGGCGTCGCCGTAGTCACGCAGGGCGGTGCAGACGGGGTTGTCCGGGTAGGACTGGAGAACGTCATCATCGGTGGAGTAGTCGGCGATGGTCAGGGCGGCGCCGCGGGCGGCGCGTTTCTGCCCGCCGTCGGTGAGCTTCCACGGCTTGAGCCCCTGGCCGCCCTGGGCCCGGGGGGAGTAGAGGATTTCCTGTTTCTGCGGGTTGGAGTTGAGGCAGAACTCGCGGCCGGCGGCCCGGTAGATGGCGGCCTTGTGCTGCTCGACGCGGACGGACAGGGCCTGCTCGTGGCGGCGGGCGAGGTCCTCGTCGACGTCGGCGCCGGCCAGCCGCATGCCGATCAGGACGGACATCAGGTCCCGTTCCAGCTGCCAGGCCCCGGCCAGGTCCGGGTCGGCCTCGAGCAGTGCCCGGTGCCGCTTGTACAGGAGCCACTCGTACTGGGCGTCCATGGCCGAGTAGTGGCCGACCTTGCCGAAGGGGTGCTTTTCTACTTCGCGGCCGGTGTTCTCGGTGTCGTAGTCGTAGCCGAAGTAGTCGCGGACCTGGGGCTTGACGCCGTGCTGGAGGCGGTTCTCGTCCAGCAGCCAGTCCATGGTGATCACGCAGTCATACGGGGGCCAGGGGACCTCGCCGAGATACTGGGTGACGGCCACCGAGTCGACGGTCTGGTCAGCGCAGACCTTGACCTGCCGGTCGTTGAGGAACAAGGGGCGCAGCTGCTCGAAGACATAGCTGCGTTCCAGCTGCGGGGGCGGGGGTTCCCAGACGGGCTTCTTGTAGTTGCGGATCTTCCCGTCCGCGCACATCCGCGGTTCGATGCGGGTGCCGGACTGCCGGCTGCCGATGGGGTGGCCCATCGGGATCGTGCAGGTGATCCCGTCCGACGCTAACGATATCCAGGTGACGTCACATATATGGGGGACGCCGCGGTGCTCGCCCTGGGCCTCGATGTCGAACACGAACGCGTCACGCTGCGCCAGGATGCTCACGGCGTCGGCCAGGTCGTCCTTGCCGGTGATGATGTAGCGGCTCACTGGTGGTCCGGGATGCGGACGCGGATGAGTTCCAGGGCTACCGGGTCTCGTTCGATCAGGACGCTGCTGAAGCCCTCGGCCAGGCACGCCTGGCCGGTGGTGCCGGTGCCCGCGAACAGGTCCAGCACGGTGCCGCCTTTCTTACCGGCTGTCAAGTCATACGGCGGGTCAGTCACGCTTGCATCAAAATAATCTTCCGGTAAGTCCCGGAGTATTTTCAGGCAGTCACCGGGGATTACCCGGCAGGTGGACTTGCTGCTGGCACCGCGCCTGACCATGGCTGGTGTCCTTTCATGGTGGCCGGGTGCAGGGAGAGGGTTCACCGGTCTCCCTGCACCCGGGGCTTGCGGTCAGGAGATCTGGACCATGTGGCCGAAGTCGGCGGGAACGACGTCCAGGGCGTTCGCCTGCCTGGTGCCGCAGGGTGTCAGGATGGTGAACGAGAGGGCCCGGTCGAATTCAGCCAGCGAGTCGATGACGTCACCCACGGTGACATAGGTGGGCAGGTCGACGTGCTGGATCGGGTGGCCGGTCACCGCCGGCCGCCGGAGTGGCGGCGCTGAAGCTGGGCTAAGCGGCGCTCGGTGTCTGTCTTGCGGCCGATCAGGCAGAAGGGCTCGGCGGCCAGGACGCCGATGGCCTCACCGATAAGCTGGTCTGCCCGGTCGTGGTCACCGTCGTCAAGCATGCCGTGAGCGGCCATGACCGTCCGGACGGGTGCCTTCAAGGCCTGGCCGCCGTCCTGGAACAGGGCCACCGTGATCAGGGCGGTAAGGTAGCCGCGGACGGTCTCACCGCCGTCCAGGCGCAGGTCCAGGATGTTCCGGCCGCGGATCCGCAGGGAGCCGTCCTCGGCGGCGCTAGTCACCGGAGGCTGCCTTGCGCTCGTTCCCGGTGTAGGCGTAGGTGCCGCTGGCGGCCCCGCGGGTCACCATCGCCGATGCTGATGCCCAGCTGCCGGCGGTGCCCTGCGGGGTCGCCGCGTAGCCCATGGTGCTGCAGGTGGCGATGCCCATGGCGCCGGCTTCGGCGAAGGCATCCTGGTTGGCGCCGTTGTAGATGAACGTCCAGCCGTACGTGTCCTGCTGCTCGGAGATCATGGCTTTGACCTGGGCTTTGGTGTACTTCCTGGAGGAGTTTTCCTCGCCGTCGGTGCAGATCAGGACGATGACCTTGCCGGGGCGGTTTTCCTCCCGGAGCGCGGCGAGCTTGCCGCCCTCGGTGACCAGCGCGTAGCCGATGGCGTCCAGCAGCGCCGTGCCGCCGCGGGGGACGATCTTGTACGCCTTGAGATGGTGCAGTGCCTGGAAGGAGAAAAGGTTCTCGTGCTCGGTATCGAACTGGTAGAGCGATGCCGAGGTGCTGATGCCCTCTACGGCGGCCTGCTCCTTGACGAACTGCTCGTAGCCGCCCTGCATGTCCGGTAAGACGGACTGGATGCTGCCGGATCGGTCGATGATGAAGATGATGTGGCGGTAGCTGGCGTCGGTCATGTCGCGGTCTCCTGTGTGTGCCGGGTTAGTCATCGAGGGCGCTGGCGGCGTCGCGGAGTTCCTTGAGGGAGGCCTCGGGGGCGACGGTCTCGTCGAACAGCCGTTCCTTCAGCTCGTCGAGGTCGGCGTCGTCCAGGGGCCAGGCGTCGTGGTCTTCTTCGAGGTCGCGGGCTTTCACCAGGTCGATGGTGAATTCGTTGAAGGCCCGGCCGCCTTTCTTCTTCCTGCTCTTGGACTTGGAGACGGCGAGGTACACGTCGTCGTCGCCGAGGCCCTTGGGGTTGCGGCCGGTGCCGAGTTCCTCGGAGCGGGACAGGATCTTCCCGGCCGGGTCCGGGGTGGCACGCCAGTACTTGGGGGTCCAGGTGCCTTCGCCGCCGTTCCCGGCGGGGTCCCAGACGGCGACGTTGAACAGGTCGAAGGCGCGGGGGTTGTGGCCGAGGTCGCACAGGGGGCATGTGTCGTCGCCGCAGGTGAAGGACCGCTTGCCTTCCTCGATCTCGTCGACGTAGTGCTCGCAGTAGGACCAGAACGGCTCGTGTTCTAACGGCTTGACGAGGTAGGTGACGTCTTCGGCGTCGACGCGGAACTCATCAGGGCTGGCGCCGAAGCCGCGGCGGGTGCGGGCTTCGTTCTTGCGGTGAGATGCCCAGCCGCGTCCGCCGGAGGAAGGCGCGGGCCTGCTGCCGCGGCTTCGGCGCGAGGAGCGTTCCTCCCTGGCGTCGTGGTCGTACTCGTCTTCTGCCGTGGCGGCGCGGCGGCGCCGCCGGCTGGCCGGTAACTGCTGGCTGTCGTCAGCTGCCTCGCCGTACCCGGCGCTGCGCTCGGCCGGGCGGCGGCGTGTCACTTGCGGCATCGGTGAATCCCTTCCATTGGTAGAGCACTGTCTCGGTTTCGTCGTACTGGCTGGCCTGTGCGGCGCGGTCGGTCAGGGGCCTGATCAGCGTGCCGAGGTCGGCGGTCATGAGGTCGGCGAGTTCTTCGCGCGTGAGTGCGCTGCCGGTCTTGTCCTTGTCGGTGTCCAGGCTGATGCTGGCCTCGATGGTGACGGTCTCGTACTGCGCCTGGCGGAAGACGCCGCGGTAGCCGAGGGTGAGGATCATCCGGTGTCCTGGTGGAAGCGGCGGTGGTGGTAGCGGAGGTACTCGGCCAGTACCTGTTCCGTGCTGATGTTGCGGGAGATGCCGACGGATGCGGCGGCGCCGAGCAGGTGGGGGTCGTCGAGCTGGGCGGCGCACTGGGGGCAGTCGGGAAGGATCATGCTGTCTCCTCGCGGAGGCTGTCGAACAGCAGGAAGGTGACGCGACTGAACTCGCTGCCCTTGACGGTGCGGCTGCGGTCGTCCAGGATGCCGTACTCGGCGGCGAGCTGGCGCAGGCCGAGGATCTGGCGGCGGGTGTACAGGCGGCGGTTGCCGTTGCGGGTGGCTCCTTCGGTGCTGTAGCCGCGGGGAATCACGCCGTCAGCTTCCCAGGCGCGGATGGTGCTGTTGGAGCGGTTCATGGCGTCGGCCAGGACGCTGATCGGGTAGCAGGGCTCGCCTGCGATGATCATGGCGGGGCGGCCGAGCTCGTAGTCGTCCCGGGCGGGGGGCGCCGGGGCGCGGGCGGGCTCGGCACCAGGGATGAAGTCCTTGATGCGGGTCATGTCACTTCGCCTCTAAGACGGTGAGGGCGAATTCTCTCGGCGGAGTGACGATGAGGCTATCGATGTCATGCGCGGCGATGTGCTGCTGCTGGACGAGCAGGTACAGCTGGTCGTAGTCGTAGACGATCTCGGTATGCGTGAGGCCTTCCTGCAGCTCCGGGGGAAGCCCGCGGATGAATTCCTGTGCCGGCTCCTCGTCCCAGTAGGAGGCGGGCTGCCTGGCCTGGAGGCGGAACCCGGTATAGGTGATGCCGTCGATGGTGACGGGCGGATCGAGGAGCCAGGTGAGGTTGCCGTTGCCGTCTTCGGTGCCGAAATTACGGCACATGGCTTCGAGTACCTGCTGAGGGCCGCGCTTCTTGTCACCCATCTCGGCGGTCGCGTCCCGCTTATCGAGTCGTGCGGTGAGGTAGGTCAGTGCCGCCTGGCGGGCCCTGTCCGGTCCGGCTGAGCGCGTCATCATGCTCCCCTTCCTGTGCTTGTCCCCGAAGCATGGATGTGCAGGTTACCGGGACCTCCCCGGCTGGTCAAGATCATCTTCGGCGGGTGAGGAGGTCTTCCAGGAACTCCGTGAGAGTGCCCGCGTCGTTCTCCAGGCGGCCGAGGTGGTCGGCGCCCTGGCCGTCGACGATCGCGGCTGACAGGCGCTGCTTGAAGCGGACCTGGGCGAGCTTGCGCTCGTCCAGGGAGCCAGCGGCGAGCAGGTGCCGCAGGTAGGTGACCGGCCGGGTGCTGGAGGCGCGGACGTGGCGGCCGTTGACCTGCTCGAACCTGCCGCCGGACCAGGGGATGTCGTAGTTGACCAGGTGGGAGGCCATGTGCATGTCGACGCCGTATGCGCCGGCGTGTGAGCTCAGGAACACGCGGATGCCCGGGGCGGCGGTGAACGCGGCGATGACGCCCGCCTTGGCCGGGGCGCTCATCTCGCCGCTGTAGGTGACGCGGCCGAGGCCGTTCAGGTCCATGGCGTCCGCGAGGATGGGCAGCATGCGCGTGTACTTGGTGTAGACCAGGATCTTCGCGTCCGGGTCCCGGGCGATCTCGGCGCACTTGTCCAGCAGGTAGTCAAGCTTAGGTGTCATCTGCGCGATGTCCGCGGTGATGATGCCGGAGTTCACGATGTCGTTGCACCACTTACTGCCCGGCCAGGAAGCTTTCACGTACCCGGAAGCCCGCGACACCTCGGAATAGATGTAGTCGCTGGCGGACTGCGCGATGAGGGAGGGGTGGCAGGTGAGCATTTCCATGGCCTGCATGCGGGAGGCGATCCGGCCTACCGCGGTGCCCTCGTCAGGCTTGCCGCCGCGGTAGGCGGCGGTGATGTCGAACGCGCCGCGGCGTTTCACGGCGCGCAGGTGCTCAAGCAGGTCGGCGGCCAGCACCAGGTAGGCCTCCTGAAGCGCGGGCGGCATGCCAACGGTCCAGGTGTCCTCGTCCTCGCGGGGGAAGTAGCGGGCGACGTCGGGGTCGGTGCGCTTCTTGCGGTAGGTGACGGCCTGGAGCTGGGCATGCAGGACGGGGAGGTTCTTGTACCGCATGACATCGCCGCTGGAACTGCGCTTGACGTAGGCCTTGTCGAAGATGGCGGGAAGGCCGAGGTAGCCGGGGGAGATCCATTCCATGATGGAGTACAGTTCCTCGGGCTTGTTCTCGACGGGGGTTCCGGTGAGGCCGAGCCGCCAGGGAGGCTGGAAGGTCTCGCGGATCGCGCGGGTGATGTCGCTGCCGGGGTTCTTGATGGCGGTGATCTCGTCCAGGACCACGAAATCCCAGGCATGCTGCCGGATGATGTCCCAGTCGTTCAGGACGTTGGGGTAGCCGAGGATGACGTACTCGGTGTTCATGCAGATCTGCGCGTACTGTATGTCCCTGGCTTTCTCGGTGCCGTCGATGACGATGCAGAACGGGGGCTCGGGGACGGTGATGATCTCCTTCCCGGCCTTGATCTCATGCGAGGGCATGTCGGTGAACTGGGCGAGACACTGGGCCCACTGGTATTTCAAGGCGGCCGGGACGACGCACAGGCAGGTACTGATCTTGCGGGCGCCGATGAGCTCCTCGGCGCAGGCGATGGCGACGATGGTCTTGCCGGTACCGGGGTCCATGGTGACCAGCAGGCTGCCCCGGCCGAGGAACTTATCGACGGCTGGTTCCTGGTAGGGGAGCAGGGGGATAGTCAGCACAGCAGGTTCTCCATGCCCCACCGGATGGCATGGTCGGGCAGTTCGCCGGGGTCCTTACCCCACCGGATTCCTCGGTCAAGCAGTTCTCCGAGGTCTTTGCCTTCTGGATAGTCGAACTCGCCGTAATTGAAGACGCGGACAGGGATGGGCCTGGGCTTGCGCCAGATCGCGTCAGTGGCCCGCCAGCCGGCCTTATCGTCATCCAGGGCCAGGACCAGGCTGCCGGCCCGCTCGGTGATCAGGGCGAGCTGGGCGTCGGTGACGACGGAACCGAAGGAAGACACGGCGGTATAGCCGGCGTCGCGCATGACGGCGGTGTCGACGGGAGATTCGACGAGGACGACCTGGGCGCCGGGCGGTACCTGGCCGAAGCCGAACAGGCAGGACTTGACCGGGATGGTTTCCGGCTTGTTCGACATGTACCGGCCGTGCTTGGCCTGCCACCCGTAGATCTTCCCGGTCCAGGGGTCGCGTACCGGGAAGATCCAGTCGCCCCTGGCGGGGTCCCATAAGATCTCCAGCACATTGCAGGACTCCGCGGTGACGGCCTTGTCACGCAGGGCCTCGTCCGGCGGCGAGGTGAACAGGGCGAGGCTGGCCTCGCTGATCTCGATGCGGGTGCCGTCCGGGCGCTCAGACTCGGTGGTAGCGATGAGCCGGCTCAGGCACCAGCGGCGGGCCTCGGTGCGGCTCATCTTCTGCGCGGCCATCAGGTACCGGTGGAAGCTGCCGCCGTTCCCGCAGGCGAAGCAGTAGTTCAGGCCCGTCTCGATGCTGATCGCGAAGGACCCGATACTGCGGTCGTCATGGTAGGGGCATAAGACGTAGACGTCGCCGCCGGAGACCTTCGCGTCCGCTGCGGCGCCGAGCTCGGTCAGGGCGGCGAGGATGTCGCCGGGCCGCGGTTCCGGTGCGCGGCTCATGTGCCGTCCTCGGTGAAGTACATCTGCATCCGGGTCCTGCGGGGCCGGGTCTTCAGCCTGAGCTCGGCTGCCTGGCCGCAGTGATCGTCCGGGACGGGCGTTTCGCCGTCGAGGGTCTCGTCGCGGAGCATGCCGCAGAGGATGGCCAGGCCGTCAGCGAAGACGAGGCGGGCGCCTCTGGGGGTCTTGCCCCAGTACGGCAGCCATAGCTTCATGTGTCCGCCTCCGTGCCGTCTGCACCAGACCCGGGGAAGTCAGAGAACGGGACGACGACCACGGCCCTGCCGTCGATGCGGACAAGGACAGTCTCGCCGTGCAGGGCCGCGTCTATCGCACGGATCGCGTCGTCCCCGCCGAGGCCGCCGGTCATCCGGCCGCTGAGATCAAGCCTCTTCCAGCGCGTCTCGTTGATCATGTGCCCATCTCCCCGATGTCGGCGGACTGCGGTTCGCCGTCGTCCAGTGGTGTCCATTCACATGCCGGCTGGAGCGCTTCCCAGGCTCCTGCATGCCTGCCCGCAAGCTTGGTGATGCCCCTCTGGACGTCACTCATGATGTCGCCGGCGGCCAGGACAGACAGGTAACGGGCCTGGTCAACCGTGAGTTCGACGGCTGTCATATGCCCATCTCCGCGATATCGGCTTCGAGGTCGGCGTCGGAGGCGCCGGAAAGGATCATGCTATCCCAGTCCCACCGGTACTTGCGGGTCTGGACGTGAGCGTAGCGGGACATGACGCAGTTGAGGGTCAGGACGCGGGTGGCCTGGTCCATGTCGGCTCCCATCACCAGGTCGGAGGTGCGGAGCAGGCCGGTGCCGCCGAGCATGGTGCGGCCCTCGATGCCTGACTTGGAGTGGTTGTGCTGCTTCTCCTGGGCCTGGGTGGAGCAGACCAGGCCCACGCCGTGGGCACGGGCGGCGGTCTTGAGCTCGCGGGCGACGTTCTCCCCGGCTACCCAGTCGGCGCCGGACGCCTTCTTCGTGTGCCGGTCGATGATGAAGTAGGCGCCGTCGACGTAGACCATGTGCGGGTCGTACCGGGTGATGTCGGCATTGAGGTCGTCCAGGGTGAACGCGCCGGAGCCTTCGGAGATGCGGAAGTTATCGCCGGCATCCGGGTCTTTCTCCAGGGCGTCGAGGAAGTCCTCGAGCTTGCGGCGCTGGGGCTTGCCGAGGTCGCGGCGGCGGATGGCCTCCGGGTTGACGTGGGCGCCGAGGGCGTAGGCCCGGTCGGCGATCTCGCGGGCGCCCATCTCGAACGTGTAGAACAGGACGTCCCAGCCTTCCATCCACGCCTGGACGGCGGAGTTGAGCAGCAGGAATGTCTTGGTGGACTTCTGGCGGCCGACCAGGGCGATGAGATGACCGGGCTGGATGCCCCAGAAGTCGTCGTCTACCCCGCCGATGCCGAAGGGGGCGCCGCGCTCGAGGCGCTCGGCGAGCCAGGCGTCCCGGTCGATGGGGTCGGTGAGGTTGAGCAGCTGGGAGACCGGGCGCAGGCCCTCGGCTAAGCGGGCGGCGGCGTCGCGGATGATCCCGGCGGCCTCGTCGACGGACTTGACGTCGCCCTGGGTGAAATCGGTGCGGGTGAAGACGTCCTGGACGGCGGCCTGGGCGGACTGGATGACGACGCGGCGGGTCTCGGTGACGGCGATCTCGGCTAGCTCGGAGGCGAGCAGCGGGTCGGCGGGTAACCGGAAGCCGGCTTCGGGGAACTCGCGGCGGAACAGCTCGGTGCCGGGAACGCGGCCGTGCCGGTCGGCGTGGTTCAGCAGGAACCGCCAGGCGCGGGCCGTGGTGCCCTCGAAGACGGCGGCGGACTCGTCGAGGTCCAGCCAGGCGGCGGTCATGCCGGCCTCGGTGAAGGGCCGGACGGTCTGGTCGGCTAACGCGCGGGCGATGACGTGCTTACCGATGTCCATGACCGCCTACAGGTTCTGCCAGAAGCTGGCTTCGTCTACGATCATCTGATGCGGCAGGAATCCCTGTGCCTTGAAGAACTCCATCAGTCTCGCGCGTTCCTTCCAGTCTTCCGGGCCGGCTACGACGAACGTCACGCATGGATGCGGCTCGCCCTCGGAGTATTCGCAGTCGCCTCCGAGACCTACGATCACGCGCTGTGTCATGGCTTGACCTTCTTGCGGCTCTGTATGTATGAGGCGACCTGGGCCCGGCGCTCGGGTGTCGGGACGCGCGTGTTGGCGGGCTGGGCGTGCTGGTCCAGGACCCCGAGCTTAGCCTGGTCGGCGAGGTAGCCGCGGATGCGGGCCACGGTGCCGGGCTGGGCCAGGTCCTCGGCGGCGTACCAGGCGTTCTGCTCGCTGACCTCGTGATCGGTGTAATGGATGATGACAGCGGCGAGCATCCGGTGCCAGCCGGGGGCGCCGGGGTCGTCGCGCCAGGGGGCGTGGTCCTGGCGCAGGCCGTCGCGGGCGATGAGGCGGCCGAGCTCGGCGTAGGCGATGCGGAGGGACTTGCAGGGCCAGCCGGATAGCTCGATGCGCTCGCGGAGCAGGACGGCGAGCTGCCAGGTGTGCTCGTCCAGGCCGGGCGGGCAGCGGCCCGGGTCGAATCGGGGGGCGTTCAGGCGCGTCTCCCAGGAGCGCAGGGCATCGTCGACCTTGGCGGCGTTCTCGCGGGTGAAGATGCGGCCGGATCCGGCGTAGGAGCGCGCGTTGTCGAGGAAGTCGCTGTCGGGGTAGGTGCTGGCGTAGCTGGCTAACCGCAGCCGGAAGGCGTCCATCTCGGCGGGGCGCAGGTAGCGGCCTGCTGTCATGTCGCGGTGGCTTCGCTGCGGAGGCAGTGCATCCGGTACTGGTCCATGCGGGCGGTCTGCACGCCGAGGATGAAGGCGGCCCTCGCGAGGCTGCCGGCCCACTGGTTCACCGCGTTCTCGGGGTACGGCCCGGCTCCCGGCTCCCGGACGGACCCGGTGACGGCCAGGGCCCAGTAGATGTCCGGGCTGGCGTAGCAGAGCCAGGTGAGGTCGTCTCCTTCGTAGCCCAGGCCGGCGAGGTAGCCGTCCATAGCCGCCAGGCCGCCGCTGTCAAGCAGTCTCAGCGGGGCGTACGGGACAGCCGGGCATTCGGGATCTTTCGCGCGGCCGGGCCGGAACCGGATCCCGTAGAACTCCGTCAGGGTGAAACCGGGGAGTGGCATGTGCGTGCTCCTGGAGGACTGGGGAAGGCGGCAGGCCCCGGACCACAGGGAGGTGACCGAACCTTTACGGCCGCAGGGCCTGCCGCGGTAACAACCGGTTGCATAGCTGCATTATCTGAAAGGGGGGTACGCGCAACTCATGCTTGCGGCCGGTTACCTCGCCACGGAATTTAGCAGGACGCCTATGCATGGTCAAATCCTGCCGGGTCCGGGGTCCTTGTCCTGCTCCGGCCGGGGGATTGCCTCGGCCAGGGCCTGCAGCGCCCGCTCGTCGGCGCCGGGCGGGCTGACGGCCGTGATGGACCCGCCGGTTGCCATCAGCATGGTGAGGACGCTCATGATCTTCCCGGCGCGCTCGAGGCTTGCCCGCGGCACGGGAACGCTGCCGGTCACGGCGCACCGCTTGACGTATGCCACGTAGTCGCTGGCTGCCGTGCCCAGGGCGGAAGCGGCGGCGGCACAGCTCATCGCGAGCCTGCGCCCTTCAGGAGTGTCGCCCTCGACGGTGAAGATGATCTTGTCGTCGGTCATGGCCCGTAAGCTTACGCCCGCCGTTTCCGCTGCGGTACGGGCCGGAAGAACCAGCAGCCGAGACGCCGGGTCCCTTCGAGCGCGGACCCGGCGAGAGCCCACCACCACCAGGGGCCGTACCACAGGGCGACGGGGATAGCGATGAGGAAAACCAGGAACGCAGACCAGGACAGCCAGGTCTCGCCCTCCCAGAACATCACGTAGAAGACGGCGCGGATCTCGTCAGGTGCAAGCTTGGGCTGGTTCACGGCGGTAAGCATAGCGTCGTATGCATGCGGGCTGGGTGTTCTTCCCGCGCTCGCGCGGGAATCGCGGTCCGCGCCTGCGGCGCTCACCCGCGTGCGGTGAAGGGCAGGAGCAGGTCAGTCCAGGCCGTGCCGGCGGTTCCGCGAGGAGAACGGCCTGGTGGTAAAGATCCAGGTGCCGAGCTGGATGTCCCAGTGGAAGCCGTGGTAATGCCGGAGATGTCTTGCGGCGAACATTTTATCCGTGCGGTATATCCGGGGTCTCCAGCGCATCTTGTGCTTGCTCATGGCCGGATGCTAGCAGCAGGTTCCGGTTCCGGCGGCTACTGGGAGCTGGGGGTCTGCCCCCTGTGCGAGGGCAGCACTGCATGGTTTTAACCCGCCGGATAATCCGGCGGGTTATTTCTGGTCTGCCGTGCGGTAGCCGGATCACCGGGGCGGGACACCGGGAGAGCCCAGGAACGACGGGGCGGTCACGCTAGAGCCTGGCGTAGAAGCCGGGACGAGGCGGTGTTTAACCGGTGGTGCCGTATTCCGTGTCCACCAGCTTTCACTCGTCCCGGCGCTGCCAGCATACGGGATGCCCGATTCTGCCTTAACCATCCGCTGCTTTGCGCCGGGGTTGCACCTGGCTAGCTCAGGCGCATGCTTGACGTGCCCGTCTGACGGCGCCCACCGGTTGCCAGCCGGCGGCATGGCTTATATCCCGCGTGCCCGCGGTGCTGGTCGCGGGTGCTAGGGATGGTTCTGTAACAGGTCGGCTGCCGTTGCCTGGTACTTGCCCGGTTTCGGTGCCGGGCCGGGAGCCTGTGTCAGCTTTGCGGGGCTGACGTCGAGCGCGGCGGCTATTTTCTCGATCATGCCGGGGCCGGGATGCTTGCGCCCGGAGACGATGGCGCTGACGTAGCTGCCGGTCTTGTGCCCGAGCTGCTGGCCGAGTTCATTGCCGGTCATGCCCCGTTCGCCCAGGAGGCGGCCGAGGTTCCGGCCGACGGTGCTCACGGGGTCTTCCTGGTCAGGGGCCGGGAAGGGGGCGTTCTGGGTGTCACTGGGTTACGCGCCTCCTTCCCGGCCGGGCCGCCAGCAGCCGTCTCCCGGGGACCCCAGGAACGGCCTCGGGGGGGATGGGCCGTTGGGTGTTCTTCACCGGAAAACCGCCGGGACTGGCGGACGGCTGTCACGCTATCACAGGCTTGCGGGCCTTGTGCAACAGGCGTCGGCGCAGCTAGCATGCATAGCAGTCCAAGATCAAACGCAATTGCGTGAGGTGAAACTGCGGCATGAATGCCAGGGGCGGGACAGGACAGCAGCAGGCCGGCACCAAGGAGGGCGGGGATACGGCGGCAGCGGCGCAACCGGCCGCGTCGTATGAGTCAATGTGGTGGGACCTGCATGACGATCTGCAGCGGATATCTTCGGAAGTCAGGCGCCGGATTGCTTACGGCATCGAGCGCAGGCTGTCCGGTACCGAGGCGACTCGCGGAGAGCTTGACGCAGTGAACGCCATCTTGCAGCTGATGAAGATCAGGGAAGCGGGTACGGGCGTGCTGCGGTCACACGATACCCAGCTGCCGGGGGTCAGCCAGGAGCCGGCCGACGGCGGGGCTGTAGATGCCGGTGCGCGCGGGGTCCGGGTCGTAGACGCGGATGATGTCCGGCATAGCAATAAGCCGGCGGGCAAAAGCCCCTGGATCTAGCGCCCAGGCCTGCTTGTACGGGATCTCGCAGGTGTCGAGCTTAGCGCCGAGCGCTGCGGCGAAGTCGTCATCGGCGGTCAGGTACGTGACGATGTACCAGGTCTGGGAGTAGCGCCATACCCGGTCCATCAGGACGCGGGTGACCAGGCCGGACAGTTCCCATGAATCCAGGGCCCGGTGGTAGTCGCCGGCTTTCATGTGACGGGCGAACGCGGGCTCCGCCAGGGGGCTGAGGATGCCGAGGGCGCCTTCGAAGATGAGCACGAATTTAGGCGGGGGACGGTCCAGTCCCTCGCCTTTGTGCCGTAAGGCCCGCTGCCGGGGCCTGCTTTGCATATGGTCCTCCGCGGCCCTGCGGCAATCCGGCTGGTATCGGTGCCGCAGGGCCGTTTTTCTTCCGGGTTACTTCTGCGGGGTCAGGCCGAGCGCGGTGACCTGCTCATCGGTCAGGGTGACTTCACGCCAGTTCTTGTAGGCCCGGCCGATCTGGCCGCGGCCCCGGGGCCTGTACTCTTTCTCGTTGTCCGGGTTCTGCAGCCAGGTCGTGGTGCTCTTCGCCGGGGCTGTCCGCGGGCGGCCGATCATGGGCGGCTGGGACGGCGGCGCGGCTGCCGGTTCCTGGAGCGAGTCAGCGAAGGCGTGCAGCCCCCGGACGACCCGGCTGATGAATTCACGGACGGTCTCAGGGCCCGGTGCGGCGGGCTGCGCGTCCGGTTCCCAGGGTGACGGCTCGCCCGCGGCCTGCTGCTGCGGTTCGCTGTCCCGGCTGGCGGGAGTCTCCGCGCGGCTGCGGCGGGTACGCCGGGCGGCCTGCGGTTCTTCTGCGGGCTTGCGGTCGCCGAGCTCGAGGGTGTCCAGGCCGTCGGCGAGATCCAGGACGGTGATGCCGCGGCGCATGGCGAGGTCGACGAGCTGCTCGGCGGGCTCATCGCCGCCGTCGGAGCCCCACAGCATGACCAGGATCGCGCGGGAGATCTCACCGGGTTCCAGGTCGCGGATGACCGCGGCTATGTCGTCGGCGGTGTCGAAGCCGCCGTCGGGGAATTCATCCCCGAGCCACTTGCGGACTTTCCGCAGCCCGCGGCAGGCGGCGGGGATGTCCGCCTGGATGACCGGCGGTTCTAAGGACAGGTCTTCCGGCAGCCAGCCGGACAGCAGCGCGTGCATGTTGCGCTCGTCGATGTCGCCGGATCCGGCGAACAGCAGGATCGAGCCGGGGGCTGGCGGTCCTAAAGATGTCTTCATGCTTGTTTCCTCCTGGGGCTGGTCAGTCGATACGGGGGACACGGCGGCCGGGGCCGCTTCGTGCCGGAGAATACCCGCGTGCCTCCTGGGGTTCAGGATGCTTCCCGCGTGCCGACAGGATTATCTCATACGGCTCGGGGAGGGCGGCGCCGAGCTTGAGCGCGGCCATGACCAGGAACAGCACGATCGCGGCGGCGGCGAGCGCGTGCACGTAGCGCGGAGGGGCGGCGTGCAACCCGAAGGCGATGCCGGCGATGGCCAGGGCCCGGAGCCAGGAAGGCAGCCGCCAGGTGGCCGGGCCGCGGCGGATGACGGGGATGAGGGAGCTGACGATCCCCCAGGCGGTGTAAGCGGCCAGCGAGTTGACAACGAGTAAGAACATGACGGTAAGCTTACCGGTGTCAAGATAACTGGTTAGCCCCATGTTATCGCACCCGCTCCCGGCGGCCCCCGGAAGCAACTCCCCGTCGTTCCGGGAGCGAAGGCCGCCGGGAGCATCTTTCTGCTAAGCTTGCGGTGCTCCCGCTGACGGGGTGGTCACGGGTGAGCCCGCAGGCTCGCGCCGCAGGCACTGCCTGGACCCTGCGGGCGTTTACTGTGCCGGGAGGGTCGCGTATAACGGCGGGGCCCAGGTGATGGACAGCGGGGTGTGGCGGGACAGGATGTCGGTGATGACGGCCTGCTGGATTGTGTAGTCCTCGTAGTAGTAGGAACGGCCCAGGCCCGGCACTGACCCGTTCTCCCACATGTAGTCGGGGTTGCTGAAGCTTCCGTCGAAGTAGGAGCCGAGGATGTCGCCGGCTTCGACGAGGCACGGGCCGCACCAGAACGCGACGGGATACTGCGCGCCGGCGGCGGGGATGGCGGTGACGGCCAGGGTGGCACCGGGGGCGGGGGCCCTGAAGATGACGAAGACCCGGTACCAGGTGCCCGCGGTCAGGTCAGCGCCGCTGGCGTTCGCGATAGAGGCGGAGACGCCGGAGCCGGCGGTGAGCTGGAAGTCGGCGATGCCGGCGCCGGGCCGGACATAGATGCTGGCGGTATAGGTGTCCCCGGTGAACAGGCCGGCCAGCTGCTGGGCGGCCCCGCCGTTCCCGGCGGGCACGGTGACTTTCCCGGACCGGGTGAAGGTGGTCAGCGGCTGCCCGTCGAAGGCGCCGCCGAGCGGGTAGGTGACCTGCGGGTCGTACGTCAGGGTGCCGTTCCCGGCGCCTGACCAGATGCCGGTTCCCTGGAAGGCGGGGTTCTGCGCGTAGTTGATCCGGGTCCCCTTGACGGTGGTATGCACGGTCCGCGGCGGGTCGTAGGGCGACGGGGCGGGGGTCTGGTCCAGGCTGCCGGTGCCGGCCAGGGGCATCATCTCGAGCTGGACGCAGGTCAGGTTCTGCGCGGCTCCGGCGCCGACGGAGGCGAACTGCATGCCGGCGGCGGCGAACGCGGCCCGGTTCCACAGGTTGGTCCCGGTTGAGGTGGGGTAGTCCAGCGGCGGGTAGAAGACGCACCAGGGCCGGGTGTAGCCGGTGTGGCCGGAGCCCAGCCCGGCGGTGTTCCATGTCACGTAGGTCATCGCCGGGTCGGCGTCGGTGCTGGTTTCCCAGGAGGCGAAGTCGTCCAGGGCGCCGGGTGGCGGGGTGCCGGTGACCGCGGTGATCTCGCCGGACATGGTGGCCTGCCCGGACGGCAGGGCGATGGTGAAGACCTCGCCCTGGTCGATGACCTGCAGGTGCCCGGACATGGACATGCCGCCGTGCAGGGACAGGGCGCCGGGCTGGGGCAGCTGCGAGGCGGACAGGCCCGGGGTGCCTGTCCAGGAGGCGCCGGCGGAGTCCCCGTCGAAGTACGGGTCCGGTCCGGCGGCGGGCTCGTACATCACCGCGTCGAGGTAGAAGGCCAGGTCCTGCGCGGAGGTGGTCTGGATCGCGACGTAGAGGGCGTCATTGGCGGCCAGGGCCAGGCCGCCGAACGTGATGAGCTGCCAGTCGTTAGCCAGCTGCACGGTGGTCTCGGCGAGCAGGATGCCGCCGGGGTTCTTGGCTACCAGGACGGTGACGGTGCCGGATTCGCCCGCCAGGCGCAGCTGGACCGAGGCGGGGGAAGCGGCCAGGAACTGGGCGGGCGGGCCGAGGACTCCTTCGCCGGGGGCCAGGCCGTCGGTGGTGATCAGGGCGCAGTACCGGCCGGACCAGGCGGTGACGCCGGTCTGGGTGATGACGGAACCGTCCAGGGCGGCCCAGCCGTCGGCGGAGACCTCGAACGACGGGTTCGGGCACAGGTTGTACAGGGTCATGTGCTTATGACCTTCCTGCGCGTCCGGGCTTGCCGGGTCGCCCGGGTCGCTGCGGCGGCATGCGGCGGGTCTTGCCGCGGGCCGGGCCGGGGAACCGGCGCTCGGTGTCCTCGGCCTTGGCTTCGGTAGAGCCGAGGATGTCGTTGACGACGCCGTGCCCGGTGGCTGCGGAGTTGAAGCTGGAGGTGGCGGCGCTGACCTGGATGCCGTTGCGGTAGACGGTGATCGCGGTGCCGTTCAGGGTGATGGTCATCCGGTCGCCTGGCGCGAACGCCTGGGCGTGGGCGGCGACGCGGGTGTAGACCCCGGACTGGACGTAGCCGAGCTGCAGCTGGTCGGACCGCCAGTAGTTGCCGGTGTCCGTGTAGCGGAAGATGATCCCGGAGTAGGCGCCGCCTTGCGGCATGGACCGGTAGGTGACGCCCAGCGACGTGTTCGCCTGCTGGGTGGTGAGCAGCCCGATGGCCCTGGCGCCCGGGTTGACGGGCCAGGCGGAGCCGCCGGCGTACCCGCCGATGGTCCAGTCGGCGACCGGGCAGGTCCAGCTGGACTGCTCGTCGTCGGTGGCGCGGCCGTTCAGGGTGTTGGAGAACTGGGTGGCCGCGGCGGGGATGGCCGGGGTGGAGACGGTGCCGAATGTCAGGGCGCCTGTGTTGCCGGGAGGCGGGGAGCCGATGGTCATCGTGCCGGCCGCGGACCCGGACACCGATGGCTGGAGCGCGGAGAACACGGGTGAGGGGAAGGCGCCGGCGACGATCAGCTGCGCCGCGGTGGTGCCGTCCGGGGCGGTGAACTCCGCGGACACGGAGGTGGCACCTTCGGAGACGGAGGTGGCGATGACGCGGCCGTTGGCGGCGAGCCAGTTCACGTTCGCGTACAGGTGGCCGCTGGTCCCGGCGAAGAACGAGCCCTGCGCGGTCACCGTGGCGGTCTGCCCGGGGGCCGCGGCCACCACCTGGCTGTTCAGGGTGCCGTTGAAGTTCAGGATCCACTCGTTGGCGAAGAACGGCGATTTCTCGTACCGGGCGGAGACCTGGCCGGAGACCGAGACGGTGCTGGACGCGGAGTCGGGCTGGGCCGGGTTCCAGTAGTCGACCTCGGCGGTGATGACCTGCCCGGCGGTCAGGGCCAGGGTCGCGGTGAGGTTGGCCCCGGACTGGTCCGCCCAGTTGTCGATGAGGGTCTGGCCGTTGACGATGAGCCTGCTGCCGCCGTCAGCGGCCTGCAGCTGGAAGCCGTAGGTCCCGGCTGCGGGCGCCGTGTAGGTCGCCGTCCAGCTGCCCGACCAGCCGGACGCGGCGATGCCGGGGGCCGGGGCGGCGCCGTCCCAGGTGTAATTCACGGACGGCTCGACGCGGGTCACGACCGGGGTGCCGGACAGGGCGGTGTTGTTGAAGTAGGAGGCGTTCCACGGGCCCGGCGACGCGGTTCCCGCCGATGCTCCCGCGCTCGAGAGGACGGACTCGGTGGTGAACGAGTCGAACGCCATGTTACTGGGCTGCGCGACGGTGCCGTTTCCTGACGGGGTGCGGGCGAAGACCCGGGTGATGAAGGTGCCCTGCTGGTCGTACCACTCGATGAACGGGGTGACGGCGTAGCTGTTGCTGGCGCCGCTGGTCAGGTTCTGGCTGACGTACGCGGACAGGCACAGCCGGATGCGGTGGGACTGGGACAGCGGCGCCCAGTCGGCGGTGGCGACGTTGTTCGCCGGGGGGACGCTGCCGGTGGAAGCGCGGAGCGCGGTGAACGGCTGGGACCGGTACTGCACCAGGTCATTCGGGACATACCGGCGGGCCGGGTCCCATTCCTCCCCGTTGATGATCCACGGGACGGGTACCCCGTCGCGGACCGCGTTGAACGGGTCCGGTGCGGTGGAGTAGGTCAGGCCGGTGGAGAACGTGGTGTCGTCGACATAAGAAACGGTGACAGGGTTGGAGATGAGCAGCTGCAGCGCGGCGTAGGCGGTCCCGGACGGGGCGGTGCCTGACGCGGCGGGATTGACCCAGCTGTTCGCGGTGCCGGTGAGCAGGGACCCGGTGTCCGTGGCCAGGGTGCTGCCTCCGGCGTCGTAGAAGACAATCTGCGCCTGGACGCTGCTGCCGGCTGCGGCGGCCCGGTACCAGCCGCCGGCGGTGCAGGCCTGCCCGGCCGGGCAGGCCACCCACGGGGAGTTCAGGGTGATCGCGGACCAGGAGCTGGTGGCGTTCCATGTCCAGGCGATGTCGTCGACGAAGAAGTTGTCCGCGTTCGCGGCAGCCGCCGGGTCGCTGGTGATCATCAGCGCCTTGGCCACGGCCCCGGCGGGGGCGGTGGCGGTGGCGGTGACCGCGGTCCACGCGGCGGACAGCAGCACGGAGGTGCCCTCGGTGGTGGCCAGGACGTTGCCGTTAAGGTCGTAGTAGATGACCGCGGCGATCACGGACGGGAACGCGGAGGCCCCGGCGGGGGTCTTGGTGCCCCAGCAGTAGCAGGTCACGGTGTCGGCGATCCCGGGGATGGCGGTGACCTGCGGGCCGGTGATGAACGGGTTCCCGGTCAGCGTGTAGGTGTTGCCGGCGGCGAATCCGCCGCTGTAGGACGTCCCTATGCTGAACGTGGGCGCGACCTGCAGGGAGAACTTGCCGGAGCGGGCCTGGGCTGTGGACTGGGTGATGGCGCAGTTGACCGCGGTCCACCCGGCCAGCGACGGGGACTCGAAACCGGGGTTGGCGTACTGGACGGCGGACGGGGTGGCCACCGGCACCGAGGTTCCCGTGGGGGTGACCTGCATGGCCCAGGAGCCGGCGTGCGCGACGATGTTCTCACGCGAGAGGGCGGCGTTGACCGGGATCCAGTAGGCGGGGACGGAGACCTGCTTCGGTCCGCCCATCCAGTTGCCGGTGAACAGCTGCGGCCACGACGCCGGCACCCACGCCGCGGACGTGTTCTGCACCGGGGCGGCCAGGGTGGTGCCGAGCTCGAAGCCGGGGTCGGGGATCTGGCCGAGGTCGGAATGCTGCCTTGACACCGACCGGGCCCACAGGGTTCGCGCGGAGCCCTGCTTGTTGTAGATCCGCAGGCTGTTCCACGCGAACGCGTTGCTGCCGGCGTTCACCGCGGCGGGCGCCTGGACGCCGAGGCCCTGCGTGGCCGACCCGGGCAGCGCGAGCATGCTGGCCGCCCCGGTGTCCAGGACTTCCCAGGACCCCGGGTTCGACGTGCGGATGTTGCCCTGGGTGCCGAGGTAGTCATCGGAGTCGTACAGGGCGCCCCAGAACGAGTCCGATGTGCCGCCCGCGGGCGGGGTGTTGCCGCAGTTCTCGTCCTGCAGGGACCGGAACCACCAGCCGTCACCGGTCCAGCCGCGGCCTTCCTCGTATATTTTCCACGTCCCGCCGACCAGCGCCGCGAACGGCACCCAGGCCGGCTCGTCCTTGACGTAGCAGCGCGCGGGCTGGTACGGCTGGAACACCGGGTTGAGGATCTGTGCCTGGTCCGTGTCGAGCATGATGTTAGGACCCATATGTACGTCTGCGCCGTAACCAGTCCGGATGGCTATTTCCTCGGCTATGGCCTGGATGGTCCCGCGCTGCTGGGATACGTGAGCGAAATTCTCTGTTGCCTTACGCACCGTGTAAGCAGGAACCTCGGGACTGAACGTGAGGCCTACCTGCTGTGCCAGGTCCCACAGCTGGTCCAGAGGGATGAACCGTGCGTCATTCAGGTGGTTCGCGTACGTGGCGTATTGCGTGCGGAGATAATCAAGCGCCCAGCCAAAGACATTCAGGAACAGCTGCAGCTGATTATTGCCAGCTGCGTCGTCGGTAAGTGCCGCACCCGTCTCTGGGATGGTCGTGAAATATTCGGGGAGAAGATTGAATAAGTATTCGCCGGAGCCGTAGTCCTGGATGGCGAGGCAGCCGGCGAAGCCTGAGCGCACCCAGATGTTGTCGGCGATGTCCACCAGGACGTAGAAGCCGTAGTAGTGGTAGGTGCCGGGGGAGATATCCGGGTCGGTGTAGGAGTCGCCGGGGTAGTCGGTGGTGTCGTAGATGATGTCCCCGTCGTTCTCGTTGACGGGGAACCCGAACCTGTTCCGCAGCAGCCGGTACCGGAAGATCGTGCCGGACGGCGGGTGCCAGGTCACCAGGACCTGCGTGTACGTGATCGACGCCGCCGTCATGGGCTCGACTAGGTATTCCGGTGGCAGGCCCAGGCCGTATAAGGACGTGCCGTATTTCGACAGGCCGAAGATCGTGCCTGCCGTCACCGTCTGGCCGGGCAGTGGTCCTGGCATCAAGCTTCCTTACAGTACGCGGCGGCCGATCCGCACTGGATCGTGACTGGCATAGCCGCCGACGCCTCGGCCTTGCTGCACTTCACCCTCCGGATGCACCTCGTACACCTGCGGTTCACTTTCGCCGCTGTCGGAAGCCCACAGCCGGGCTTGCTGCTTATCGGTGGTGAAATGCACCCGGCGGTTTTCCAGATGCGATTTCAGGTAGCCGCCAACCGGAAGCTGACGGTCAGTACCATGGAAAAACTGCTGCGGCTGGAGATGATCACTGGCTGCCATGGCAGTATCCTAGCCTGCCGGTGTGGACGGGTCGACGGAGCGTACGAACGCGGCCTTGAATTCCTGGTTCCACGTCCGGTGCGGGGTGTGCGGGCAGCCGTTCTCCGACGATACGCGCATGATGGTGCCCTCGGTCAGGACGCCTTCCCAGTTGATGGCGGTGTGGGTGTAGCGCTGCTCGCCGACGTTATCGTTGGTGAACCACCAGGAGCCCACGGTATTGCCGGCGAAATCCCAGTGCCAGATGTCATGCCGCCACCACTGGTCGTTGACCCACCAGACGCAGCGGTGGTACCCGGTGGACCACCAGTCCCAGTACTGGCCGATGATGATCCGCCACCAGCCGGTCGCCGGGATGGTGACGACTGACCCGTTGTACATGCCGAACGGGTCGTAGTCCACGCTGTCGTATGTGTTGTACACGCCGTAGTTCGTGGCGGCCGAGCAGTTCAGCGTATTCGGCACCATCGTCTGGGAGTTGCTGAGGGACACGACGGGGATGCCGGTGCCGTTGAGGGTGGCGGAGATCCTCGCGTCGACGGAGGTGTAGGTGATCGGGTCCGGGCCGACGATCGGGTCTTTCTCGATCTGGGGGTTGGTGCCGAGGGTCTTCTCGATGGCGATGATCTCGGCGGCGGGCCCGTTGACGTCGGCCGCCCAGTCGACGTCGATCTCGTTGATCCGGTCGGTGCCCCAGTTGAAATACGCGTTCGGGTACTGCGCTACGGTCATGGCGTGCTGCTCCCCAGTCCGCCGGAGACGGTGAAGTAGAGATTCCCTGCGTTGGCGATCTCGGTGGGCCGCATCTGGATCGAGGTGGTCCCGGTCTGGGTCACGTCCTCACGGGTGAAGACGGGGATGATGCAGTATCCGACTCCGGCGACGGCCATGATGGTCAGGTACAGCTCGGAGATCGTGATGAGCGCGCCGAACTGCTGGTTGGGCGGGGACAGGAATGCCTGCAAGGCGGCCTTGACGTTGGCCAGGACGGTCTGCTGCGCGTAGTTCGGCAGGACGTACAGCTGCACCGGATTGCTGTTGGAGCCGACGTCGACGGGGATCTGCGCTGGCGCCAGGACCGATAAGCTGACCCCGGCCAGGGTCTTGCCCTCGAAGAACTCCAGGATATCCTGGACCAGGCCCGGCCCGGGGCCCTGGAAGTTCGGCCCTAAGACATACAGCGCGACGGAGGTTGAATGGTTGCCGATTGCGACGGACATGAGTACGCCCGGGACATTCAGTGCGAGATTCGCGAAGTCATCCACGCTGACGGCGCGGTTCTGAGTAGTGAATGTCAATGGCGCGTTGGCCCGGATTGTGTCGTTACTTTCGGGGTCGGCACCTCCGCTCATAAGGGTGGAGTTGTACGTCCCGTCGGCCAGCTGCTGGATGGAGACCCCGGTGACAGGGGTGACGATGGAGCTCACGACGCCCGCGGCGACGTTCCCGGCGGCTCCCACGGTTGTCGTGTACGTTGCGTATACGTTCATGCCCAGGGCTGGGATCAGCCCGTTAAGGCCGTCTCCGAACTCCACGAAGGTCTGGCCGTGCTGATCGACATAAGTTGTGAAGGCCAGGTCTTCCGGGCCCGCGTCGACGAGGAAGGCATAGTAGTTCCACTGGGTGATGCCGGAGTCGGTGGCGTCCTGGACGTAGACGGAGACGGTGCCGTTCTGGACGCCGAGCTGGGGGATGGCCAGGACCTGGGCGACGGTGCCGTCTGAAGTGCCGATGGGGGTCTGGGTGTAAGTGATGCCCTGGCTGACGTTCGCGGTGATGGTGCCGCCGTTGGCGGGGACGACGACGGTCTCGGTGGTCTGGTAGACGACCGGGGCGTTCGCGCCGCCGAGCAGCTGGCTGGCCTGGACGGAGATGCTGGTGGCCACCTGGGTTCCGATCTCGACCATGGTGGCGGGCCAGTTCGTCTCCGTCTGGAAGGTGACCTGGCCGGTGGCCGGGGCGCCGTTGGAGACCTGATAGCCGAGCAGCTGCGCGATGTTCAGCAGGGAAACCCGCTGGGTGGCGGTGGGTAAGTAAGCTTCCTGGGTAATGCGGTCACCGTAGTAGGAGATGATGTCGGCGACGTAGGCGACGGTCTCCAGGATCGCGACCCCGATGTCCCCTTCGGATGTGGTGTTCCACTGCGGGAAGGTCCGCCCGGCGTAGGCGAGCATCGACTGGATGAACGCCGGATAGTCCTTGCTCGTGAAGTCGATGGACGTCGGGACCTGCATGACGGGGAAATTCGCCGGGACCGGCTGCGGGGTCGTCACTTGCGGCCCCTTCCGCTGTTGGCTATCTTAGGCACGTTGGCCCTGGGCACATGCACACTCCGTAAGAGGTTGCCCAGGGCCTTCTTTATGCCCGTCACGTCCCGGTCACCGGCTCGGCTGAGTTGATGACGGTACCGCCGACTAGGACGGTGGCGGTCTGGACCTGCCCGGTTTCCAGGGGGCTGGCGGTGAAGTCCACTTCCAGTTCAGCCACGCCGAACTCGGAATCAGGGCTGGCGGTGACGTTGAGCACGGTGATCGACGGTTCCCAGGCGGCCATCTGCTGCTCGACATCCCGGGTGATCTTCATGGTGACCAGCTTGGGGTCCGGGCGGAACAGCAGGCTGCGGACGGGGATGCCGTACGCCGGGAGCATGACGCGGGTGCCGGGCTGGGTAGCGATGATCGACTTGACATGCTGGAAGGCCTGGACAGCAGGGTCCTGCGTGACCGCGGGACGCCCGTTGCTGTCCAGGCCGAACGGCACCAGCAGCTCTAAGCTCACTATTCGATGGTATCAGCGGGCGGTTCGCGGGAACCTACGGGATGATCAGGCCCCGGTACCGGGGGACCTGAAGGCACAGCTTCACGGCGAGCAGGCCGGTTTCCTCGTCGATGAACCAGTTGTCGTGGTAGTCGCTGAGTTCCCCGGTAGCCAGCGCGGTCATCAGCACTTCGTTGTAGTGCCGCCTGAACATGCTAGGCGGGGCTTCGCTCTCCAGGAGCGGCCTGGTGACTTCCTCGAGCGAGAGCCTGAGCTTGCCTATGAACTTGTCCACATGATCATCTGCTGCCATGCCGGGGAGCTTAGCAGGACCGGAATGCCTGCTGCTATGCTTGTGCCTGCAGCGCATAGCGGGGTGGAGCAGTTCGGTAGCTCGCCGGTCTCATAAGCCGGAAGCCGAGGGTTCGAATCCCTCCCCCGCTACTAAACGGCAGTTGACAGCGTTACCTGTGCGTGCAAGCATGTGACTTATCCAGGGATCGTTGCTCCGACGCGACATCCAATGTAATACGAGGCCTCCCGTAGGAGCCGGACAGCCCGTCAGGACGCGGTGACCGCAAGGGAGGCCTCATGTGTTTCAGCCGACGTGCGGCTTCTCCCGGTACTGGCACAGCGACTCCGGGTCACCGTGGAAGAAGGACGGTCCCCCGACGAGGGACCATTCAGTCGGCCTGGCCACTACCCAGTCAGTACCTACCGCTTCTACCTGTTTGTCGTCATAGTCGTCGCGGCCGAAAGCTCCGCCGCAGAATCCGTATAACATGTCGCCGACGCGCAGTGGTTTGATGTTGCCGTCCATGCGGACGATACTAACCGACGTGCTGCGATGTCAGCAGGTAGCCCGGCCGGTTCCGGTCTCCGCCGAGGAACAGCACGACGACCAGCGAGCCGACCGGCGGCCCGGGGCCCATTTCTTTCACGGACCAGCCGGTGGGCTGGCCGGGGTACTGCTGCCGGGCGAAGCCTCCCCAGGGCAGCGGCGGCTCGGAGTTCCAGGCGGCGACGGGCGGGTCGGCTGAGCCGACTGAGTTGAAGCCGATCGGGCGGGCCCAGTTAGAGTCCTGGTCGGCGAGCAGCTGCGGGATGTTGACCCGGACCCACAGGTCCTGGGCGCGGGTGTGCGTGACCTTGCCCAGGTACATGCCGAACAGCTGCTCGTTTTCTAAGGACTGGGCGGTGGGGTGGTAGCTGGTGCCGTGCTGCGGCCGTCCGGCGGTCACCTCCAGGTCCCGTCCGGCTGGGTCTCGCCGCGCAGCCAGAAAAGCGACGGGTCGTTCCTGATGCGGTCAGCCAGTTTATCTGGGAGCCAGTCCGCCTGCCTGACCAGATACAACAGCTCGGCGGCGATGTCCCGGGCCTGGTCGACCCAGGTCTGCGGCTGTCCGTCCGTGGCGGCTTTCTGCGGATGGCACTCATGGCGGCAAGGCTCGTCGCAATATTTGCAGGTATTGCGGCAGCTGCCGCATGCGCCGTGCCGGCACGCGGTAGATACGTATAGGTGCTGGATGCTCAATCAGATCCCTCCTGGATGGCGGACTGGGCGGATGCCTGCCACTGGTTCCCGGCGCGGATGCAGGTGACGATCTCGGGGCTGATCTTCTGGATGCCCTTGTACCGGGGGATGTAGGAGCGGGAGTCCTTCAGCCCGGTCAGGGTGGTCCAGTACAGGTCCTTGATGGTGTCATCCAGGCCGCTAGCGTACAGCTTGTGGGTGGCCGCGGTGATCAGGTAGTAGCCCTGGGATGAGTCGGCCATGGCCTTGCCGTCGAGCCGGAAGACCTTGCCCGGGTACAGCAGCACGTTGCCGAGGACGTCGACGGTGCAGCCGACCTGGAACTGCGCGAGGGACTGCACGGCGTCGGCCATCTGCTGAGCTTCGTCGCGGGACCGGGCGAACTTGTCGGTGCGCTGCACCATGACCGGGCCGGATGAACCCGAGGCGTTGACGTGAAACCGCTGGTTGTTGCTGGCGTCTATGCCCCAGATCTGGCGGGTGGCCTGTGCTGCGCCGGGCAGGTTGTCCCCGGCGAGGCGCCGGAAGTTCTTCGCGGTGTCCATGTAAGTCAGGGCGCCGTCGATGGTGTATTCATAGATGAAATACGTGCTGGCCGCCGACAGCATCATCAGCGGGTCCACGAAATACAAGGTGCCGCCGGATACCCAGAACCGGAATCCTGTTTTCTGGGCGAGGCGGTTCAGGAACGCGAAGTCGGATTCCCCTGCCTGAATCTCGTAATCCAGGATCCAGGTGCTGTTGGTGAAGACGCAGCGGAGCTTCCATTTCTGCGCGATCTGCTGGGCGATCACCGAGGCGGTGATATTCTGCCAGGTCTTGTTCACTGCGGAGTTCATCGGCTTCGACGTTCCGGCGATGAGGTAGTCGATGACGATGCCCCGCTGGCCGTCCTCGACGGTGCTGGCGAGCTCACTGTGGTTTACGTACCCGTACCATGTTGAGATTGTCCTCGGGGATAAGCGGCCCCACTGGATCTCGATGAGAGAATTATCCGGCCATGCGGTGAGCCGCGACTGGTACGGGTGCATGCGAGGCACGATGACGCAGGCGGACAGGACGTCGTGCTTGCCCCATTCCTGGTGGAGCTCGAACCGGCGCGGCCAGTCCTTCACGAGCTGCCCGTTGACCTTGACCTGGGTCCAGACGTTCCCTAATACCGGGTTCGGCATGGCTACACTGAGGGGATGCGGATGATGGTGCCGGGCGGGATCGGCCCCCACCATTCGATCTCGGGGTTGGCGTCGGCGATCTGCCACCACTGGGTAGGGTCGCCGAAGAACGCGGATGCCAGGGACTGCACGGTATCAGCCTCGGTGACCTGGTAAGACTGGTACCCGAATGAATACGGTGCCTGCTGGGGGCTGATGAGGATGACCTGCCGCGGCTTCCCGTTGACCTGCAGGGTGGCAACAGCCGAGTTGGCGTACCTCGAGCCGGACAGGATGCTCATCCGCGGATTCCTCCCGCCGTGGTGCCCAGGCTGCTGCTGCCGGGCCCGTTCTTCGGCGCCCCGGGCTGCAGCGGGCTGGTCGACCACCAGTTGGCCAGGCCAGGTCCGGCGGGCTGCCCGGACTGCGCCGCCGATGTCGGCAGCAACGTGAAGTTGACGTTTATTACGCAGCGCATCGGGATCATGTACTGGGTCCACTGGGTGATCTGGACTTCCCAGTCGCTGATGTACCCGAAGTAATACACCCCGGCCGGGGAATTGCCGAAGTAGACCCAGGTGGGCCAGATGATGGCCGGGTTCTGCGGCTTCAGGATGCCGTTGCTGCTGACCGGGGACGTTTTCGCGTTACCCTTGCCGGTGTCCTGCTCGGCGAGCATTCCCGTGATCTGCTGCATGGCGAGGATGTCCACGCCGACTCCGGCCGCGCCCGGGTTGTTGATCGCGCCGGGCTGGTCAGGGAAGTCGATCCGGGACGGCAGGCCCGCGGCCCCGTAGCTGCCCCACAGGTCGTACGTCCGGTCGAATAGCAGCGCGAAAGAGATGGACTGCTGCAGGTAGGTGTAGACCGGGGCGGTATTCGCCGAATTGGAGAATAAGTAATCGGTGACGGTCTGGCTATTCGTCTGGTTATAGTAGCCGACGGCCAGCGTCGACGGATTGAACTGGAACTGGACCTGGGCCAGGCCGCTGTAACCGGGCAGCGGGGTGTCCCATTCCATGAAGCCGCGGACGATCGACCCGAAGCCGCCAGCGCCCAGGCCCAGGTACGTGGTCTGCAAGTTCGGGGAGAACTGGGGCTGGACCAGGAGCTGGGGCATGCCTCTAGTTTACGCAGGCTCGTCTTGATAGATCCCGTCTGCCATCTGCCGCGTGGGGCATGGCCACGGGAACCCGCATTCATAGCAGTCGTCGCCTACCATTCCGGCCGGCCCGGTCTCGCGGGCATGCCAGCCGGAGATGCGGGCCAGCCGTGCCCGTAGCGTCAGCATGCCCCGGACCGCGAGCAATGTCCGGTCGTCGATAGCGCGGGTGTCCATGCTGTAACCGCGCGGCACGTCAGCGAAGTCGAGCAGATGGTGGACCGCTTTTGCCTTGAGCAGCAGTTCGACGATGCCGTAGTGCAGCCCGGTGGTGTCGATGTCGCGGATCAGCGGATGCGGCTTGACGTACAGGTCCTGGAGCAGTCCCCAGTTCATGTTCGCCGGATCGGGGAACTCGGATCCTTCGCCGAGGATGCGTTCGCGGATCAGGGTGTACCAGCGTTCTGCGCTGAATCCCGGCGTGCCGCCTCCGGCTTCCTTCCACAGATCCATGGGGTCAGGCTGATCAGGCATGGGCGCAATTCTTCCAGTCTATGGCCTTCAGTCGTAGGGCTCGCCGCCTAGGCCGTCTACCCATTTTCCGTGCTCTTGTGGTGCCTTCAGCTGTGCCGGGCCGGTCGCCTCGCAATCGAAACATCTGTATTCCCAGCTTTCACGAGCTGAGAACTTCAGCTGCACGCCTGCCAGGGAGGCCGGGCCCGTAACCTGGAGAACCGGACGGACTTTCAGGCCGTCGATTGACAGGCATTCTGGGTTGGGGCAGCGGGTGTGACGGCCGGTGCTGAGCCATTCTGACATGTGCGCAAGCTTAGCCGTGCAGGGAGCCGTTCGCGATGGCGGCGACGGTGGAGTTCTGCCGGGCGGCGTCGGCGACGGCCTGGACGAAGTTCTTCGCCTCCTGCTGGGTGACGCCCTGGCCCAGGACGATGGAGTTCTGCCCGAAGTTGATGTTCACCCCGGCGCCGGAGGCGTGGCCGCCGGAGGCGGCTGCCGCGGCGGGGGACCGGGGCAGGTCGGGTAAGGCGAAGTTCCCGGATAGCAGGTTCTTGTACGGATGGGACATAGGGGTCTTGGCGTCCTGGCGGGCCAGGTGGGCGGACTGGGAGGCGTTGAGGATCTTCTCCCCGCCGGTCAGCTTGATGAGCTCGGGGCCGCGTTCGCCGACGATGGCGTAGCCTTTACGGGCTCCCGGGGTGCCCGCGGCGTACCAGCCGACGGCGTTCTCGTGCTGCAGGGCGTGGATCGGGTCCTTGTAGCCGCTATCCCTGATGTAGTCCATGCCCCAGGTGATCTGGACGCCGGCGTTGGACTGGCCGCCGAGGTCGGCGGGCTGCCCGGCCTTGGGGTACTTGGTGGCGGGCCGGGCCTGGGCGACGCCGTAGGCGAAGATCTTAGAGTTCTTGTTGTCGCCGCCCGCGCCGGTCACGCGGGTGTCGGCGTACTGGGACCAGCCTGATTCGCGGGTCCATAAGGAGACCAGGGCATTCCACTCGGCGTCCGATGTCCAGCCGAAGCTTTTCATCAGCTTCTTCGCGATGGCCTTGTTAGCCGCCGGGGTGCCGCCCTTGGCGGAGGAGCTGCCGCCGCCGCTGCCGGAGTTCCCGCCGGAGCCGCTGCCGCCGGAGCCGGTGCTCTGGGTGTTGCCGCCGCTGGAGCTGACGGACGGGGCGGAGACGGAGATTCCGCCGAGCAGCGCGCCCTGGACGGCGGACAGCTCGTCGACCGAACCGTAGCTGCCGGGGTCCAGGCCGATGCCGGGGGCGGGGGCGGCTCCGGCGTTGCCCTGGTTCTGGGTGTTGCCGCCGCTGCTGCCGTTGCCGCCGCCTCCTCCTGCGGCGGAGCCGGACAGGCTGCCGGAGGGGCGGGCCGCGTACAGCCACTGGCCCGGGTCGTACGGGTCGATCTGGACGTTCTGCCCGGCGAACGGGGCCTGGATCAGCTGCTTCTGGCTGATCATGAGAGCTTCGTGACCGGGATTGGAGGCGGTGCCGTCTGACCCGGCGGAGAACAGGATGTCGCCTTCCTGGACCTTGTTCAAGGGGACCTGCTTCTTGGCCAGGAACGCCCACTGAGCCTGGGAGGTGCGGGGCAGCGCGATGCCGGCCTGCTCGTAGGCCCACTGGACCAGGCCGGAGCAGTCGAAGCCGCGGCCGGGGTTCTCGCCGCCCCACTGGTAGGGGACGCCGAGCTGGGTCTCGGCGGCGTGCGTGGCGGCGGCGGCCTGCTTGGAGATGCCGCCGGCGGTGTTGGCGTTGCGGTTGGACTGGCCGGCGGTCTGCTTCTGCTGCTTAGGGCCGGGTTTCCCGGCGCCGCCGCCGAACAGGCGGGAGAAGAACCCGCCGACGCGGGAGGCGATGGAGTTCTGCGGGCTGATGAAGGTCTGGAGCAGGCTTCCCTGGTTCCCGGCCTCGGCTCTGTACCCGGAGCTGTAGCCGGTGACCTTGTTGATGAGAGGGTTCTTGAGGATGGCGTTCAGGGCGTTGTTGAAGTTGACGAGGTTCTGGCTGGCCTGATCCAGGCCGGAGGCGAAGGACTGCTCGATGGATGCCTGGCGGGAGGTCTTGGTGGCGGTGACGTCTTTCTGCGCCTGCAGGTCGGTGAGGTTGACGCCGTAGCCCTGGAGCTGCTTCTGGGCGGTGCGGTTGCCTTTCCCGGCCTGCTGCATCAGCTGGTTGATCTTCGAGGCGGACAGGCCCTCGGACTGGAGTTTGGATACGTCCAGGCCGGAGGTGATGAAGGCCTCGAGATTGCTGCCGGACAGGCCGGTGAGCTGGCCGAGCTCGGAGGATAAGACGCCGCCGGAGCGCAGGTTATAGCGGAGCTGGCTCAGGTTCTCGCCGGGTGCCAGCCTGGAGAACAGCTGCTCGTACATGCCGGCGGCGTTGGTGTTGACCTTGCCGCCGAGCTGCAGCGGCGATACGTTGCCCAGGCCCATCCGGTAGAAGTTCATCGCGGTCTGCGGGGACATCAGCTGCCCGGTGATCCCGGCGGACTGGGTGTAGGTCAGGCCGTTGGGGTAGTTCAGCAGGGCATTGTAGGCGCTGGCACCGCGGGCGAGCGGCTGGGCGTAGCCGGGTACGGCCCCGGCGGTGAACCCGGAGACGGCGTTCAGGACCGACTGGCCGACTGCGGCGTCGGAGACGCCCGTGGCCATGGCATTGGAGCCGAAGGCCTGGTTCAGGATGGCCTGCTGGGCAGCCGGGCCGCGGGCGCTGGTGGTCGACATCTGCTGCGCCAGGTAGCTGGACATGGTGATCTGCGGGCCCAGGCTGTTGTTCGAGAACCGGGAGAACGCGGCGTAAGCGCGGTTTATCCCGTACCCGGCCGCGAACGCCGCCGGTCCCAGAAGCGGAAGGAACCCGCCACCGCCTCCGCCGCCTCCGCCGCCAGGGCCTCCGGGACCGCCACCTCCAGGACCACCTCCACCCGGGCCTGCAGGACCAGCTGGCCCGCCTGGCCCGGGACCTCCCGGAACCGGAAGGCCTCCGCCGGGACCTGTCCCGCCGCCTGCGCCGTACCATCCGCCGCCAGGACCGCGAAGTAAAGTGCCGAACCCTCCAGCAGGCGCGGTTCCAGATCCAGCCGTGCCAGCAGGTAACGCCCGGGGTCCTGGTCCACGCGGCCCTCCCGTGTTGCTGCCTGCGACTCCGGGTACTGAGCCTAGCAGCCCGGAGAAGCCGCCCTGGGGCGTGGCGACCCCGGACGGGGAGACGGAGAACGCGCTGCCGTTGCGGGACTGGCGGGCTTCGCGGACCGTGCTGGTCAGCTCGCGGACGGCATCGGTGAACTGCTGGACGGTGCGCTGCAGATCGTTAGTGCCGATGAGCTGCCCGGCCCCGGTGAACGGGACGAGGGCGCCTCCGTCCTGGCCGTCGCCGTCGAGCGGGCCGCCGTCTGGCGTGGTCACTAGCCGGCCTCGATCTGCCTGATGACCTGGCCCTGGATCACGCGGCGGCCGGGACGCCCGCTGCCGCTGGGGGCGGGCTGCTGGTCCGCGTCCGGTACCCAGCCGCGGTTGTACGCCATGCCGGGTCCGGGCGGCAGCGCCGCGGGCCGTGCGCTGCCTGTTCCGCTCATCGCGTTCGCCAGCGGGCCGCCGCCGCCGTTCCAGGCGGCCCCGCCGTACGCCGGCCCGGCGGTCGCCCGGTACGTGGTGCCCTGGTTATACGGCATCCCCGGGCCCGGGGGCAGCCGGGGAGGAGCCGCCGGCGCAGGCTGCCCGCCTCCCGGGACAGGGCCCGGCACCGGGGATGCCTGCCAGTTCATCCCGTTCCCGCCGGGCTGCCGCCGCTGCTGGGCCTGCTGGACGGCACGGCTGACCCGGTATCCCCTGGCTGCCGCGCGGGCTAAGCCGGCGACGACAGGGCGCAGCCCCTGGGCCGGGGTCCCCAGCGGCCTGACATCGCTGAACGGGACCCGGACGTGCGGCTGGCCGCCGATCTGGGCGGGATGCGGGGAGCTGGCGTCACCGCGGCGTTCGGGGCCGTGTGATTTGTATCCTGAGACGGAGCCGGCCTTGATGGCTGCCATGCGGGCCGTCCTTCCTACAGTGCGGCTGCCTCGGCGGCTTCAGGAAGCAGCTTGATGAGACGGCCGCCCATGCTGATCGCGTGGGCCAGGCCGCCGCCGCCGGTCTTAGCCGCGCCGCCTGCCGCTGCGCCGTCCCCTAATGCGGAGATATCCGGCGGAGTGAACGGGGCGGCACCCGCTGCCTGCGGCGGAGCCGGGGCCGGGCGCAAGGGTCCCGCGGCGCCGCTTACCTCAGCGTATCCCCCTGGGCCCCGGATGCGTGCTTCAGCCATACCTACAGGCTATCCGGGGCGGTGGTTATTTACCTGTCCAGGTAGCCGCGGTACTGACGGCCGAGGTAACGGGCCTGCCGGCCGGCGTAGCCGATGATGAGCATGCACGGCGGCACGTAGACGGCCAGCAGGATGATCCCGGCTGCCAGGAGCAGGGTGCACGCTGCCGTGAGGCTGACGTAGCTGACCAGGCAGGCAGCACCTGCCAGCACGGCTGCGGCGGCGGCGCCGGCGAGCATGTTCCGGCCGGTGCGCCGGAAGAACCAGTCTGCTTCCTGCCGTGAGGAGGTCCTGGCAAGATAGGCATAGGCAGCCGTGGCGGTAGCGGCGGCTCCGAGGCCGCACAGGACGGCGTACAGTGCCGGATGGTCTTGCTGTGCTTGCTGGTCTCCGCCCATACCGGTAAGCTACGCGCTTGGCTGCGCCGCTGTCAAAGGTCACTTGCGGCGCCGTGCGCCGAGCAGCCCGGCGGCGTGCTCGGCAAGCTTGCTGATCAGGTCCGAGTTCTTCTTTTCCTTGCGCTCGTAGGCGGCGCGGCAGAACTGGACCCAGTACTCGCGCTTGCCGCGGCCCATGTTCTCGATGACGTCCAGGGACCAGGCGGGCATGCAGGTCACCAGGCAGCCGTAGTCGTCGTACAGCTTCCCGATGCTGCTCTTAGAGAAACAAGGCGCCCAGCGTGACCGGAAGGGAGACTTCCTTGCCGCAGTCCAGGTGCGGGAACTTCACGCCGCCCAGCAGCTGGGGGCCGGGCTGCCGGTCACTGATGGCCTTGACGATCGTCTTGCGGTCCCCGGCCGGCATGGCCAGGATGACGGACGGCTCGGCGGCCACGTCACGTATCATCCCGCTGGCCTCGGTGACCCTGCTGACGCAGCGGCGCAGCAGTGCGGAGTTCCGCTCGGTTATGGTGGCGGACATGAACCCGGCGAAGTACTTCTGGTCGTCGCCGTCGGGCAGCCGGACGGCCGCGGTGCCGCCGTGCCGCAGCGGGACGTCGAACGCGGCGTCGCCGGGGTGGCCCAGGGTGCGGAGCTCGATGTCGCCCTCGGGCTGCGGCAGGACCGAGCAGGTGACCTTAGCGGTGAGCCCTCCGCACAGCGGGCACACGTAGTCGAAGAACTCGTACTCGGGGCCGTAGGTGGCGATGCGGATGGCCAGGGCGAGCATGTCCCGGTCGCCGATCAGCAGCTTCGGCAGGTACCGGGCGGTCTCGGCCGGATCCTTGCTGCCTAGCCGGGTGGTGCCGCAGGCTAGCAGCGTTTCCAGGTAGTGGAAGGTGTTCGCGGACTGGGCGGCGCGGGCCAGCTGCTCTTCGTGGGCGCCGGTCAGCTCGCGGACCTCGGCGGTCCAGATGAAATCACCGCCGCCGAGGTCCAGCCCGCCGGGTAAGCGGACGAAGCTGTCGTAGATGCCGGGCGGCTTGTCGGGGAAGTCGGTCTGGGAGGCGCTCATCGCGGCTCCGGCCATCGCCGCGGCAGCCTGCGGGTTGACGGCGGAGCTGGTCATCTGCGCTGGCGGGAGCTGGAGCGGGAAGCCGCCGGGGGCCGCAGCGGGGCCGGGCGGGGGGATCGTGGCGCCGGGCACCGGGAACGGCTGCCGCGGCGGCATCGCGGGGACGCCTTCGGCGGCCTGTAAGTCTGCTGGCTGTACGATGCGCGTGTGCGCGGTCTGCGGCATGTCGTCTCCCGGTAGGCGTCTGCACCGATTCTACCGGCGGCCTCGTGATACGCTGCCTGCGGGTGGACACCTAAGGAAGGGCCGTCCCGTGTGTGGTCCGTGACGGCCCTTCCGCATGCTCAGCCGAAGATGCGGCGGGCTTCGGCGTCGGCGAGCCGTTCAGCGGCGGCGCCGATGTAGTGCTGGAGCATGTCGTTCGACAGCCAGCCGCAGATCTTCCGCAGGCCTGACTCCGACCCGCCGCGCAGGAGCCATGTGACGGCGAACCAGTTCCGCAGCATGTGCAGGTGGAAGTCGCCGATGCCTGCGGCCTGCGCGCGGCGGTCGATGATCGTCGATGCGCCGTCGTACTGGAGCCTGCTGCGGCGGCTGGACATCCACAGGGGGCCGGCGGCCTCGTAGCCCTGCGCCTGGCGGGCTGCCAGGTAGCGGGCCATGGAGTCTTTGGCCGGTCCCACGAGCGGGACCTTGCGGTCGCGGTTTCCCTTGGGGTCCCTGAAGATGGCCGCTTCCCTGCCCGGTGTCATGTCCAGGTCGCCGGGCAGGTCCAGCGCCAGCGCCTCGCTGGCCCGCGCGCCTGTGTAGGTGTACAGGTCGAGCAGGGCCTCGTCGCGGCAGCCGATGAAACCGCCGGGTGCGCGGCATGCGTCCCGGAGACGGCTGAGTTCCTCGTCCTCCAGTATCCGCATGTGCCGCTGGCCCTCCTTCGGGACGCTGAGGGCGGTCAGCTCGTTGCTGGCGATGTGGCCGTCCCGGTGCGCCCAGGCGGCGAAGGACCGCAGGCCCCTGGCGCGGGTCTGGGCGGTGTTCCTGGCCCCGCCGTTGTCCAGGATCGACCCGATGAACCCGCGTACGTCGTCCAGGCCGAGGCCGTTCCTGCCGTTGGCTGCCTGCCACTTCTGCAAGGCGCGCACGGTGTCCATGCTTGTCTTGACGGTGTTGCCAGCCAGGCCGTCGTCACGCATCGCGATCTCGTACTTACGGGCAAGCTCATCCAGGTTCAGTGTGTCCATGCATGCATGCTCGCGCGTACTGCCGGGTGTGTCAAGGATATTTACCGGATATCTTTGCTTGCGGCAGGCGGGCATGAAGAAGCCCCCGGGTCCGGCGGAAGACCCGGGGGCTTCAGTCTTGCTGCGGCTGCCGGCTCAGCCGCCGGGGTTGCAGGGGACCGGAGCGTTGAACGCGCCCTTGGACCCCTGGAATACGCCGGGGCAGACGCCGTGGCTGAACGGGGCCAGGTTCTTCACGGTTCCGCTCATGCTGCTGACCAGGCTGGATAGCTGTCCCTGGTTCTTCGCCAGCGTGGTGACCTGCTGGGACAGGCCGTTACGCTGGGCAGTCAGCGTCCTCACCTGCTGCGTCAGGCTGGTGACCTGGCTTTGCAGGTGACTGAAACGCGCCGATGATCCGGCGTCCGAGGTCTTGTAGCTGGTGAACAGGATGCCGGCGATGCCGAGCACGATGGCGAGGATAGCCAGGGTGCGCAAGCCGCTGAGCGACTGCGGCGGCTGAGGTGGCGATGACGGCGGGGGCGTGCCGTACGGAGCTGCCTGCGGAACGGCAGGACCCATGATCTGCGTGCCTCCATCTTGCGGGTACCGGTACTGCTCACCTGTCCCGGGCGATGCGTAAGGCTGGTTCGAGTACATGGCGTGACCTTCTTCGAGACGGCGGGAAATCCATCGTATGTTGTTCACTGCTATGCTTCCAGTTCAGGTGGTCCTTGCCGGAGGCTGGATGCGGCTGACAGGATCAGCTCTCGCGCTTCGCTCCCGGTGACGGCCTCATCCATCAGCAGGCCGAAGATACGCTCGAACACCGCCGCAGCCTCCCCGCTGGTCTCGTTCGACCCGAGGTAGTCCTCGACGATCACCGTGTCATCGAGCATCATGAACCCGAAGAACGGGGCGAAGCTGAGCGCGGTGCCCATGGGGATGACGGCGAGCGTGATGTTGCGCATGTCGAGAACGACCTGGAGCCGGTCGAGCTGGCCGGTCATGACCGGCACCGGGCAGGGCGGCATACGCAGCGCCGCCTCCGTGATAACGAACTGGAATTCCTTGTCCTGGTCGTACAGGACGGCCTGGCGCTGCATCCGGGCTGCTACCGCAGCGTCAATGTCGCCCGCGCCGTAGACGGCAGCTACCTGCTCCGCAATGGCACGTGCGTAGCCTGGTGTTTGCAGCAGGCCGGGGATAGCCATGGGCTCGGCGTCACGGATGCGCCTGGCCGCCCTGGTCCGCTCGTCCATGCTGACCTGCTGGCCGGCCTGGCTGCGTGCGGCGCGCGTGCGTGCCTGGCGGCGGATCGTCTTGGCATCCTCAAGCAGATCGAGTAGGTCCTGAGTCTCTTCAGGACGCCCGCACCTGGCTGTCCATGCCTCGATATCTTCGGCTGTGGGCATCTGGTTACCTCTCTCGATCTTGCTGATTTTTGACGTCGGCCAGCCCAGGTCAGCGCCCATCCGCTCCTGCGTGAGCTTGGGCCGGATGGCCTGGCGCATGCGGTAGAGCCGCTCCGCCAGGCCGCCAGGCTGATCCGGCCGCTCGCCAACTGGGTGCACGCTGGTCCTTCATGTCAGGCGGCGATAGTCTCCGCCGTCATGGCGTGGCGCATCGCGTAATCGCGCCACGTGCAGTAACTGACGACTTCTGGCCCGGTGATGAGCCTGAACTCATCAAGCCTGCCGTCATCGGTGAACCTCTGGAGAACAACACGGCTGTCGTCGAACAGCCACCAGTTACCCAGGGCGCCGGCCTCGCTTACCGGCAGGAACCGGATGTCCTCGCCGGCCCTGCCGTGCCAGGGAGCAGACCACAGCCGCCATTGCTGGTACGGAGTCGGCTGCGCGTCGAGCAGGATGACACGGCTGATGAGTTTCCCGGCCGCGGTCATCGACTGAACGCGGTCTAGCCAGTCCTGCCAGACCGGCCATGCGGCCGGTTCCAGCGGGGAGCCGGCCAGGTACTGCCGGAAGGCATCCTGCTCGAACAGCAGGGGCTGGACCTGGTATTCCTGCCGGTACGCAGTGCGTTCGAATCCGCGGATGAAATCCGCAAGTTCCTCTGCGGAGATAGCGGTTCCGGTCATTCGCTGTCCGGCACGAGAGAGGCATACTCGTCGGGACCGACCCGGCCCCTGAGCTGCGCGAGGGCTTCCGCGTCGAGCAGTGTCTCCGGTTTCCGGCCCACAACTACCTTCCAGCCGGGAAGACCGGAGACCTTGTACTCGTCTCCCGGGCAGTTGTCGGAGAAGCAATTGGGAGCCTTCCGGATGAGCTGGATGTCCATGCTGGAGTCCTTTCCTTGTCTGGTTGACCCTCATCGTCGCATGGACGAGAACAGCCAGGCAAGGTGACGCCAAGTTTCACCTACAGTACGTCAGCGCTGTCTGCCAGACAAGAACATCGCAGAAAATTTTCGCCAGTTTGCTTGCGCCTGGACAGGCGCCGTGCTTACGGTTTAGCAAGACAAGAACCGACACGCCGGAAGGTGGCGATGCGGATGAGTGACCTGAAGATAGTGCCCGTATTGGGTGCAGATACCGGCGGCCCTGTGTGCGGCACGGCGGAAGCACTGACGAACCTGTACGTCAGGTACACCGCCGGCGGCAGCGAGCATGCCAGCAATACCATGCACTGCTGCTACCGGCACATACCGGTCCCGCAGGCGTTTCTTCCTGCGGATGCCGTGATCGAGGAAGTCAGTCTCCTGGACATACAGAACCGGGCTGACGTCACGGCTGCGCAGGCTGTGGTGATTGTGGACGGCGACGGCCTCAGTCCTGCCCTGATGCTTTGCTTCGACGAGCGGAGCGGTCACCTGACCGTCTCTGCCGGAGAAGCGCTCTTCGACATGCCGGCAGCTTCCGCGCTGGCCTGACCAGGACTGCTACGGCAGCATGCTCCGCGGGTTGAGAAGGGGGAGCGCCAGGCCGGGGGTCAGCCCCGGTCGCGGTACGGCAACAAGCCCGGACCCGACACCCAAACCTAATCCCATACTCGGAACATATGCGTAACGCCGCCGTCAGAGCGGAGAAATAACTGAATACGCGCAGTGCAGGCATTGCAGAAGCACGACGGCGAGTCACCTGTACGTGCGCGGAGGCTGTGAAGCCTGGCCGGTGGGGAAGCCGTCCAGGCAGCAAGACCAGCCTCATGCTGACCTTCGGGGGCCGGCATGGAGGCTGCAAGACAGGCGTGGGCCCCCCGTTCCCCTGCATAGATGGGGGGCCTTGCGCCTGGCTCCCGGCAGGCTTGGCCTGAGACTCGGCTCGCCGGGAGCGGCGGGGCCCCGGGAAGGGCGCAGACTTTCCCGGGGCCCTTGCTTATGCAAAACCAGCAGTAACGGAGATACTCATGTACAACAGCTCAGACAATCCGTGCGATAGCTCCCCAGGCCCGGACAACTTCATCGTGGTTCCCGTTCGTGGCTGGGAAATGGCCGGGTACGGGATACTCGACGGTGACTGCCTCACAGTTGATAAGACCAAGCTGCCCTCTGACGGCGAGATGGCCCTGGTCAGGTATAGCGACGGTGAAGTGATTGCGAGCGTGACCTACGGCGGGACGCTCAGCATCCTGCTGCTGAGCACGCCGTATGAGCTTCTGGTCCTCACGCCGAGGGACAACCCGGTGATCATCGGGAAGGTCACGCGGATACAGCACTGACGCAGGCAGGAGGCTCGCATGAAAACCGGACCAGGCGAACCGCAAGGCTATATCGGCATGCCCGACTACCTGGTGCCGCATGACGACATCGGGTTTTTCCTGGTAAAGGGCGACTGCATGGCGGGCGACGGCATCTGCGACGGTGACCTCGTGCTTGCCGATTTCGGGGCGGAAGTAGCTGACGGGGATGTTGCCGTGGTCAGGTCAGACCACGGCGGCTACGTTAAGCAAGTATTCCGCGCGCCCGGCGGGGTACTGCTCGTGCCGTCGAGCCCCGTGCACAAGCCGATATTCCTCCTGGATGAGGTTAACCCGGTAATCGCCGCCAAGGTCATCGGAGTGCTCAAGCGCAGTAAAACCGGCTGAGCACAGCAGGAAGCCCCCGGCCCGCAACTGGGACCGGGGGCTTCCTGCTGTGCTCAGGCAGTCCGCAGGGCCTCGAGCCGCCTCTGGATCTCTTCCGCCTTGCCGGGCCCGCAGCTGACAGCATCGGAGATCTTCTTCTGCCCGGGGATCTTGCCGGCGCTGAGGTCGTCGGCGAACTTCTGCTGGGCTTCGGCCAGGAGTTCCTCGAGCGGGCGCCGCGGGGCGTAGGTCTTCTTCTGCTCGCGCCGGTCGCCCAGCTCGTCATGCGGCGCATCATCCGGCTCAGGGGCAGCCGGCGGTGTCGGCGCATCAATTGGTGCAGGGCTTGATGCAGGCTGCGGGTGCGGCTTTGATGCAGTGACAGGTGCGGGCTTCTTCGCCGGCGGGCTGACATGACGCAGGATCCAGGTCAGGGCTTCGGTGCAGCCGATGTAGCAGATGACGGACAGCGTGTTCAGCATGGCCGTGCCGGTGCCGTCGTGCCAGCCGGAGGCGCCGTTCGCCAGGAGGGTGCTCAGCGTGCCGATCCAGTACCAGAAATGGATCTTGAACGGGACCGGCACGCCCTTCCGGCTGGCCGCGAACTTGGCCGCGGTGAGGGCGTAGACCATGCCGTCGAGGGCCAGCGGCGTGAGGGCCGCGGAGATGACGTTGCCGTGCCAGTCCCGGACCAGGCCGTAGATGTGGGTGTAGGAGTCGCCTCCGGCGAACAGGCCGATCGCGGAGACCCCGAGGGTGACCCGCCTGGTGGTGGTGTCGGCTGTCTTCATGCCGCTATGCGATCCTTGCCCAGCCGCTCTACGATCATGATCAGCTGTGCCACGCTCGCCTGGAGCTGGTCGATCACGCTGATGTCCTGCGTCTGCTCGCTTTCCTTCAAGACCTGGCAGGCCTGCTGGACAGTCTCAGATTCGAACTGGTTGAGCGCCACGGTCCTCTGACCTCCTGCGGGATGTGGTTGACACATGAGTACATACTGCTCAGTATTGCCTCACCTGTCAAGCATGTGCCATGCTTGGCGTGTGGAACCCAAGGGAAACGCCATCATCGCCGCGAGGCTGTCGCGCAAGCATTCTAATCGCGCATACGGCCAGGGTCTAGGCATCGACACTCAGGACACCAACTCCCGTGAGTACGCCGAACGTGAAGGCTGGCACGTGGTCGAGGTCGTGCCGGACACCAAGAGCGGCACAGTCGCCCCGTGGGACCGCAAGAACCTGCGGCCCTGGGTCACCCACCCGGACAAGCTCGCCCTGTACGACGCGGTGATCGCCTTCAAGACCGACCGGCTGTCCCGCGGCACCCAGGAAGACTTCACCCAGATCGAGCACTGGGCAACGCAGCACGGCAAACGGCTCATCATCGTCGACGGCCCCCAGTACCCGGCCCGGGACGATTCGGATTACTGGCAGTGGGCAGCAGCCAAGCGCGGCGCCCGCCAAGAGTGGGAATCGATCCAGGAACGTAACGTGCGCATGCAGGCCGCCCTGATCGCCAAGGGCAGCCTGGTCGGCGAACCCCCGTGGGGCTACGAGATCGCCGGGGAAAAGGAGAACAAGACGCTCGTCCCAACCGACCTCGGCCGCATGTACGTCCCGAAGATCTTCAGGTACTGCCGCGACGGCTGGTCCCTCGCCCGGATCTGCGCGCGGCTCGACGCTGAAGGCGTCGCTACCGTCAGAGGCCAGCCATGGCAGCCCAGGACGATCTCCCGGATGATCCGCTGCACGACCTACATCGGCTACCGCAGGAACAGCGCAGGCAAGATCGTCCTCCGGTGTGAAGCGCTCGTCGGCATCGGCCTGTTCAACAGTGCCAACGAGGCGCTGACGAAACGGCCGAAGCGCGGCCCCGTCAACCAGGAGAACCGGGCGGCATGCACGTCGGTGCTGTTCTGCCCGAGCTGCGGCGGCACCTCCCCCATGTACCGCGTCAAAGGCGGCATGAACCGCACCTTGCTGTACTACCGGTGCACCGGCAAGGGCTCGCAGCGCAAAGGATGCGGCAACCAGATGCGGCTCGAGCCAGTTGATGCACTCGTGCATCAAGCTATGATGCAGCTCGTCCGGCCCATCACGATGCTAGTGTTCGTGCCCGGCAATGACCATAGGGCCGAGCTGGACGACATCCAGTTTCAGCTGCAGCAGCTGCCGTCCCAGGGGCTCGGCCGTGCCGAAGAGCAAGCTGAACGGGAACGGCTGTGGGCCGAGGAAGACCGGATCAAGAACCTGAAAGTCGAAGCGCCGAGGACAGAACGCAGGGAAACCGGGGAAACATACGCAGACCGCTGGAAAAGCCTCGCAACTGATGCCGAGCGCAACGACTGGCTGAAATCCCTCGGAGTCCGCATCTGGGCGTGGAAATATGACGGCAGCGACCTGGACCCGGCTATGCGTGAAGTGGTGGCAAGATCTCTGGGCAAGCACCCTGCCGTGCGGTCCATGGGCAGGAGCATCGTCAATGGCGTCTACCACATCACTCAATGGGATGGCAGCATTGTCATCAACGTGACAATCCCGTTAGCCAGCTTACGCCGGACGATCGTGCAGTGCAGCAGCTGAACAGGCGAAGGCCCCCGCCAGGGAATGAGATCTGACGGGGGGCCTTCGCACCCGGTCTCACCCCGGGCTGCCCGGCAGAGCCGTCCCTGCCCGCCGGGTAAGGCAAACCGTAACATGGCGGCCTGCCATCGCACAAGCATGCAGAGGGCCCCCCGCGCTCTGTCAGAGGTGCGTACCGGCCGGAGCAGAGTAGCCACCTGTGCATGTCCGGTTCGCTATGCGGAGGGCCCGTGCTTGCCGGACAGGACCCCTTAGCAACCCGCCCGGCAAGCATCCTGAACCTACCGGGACGCGGGCAGGCGCGCAAGTCCTGTATGCTTGCCGCGGCAGTCTCCGGGGCTGTGATCACGTTCCTGCTGCATGTCGCGTACGGGGATCCCATGCGCGGGCACGGGGCCCCGGAGGCTGCTGGCACGCCTACTGGGAGAAGCTGACCTCGGTGGTGCCGGCACCCGCGGCGACGAGCACGTCGAAGCCTTCATAGGCCAGGGACATCTGCGCGATCAGGAACGCGTTGGCGCCCGCGTCGAAGTCGGAGAACGCCAGCGAGCTGGGCCACGTGTTGTACAGCCGGAACGCGGCCTTGACCGGCGCTGAGGCGGTGGTGACCGGGTGGTCCAGGACGTACACGTCGCAGATCATCCTGAATTCCGCGCCGGGTGCCTGGTTCCCGCTGCCCTGCATGACGGTGAACAGCTGAGACATCCAGAGGATGTCCATCTGGGACGCGGCCATTTTCACGCCGTGCGACATCGTGATGGCACCGAAATCAGCCTGGCCGGGCATCTTCCGGGTGGTTACGTTATCGCCGCCTTCCCTGTAAGGGATGACCTCGATATTGATGGCGGGCCCGGAGACGGTCATGAAACCATAGGAAAAAGCGGAGCTCGCCGATACGCCGAGCGAGGACGCCAGCGCCTGGCCTGGGTGGAACAGCACCTGGAACTTGAACACCCTCAGCGGGTCGGTCGCCACCGAGGAAAGTGACGGGCTCTGCTGGACGGCCATTCCGCTTCCCCTTATGCCGAGGTGCTCGAGGTGGTGACAGTGGTCTGCTGCGCCTGGCTGCCCTGGAACTGGGACAGCGTGATGTAGATGAATTCCGCCGGGGACAGCAGGGACACGGCCACGTCGGCATTGACGATGCCCGCCGCAGCCGTCGCCAGGGTGTTATTCGTGGAGTTGCACACGACCTGGAATGAGTTATCCGGGGTCGTCCCGCCGAGCTGGTGGGCCTGCATTAACTGCGTGAGGTACGTGGATATCGTCGTGGTGATGGACGCCCAGAGCCGGTCGTCATTCGGCTGGAATAATGCGTACTGGGTAATCCACTTGAAATCGTGTTCTAATTTTATGATCATCCTGCGGACGGCGACATACCGATCCGGGTACCCGGGATGCAGGGTGCGCGACCCGAATATCACGATGCCGATCGTGGGAATGAACTTGATCGCGTTGACGTACGCGTTGTTCAGCGCGTCCAGGCTCTTGTTGGAGAACTGCACCTCGAGCTGGATGGCGCTGATGGTGGCCTGGATCCCGGCCGGTGACTGGACGGTGCCGAACTGCACGTCAGTCCGCTGCCACACCCCCAGGACCGCGCCGCCTGGCGGCAGCCACCGGGTGGCGCCCACCACGGTGGAGCTCGGGTCGGATACCTGAATCCACGGCGCGTACACCGTGAGGTACGTTGACTGCGGCAGGCTGTTATTGCCGGTCGTCATGTTGATGTAGGTCTGCGCTACTTCCGCTTCCTTTTCCGGGAATTCCGGTGCGGGCCCGTCGATGACGAGCATCACGTCGCCGCGGGTCTCAGCCCAGGCATTGAGGTTCGTCAGGGTCGTGATCGACGTTAATCCGGGGAAGTTAATGTACAGGGCCTGGTTGATGAGCGAGTCGAATACCGGCGGTGCCCCGTGGGTCGCGTCATCCAGGGCCGGCGCGGTACTGCCGTCACCGCCGCCGGACAGCGGGGTCGGGGAGATCAGCGCCAGGTCGGTAGTGCCCTGGGTGTAGACCCCGCCGGGCAGCGATTCGATGACCGTGATGTAATTCGACCCGGCCAGCGGGGAGCTGATGATAGTGACGGCATTCCTGACGTCAGTCGGGTCCATGGACAGGTCCTGGAACGTTTCCACCAGGTTGGACGCCGAAGTCCCGCTGAAGTACACATTGAGATTGAACCGGCCCGCCTGGCCCGCGGACACGATCTCGACGAAAACCTGGTTCCCCCAGATGCCGGGGCTGGCCGCGTTGACGGTGAGGATGACGCCGGGCGTCGGGGTGGCGATGTCGTCCAGGGCCAGGGTCGCCGTGGTCGCGTCGGTATTCGGGATCCGCGCGATGAAGCACTGCGTCCCGCCGTTGAGGAAGAACTGGTTGAGCGCGAACGGGAGGAGCGACCCGGGCGAGGTGCTGAAGTCGCCGTATAAGTTCTTGAACTGCTGCCAGGACGTGACCAGGGTCGGAGCGAGAGGACCGCGGTTGTACAGCGCGGAGAACGCGGGTAACGCCTCACCCGGGATAGCGCCGTTGTTATTGGCGAGAGGGCCGAACTGCTCTTTGACAAAGACCCCGGGTCGGCCGTAACCCACTGGAGTGGTCATCCGGACTCCTCTATTGCCCCTGCACGTTCCATGACGTCTGCGGTCTTACGCCCAGGATACCGAACGATTCGTGGATCTCCGCTGTGGTGATGTTCTGGGTTGTGGTATAGCAGGACAGGTCGAAGCTGACAGCCTGGGCCAGGACCGCTGCGCGGAGGTCTTCCACGCCGTACAGCATCTCGCTGGAAACGCGTACCTGCCATGTCGTGAACAGGACGCGCTTCTGGTCTCCCTGGCCGAGCTCGGACGGGTCGTACCGGGCGTAGCCGCGGTTCGGGCCCCCGGTGACATCCAGCCGCCGGTACGTGCCGTCCTGCGGCACGTTGAGGTACCCGTCGAGCAGCGGCAGGTAGTCTGGCTGGGACAGCGCGGCCTCGAGCGGGCGCTGATGGTCACGCTGCAGGCGGCTGTACAGGGTCACCTGGTAGAACAGCCAGACGGCCAGCGGCTCCCGGGTCCAGTACGGGCTGCCGCCGACCGGGTAGGCCGTGTCCCCGTCCGGCCACCAGTGCGTCATGCCCTCGGGTGCGTACGGCAGCTGGATCTGGCCGGAATGCTGCCGCGGCGACGCCCACACCATCTGCTGGAACTCGATCAAGATGCTGGGGAACGTCAGGTTAACCAGTTCGTCCATGGGAAGCCGGAACCGGACGGGCACCTCACGGACGCCGCCAGGTAAGTCCCCGGAGGTCATGTCGGTGACGGTAAGGCCCTGCATTTTGAACTTCAGGGCAGCATCCTCATTCAGCAGCCAGGGGATAACAGCCACCTCCCTGCGGTTACTCTTCCCAGGTTAACTGAATATCACTGCGTCAGATGACGCAGGCATCCAGCGTCATCCTGGACATCGCATGCTTGGCACCTGGCCCATGCTGGGACCATGACTCAAGCATCCGCCGGAGACATGTTCGCCGCTCTGTACGCTGCGCACCTGGTGGGCGACCACTGGGCCCAGACGTCCCGCCAGGCCGCGTGGAAGGGCCGCGAAGGCTGGGAGGGCCGCCGGGCGTGCGCAGTGCACATAGCGACGCTGACTGCGTGCAAGGCAGCCGCGGTGACCGCCCTGCACCTGTCCGGTCAGCAGGTACGGCCGGTCCGCACCGCGCTGGCACTGGCCGGCGACGCGGTGTCTCATTACCTCGCGGACCGCCGGTCACTGGACCCGGCGCGCGGCCTGGCAAGGCTGGCAGAGCTGGCCGGGCTCCGCGACTTCTGGAAGCTTGGCGCTCCCAGGCCAGGTCAGGATGACAACCCGGTACTGGGCACAGGTGCCTACGCGCTGGACCAGGCGTTTCACGTGGGCTGCCTGTGGGCGGCATCGGTGGCCGCTGCCAGGTGACTGTCAGTCCTGCCAGGTCAGCTGAACGCCGCGCTCTCGCTTGATCGTCTCGACGGCGGCCTTCTCCGCCTGGTACCTGGCCTCGTCGCTGACGTTCTTCAGCGGGTCGGGGCCGGCCTTCGCGGACCAGGGGTTCGGGGCGACGCGCAGGCCTGCGGCCTTCATGCTGTGCAGGACCTTGGCTACCTCGGCGTCGTAGTCGATACCGAGCCGGGCGGCTTCCGCGCGGACCCGCTGCGCGGCCGGGCTGAGGCCGGGCTCGGGGAGGGGCGGCGGCTGGCCGTAAGTGTCCCTTATGTAGCCGAGATCCCACTTGACCTGGTTGAACGTTGTCTGCGGGAAGCGCATGCGCTTGCGTTCCGCCTGCATGCGGTCAAGCTCGGAACTGGCCTGCTCAACCGTCATCAGGTCAGACAGCGAGCTTGCACGCGTCTTTGCGTATGTCGTCACGAGACGGTCCAAGCGCTCCGGGTCGGCCCGCTCGAAGACGGCTGGCTCGCCGGGGATGTCGTCGGTTAAGGAGAGCTTGCCTGCGAAGATCGGGTCCTGGGTCATGGCTGCGATCTTACTGGTGCCGCAGGCCGTGGTGTCCCGTCCAGGGACCGGATGATCTCGACCAGGCCATTCCATTCGTGCGCCTGGAGGGAAACCCGGAGCCTGGTGCCCAGGACTGCTACCGCGGCATTGCCGCTCGGATACCGCTGCACAAGCACCTGGTCGTTGCTTATGGCCTGCTCCTCAGCTGGGGGCACGGTTGCGTCAGGAACCCGGAAGCGCTCGCGGAGCGATGCGTAATCCAGGGCGTCGGCGCGGGTCCTGAAGCCTGAGGCTGACTTCTGCTTCCTGTCCCGGTCGTACCACCTGGCCCGCCAGCCGCCGCTCCGCTTTTCCGCCCAGCCCATGGCGGCAAGCTTACTGGTTGCCGTCCCCGAGGTTCGCCTGGATCAGGCGGCTCACAACCGGGTCGTCGCGGGCTTCATCCGGCTTGACCTGGGTGGCCTCGAGGAGGATGACGGTGGGCTGCTGCTGGATCTTGCCCTCGGGCGTGAGCTTGGTGACGCGGAAGATCTTGCGGTTGTACAGGCAGCGGTCGTTGCCGTAGCCCTGCGGGCTGATCCTGGAGAACGGGAGGCCGGACTGGGTGAAGGCGTCGTAGGCGATCTGCGCGGTGATGGAGTCGTTCCAGTAGAACCCGGCTTCGCCCTGCTCGTTGCCGGACGGGTTGAACGTGACATGCATGACCGGCAGGCGGACCATCGGGTAGTAGACCAGGCCGGCTCCGGTGGCCTCGGCGTACACGTCGTCGTACTGGCTGGCCTCGCGGTTGAGGTGCAAGTAGCCGAGCCAGTCGCCGTTAGCGTCACGCCACCCGGCCATGGCCTCGTAGATGCCGGCAGTCTCAGCCTCGGATGTGGAGAACTTGCCGCCGGATTTCCAGTCGACGCGGCTCATGCTTCTCCGGTCACGCGCAGGGGATGAGCGGTCTGGTACTCCAGGGATGCCCCGTGCGGGACGCGTTCTACCGGTCCGGTCGGCTCAACCTTGTACACCTTGCCGTACCCGCTGGCGAAACTCTTGTCGGGACTGACGTAAGCGTAAGGACCGGATGCCGATGGGTCAGGATTTTGCTCACGACCAGGATCAACCAGGTCACCTGGCGTGAACTCATGCCGGGTGCCGTGGTAGAACTGCCTGGGCTGCAGGTAGTCGGACGCGCTCATCAGCGGCCCCGCATGTGCTCGCCGAGGGCAGCGGAGACATTCTTGTGCAGCCCCAGGGCGGTCCTGTGCTTGGCGCGTTCCCCTGGGGTCATGTAGTCGCCCTGGACGTCCCGGGCGATTTCCGCGTGCATGCTGACGAAACTGGCGATATGCGGGGCGGCTTCGTGCGGGACCGTGAGGCTGTTACTGGTCCAGCTGGCGCCGTGATCCTCGGCGGCGTCGAGGTGCTCGCTGGCGCCGCGGTAGGAGCTGAGCAGGTTCGACTGGGCCGGGGTGATCTTAACCCTGAACTGCTGCTCGTTCAGGTGCGGGCTCTGTCCGGGCATCATGATCCTCCGATCCCGCCGTAGCCGAAGTACAGCTGCGATGGTATCCCGGAGTTGTCTTCCCAGCGGGCGTCTATCGGCGGCACGAGCCGGGTGGGGTAGGCGAACTCGTCGTACTCGCGGTCCTTGTACAGCGGGACGAGCCGGCCGGTGGTCTTGGAGACGCGGCGGAGCCGGATGGTCTCCCACCGGTAGGGGCCGCCGTTGACGGCGGCGCAGTCCCGGTCGTACCGTTCCTGGAGCTCCTGGATCTGGGAGACGAGCTGCCGGTACCGCTGGCCGCGGTCAATCACGGTGCCTTCGGCGGTCTGGACGTTGACGTCGGTGGCGGCGTCGTTGGCTAAGACCCAGAGCAGGTTGTACACGGCCCGCATGGCGAGCAGGGGTTCTTCCATGGGCGGCAGGTTACCCAGGCCCATGGGGCTCTCGCGGTAGGCAATGAACCCTTGCGGGGTCCGGTACCGTTCCCGGATGCTGCGGCCGGCGCAGTGCCAGGTGATGGCGTCGCGCAGGTAGTCATCCATGTCCTGGCAGCTGAACATGGCGTAGGCAGTGCCGGTGAACAGCACGGTGCTGCCGGCGGCGGGCGGTGCGGCGAGCAGGACCTGGCCCTGCCGGGAGTTCAGCGCGTACCCGGCGTCGGGCTCGAGGGCCATGACGGAGCCGCCGGGCGAGATGACGTCGGCGGTGAAGTCGTCCGGGTCGATGTTCTCCTTGGGGAGGTTGAACCAGGCGACGGTGCCGTCACAGGGCATAGTGGAACGGAACTGCTGCCGCGGGTCGCCTAACTCCCTGCGTACCCGGCGGATGAGCTCGGCGGCTTCCACGTCTACTCCGGGGTGAACCACTCGTCCATGGAGGCCAGCCGCATCTGGGCCTGCAGCGCCTGGCCTGTATCCCATGATATCTGCGGGCTGTCGCAGGCCACGGCCCCGAGCGTGCGCCACCGGGTGACCTGGGTGCTGGCCGCGGTGCCGATGACTCCCCAGGTGACGGCGGCAGCCGAGGTGACCCGGGTCCGGGTGTTCCAGGTGACCGCCGGGGATGAGGCGGCGACGGTCACCAGGTCGTCCCAGCCGATGGGCGGGGAGGAGCTCGTGACGGGCGGGGTGATGTCCCATCCGGTCACGGCAGTGCGAGAGCTTATCGTCTGGCAAGTGTCCCAGGTGACGGCTGCCGTGCTGGCCGGGGCCTTGACCAGGACGTTCCACCGGATGATGGCGGTGACGGCGGGCCCGGTCTCATTGACCAGCCAGGTGGCAGCGGCGCCCTGGGTGACGGTGTTCAGGGTGCGCCAGCCCGCAGCCGTATTGCCGGCGATCGTCGTGCGGGTGCTCCAGGCGACCTGCGGACTGGCTGCGGTGAAGCTGCGGAGGGTCTTCCACCGGGCGCTGGCAGTGCTGGTGACCAGCGCCCGGCTTCCCCAGCCGGCGGCGGCAGTCTGGGTGACCTGGGTGCGGACGGCCCACCGGGTGACGGCCATGCTGGGCGGGGGTGCGGCCTGGGCGGAGGCACCGCGCCAGGCGGCCAGGCGGACGCCGCGGCGGTGCCTCCGGGCGGTGACCTGGCGGCGGACGCCGTACCGGGGCAGGGGAACGGCGCCCAGGGTGTTCCAGGCGGCGGCGGCGGCGGAGACGATGCGCCCGTCTGCGGCCCAGCCTAGTGCGGCCGTCCCGGTGGCCAGGGCCCGGGTGTTCCAGGCGGCGGCGGCATCCTGGGTGACGGAGGCGGCGTAGGTGGTCCAGGTGATGTCCGCGTCGGAGATGACGATGCCGTGGGTCCCGGCCTGGGTGTGCCATGCCGTGTACGCGGCGGAGGTGACCTGGGCGCGGGTGTTCCAGGTGGCGTATGCAGTAACAGCGGCGGCGGCGAAGGTGCGCCAGGCGATGGGGGGGCCGGGTGCGGTGAAGGCGGCGGACCGGCGGCTGGCGGCCGGGGGAGGGGGGATGCCGCGGCGGCGGCGTCCGGGATGGCTGGCGGGGCGGCGCAGGGCCGCGGTCCAGGTGACGGCCGGGGCGGGCTGGGCGGTGAGGGCGGCGCGGGTATTCCAGGAGACCTGGCGCTGGCTGGTGACCTGGAGCCGGACGCCCCATCCGGCCTGGGCGGCGGAGGTGACCAGGGTACGGGTGTTCCAGGTGGCGAGCGGGGGGGCCTGGACGGGCGTGACGGCGGAGAACCGGGCGCCGCCCAGGACACCGGGGGCGGCGCGCTCGCGCCGCCCCCGGGCTGGCCTGCGGGCGGTGCGGCGGGTGCCGGCGAACGCGGTGGCGGGCGTGCGGGGCGCGGGGGAGACGACGTGGACGAGCAGGCCGCCGGACGGCCCGGTGACGGTGACCGTGCCGGGGGTGCCGGGCAGCGCCACGGTGGCGGCGCCGGCCGGGGCGGCGGCGGTGATGGTGCCAGCCGTGCCGGGGGTGACCCAGTTGCCGCCGACGGTGACGGCCCCGGCTGGCGCGGACACGGTGATGGTCCCGGCTGTCCCGTTGGAGCCGGCGCCTACCGTGCCGCCGGTCCCGGCTGCGGCCAGGATCCCGGCTGCCCCGGTGACGGTGGTGTTCGCCACGGCGGCGTAGGTGAGCTGGATCTGGCCGCCGCCCGCGGGGGCGCCCGCATGGTTGATGCTGCCGCCGGAGCCGCCGCCGCTTGAGGCGCCGTTCGGCAGGTTGCCGCTGTTGCCGGAAGCCAGCGATCCGCCGCCTGCGGCGCCGGCCCCGGCGTCGGCGCTGCCCGCGGTTCCCCCCGTGCTGCCGGAGGCGTTCCCGCCGGCGCCCCCTGATCCGGCTCCGCCGCCGCCTCCGCCGCCGGGCTGGTTGTTGCCGAGCGTGCCCGCGTCGCCGTTGCCGCCGGGATGGGACACGTCCATCCCGGCGGTGATCGCGCCTCCGGTCCCGGGGGTGTTGCTGACCGCGCTGGTCCCGGAGTTCGCCGCGACGGTGATGCTGTCCCCGACGAAGCGGGCTGAGGTCGCGTCGACGAAAATGCTGTACGTGTTGCCGGGGGTTACCGCGACGCTGCCGGCGAAGCTGTAGGCCCCGCCCCCGCCCCCGGCGCCGGGCTTGGAGCCGTGGACGGAGGTGCCGCCGGCCCCGAACATGCCCCAGGCGCCGCAGGCGACGGTGAAGACGTTCGGCGGGCATAACCAGGTGGTGCTCGAGGTGGCGGTGAAGACTGTCATGCCGGCTCCTCACGCGGCCGGAGCCGGGAGGATCTAGCCCTGGGTGTCGCAGATGACCTGGATGCCGAGCCCGTCAGCGTTGACCGGCGCGGAGTTCGCCGCGGTCCGGCGGATCCACAGGGCGAAGCAGGAGCCGGGCGGGACGGTGCCGATCTGCAGGCCGCCCGTGTATGACGGGGCGGTGGGGGCGGAGGCCTGCGGGCCGATCCAGGTGCTGACCCCGGCGGGCGCGACCGTGTTGGAGGTGATCTTGACGGCCTGCAGGGACGTGACGGTCTTGACGCTGATGCCGGTCGGGTCGGCGCCGACCGCCGCGTTCGCGCCTCCCGCGACGTACGCGGAGTTCGGCACCCATACCACCGTGTTCAGCATCGAGTTACCGCTGGACGTGTTGTTCAGCACGAATAAGCAGGCGTAATCCACCTGGTCCGCGGCGTTCTGGGATCCGGTGATGTCGTTGAACAAGTTGTCCAGCGTCACGCTCGAGTTCAGCTGGCTGGTGCTGATGTACCCGCCCCAGCTGGCGCCTGCGGTCCCGGCATTGGCGAACCCGGCGGACGCGGAGGGAGCCGATAGGTAATACAGGATGTCTGAAAATACCAGAGCGGTCATCTATCCGGCTCCCTTGAAATGCGGGCTCACGTCCACTACCAATGTACCGGCTAGGCCTGGGAAAGACTGAGCTCGTTCGTCGCGACCTGCACGTACTGGGAGACGGATACCTGCTGCGGGGACGGCAGCGGCCAGGAGAACACGTACAGGCCCCCGGTGCCGGAGCTGACGGTGACCAGGGCGGCGAATAACGCCGGGGCGAGCATGTCGGCCGCCATCGGCCCCCAGGAGATCGTCCCGGTGTCCGTGCTGACAGACGGGTAGTCGGGGGTGGCCAGCGACATGGACACCACGGCCCGCGCGTACCCGGCGGTGGTGACTTCGGCCAGGTCGGAGATGCTCACTGCGGGGATCGGCCCGGTCGGGTCGGCGGTCAGCAGCGCCATGTACCGGGTGGAGCTGGCCGGCACCCAGGTCGCCCCGTTGTACTCGTACGGGGTGTTCCCCGCGGAGGAGTTGATCCAGTACTGCCCCGGGATCCACGCTGAGGGGGCGGAGGAGGAGACGACGGGGACGGCGTTGCCGGTGAGCAGGTTCAGGCAGGCCTGCGCGCCGTGCGTGCCGATCTGCCCCACTGCCGCCTCCTATTCGTAGTCGTAGACGATCCCGCGCGTCGCCAGGTGCTCGGCCATGTGCCGGGGGATCTCGTACCGGCGGCCTTCCTGGAAACTGAAGTACCGGATGCTCCCCAGGACGGCCGGGGTGACGATATCGCCTTTCCCGTCGTAGACGGCGGGGGTGGTGATCTGCCGGCCGTAGGCCATTTCCTCGACTTCGCGCCGGAACCGGACGACGACCGTCTCTGATTTCGGGTTGGCGTTGTCTTCTTTTTCCGGCAGCGGGCTGAACCCGGTGTCGAGGTCGACGTGGGTGACGCCCGTGCGGATGGCGTGCGCTTCGTCCTCGGCTGCTTTCTCGGCTTCCGATAGCGCCTCGCGGCGCTTCTTCTCCGAGGCCGAGCGCAGCAGCTCGTCCTTGAGCTTGGTGTCGCCGACGAAGATGCTGCCGGCGTTCGCTGGTGCCATGGGTGTTCTCCGGGTGGGCTACGGGTGGGCGGCGGGTTACGGCTGCGGGGCGGGCGGGGTGACGGAGGCGGCCTCGGCGTCGATGTTGGCCACGGCGGTGTCCAGGGCGGACTGGACGGCCTGGGCGTTCGCGACGACGGCGTTCAGCGCGCTGGTGTCGACGGGCTGGCCCGCGGCGACGGCGGCCTGGATCTCGGCGAGGTCGGTGACCAGGGTGGCGGCCTGGGCCTGGAGGTCGGTGAGCACGCCCTGGAAGGCCTGGGTCGCGGCGTTGATGTCGTCCTGGGCTGCCATGAGTTCTCCTATGAGTTTCCCGTACGCGGTCATATCGCGGCGCATCTGCCCGAGTGCGGCGAGGATGCGCTGTGAGCTGTCTGGCTTTCTCCGGCAGAAAGGCCGCATGAAATGCCTCCCTGGTTTTCCCGGAATGGCTTGCTAGTTGGTCATGAGGTTGACGATGGACTGGTCGGTGATAAGCCCGAGACCCCAGATGGCATACCAGGCCAGCCCGTGCTCTCGACCGTAGTCGAGTACGCCCGAGTCTCTGAGCTCGACGGGGAGGGAAATGGCATGCCCGGCGGCGTTGTCACCGATCATGGTGGAGTTGTAGTAGGTGGGTCCGGAGTTCCCGGAAACGTACTGGGCCTGGACCTGCGTGGTCTCGATGAATACGCAGTCGTTGTACCGGCCGATTTCCCCGAGCATGAAGCTTCCCGGCTGCGAGTAGCGGGACACGTCGATGAACTCGGGGTCATCCCTGAGCTCGCGGCTCTGGGCGGGGTGGATGAAGCAGACGTACACGTCGCCGAGCCGCGGGATGTTCTTCGACGCCAGCGTCAGCACGCCGTCCTTGACCAGGGCGGTGGTGAAGGCGTAATTGCCGGCGGAAAGCGCGGACAGGGATGTGGCGGGGACGCCGTGGTCGTACGGTGACAGCGGAGTGCGGAGCGCGCTCGCGAGGGCCGGCTTGTTGTACCCGTACAGCACCGAGGACGCCAGGGTGAACGTGTCGCGGCAGCTGCCGTCCAGGTACAGGGCCATGTTCCGGCCGAGTAACCGGGCGGCCGAGGCCATTACGTCATCGAAGGAACTGTTTAACAGGAATTCAGTCGTGGCGACGGCGAAGCCGTGCTCGGCGACCGTGATAGAGAACTGGGAAGCGGTCAGCGGCTGGCTGACCATGCGCACGCCTTCGACCAGCTGGCTGGCGGCCGGGAGGTTGTTGTACCTCATGAAATTCACGGTGAGACCAGGCTGGACCCCTAATTCCGTTTTCTTCACCATGAACTGCTCGTAGCGCAGCAGGGGCATGGCCTGGAAAAGTATTTCCTTGGACCATAAGACCTGGATGGCCGGGGATAACTGGGTGTTGGTGCCGCCGTAGGCGGTGGGGGTGGACGCTAGGTACGGCGTGCCGGTGATTCCCGCGGTGCCCTGGTACACAGCTGGCATTGATCTGCCTTTCTCCCGCGGCCTTCACCGGGCCGGGTGCTACTGTCCTACCCGAATGCGGTCATCCGGGAATCGGTCGGGAACCCGCTTGCATCCACGGGCCTTGCTACTCCCTGCGGCGAGCCGAGGCCCGCCATCTGCCGTGCGGCCATGTGCTCCGGTGAACCCGGGATCATTCCGTTGATCTGCTCCGCTGTGTACTGCGGGGCATTTCCTCCGGCGCCCGGGTATTCGTAGCTCCCTGACCCTGTGCCGACCGGCTGCAATCCGGCCTGGTACCGGGTCTGGGCCTGCCGTACACCTTCCACGATAGCAGCGGTCTTGCGCTTTGCAATTTCGATGTTATCCTCGACCTGCTTTACCGAGGTAACGCCGGCCGTGATGTAGTCGTGGAATTCCGGCATGATCTCGTCGCCGGCCGCCAGGATAAGCCGCTGGGCATGCTCGCGGATGGCCTGCAGCTCGCGTTCCTTGGCCAGGAGGGCGTCACGGGTGGATACGTCCTCGCGCAGCTGGCGGAGCTGGGCTTCGGATTCCTGCCGGTACTTCACCAGGAGCTGCTTGGCGGAAAGTTCTTCCTCTTCCTTCGCGCGCTGGGCGTCTTCGGCAGCCTTAGCGCGGGCGGCCTCGGCGTCCTGCTGGGCCTTCTGGTACTCGCGGAGCCGGCTGAGCTCGTCGTTCAGGGACTGGAACTGCTTCGACTGGTCGGACAGGCGGGCGTCGGCGGCCTGCTGGAGTTCCCGGGCATTCGCCTCGATCATGGCGCGGACCTGCGCGGAGGTGAATACCTCGTCCGGATTCTGGGCAGGGCGGTGCTGCGGCATGGCGGCCGGGGTCGGCTGGGGTTCCGGCGTCGGTAACTGCTGTCCCATGAATGGCTCCAGGAATACGAGTCGGCTTCTTTTCTCTTATCCGCCAGTATAAGACGGCTCGGCGGAAGCGGGCATGCCACCGGAATCCGGCTCAGGATCCCGCGGCTCGCGCATGCCGGGATCCGGCATGTCACCGTCTGGGTGCGGCGGCAGGGCCCAGGTGATTTCAGTTACTGATGCTGATGCATTCCAGTTCATGGCTTCTACTGTGCCGGGGTCTTGTCGATATCCCGCCGGGCCTGCTGCTTCCAGCCGTAGGCGCGGGTGACGATTTCGGCCATGAGATTGCGGGTGTCGGGGGCGCCGACGAGGGAGTCGATGGTGGGGGAGGGCAGGTTGATGTCCGCGGCCTGCTGCTGGGCAGGCGGCACGGGCGGCGGGGTGACGGACCCGTCGGCGTTCTTGGTGGGTTCCTGGGCGACGGGTTCCATGCCCTCGGGAACCATCCCGGTCAGCGCGGCCATGGCCGCGGCGACGTGGGCCTTGATGAGGTCGATGGCGGCCTGGTCCTTGGTGTCCTCGATGAGCTCCTGGGCGAGCTCGAGGAGCTTCTCGTCGGGGAATTCCTCGCCGAGGTCCTTCAGGGCGCCCTTGCGGGATTCCAGCCGCAGCGCCAGCTTCAGCTGGATCTCTTCCAGCTTGATGAGCAGGTCGACGGGCAGGGCGGGGGCCCAGTCGACGTCGATCTCGCACAGGGACGGGTCGGACCGGTCGGCGATTTCCGGCTGGCCGGGCTGGATGATCCCGTCGGTTTCCGGGTCGTACAGCAGCGTTTCCGGCTCGAAAATGAACATCGTCCGCAGCGCGAGCGCGCAGATGGCCTTGAATCCGGGCCCGTAGGTGACCTGCTTCTGCTGGAATTTCTGCATGGTCGGCAGGTACTGGATGGACAGCGCGACACCGGAGGTATTGGAGATGGCCTGTTCCTGGCCTAAAGCGCCGACCGGGACGCCCATCGCTTCGAACATGTACGTCTTGAGCATGTCCAGGTAGCCGACCGCGGCCTGCAGCCCCTGGAAGTTGTTCTCCAGGTTGTATACCTTCGCGTTGTCGTTGTCCACGCCCCAGACTTTGTTCGGCCCGACGTCCATCTGCGGGGCTTTGCCGCCGGTTATGACCGTGATCGGATTGGCGTGGTAGTTGATGATGTCGCTGATCTCGGTGGCCTTCTCGTTGTACTCGCGGTTGGTCCCGAGGATCTCCCAGATGTCCGACAGCCCCCAGGGGGAGCCCTGGGCGAGGGTGTTCTGGATCTGCACGATGGGAATGATCCCGACCGGGTTCTCCCGCTCGGAGATCAGCTCGTCGTTGACGTACTCGCGGATCGTCGTGTCGGTGATGATCTCGACGTAGGTGTTCGTTATCCGGGTGCCGTCCGGTGCGGTTGACCAGAAGCGGTATTTTAACTTGAATTCCTCCATCCGCTCCTTGTCGTGCGGATGCCACCGGGGGAAGCAGAAGCTGGGGTTGAGCGGGATGATGCGAATCCGCGGCGGGTTCCGGAAACCGAGCGGGTCTGTCCAGCCGGGCTCGTAGGTGACCTTGACGAAGACGTCGCCGAAGATGGAGCCCATGTTGCCGATTTCCCACAGGACCCGGCCCTTGTTGTTGTCCCGTGACCACACCCGGTCCAGCAGGGCGGGGACGAGATGAGTCCACATCTTGTCGGACTTGAACTGGATTCCCTTGGTGAAGCAGAAATTCGTCAGGAAGTCGCTGAGGCTTTTCGTGTAGTTCAGGGTGAGCTGCGGCTCCCCGTTCGGCTCCACGTACCCCCAGTGGTGCCCCAGGTAGAACGCGGCGGCGTTAGCGTACCGCTGCATCCGAGGCCCGTGGACCTCGAATTCTTCCTCAGATAACTCGACGATCCCGAGCGGGGATATCGACATGGCCAGCGTGCCGGCACGCTGGCTGGGGGAGGGGAAGTCGAGCGCCATCCGGGTGTTTCCTTCCGCTCAGGCGGAAGGGCTGCTAGTCGCTGACGCAGGCGGCGTTGCGCCGGTACTGACGGCCGCCGGACCGCTGCTCGACGACGAACTTGCGCTCAGCCTCGTCTCCGGTGGCCGCGGCGAACGGGCCGAGGTACTCCGGCGCCTCGGTCCAGGCGGCGGATCCGGCGTGCATCCGCTCGCGGGTGGTCTCCTGCGCGGTCTTGATCCAGACGGGCTTGTTCTGGTTGGGCCGGCCGGGGGCGGTCTCGTATCCGGACATGACGCCGACCATGAAGTCGTTCGGGACGTCGCGGTCCAGGCCGATGCCTTCCTGGAAGTGGTTCGGGCCGAGCTTGCCGGACACGTCAGGGGCGATCTTGGCCTCGTAGACGGAGCTGCCGCGCTCGGGGACCTTCGGGGCGGGGGCTAATCCCATTATCCTGCTCCTTCGACGATGGCGGTCGGGGTGGTGCCGCCGGGCATGACAAGCCACACCGCGGTACCGGGGTTGGGGGCGCTGGTGCTGTTCGCTGGCGCTACCACGTCGATAGGCGGGTTCTTGAGCCCTACCGGGTCGATGTTCCCGCCGGGGCCGCCGAATCCCTGCCACCAGAATGCGGCCCTGTTCGGGACGATGACAGTCTCGCCGGGGGCGACGGACCAGCCTTCGTCGGCGCCGGCGGCGGGCTGGGTGGCGCCGTCGGTGGTGACGTACATGACCCCGGCGGCGGTGGTGTTGGTGACGCGGATGTAGTTCCACCGGCTGGCCGAGGTCAGCACGGTGGCGGATCCGCCGGTCGTGCTGACGGACCCGGACCAGGTGCCGGTGAATGCGGTCATTAGCTGCCTGCTACCCAGTACTCGATGGCGACGTCGGAGGTCTCGGAGGCCAGGGTGAGGCTGGCCGGGACGGCGGACAGCGAGGAGCCGAGGGTGGAGAACCGGTAGGACCCGGCGGCCAGGTCGGCGTTGGCGGTGGCGGAGATGGCGGGGAAGGCGGGGGCGAGCTTGGGCCCGGTGGTGCCGACGGCCAGGACGTAGGAGCGGTACCAGCCGGTCGGCAGGACGGTCGCGGTGGCGAGCGCGAAGGTCCTGACCCCGGTCGAACCGAAAGCGGTGCCGCCCTGGTCGGCGGTGATGCCCCACTGGGTGCCGCTCGAGTCGAACACGGCGAGCCACCCGTGGGTCAGGCTGCTCCCGGCGGTGATGACGTCGAGGTACAAGTTCGTCAGGGTGCCGCCGCCCCAGTAGAACTTGGCGAGGTACCCTACTCCGGTGGTGATGGCGGTCAGGGACCCGGCGGTCTGCAGCGCGGTGGCGATGTCGCCGTTTTCGAATAAGAACCCGTTAGCGGCGGAGCTGAATGCCTGGGAGAAAGAGGTGGGGGCGTTCCCGCCGTTGACCATGTTCTGGTCCCCGCCGCCGTTATTGCTGCTTAACGCGTTCTGGACGGTCCACCCGGTGGGCAGCCCCGCGCCGTAGGCCGGGTTCGGTGCGACTGTCGACGTCATGGGTTCTCCCGCGGATGCCCGTGTTTACGCTGGTCCTGGTTTTAAGGCTATCACCGCCGCCGGTTATTGCTTTTTACCCGGCGGTCACTGTCCCGGCGGGGGCGGTGACTTTTATGCTCCCGGGATTCCCGGTGGTGATGTGGCTGCGGGGTTCCGTCCGGGAGAACCCTTCGGGGATTTCCCAGCGGACGTACCGGAACGGGGTAAGGACGACGAACCCGCCGGGCCCGGCAGCTGCTACTGTCCCGGGGGTCCCGGTGACGGTGACGGTGATCCCGCCTGCCGGGACGGACAAGATGACGGTACCGGGGGGCCCGGCCAGGATGGCGCCGCGGGTGCCGTGGCCGCCGGTACCGGTACCGCGCCGCGCAGGGATGAGGGCACGGGACCTGACCGGGCGCCCGGGGGTGCCGGTGACGGCGGTGACCGTCCCGGCGGGGGCCCTGGCCGTGACGGCGCCGGGGACGCCGGCCAGGGTGACGCCGCGGGTGCCGTGCCGGCCGCGTCCCGTCCCGCGCCGCGGCGGCTCCGGGGTGCGGGACCGGGCGGCCCGGCCGGGGGTGCCGGTGATGGCGGTCACTGTCCCGGTGACGGCGGCCAGGGTCAGGATGCCGGGCCGCCCGGCAACTGCCGTGCCCGCGGCGGCGGTGACGGTCCCGGCGGGCGCGGTCGCGAAGATGAGACCGGGGGTGCCGGGGGTGATGCCGGGGATGGAGGCGACAGCGAAGATGCCCCGCCCGGCGCCGCGTTTCGGTGCGGGGGGCCGGGCCCGGACGCGGCGGCCGGGGGAGCCGGTGACGGCTGCTGCTGTCCCGGCCGGGGCGGCGGCGGTGATGGTGCCGGAGGTGCCGGTGACCGTGACGCTGGCGGCGGGGGGCCTGGTGCCGCGGCCGGCGCCACGGGCGGGCAGGTGCGGGCGGACCCTGATGACCTGCCCGGGGCTGCCGGTGCAGGCCTGGACGGTGCCCGGGGGGGCGGCGGCGGTGACCTGGCCGGGCGGCCCGCTGACGTTCCCGGGGGTGACCGCCGGGGCCGGCAGGGCGCCCATGGTCAGGGCGTAGCCTGCGGTCCGCGGCGGGGGCAGGGCGGCGCGGGCGGCCTGGGCCCTGGCGGTCAGGGCCGGCCCGGGGGCGGGCGGCGGCGCGGGCGGCGCGCCGCGGGTGCTGCGGACGGTCCCGGCACGCAGGTAGGTGACGCGGATGCTGGCGGGCTGAGATAACGGCGCGGGCTGCCAGGCAGGCGGGACGGCGGTCCTGGTGCCCGCGTCCGCGGCTGCCCGGCCCCGGGGCCGGGACCGGGGCAGCGGGGCACGCCACGGGCCGGCCCGCGGGGTCAGCGGCGGCCCGCTGACGTTCTCCGGGGCCGGCAGGGCGCCCATGGTCAGGGCGTAGCCTGCGGTCCGCGGCGGGGGCAGGGCGGCGCGG
>Ga0070741_10001507_pt1 | contig 70530 bp, 64 predicted proteins | sample Coa_R1_4_FD_66440 | JGI IMG/M metagenome (GOLD analysis project Ga0070741, IMG submission 66440) | Surface soil microbial communities from Centralia Pennsylvania, which are recovering from an underground coalmine fire - Coalmine... | ecosystem: Environmental > Terrestrial > Soil > Unclassified ... | reverse complement strand
CCACGACACCTACGCGACGATCGCGCCGGCATACGCGCGCATCGAGAAGCTCGAGCCTTATCTCGTCGGTGCCGCACAGGTGACCGATATCGCCATCCTGTCGGCCGAGCATTTCCATCCCGTCGGCGCCCGCAACAACCCGAGCGATGACGGCGCCGCGCAAATGATGCTGGAGCTCAAGCGGCCGTTCGACGTGATCGACCCAAGCGGGCGATTCGAAAATTACCGCCTCCTCATTCTGCCGGACGAAATTCCCGTCTACGGCGATCTCGGCGAGCGCTTACGCGCCTACATCGCGCAGGGAGGCAAGGTCATAGCCAGTGGGCGGAGCGGCTTCGACAAAGGCGGCGGCATGACGCTGCCCGCGGGCATCGAACGGAGCGGCGAACCGGTTGCCTACGATCCCAGTTACGTGCGGATCGTCACGGCTTTCGATCGCGCTTTGCCGAAGTCGCCGTTCGTCATGTACGGCATCGCGGAGACGGTCTCGGCGCGGGGCGCCGAGGTGCTCGCCGAGGTGGTTCCGCCGTACTTCAACCGGACATACCGGCACTTCTCGTCGCATCGCAACACGCCCGACGATCCCGGCGCAAAGGCGCTGGGGGCCGCCGTGACCATTCACGGCGACGTCGCCTACGTCGCGTACCCCATCTTCTCGATCTACCAAGCCGTCGGCCAGCCACTCTACAAGTACGTCGTCCGTGGCCTGCTCGACCGGCTGCTTCCCGCTTCCGTGCTGAGCACGGACTTGCCCTCCGCCGCCCGGGCGACACTCACCGTCCAGCCCGAGAAAGGCCGGCACGTGCTTCACCTCCTGTATGGAGCGCCGCAGGTGCGCGGCAAGCGCGTAAGGGAAGATGGCCGCGAGCGGATCATGGAGATGATCGAGGATATCCCGGTTCTGGGGCGGGTTGAGGCGCGGGTGCGGCTGCCGCGGCCGCCTAAGCGGGCTTATGATGCGCTGACCGGAGTTGAGGTCGCCTGGCGCCGGGGGGACGATGGCATGACGGAGATCGCGCTTCCCGCCCTCCATATCCACACGGCCGTCGTGTTCGAGGGAACAGCCTGATGACGGCGCGCGAACCCCCCGCAGAACCTTCGACGGAAGATTCGGCAGCGGACGAGGAAGGAAGCTGGCGCAAGCGCCCCTCGACCATTCTTGATGTCGCAAGAGTCGCCGGCGTGGCCGTGGGCACCGTCTCACGCTACCTGAACGGGTTCCCCGTGCGGCCGGGAAACCGCGACATGATCGAGGGGGCGATCCGCAAGCTCGGTTACCGGCGCAACGCCCTTGCTGCGGCGATGAAGTCCGACCTCACCAACACCGTCGGTTTCATGGTGCCGCGCCTCACCGAGTTCCATTCGCCGATACTGGAACTGCTCAGCCGCCGCCTCCGCGCCTCGGGTCGCGCGCTGTTGACCTATTGTCACGACGACGATCAGGACTCGATCGCCGAAGCGCTCGACTTCTTCGCTACCCACCGCGTCGATTGCCTCGTGATGGACGGGCGCGAGGAGGCCAGCGACATGATCCGCGAGCTCAGCGCCAGCGGCACGCCCGTCATTCTCTACGACAACGACGTTCCGGGCCTTCCGATTGATCGGGTGCTCGTCGACAACCGGGCGGTGAGCAACCGCGCGGTGCGGCACCTGCTCGATATGGGCCACACGCGCATCGCGGCGCTCTCGGGAAGCCTCAGGAACTATTGCGGCCGCGAGCGGCTGGAAGGTTACAAGCAGGCGCTGGCCGAAGCGGGAATCGAGGTCGTTCCCGAATACGTGGTCGACGGAGACTGGAGCGAGAGCCGGGGGCACTCGGGCATGCTGCGCCTCCTGTCGCTCGAGCGCCCGCCAACCGCAGTCTTCTGCTGCAACTACAACATGGCGGTCGGTGCGCTGACGCTGCTCAAGGAGCGGCGCTGCCGCGTTCCCGAGGACATCTCGGTGGCGAGTTTCGACGACGTTCAGCTCTTCCGCCTCCACGATGTCGGGGTCACGGCGATCGCGCAGCCGATCGAAAGGATTGCCGAGACGATTGCCGGCCTGGTCGAGTCGCGCCTGTCCGAGGAAGGTTCCTGGCACGCGCCCCACACGATCGTCCTCGGCTGCGAGATCGTGCTTCGCGATTCGACGCGCAGACCTTCCGCCGTGCAGTCGGCGCGCGAACGCGAGACCGAATGGAGGGCAGAGGAGCGGCGGACGACCGCCACCTCGGAGACCCGCGGCGACGGCCGATGAGACGTCGCCTTTCCGCTCGATGAACGATGGCTGACCTCGAGCTCTGGTACGACGCTCCGGCGCGCGAGTGGACGGAAGCATTGCCGATCGGCAACGGCCGCCTCGGCGCGATGGTATTTGGCGGCACTGCCCGCGAACGGCTTCAGCTCAACGAAGACACCCTCTGGGCGGGCGGCCCATATTCGCCACAGAACCAGGAGGCGAAGCCGAACCTTGAAGCAGTGCGGGCGCTGGTCTTTGCCGGCCGCTACGCCGAGGCGGAAGCCCTGGCGGATCGCCACCTGATGGCGCGGCCGCTCAAGCAGATGCCATACCAGCCGGCCGGGGATATCTGGATCGAGCAGCAGATTGCAGGCAATATGAGCGACTACCGGCGCTCGCTCGACCTCGCCCGCGCGGTCGCGGCGACCACGTTTCTGTCCGGCGGGGTCAGATACAGGCGGGAGGTGATCGCCAGCGCCGCGGACAATCTGATCGTCCTGCGCCTGCTCGCGGACCGACCGGGCCAGGTCACTTTCACGCTGTCGCTCGCCTCCGACCAGCCGGGCAGCGCTGACAGGGCGACGGCTGATACCATCGGCTGGCGCGGGCGGAACCGGGACGCGGAAGGGATCGCCGGGCGCCTCACGTTCGCCATTCGGGCAAAGGTGAGGACGACCGGCGGCACGACCACGCCGCTTGACGCGATGGTTCGCGTGGAAGGTGCGGACGAGGCGACCGTCGTCATAGACGTGGCTACCAGTTTCCGCAGGTATGACGATGTCGCCGGCGATCCCGACGCGGCCATTTCCGCCCGTCTTGCGGCCGTGGCCGGCCAATCATGGCAGACGCTCGAAACGGCGCACGTCAGCGAACACAAGCGGCTGTTCGATCGTCTTGCGATCGATCTCGGACGCTCGCCATCCTCGGAACTGCCGACCGATCGTCGGATCGCCGCCAACGCAGCACAACCAGACCCCGCTCTGGCGGCGCTTTACGTCCAGTACGGACGGTACCTGATGATCTCGTCGTCGCGGCCGGGCACGCAGCCTGCCAACCTGCAAGGCATCTGGAACGACCAGATCGACCCGCCGTGGGGCAGCAAGTACACGACCAACATCAATCTGCAGATGAACTACTGGCTGCCCGATCCGGCCAACCTCGCCGAGTGCGTCGAGCCGCTCCTGCGCCTGGCCGAGGAGGTGAGCATCACCGGCGCTCAGACCGCGCGCGTGCACTACGGGGCCCGGGGATGGGTGCTGCATCACAACACCGACCTGTGGAGGGCGACTGCGCCGATCGATGGCGCAAAGTGGGGACTCTGGCCGACGGGCGGAGCCTGGCTTTGCGCCCACCTCTGGGACCACGCCACATTCGGCGGGCGGCCTGACGGTCTCGTGCGCCGGCTCTATCCACTCATAGCTGGCGCGGCGAGGTTCATACTCGACATCCTCGTTCCGGTGCCAGGCACCGGCGAGCTGGTCACCAATCCTTCGCTCTCACCCGAGAACGTTCATCCATACGGGGCTTCGATCTGCGCGGGCCCGACGATGGACAACCAGCTTATCCGCGACCTGTTCGAAGCGCTGCTCGCGGCCGCCACCCAACTCGGCATCGAGGACGAGCTTACTGCGGCGGTGCGTGACGCGCGCTCCCGGCTGCCGGCGGGCCGCATCGGCAAGGCCGGGCAGCTTCAGGAGTGGCTCGAGGATTGGGACATGCAGGCGCCGGAGATCGACCATCGTCACGTCTCGCATCTCTACGGGCTCTACCCAAGCCGGCAGATCGACGTGGACCGGACGCCGGAGCTTGCCGCGGCCGCTCGGCGTTCGCTGGAGATCCGCGGCGACAACGCCACCGGCTGGGGTATCGGCTGGCGCATAAACCTTTGGGCGCGCCTGCGCGACGGCGACCATGCCCACGAAGTTCTTGGGATGCTGCTGACGCCCGAGAGGACCTACCCGAACCTGTTCGACGCCCACCCGCCATTCCAGATCGACGGCAACTTCGGCGGTGCGGCAGCGATCCTGGAAATGCTGGTGCAGTCGGACGGTGAGCGGGTGCATCTGCTCCCGGCGCTGCCAACTGCCTGGCCCTCCGGTTCCGTCTCGGGCGTGCGCGCAAGGGGCGCAATGGAGATCGGCCTGAGCTGGGACGGCGGGTTCCTGCTGACCGCCAGCATCAGAAGCGAATCCGCCCGCAATGTCCGCCTCCTGCTCGGCAGGAACGAGCGCATCGTCCGGCTGCACGCGGGCGAGGCCTGGAGCCTGCCGGAACCGATCCGTCGGGACTGACCACGCGGCATGGGCCATCGCTTTCGCCTGCCGACGCGGAAGCCGGGGCGCATGACTGTCCGGTGAAGAAGCGGTTGGGCGCCCCACGCCTTCAGCGCGCGACAGGAAGCATCCTAGCCTTCACCAGCCGCGCCGATAGCTCGGCCGAGACTCCGCACGATCCGCGGACCGGCTGCTGCGAACCGCACAGGCGGCGGACCGGGTGCTGAGGGCTGGCCTACACAGCCCGTTGCCGCGCAGTGCGGCGCGCCCATTTCGGCAACCAGTCGCCGTGGGCGACGAGGAGGTCGTCGACCATCGACCAAATCTGGTCGAGATCAAGTTCGGCGCCCGTGTGCGGGTCCATCATCGCCGCGTGATAGATGTGCTCCGGGTTCTCATCCATCAGCGCCTGCACCGTCAGCTCCTGGACGTTAATGTTCGTGCGAATCAATGCGGTTAGCTGCGGCGGCAATGCCCCGATGCGGGTCGGCTGGATGCCGTTCCGGTCCACCAGGCACGGGACCTCAACCGCACAACCGTCGGGCAAGGATGTGATGAGGTCATCGTTACGCACGTTCCCGTAGATTACCGATGGAGCGCCGGTCCATACCGAATTGATGATCTCGGACGCGTATTCGCGGCTCTCCCTGACCTCGATCCTTTCGGCCTTGCGGTATTCGTCCGCCTGGTCCTTCCACCGCGCGATCTGTTCGACGCAGCGCTTGGGATACTCGTCGAGCGGAATGCCGAAACGCTCGATGAGGTCGGGCCGGTCGCGCTTGATGAACCAGGGCGTGTATTCGGCGAAGTGCTCGGAACTCTCGGTCACGAAATAGCCGAGCCGGGTCAGCATCTCGTAGCGGACCCTGTTCGGGCAGCGCGGGTTCCAGCCCGGTTTCGGGGCGCGACCTTCGCGATACGCCCGCACGAGATCGGGGTAGAGATCGCGCGCCGAGCCATCGGGCATGACCTCTTCAAAGTTGAGGTAGAAGGCCATGTGGTTGATGCCTGCGGCACGATAGCGAAGGTTCTCGTAGGGGATGTCGAGATCCTTGGCGAGTTCGTGCGCGGTGCCTTGCACGGAGTGGCAAAGGCCGACCTGGCGGATCGCCGGATACCTCGCCGCGATCGCCCAGGTGTTGATCGCCATCGGGTTGACGTACTGCAGGAGGATGGCCTGCGGGCACAGCGCGAGCATGTCCTCGCAGATCTTCCATAAATGCGGGACGGTTCGGATGCCGCGCATGATCCCGCCGATGCCGAGCGTGTCGGCAATCGTCTGGCGCAGGCCGTACTTTTTCGGCACCTCGAAATCGGTGACCGTCGCCGGCTCGTAACCGCCGATCTGGAACGCGACGATGACGAAGTCGGCCCCGTCGAGCGCCGCCCGCTGGTCCGTCGACGTCCTTACCGTGGCGCCGACGCCGAGAGTCGCGACGAGCTTGTTGGCAACGATTGCCGATTCCTCCAGGCGCCGCGAATTGACATCCATCAAGGTCAGGATGCAGTCGCCGAGCGCGGGCCGCTGGAGGATGTCGCCGACGATGTTCTTCATGAACACCGTCGAGCCGGCGCCGATGAATGCGATTTTGGGGGCGTTCTTCACGGGCTTCTCTCTGGAAAGATCGGGTTCTTCTGAAAATGATCAGGCGGCGATGTCGAATGCCGCCCGCACCAGGCGTTGCGTGTAGGGATCCTTGGGATTGGTCAGAACTTCGGCCACCGGGCCCTGCTCGACCACTTTACCGTGCTGCATGACCATGACGCGGTGGCAAAGCGCGCGAACGACCTTGAGGTCGTGCGAGATGAACAGGTAGCTCAGCCCCTTCTGGTCCTGGAGCTTCCGCAAAAGATCGATGATCTGTGCCTGCACCGAGAGGTCGAGCGCGGAGGTCGGCTCGTCCAGGAGAATGAATTCCGGCTCGAGGGCGATGGCGCGGGCGATGGCAATGCGCTGCCGCTGGCCGCCGGAGAATTCATGCGGAAATCGCGACAGGATATTGTCCGGGAGTCCGGCGTCGGCGAGCGCCTTGCGGACGCGATCCAGCCGGTCCTGACGGCCGGCCCCGATATGGTTGACGATCAGCCCTTCCTCGATGATCTGTCGGATCGACATGCGCGGATTGAGGGACGCGAACGGGTCCTGAAAGACGATCTGCATGCGCGAGCGCAGCGGCCGCAGCTCGCGCCGGCTGAGCCCGTGGATCGGCTTCCCGTCGAAATAGATTTCGCCGGTATTGTGGCTGATGAGGCGGATCAGCGCCTGGCCGAAGGTGGTCTTGCCTGATCCGGATTCGCCGACCAGCCCCAGCGTCTCATGGCGCTGCAGGGTGAGGTCCAGCCGGTCAACGGCGACCAGCTCGAAGTAGTCCGGCCGGAACATTCCGCCGCGACGCAGCGTGAAAGCCACGCGGACGGACTTGGCCGAAAGGATCTCCGCCGTCCTTTCCGGCAGCGGGTTGGCAATTCCCTTCGGTTCGGAGGCGAGCAGGTGTTTGGTGTACGGGTGCCGCGGAGACTCGAACAGCGCCCTGGTGGCGTTGTGCTCCTTCACCTCGCCGCCGCGCATCACATAGACGTACTCGGCGAAGTGACGAACGATCGTGAGATCGTGGGTGATCATGATAACTGCCATGCCGTAGCGCGACTTGAGATCCTTGATGAGGTTCAGAATCTGCGCCTGCACCGTGACGTCGAGCGCGGTCGTCGGTTCATCGGCGATCAGGATCTCCGGCCGGTTGGCGAGCGCCATCGCGATCATGACGCGCTGGCGCTGGCCGCCGGAGAGCTGGTGCGGATACTGCCGGAGGCGGGCATCCGGTTCGGGTATTTGCACCTCCGCCAAGAGCTCGCTCGCGCGCTTGACCGCCTTGTCGCGCGACATCCGGTTATGCAGGTGAATCACTTCAGTAAGTTGCCGGCCGATCGTATAGACCGGGTTCAGCGAAGACATCGGCTCCTGGAAGATCATCGAGATGCGGTTACCGCGGAGCGCGCGCTTCTGCCGCTCGCTGAACCTGACGATATCGACTCCGCCGAGCTCGATTCGCGTCTTCTCGGAGATAGTGGCGCGCCGCGAGAGCAGCCCCATCACGGTGCGGGCGGTCACCGACTTGCCGGAGCCCGATTCGCCGACGAGGGCGATAGTCTCGCCCTTATGAAGCTGGAAAGACACGTCCCGGACCGCCTCGATCCGCCCGCGGTCGACCTTGAAGGACACAGCCACGTTCTGAGCGTCGAGGATGAGTTCGCGGCCGTGCACGCCGTAATCGAACCGGCGGGGGGGAGCGAAGGGATTTAGGACCGCGTCCGCCACAGCCGCGCTCAATACGGATCAACTGCGTCGCGGAGGCCGTCGCCGAGCGCATTGAACGCAAAGACGGTGATGAGCACGAACACGACGGGGGAAAGGATCCACGGGTAGGAACCGATCACCGAGAAGCTTCCGGTGTCTTGCAGCATCAGGCCCCATGAGATGAGCGGCGGCTTCACCGCGAAGCCGAGAAAGCCCAGAAACGATTCCAGCAGCACGACCGACGGGATCGCCAGGGTTACGGCCACGATCACGTGGCTCAGAACGTTGGGCAAGATATGCCGAAAGATGATGCGGCCGCTTCCCGCCCCGACCGCGACGGCGGCGCGCACGTACTCCACCCGGGACAGCGCCAGCGTCTTGCTGCGCACCTCGCGCGAGAGCTGCGCCCAGCCGAGTGCGGCGAGCAGCGCGATGACGAAGGCGATGAACACGTTTGAGGGCGCGGTGACCGGGATCAGAGTGGTCAGCGCCAGGTAAAGGGGTAGTTGCGGAAAGGCGAGCACCACCTCGACGAAGCGCTGCAGCCATGCATCAAAGCGGCCGCCAATATAGCCGGACGTGATGCCGAGGCTGGTGCCGACAACGGTGGTGATGAAGACGACCACCAGCGCAATGGTCAGCGAAATGCGCGAACCGACGATGCCGCGCGAGAGGATGTCGCGGCCGAACTTGTCGGTGCCAAGGAAATGAACGGGCACGCCGGCGGTCGAGCCGAAGAAATGGATGTCCGTCGGGATCAGCCAGAGCAGCTTGTAGCTGTAGCCCCTGACGAAGAAGCCGAGATCGGTGGGATGCTCCAGGTCGGGCTTTGTCAGCGGCTGAAACGTAATCGGGTCGAGCTCACCGGTTTCGACGATCGGATAGATCCGGGGCACGATGGAGAACGAACCGTCGGGCGCAGCGAAGACGATGTTGTCGGGCGGCGCGAACGACAGCGTCTGCTCCTTCGGATCCATCGGCGCGAAGAAGTCGGCAAACAGCGAGGTGACGACGAGGAGGCAGACCAGTACCAGGCCGATCATGCCAACGACGGAGCGGCGGAAGCGCCGCCAGGCCAGCGCGAAATAGCCCTGGTCGCTACGGCCGAAGTGACCCGCGTCGACAGCCGGAGCCGAGGAGGAATCGTCCGGCCCGGCCGGCATCGGCCCGGCGCCAACCTCGGGCGGTAGCGGAACGGCAGAATCGACCGGGCGTGGCGCAGTCATTTCAGTTCGCGCCGCCGAGGCGGACGCGCGGGTCGAGCAGCGCGAGCAGGATGTCCGATATGATATTGCCGATGATGAGGGTCGTCGCGATTACCAGCATGAAGGTGGCGGTCACCCATACATCGCCGACATTGAGCGAACCAACGATCGCCGGACCTACGGTCGGCAGGCCGAAGACAATGGCGACCTCGACCTCGCCGGTCAGCATGTAGGGCAGCACGACGCCCTGGTAGGCGACCAGAGGATGCAAGGCGTTTGGCACGGCATGCCGAAGGACCACGGTCGATTCGCGCAGGCCCTTGGCCCGCGCCGTCTCCACATATTGCGCCTTCAGCACGTCGAGCAGGTTGGCGCGCATGACCCGCATGTTGTAGGCGAGCCCGCCGAAGGTTGCGATGAAGACGACCGGCCAGACATGGCTGACCAAGTCGACGAACTTGTCCCACGACCAGGGCGCGCCTCCATATTTGGCCGAGAAGAAGCTGCCGATTTCCTGAACGTTCAGCCGGAAGGCGAGCACGTAGATGATGATGATCGCCAGAAGGAATCTCGGGATCGTCATGCCCAGAAAGGAGATGAAGCCGAACAGCGTATCAACGATGCTGTATTGCCTTGTGGCGGCGACGATGCCGAGAGTTATGCCGAACGCCGACGCCAGGAGATGGCAGGTCAGCGCAAGGAGGATCGTCCGCGCCAGCCGCTCCTCGACCACCTGACCGACCGGCTTGTTGTAGTAGAACGAATCGCCGAAATCGAAACGGGTTACGATTCCCCATATCCAGTTGGCGTATTGCAGGGGCAGCGGCCCGTTCAGCCCGTGCGCCTCGCGGTAGGCGTCGGCCTGCCTCTGCGCATCGTCGTTCGAGACGTGGCCCTGGCTCATGAGAACCGACTTCAGGTAGTCGGCGTAGTCGCCGGGCTGAGCCTTGATGATCCCGAAGGTCACCACCGACAGAACGAGCAGGACCGGGATCGCTGCGAGAACGCGGGTCAGAACGAACCTGAGCATTTCTTCGCTCTAGGAGAGGAGCAAGGGGGCACGAGGCCCCCTTGCCCAGCTTATCTGCACCGACAGTATCAATCCGAGACCGGACCGTTGCCAGTGCCTGGTGCCCCGGGGAGGGTCTTGGGATGGAGTTCGAAGTCCTTCTGCTTGTCCGCAGGCACGTAGACGCGCTCGCGGATGATGTTGTCCTCAGCCCAGTTGAACATGTAGATGGGCGCGCCCGGAGGAATATTGGCGAACCTCTTGTTGATGATCAGCGCACCCGGGTACTGAGTGAGGCCGACCGCATAGACGTTCTCCGTGTAGAGCTTCTGGAACTTCTTCATCAGCTCAACGCGCTTGGCCGCATCCTGCTCGGAGATGAACTTGTTGACGATGTCGACAAGGTCCTTCTCGAAGGGCAGGAGATCAACCGAACCGTCCGACCCGGCACGATGGAACCAGCTCGTCTGCGGGCCCGTCGGAGCAAGCGAGGCCGTGTTCTGCACGACCGAAATCAGCTCCGACTGGTTGCGGAATATCTCCCAATCCCACGAACCGCTGTTGCGCTTGGCTTCCATGTTCGATCCTGACACAAGATCCGGGATGACGCGGATGCCGATCTTCTCGAGCGATGCGACCACGCCTTCGGCGAGGCTCTTGTCGGTCTGGTAGTCGGAATTGGCTACGACCGTGATCGACACGTCCTGCCCGCCGACGCCGGGAGTGTCCTTCGGGAAGTTGACGATGCCGTTGCCGTCGGTGTCCTTCAGCCCGGCCTTTTCGAGTTCCGCCTTCGCTGCCTTGACGTCGAACGGATAGTAGACCGTCGAGCCCTTGTCATAGAAAGCGGTGCCTGCGTAGAGGCCGCCGGGATAGATGGCGGTGAACGGACCCTTGACCAGCGACTCGCCAAGATGCTGGCGATCGATTGCCGAGGTGACCGCAAGACGGAAGTCGAGGTTGCGGTTGAGATTCCGCACGGCCTCGGCGCGGGCGTCGGGCGAGCCCCAGCCGTTCGCCGAGTAGTTCAAGTGGATCGAGTAGCCGATCGTGCGGGCGCCGAACGCGAGACGCGCCGGAGCCTTGGGATCGGCCGAACGCTTCAGCGCCTCGACGTAGCTTTCCGCCTGTTCGAGGTTGGAGAAGTCGCCGGTGCCGGCAACGGCCTGCACGTCGCGGTCCGCCCAGGTCGAGAGCTTGTAGGTCATCTCGTCCAGATACGGCAGCTGGTTGCCCGCTTCGTCGACCTTCCAGTAGTACGGGTTACGGCGCATGACGACGATGTCATCCGGCCGGTATTCCACCGGCACCCAGGCGCCCATCACCGGGAAGTTCATGTATTCCGGCGGGAAGGCGTTCTTGTACTGCTCGTAGGAGTTCTTCGAATATTTCGGGTGCTGCGGCTTCAGGATATGCGCCGGCAGCGGGCAGAACCCGCCATAGGCCATCGTGTAGAGATACTGTTTCGGGAAGGCATCCTTGAAGGTCCATTTGACCGTGTAGTCGTCGACCTTCTCGAGCGTCGTCCCGACGCCGAAACTGTCCGGGCCGCCGGAATTGAGCGGCTTCACGTTCGGGTCCTTGATGTTGTCGGACCAGTAAAACATCACGTCGTCGGCGTTGAACGGCTGGCCGTCCGACCACTTGGCGCCCTCGATCAGGTGCATCGTGAGGACGTGGCCGTCAGTCGACCATTCCCAGCTCTTGGCGAGGTTCGGCATCGGCTCGAGTTCCGAGGCCTTCACCTCGAAGAGCGGTCCGGTACGGGTCAGGCACTCGAACATGCCGATGTCGATGCCGCCCCAGCCCTGAATCTGACCGGCGGCATAGTTCCAGCCCTGTGGCCGGCCGCCGATGACGTGGCGCATGACGTCGCCGTAAACGCCGATGCCGTCCGGCGCATTGGCTTTCTTGTAGACCAGCGGCTCCTTGGGCAGGCGGTCCTTGACCGGCGGCAGCTTTCCGGTCTTCACGAACTGGTCGGTGACCCATTGCGGCTCGTGATATTCGCCGAGCGCCTTGTATTCCATGATGTCGGAAATGCTGGCGAACTTCGGCGTCTGCTGGGCGTCGAACTTGGGCGGGTCAGGCGGAGTCGACTTCTCCACCGCATAGGCCTGCAGGGCGAGCATTGACGCGCCGAGCAGGAGACCGACCCTTGCCAGGGTCAGCATTGGCTTGTTCATACTTCCTCCCTTGATGTCCGGAGCGTTCGCGTGCGACCGCCCCGATCGCCTCTTCCACTTCACCTATCCCGCGCGCCTTGCGGCCTCCGCGGATTTGCGTTGCGCGTGTTCGGCGCGCACAACCTCGATCTGACGGACTTCCCGGCGGGCGGCGCCCTGCCAGTCCCTCGTCTTCACCGTTCCCTTCGCCAGCCGCTGCCGCGCGCCATCAAGCGCATGCGCGTATTGCGGCAGCCATTGCGCCTGGGCGACCAGCATCTCGTCCACCATCTGCCAGACTTCCTCCGGCGTGCAGATCGCGCCGACCAGCGGATCGTGAAGGACCGCCAGCTTGAGGAGATCGACGTCGCCGGCGATCGCGGCATGGACCGACATGCGCTGGACGTTGATCGAGGCGATGCAGGTCGCCGCGCATCCTTCCGGCAGAGTAAGACCGGCGGTCATGTTGAGACCGAAGCGATCAACGAAGCCCACCGACTCGACGATCGCGTCGGCCGGCAGGTTGGTGATCAAGCCGTTGTTCTTGACATTGAAATGGCCGCGATATCGCCGGCCGGTTTCGAGCGCCTCGAAGATGTAACTGGCATGTTCCGTGGTCCGCGACTTCGGGTCGAGAGGCTGGCCAGCCTCCTCAAGGAAACGCGGATAGTCGGTCTCGAACCAGTTGCGCGTCTCGGTCGAATGGCGAAGGTAGCCGCCGGTCTCGCCGTGGATCCAATCGGACATGTCGATCCAGCGGCCGATCTCCTCCGGCCGTTTGCGATACCACGGCAGGTACTCAGACAGATGGCCGTTCGACTCGGTCGAATAGACGCCGAAGCGGCGCAGCACGTCGATGCGTACCTTCTCCTGTCGGGAGAAACGTGGATGGCGCTCAAAGGCGGCGAGGAGTTCCTCCTTGCCGATCTTTCGGCCGCGCAGGCGGATGTCGATGTACCAGGTCTGGTGATTGATGCCGGAACAGATGAACTCCAGTTCTCCCGGTCCTGCGTCCAGCACCTCGGCGATCTGCTCGCCCCCGTGCTGAACCCCGTGGCAGAGGCCGATCGTATTGACCTTGCCGTATTCGATGGCGGCCCACGTGTTCATTGCCATCGGGTTGGCGTAGTTGAGGAACGTCGCACCCGGCTCCGCGACCTCGCGGATGTCGCGGCAGAAATCGAGGATCACGGGAATGTTGCGCTGGCCGTACAGGATGCCGCCGGCGCAGATCGTGTCGCCGACGCACTGATCGACGCCGTATTTCAGCGGGATGCGGATATCGTCGGCATAGGCTTCCAGCCCGCCGACGCGAACGCAGCTGATGATGTAGCGCGCCCCCTCCAGCGCCCGGCGGCGCTCGGTTGTCGCCGTGATCCGCGTCGGAAGCCCGTTCGCCGAGACGATGCGATCCAGAATCTTCTGGATCATTCCAAGGTTGTGCTCGCTGATATCGGTGAGCGCGAATTCGACCTCGCGCAGCTCCGGCACGGTAAGGATGTCGCTCACCAGCCGCTTGGTGAAGCCAACGCTTCCGGCGCCAATGATTGCGATCTTCAGGCGCGCCACATTTCTCTCCCCAATGCGCGCTTTGGCCGCGCGTTTATGACGGATGACCCGGCGCCTTAGCTCCTGCTAACGACGCCGGCCTCCCAGTCGGGAAACCCCGGACGGGTGAAATTCACTCCCTCGCCCCCTCAACTTTGCTATAGGTAAAAGATAACCGGCCAAAGGCAGAAGAGCGAAATTGTGCTTTGATGGGTAATATTGCGCTCGAAAGCTTGGCGGCGCTGGCGCCGGTGATGCGTATCGTCTCGCTGCCGCGCGGCCGGCATCGGCTGCACACGATGCCGACCAGCGCCGGCTACGAGACACGCTCCAATCCCAGCTACAGCTGGGATGGGCGGCAGCGGGGCAAGACCCCTTTCACCGTGCTGCAGCACACGGTCTCCGGCGAGGGAAATCTCCTCTACGAGCGGCGGCGCTATCGGCTGAAGCCAGGGTCGACGATGCTGGTCATCGTCCCGCACCATCACCGCTATTGGGTGGAGGAAGGCGATCATTGGGAGTTCTTCTGGATCTCGATGAGCGGGCAGGAAGCAGTGCGCATCCACCGCACGATCCAGGCGACGACCGGACCGGTCCTCCGGCTCAGCCCCGACACGATCGAGCACATCGCGCGCTGCTGCCTGAGGCTTGTCAGCGGTGAAGGCAAGACTCCCGGAGCCGCCTCCGCAATCGCCTACGAAGCGGTCGGCGCGCTTTACGATGACGTCTTCGGGTCGCCCAGTGCGTCGACCGGGGCGGACGAAGGGACAGTCATCCGCAGCGTCGTCGAGTACATCCGTGCCAACCTCGACAAGCCGCTGACGGTGCCAGAGCTCGCGGCCGAGTCCGGCTTCAGCCGCGCGCATTTCTCGCGCATGTTCGCCGCCAGCGAAGGTCTGCCGCCGGCCACGTTCGTTCTCCTCGAGCGGATGCGTCACGCCAGCCGCCTCCTTTCCAGCCACGCCCTGCTGCCGGTGAAAGAGATCGCCAGCCTGGCCGGCTTCGAGGATCCCAACTACTTCGCCAAGGTTTTCCGGCGCCATTTCGGCACCAGCCCGACGGAGTTCCGGACCACCGGCATGTATTCAACCCTCGAGGCCAAGGCAGACGTCGCGTCATGAAGCACTTTGTCGTGGTGGGCGGCGGCACCGCGGGCTGGCTTGCTGCAATGATCCTCAGCGAGACGGCGCGCCAGCAGAACCTGCCGATCAAGGTTTCGGTCATCGAGTCGAGCAAGATCCCGATCATCGGCGTCGGCGAGGCGACCACGGTCGCCTTCAGCTTCCTGCTCCGCCATTTCGGGATCGACCCGCTTCATTTCCTGCGCGAGACGCGCGGGTCGATCAAGCTCGGCATCCGTCACAAGGACTGGCGTCGCGTCGGCCACACCTATCATGGGCCGATCGACGAGCCGCATCAGATGGTGAAGGGGGCCGGAGACTCGCAGTTCCTCAACGTTCACGAGATCGCCGCGGGCCGCCCGGTCGCCGGACTGCATCTGTTCGACAGGCTGATGCACAGGAACCTATCCCCGTACGGGCGCAACGCACACGGCGACCTCGTCCCGATCAGCCCGTACTTCTTCGCCTATCACTTCGATACGACGATCGTCGGGCGCTTCCTGCGCAGCCAGACCCGTGGCGTGGACGTCATCGACGCGCTGGTGAAGGGCGTGGAAAAGGACGGCGCCGGCAGCATTGCAGCGCTGGTGCTGGACGATGGCCGCGTCCTTGCGGCCGATTTCTTCATCGACTGCACGGGGTTCCGCCGCCAGCTCATCGAAAAGGAACTCGGCGCGAAGTGGCTCTCCTACGCCGAGGAGTTGCCGGTCAACCGTGCGCTTCCGTTCTGGCTCGAGCACGAGCCGGGCGCACCCGTCGCCCCCTACACCCTCGCCTGGGCGCAGAGCGCAGGCTGGATCTGGTTCATCCCGACGCAGGACCGATACGGTTGCGGCTACGTCTATTCCGACGCATTCCTCACGCCCGAACAGGCAAAGGCCGAAGTGGAGCAGACGCTCGGCCGCAAGATCGAGGTGCGCTCCGACATCCGGATGTCGGTCGGACGGCTGGAGACGCCGTGGATCCGGAACTGCCTTTCGACAGGCCTGGCAACCGGCTTTCTCGAGCCCCTGGAATCGACGTCGATCCACGGCACGATCGTGCAGATGATGCTTTTCTGCACCGACTATCTGAAGTTCCCCTTTGCTCCGGACGAGAAGAGCATCGCAGACTACAACCGCCGGATCAGTCGGCAGATCGACGACTTCCGCACCTTCGTCAACTGCCACTACGTGACCGAGCGGGACGACACGCCGTTCTGGCGCCATGTCCGTGCGAACTGCATCCACCCGGAGACGAGGGAACGGCTCGCCGCCTTCCAGGATCACATGCCTGGGCGAGGCGACTTTCCTGACTATCTCAGTGGCTTCCCGCATACGGAAACGACCCTCTACTATCCGGTCCTCGATGGGCTCGGGCATCTGCCGCGTGCGGTCGCGCAGCGCGAAATGGCAGCCAATCCGGCGCTTCGCCGACGCGCCGCGGAAATCTCGGCCGGCATGCACGCCGAGTTCGACCGCACCGCCGGCCTGGCGATCAGCCATCGCGAGCTTCTCGACGAACTGAGCCGCGGTAAATAGCGGCCGATGGCCGGGCGGGCGCGATCGCAGCCATTGCCGGATACATCGACTTCTTCGGGAATGCCCGTATCCGGACAACTCGCATCGTGTGGTTTCACTGGGTGGGAAACGCACTCACACCGGTGCTCCCGGCAATAAGCCTGGTCCTGCGCCTCACCGAGTCTGCTCCGACGGTGAGCGGAGTTCCGCTCATTCTGTCGATGCTGGTGGTGCTCATCTTCGCCGCGACAGGGTGGCTGGGCGGCGAGATGGCTTTCCGCCATGGCGTCGGCTTGGCGGCAAACCGGCCGCCCGATAGTCTGTCCTGACTGCGGGTTTCCACAGCAAGACGGATTGACCTGCGGAACGCGCCTCTCGGTAGCGTTCCGCGGGCATCTGCTTGTTGCGGTGACGCGCGTCGATCAGCGGGCCGGAGAACGAAGGTGCGGTCCCGCCAACTCGAAGGGGATACGCTTCAGACATGCCACCGCGAATCCTCATCGGAATGCCGGCCTTTCGCGGCGTCGAACACATCCGCCAATCGCTTCAGTCAATTTCCGATCAGAACCATCGGGACTTTCGGGTCCTCATTTCAGTGGACAATCAGGATACCGACACCGCCAGGGCGTGCGCGCCGTTTCTCACCGACCCACGTTTCTCGCAGGTCGTACAGACGCGCCATCTGGGATGGGCCGCCAACATCAACTGGCTGATGTCGCAGCCGGACTACGATTTCTTCTGCTACTGGCAGCACGACGACTACACATCTCCCGACTACATTTCCGCCCTGCTTGAGAGTTCGGTCCGGCATCCGTCTGCGGCCTGCTATTTCAGCGCGATTCAATGGGTCGGTGAACATTCGACATGGCTGGGAAGTTCGTCGGTTGTCGGCCTCGCCGTAAACCGCGTTGGTTCCATTTTCGAAGGATTGAACGGGATTCCCTTGCGCGGCCTGATTCGAAGATCGGCCATCGATCGCGTCGGACCCATTCGGGTCACCGACCATGAAAGCGCATTCGAGGAGTATGTCTGGATCGGGAAACTGGCGGCTGCCGGGAACCTCCACTATGTCGAGGGTCCCCTCTACTTCAAGCGGGCGCGCGAAGACTCTGTCCATGCCAAGTGGCACGGCAAGGACCGACTGTGGAAGCGCGCTGCCTGGATGGAGTTCGGTCTCGGGATGCTCGAAGCGCTGTGGCCGCTGGTAAGCGCGTCGGACCGAGTTGACGCGCTGTGCACGGTGCTCGACCGGCTTTGCATCCCGAAGGCAGGGCGTTTCAATCTGTATGACGGTCCCGCCGTTCCGTTCGCGTCCGATTTCTTGTCCCGCGCCCTGGAGCGATTCCCGATTCCGTCACTGGAAAAGGCGATTGCCGGGGAGCGCGCGGAGTCCTTTGCCGGGGGACTGGCTGGAGAATTGCTGGACCAGGCGATCAGCTTCCAACGGTCCCGGCCCGAAACGCCAACCGCAGACCAAGGGTCTTTTCGGTTCAGCGCCGGGGAGGCGGGTATCGATCTGCTCCTCGACGGCTGGTCCATCGCAGAGCCCTGGGGAACCTGGAGCGTCGGGCCGCAGGCCGGATTGCGCCTGCCCGTGGCTGCCAGCAAGGGCCTGTGGAAAGCGGTCATGACGTTCAGGGTCTTTGGAAAACGTGGATCCGTGCCGGTGGAGATAAGCGTGCCGGCTTCCGCACCGGCAACCTGGCATGTCCCGGCAAGACAAATCGTGACGAAAGAATTTCACGTCACAAGTCAATCCGCTGACGTCGTTGTGCGATTTGGGTTTCCCCAGGCGACCTCGCCAATGGCCCTGCGCGAGAGCGACGACCGGCGGCGTCTCGGCATAGGGCTCGTCTCGCTGGACCTGATCGGACCAGGCGGGGCGTGACGCCACGCGTGTCATCAGGCGGCGACGATGCGATCGGCGCACTGGCTGGCGAAGTAGGGCGCCAGAGTGAGCTTGCCGGGATCGATCGAATGATACCGCCCGTAGGACTTCACGCCGATTTCGTAGCGCCGATGGAGCTGGCTGGTCGGGTCGTAGATATCCGATTCTCCCCAGGCCACGATGACGCCGCCCTTCACGCGGGCATCCTGAAGACGACCGGACAAGAGCGGGCCAAGAGCGGGAAGAATTCCGGACAGGGCTGTCACGGTGCCGCGAAGGATCTGGGAGCGTTCCGGCTCCGGCGGGTGGCTCGGCCAGTCAGGGGGAGCCAATTCGGCGGAAATCCCCCTGAGGCACTCGGGATACCAGGTGAGATAAACTCGCCCGTCGCGATAGGTCACCACTTCTCCAAAAGGCCCCGATACGACCGTGATGCTCGGCGGAAGTTCCCGGCCCTCCGGCAATGTCAGGGTTGCGCCGTATTTGAGGCGGTGAAGCCATGGCCGGCGGGGCCGGTATCCCATGGTCGCATCGAGCACCAGGCGACCGTCCCACAGCGCATTGACGACGTGGTCAAAGCGATCGATCCGGCGACCCTCGGCATGCTCGGTGGTGACGCTGACGCCGCCTTCCTCGGCCTCGGCCTGCACAACATGCTGCCCCAACCGCACGGTGATCCGCCGGTCATCCGAGATGCGAGCGCGAATTTGCGTTGCGAGTCCCTCGGGGTCGATGGCGATTTCCGGCGTCTCAAACACGGCGAGGACCGTTTCGGAATTGAAAACGCGCGCGGTCTCGCTCGAGGTCCAGCGGCGTGGGGGCGCGGACAGGTCAAGGCCGAAATAGGCGCTCTTTCTGCCGGTCGCCGCTTCGACAATCAGCCGATGCACGTCCGTCAAATAAGCACCTACAACATCGGGGCCATGCTGACTGTCTCTATGAACGACGTAGTTTGCCGGCGTCGATGTCGTGACCGGCTTCAAGGAAACATCGACGTAGCGCTGCATGAAGGGGGCGAAGGCGAGGGCACCTTCGATCATGACGCGGGCGGTCGCCATTGTCGGATCGCCTACGTACATAAAGCCCAGATGAATCTTGCCTTCATTCGCGGTTGCAGTTCGGCTGAGCAGCGACTGGTTCTTGTCAAACAGGACGACGCTCTGACCGCGATCGGCCAGAGCCAGTGCCGCGCAGCAGCCTTGGAGGCCGCCGCCCAGAATGCCTATCCTCATCCGCTTCCTTCGCCGGGCTGTCCCTGAATCCTGCCGCACCGTGCCGGCTGATCGCTTCAGGTGCAACATTCAGGGCGGGCACAGGGGCGATGACCGGGACTTCGATGCGAGCGCCAACATGGAACGCGCCAACATCGAACTCGGCGTGAATGGAATGCCCGGCCGCGCCGTCACTCAGTTCGAGGCGCCTTCTGCCACTCGCGGCCGGGGCGAGAGGCGGGCGGGCGGGGCAGACGTCAGCGCGACCTATTTCTTGAGACCGCCTGCATTGCTGTTGCCGGAGTTGCCGGGCTTGCCCGTGGCAACGTCGCTGGCTTTGCTGTTGACGTTGTGACTCGCACCCGGCGTGCTGCCGCTGGCCCCCGGACTCGACTCGCTGCCCCCCGGTGTCCCGCCGCCGGGCGTGCCTCCATCGGGCGGGCCGGGGGTGACGGGGCCGGGAGAAGGCGGGCTGAAATCTATGTCTATGTTGGTCGGGCCATCCAACCGGATGAGTGGACTCGCCGGCCTGGTGCAGCTCTTGGTCGGGACACGGAAGGAGGCGAGTAGCCCCGGTTGGCGTTCGATCAGCGGAAACCGGTCGCGCAGAAGCGTGGCCTTCTCCGCGTTGCTGCGCGGCGCGGAAAACGACCCGTCGGGCGAAACCAAGGCGACGCCGCAGCCGCGGTCGACGGTGGCGCATTTTCCTGTTTGCCGGCTGCACATGACGACGGCGCCGTCGAAGACGACGACGCCGGTTCCGAACGAGCCGCTGGCGACATCGAACTTGGTACCGCGAATGCCGAGCGTCGCTGTCGGAGTTGTGATGGTGTAGCTTCGCTTGGGACCGTTCCCGGTGATAAACCGGAACGCGCCCTTGGTCATTTCGATGCCGACCCCGGCAACCGTCTTGTCGGGATTGAAGACGAACTTGTCGATGAGGATGGACGAGTTCGGGCCGACCACGAGCCGCGTCTGATCCAAGAACTGGATCTGGGCCTGACCCACGCCGCCCGTCCGGATTCGGTCGCCGCTGTAAACTGGCCGGGTCGATGCAAGCGCGCGGACGCCGCCGGGGCCGGAAGCGGAGGCGGACTGGATGACGGCGATCGCGGTTCCGCTCGGATCAAGCGCCAGCGCCGAACCGGTGAACGCCAAACCAAAGCACGCGACGAAAAGGAATCTACCGAACACTTCGACGCTCCGGTTGTCGTCTATCCGGCGGGCGTCACGCCAAACTCAACCTGCTCTCGTACGCATCGGAAAAGTAACACTTTATTCATCATGTTGGCTAGCGCCGCGGTTGGGGCTCGGGCCAACGCGCTGCGGCACACTCGGGGACACAAAGCTCGGCGCGTCTTAGCCGGCAAAGCCTGCGTCGTCCCCGTTTGCGGCGGCCGGTGCTCAAACAGCCCGGCGGCATGGCTATGAGCAGGGGCCGAAGGCCGATCGCTGCGGCAGGGAAAATGCCGCATCGTTGAAGAATTGCGCGCGCGCCGGTTTCCCTCCTACGAAAACATGACGCCAAATCGAGAAGCTCAACGAAGGAGCCTTCGATGACCGCCTTGAACAACCGTCCTACCTGGCGCGTGATCCTGCTGCCGGGAGGCGTTCTGCCGGCGGAACCCGCATACAAGAACCTTCTGAGGGAGCTGGGCGACGACGTGGTGGCCCGCACGAAGGGCCTGGAGGTCTACGCCACCGACCATCCCCCAGCGGATTTCTCTCTCGACATAGAGGTTCACGGAATCCTGCGACTGGCCGATGAGGTCGGCTTCGACCGCTTTCATCTGGTTGGGTATTCGGGTGGCGGGGCGTCTTCCCTCGCTTTCACAGCCGCATATCCCGAGCGTGTTCTCAGCCTCGCTCTCCTCGAACCGGCGTGGGCGGGCAATGAAGGCTTGAGCCCCGAAGAGGAGGAAGTTCGGCGCAATTTCCGGTCCTTGGTCGGCCGGTCCCCCGCGGAATTCATGGCGAACTTCACCAAGTACCAATTGAAGCCGGGCGTTAGCCCGCCGATCCCTCCCGAAGGTCCTCAGCCGCCCTGGATGGCCAAACGTCCGGCGGGACTAACAGCGTTTCTCCACGCGTTCGACAAGGGGCGTCTCGACCTTGAGCGCTTGCGGGCGTTCAGGCGGCCGGTCTATTTCGCGTTGGGAGGCCTCAGCAATCCGAACTACTACGGACGCATGGCTGAGCGTCTTGCCGGCGTCTTTCCTGACTTCACGATCGAGACCTACCCCGACCGCCACCATTTCGATCCGCCTCACCGCATGGAGCCGGCCAAGGTCGCCGCAGCCTTGCGTCGGCTCTGGCTGAGAGCCGAGTCTTCTCCCGTCTAGCGCCTCACCCAGATCATACGGTCCTCCTCGCTGAGCTAGCCCGACCGCGGCGAGGAAATCATCGGGAATCCGGCGAGCAGCCGGCGCGGCCTTCTCTTCGACCGGATCAACGGGCTCGGCGGCAGCGAGGGCGACCAGAGTCCAGACATCATGACGATCCTCTGCTACGAGTGCTGAGTCAGGCCTCTTTTCGCCCACCGCGCACCATGGCTTTCGTAACCGGAGACATGCGCCCATCTTCCCCCGGCCCCGGCGCGCGTTTCGCATCGATCCTGGGCCAGCTTGCACGTCGGCCTTTCGCGCTCTTCGGACTGCTTGTCATCGCGGCTATCGTTCTGGGAGCCATCCTCGCGCCCTGGCTGGCACCGTTCGCGCCGGAAGATCAGCGCTTCGACGGATTGACGCTGGAAGGCTCTCCGCTTCCGCCGGGCGGCGACTTTCTGCTCGGCACCGACCTCCTTGGCCGTGACCTCTATACGCGCCTGCTTTTCGGCGCCCGCACGTCGCTCATCGTCGGCATTGCCGCCAACGGTATCGCGGTCGCGATCGGCACCCTGGTCGGAATTTTCGCCGGCTATTTCGGCGGAATAGTCGGCGCGGTGCTGATGCGTTTCACCGACCTCATCCAGGCCTTTCCGTCCCTGCTTCTCGCGATCGTGCTGGCTGCGATCTTTCATCCCAGCCTCTGGATCGTGGTGGTTGTGATCGCGCTCGTGCAGTGGGTGCAACTGGCTCGCATCATCTACACGGAGACGCGGGGGCTTTCGGAGCGGGAGTTCGTCGAAGCCGAGCGCTCGATCGGCGCAAGCCGGGCCCGCATTCTTTTCCGGCACATCCTGCCGCACGTTCTGCCGACCATCCTGGTCTACGGCACGCTCGGCATTGCCACGACCGTGCTTCTCGAAGCGACGCTTTCGTTCCTCGGCATCGGGGTGCAACCGCCGACTCCCAGCTGGGGCAACATCATCAACGAAAACCAGACGTACCTGACCAGTGCGCCGTGGCTGGTGTTCTTTCCCGGCATCGCGATCGTGCTGCTGGCGCTCGGCTTCAACCTGATCGGCGATGCGCTCCGCGATATTCTCGATCCGACGCAGAAGGGCCGTTACTGATGCTCGCCTACGCCGGACGGCGGTTTCTGCAGGCGATCGGCATTCTGCTCGGCGTGACGCTGATTACCTTCCTCCTGCTCTACATCGTCCCGGCCGATCCGATCGACCAGATCCTCGGTCACGGTTATGCGACGCCCGAGCAGAAGGCGACCCTTCGTCACCTGATGGGCCTCGACCAGCCGTTTTACGTTCAATACCTCCGCTATCTCGGCAACCTGCTCCACGGCGATCTCGGCCGCTCCTACATCCAGAAGAGCGAGGTCACCGATCTCATCCTCTCCCGTTTGCCGGCCACGCTTCTGCTGGTCGTCGGTTCGATCTTCTTCGAGATCGTGATCGGCGTGAGCCTCGGCATGCTGGCCGCCAGCCGCCGCAACCGTCTGCTTGACCGAGGTCTCATGGTCGCGGCCTTCGTCCTCGTCTCCGCGCCCCAGTTCGTCATGGGCATTATCCTTCTCTATATCTTCGCGGTGTGGCTCGACTGGTTTCCGATGAGCGGATTCGGCGGTCTGTCGCATCTTGTCCTGCCCGCGCTCACCCTCGGCATCCTCGGCGCCGGGTGGTACGCCCGCCTCATGCGCTCGAGCATGATCGATGTGCTGCGGCAGGACTACGTACGGACAGCGCGCGCCAAGGGACTGAAGCCGAGGGTGATCACCTTCATCCACGTCCTGCCCAATGCGATCCTGCCCATCATCGCGCTCATCGGCAGCGACGTCGGCTACTTCATGAGCCAGACCGTCGTGGTCGAAAGCGTCTATGGCTGGCCCGGCATCGGCCAGCTCGCCTGGCAGGCGATTTCCCGCGTCGACATCCCGATCATCATGGGCGTCACGATCGTCACGGCCTGCATGGTCGTTCTCGGAAACCTGCTCACCGATTTGATCGCACCGCTGATCGACCCGCGGATCAAGCTAAGGTGAAGCAAGGCCGGCGAGACAGACCGGCGCCGATGGCGCTAGAAATGTGTCTTCCATTCGAGCCGGCCGAAGGGGGCCGGAACCAGGCGACAACGAGAGAAGGGAGCGTGTCATGCGTTTGAAATGGCTTGCGGCGGCATTGCTCGCCGCGTCGGTGGCCGTTCCGGCCTCGGCGGCGATCAAGCAGGGCGGCGCGATTATCGTCACGTTCAAGGACGACATGGCCACCTTGGACCCGGCCATCGGTTACGACTGGCAGAACTGGACCATCATCAAGAGCCTCTTCAGCCGGTTGATGGACTATGAGCCGGGAACGACAAATCTTCGTCCCGACCTCGCGCAGTCCTACGAGGTGTCGAAGGACGGGCTGACCTACATCTTCAAGCTGCGGAAAGGCGTGAAGTTTCACAACGGCCGGGAATTGACGGCCGACGACGTGCTCTACTCGCTCAACCGTACGGTCAATCCTGCGACGCAAAGCCCCGGCGCGAGCTTCTATCATTCGATCAAGGGTTATGACGACGTGGCGGGCGGGAAGGCGACCACAATGTCCGGCGTCACTGCGCCCGACCCGTACACCGTGAAGATCGAGCTGGCGAATCCCGACGCGACGTTCCTGCACGAGCTTGCGCTCAACTTCGCTTCCGTGGTCGCCAAGGAGGACGTCGAGAAGTTCGGGGCCGATTACGGTCACAACCCCGACGGCAGCGGCGCCTACTACCTGAGCGAATGGACGCTCGGCCAGCGCATCGTCCTCGAGCGCAACAAGGACTACTACTGGCCCGGAATTCCGTATCTCGACAGGATCACGTTCGAGATCGGGCAGGAGCCGGTCGTCGCGCTCCTTCGCCTGCAGAAAGGCGAAGTCGACGTGCTCGGCGACGGTGTGCCGCCGTCGAAGTTCAACGAGGTCATGAACGACCCCGAGCAGAAGAAGAACGTCGTCGCCGGCCCGCAGCTCCAGACGGTCTATGTGACGCTCAACACGCAGATGAAACCGCTCGACGACGTGCGCGTCCGCAAGGCGATCAACATGGCGATCAACAAGGATCGCATCATCCAGCTGATCAACGGCCGGGCGATAGTCGCCAACCAGCCGTTGCCCAACCGCATCCCCGGCTACGATCCGGACTACAAGGGCTATCCCTACGATCCGGCCGCGGCGAAGGCCCTCTTGAAGGAGGCCGGGCTCGAGGCCGGCTTCGAGACCGAGCTCTACGCGACCAACGTCGATCCCAATCCGCGCATCGCGCAGGCGATCCAGCAGGACCTCGCCGCGATCGGGATCAAGGCGTCGATCAAGTCGCTCGACCAGGCCAACGTCATCGCGGCCGGCGGCACGCCGAAAACCGCGCCGATGATCTGGTCGGGCGGCATGGCATGGATCGCCGACTTCCCCGATCCGTCAGATTTCTACGGGCCGATCCTCGGCTGCGGTGGCGCGGTGCAGGGCGGCTGGAACTGGGCGTGGTACTGCAACAAGGACCGCGAAGCCGAGGCGCAGAAGGCCGACTCGATCATCGACCCGGCCAAGGAAGAAGAGCGCTACGCCGAGTGGAAATCGATCTTCATCAAGATCATGGAGGACGCGCCCTGGGTCCCGGTCTTCGACGAGGTCCGCTACACCGCCCATTCGGCGCGCGTTGCGGGTGAGCCTGCCATGTTCAACGACCCGATCCATATTCCGATCAACTACGAAAATATCTACGCCACCGATGCACAGTAAGGCGGCCCATACGATTCACGGCGATCATCATCACTTCGGGTGGGATCATTCGATCCCACCCGCGTTGACGGTGGCGCCGGGAGCGACGATCGAATTCGAGTGCAACGATGCCTCGGGCGGGCAGCTCTCGCCGACGAGCACGCTTGCCGATGTCACCAATCTCGATTTCGGCAGGATCAATCCGGTGACCGGACCGGTCTTCATCGACGGCGCCAGGCCGGGGGACGCGCTGAAGGTGACGATCGACGAATTCAAACCGTCGGGCTTCGGCTGGACGGCAAACATTCCCGGATTCGGACTGCTCGCCGATCAGTTCAAGGAGCCGGCGCTCCACATCTGGTCCTACGACAAGGTGTCCATGGCGCCGGCCGCCTTCTCGTCGAAGGCGCGCGTGCCCCTGAAGCCGTTCGCGGGCACCATCGGCCTCGCGCTCGCCGAGCCGGGCCTCCACTCGGTCGTTCCGCCACGGAGGGTCGGCGGCAATCTCGACATCCGCGACCTCGCCGCCGGAACCGTTCTCTATCTCCCCGTCGAAGTGTCGGGCGCGCTCTTCTCGGTCGGCGACACCCATGCCGCGCAGGGCGACGGCGAGATCTGCGGCACGGCGATCGAAAGCCCGATGCGGGCAGTTCTCTCGTTCGACCTCGTCAAGAATGCCGGGCTGAAGACTCCGCGCTTCACGACATCCGGGCCCGTCGTCCGGCACCTCGACGGCAAGGGCTACGAGGTGACCACGGGCATCGGGCCCGACCTGATGGAGGGCGCACGCGCGGCGGTTTCGAACATGATCGACCTGCTCGTGAAGCAGCACGGACTGAGCGCCGTCGATGCCTACATGCTTTGCTCGGTGGCGGGCGACCTGCGGATCAGCGAGATCGTCGACCAGCCCAACTGGGTGGTCTCGTTCTACTTTCCGCGGGCGGTATTCGAGTAGGAACCGTCGTTGCCGGAACTGGCACCGGAACCTCCGGTACTTTCCATCCGCGACCTGGCGATCGAAGTGGCGACGCCTGAGGGACGTCGCGCCGTTGTGAGCGATTTTTCCCTCGACGTCAGAGCCGCCGAAACGGTCGCGATCGCCGGCGAGTCCGGTTCGGGCAAGACCATGACCGCGCTCGCCATCATGCGCCTCCTGCCGCAGCCGATGTCGCGGATCGCCAAAGGCAGCATCGTCCTGTCCGGGCAGGATGTGGCTGCAATGCCGGAGCGCGCGGTCCGCGAAATACGCGGGGCGGAAATGGCGATGATCTTCCAGGAGCCGATGACATCGCTCAATCCGGTCCTGACGATCGGGCATCAACTGACAGAGGCGATCCGCGCCCATCGGCGGATGTCCGCCGTCGAGGTGCGCCGGCTCGCTTACGAAGCGCTTGCCGCGGTGCGGATCGGCGAGCCGGAACGGCGGTTCCGCCAGTACCCGCACGAGCTATCCGGCGGCATGCGCCAACGTGCCATGATTGCAATGGCGCTTGCGCTGAAGCCAAAACTGCTGATCGCGGACGAGCCGACAACGGCGCTCGACGTCACCGTGCAAGCGCAAATTCTCGAACTGATGCGCACACTGCAGCGCGATCTCGGTACCGCGCTGATTCTGATCACCCACGACATGGGCATCGTCGCCGAGATGGCGGACCGGGTCGTGGTGATGAATGACGGCCGGATCGTCGAGACCGGGCTTGTCGGGGAGATCTTCTCCGCGCCCAGGGAACGCTACACGCAACAACTGCTCGCCGCGGTGCCGCGGCTCGGCGCAATGTCGGGCAAGCCCCTGCCGGTGACCACGGCCGGGGCGCCGATGGCGCCCGGCAAGGAGCCGGTCGTGGTCGTCGACCGCCTCAAGGTGAACTTCGACATCCGCGGCGGATTTCTGCGCGGCCCAATCGCGCGTGTGAGCGCGGTGGCGGGAATTTCGTTCGAGGTGAAGTCGGCGGAGACGCTCGCGCTCGTCGGCGAGTCGGGATGCGGCAAGTCGACGACCGGCAAAGCGCTCCTCAACCTCATCAAATGGCACGGCGCTATCACCGTGGACGGAACGGCGACCGCCGGCCTCCGCGCCCACGAGATGAAGCCGGTCCGCCGCAGCATCCAGATGATCTTCCAGGATCCATATGCCTCGCTCAATCCGAGGATGACGGTTGGCGCGCTGGTTGCGGAGCCGATGATCGTCCACGGGATTGCGCCCCGCGGCGAGATCGAGGATCGCGTCGCCCATCTCTTTCGCCGGGTCGGCCTCAGTCCGGACCAGACGTCACGCCATCCCCACGAATTCTCCGGCGGCCAGCGGCAACGCATCTGCATTGCGCGGGCGCTTTCCGTCTCGCCCAAGGTCATCGTGGCCGATGAGAGTGTCTCCGCGCTCGACGTCTCGGTTCAGGCGCGCATCCTCGACCTGTTTCAGGAGCTGCAGGCCGAGCTTGGCATCTCCTACCTGTTCATCTCGCACGACATGGCGGTGGTGGAACGGATCAGCCACCGCATCGCGGTGATGTACCAGGGCCGGATCGTCGAGACGGGTCGCCGCGACCAGGTGTTCGGCAATCCAGGCCACCCATATACCCGGCGCCTCCTTTCCGCGGTCCCAATTCCAGACCCGACGCAGCGTCGGTCCTTTCGCCTCGACGGCGATGCCGCGGTCTACCCCGATGCACCGCTCCGCGACATCGGCGGGGGACACCTGGTCGCCGCCTGACCTCGACGAGGCGCGCGCTCGCGCTTTGCGCCCGGCGGGGATACGGCTGGAAGCGGGAGCTCGATCCTATACCCAGACGAACACGGCGACCGCATAGAGGACCGCGATTCCGAGCGGCGCCCAAAGCGGCGTGCCGAAGAAGGCGAGCCAGGCCAGAAAGATGAAGGCGCTGCCGAGCAACGAGATGAAAAGACGATCGCCGCGGGTCGTGTCGAGGCCGAGGATGCCGCGCCGCGGTCCCCCGCCGGGCGAGTAGAACTCCCATACCGTCATGCCAACCAGGCAGAGAAGAATGAAGATGAAGAACGCGGCGGTCGGCCACGTCCAGGCCATCCAGGCAATGAGCGATGTCCCGTCCATTGTCCAACCCCCGCCTCAGACCCGGCCCAGCGCGAAGCCCTTGGCGATATAGTTCCGCACGAAATAGATCACGACGGCGCCCGGAATGAGCGTCAGGGAACCGGCGGCGGCGAGCAGGCCGAGCTGATAGCCTGACGTGCTGGCGGTCTTGGTCATGAGCGCTGCGATGGGCTTGGCCGCGACCGACGTCAGCGTTTTCGCCAAGAGCAGCTCGACCCAGGAGAACATGAAGCAGAAGAAGCAGGCGACGCCGATGCCGGCCGCAATCGTCGGCATGAAGATGCGGAAGAAGAAACGCCAGAAACCGTAGCCGTCGACATAGGCGGTCTCATCGAGTTCCTTCGGCACGCCGGACATGAAGCCTTCGAGAATCCAGACCGCGAGGGGGATGTTGAAGAGCGTGTGGGCGAGCGCGACGGCCCACGGCGTGTCGAAGAGTCCGACGGCGGAATAGAGCTGGTAGAAGGGCAGGGCGAAGACCGCCGGCGGCGCCATCCGATTGGTGAGCAGCCAGAAGAAGAGATGCTTGTCGCCAAGGAAGCGATAGCGCGAGAAGGCGTAGGCGGCCGGTAACGCCACGGCGACGGAAAGCACCGTGTTGATGATGACGTATTCGATCGAGGCGATGTAGCCGCTGTACCAGGTCGAATCCGTGAAGATGGTTTCGTAGCTGGCCAGCGTGAACGTCTTCGGCCAGAGGGTGAAGCTGCCGAGGATCTCGTTCGTCGTCTTGAACGACATGTTGAGCAGCCAGTAGATCGGCAGCAGCAGGAAGACGATGTAGATCGCGGGGACGAGGTAGCGCGGCCGCATTGTCATCGTGCCTCGTTGCGCATCATGAGCGTGTAGAACAGCCAGCTCAGCAGCAGGATGATGAGGAAGTAGACCAGCGACATCGCCGCAGCCGGGCCAAGGTCGAACTGGCCGAGGGCCGTCTTCACCAGGTCGATCGAAAGGAAGGTCGTCGAATTGCCCGGGCCGCCGCCGGTGACCACGACCACTTCCGTATAGATCATGAAGGAGTCCATGAACCGGAGGAGGATGGCGATGGTCAGGACGTATTTGAGCTTGGGCAGCTGGATGTAGCGGAAGACCGCCCATGGTCTCGCCCCGTCGATCTTGGCGGCCTGATAATAGGCCGGCGGAATCGAGACGAGCCCAGCGTAGCAAAGCAGGACGATCAGCGACGTCCAGTGCCACACATCCATCAGAACGATCGTGAACCACGCGTCGAAGGGCTGGCGGGTATAGTTGTAGCTCCATCCGATGGCGTTCAGCGTGTGACCGAGGAGCCCGATGTCGGGCAGCGCCATGATGTTCCACATTGCGCCGACGACGTTCCACGGAATGAGCAGCGGCAAGGCCATCAGGACGAGGCAGACCGACACCCAGGGTCCCTTCCGCGGCATCGTCAGCGAGATGGCGATGCCGAGCGGCACCTCGATGAAGAGGATGATCGCGGTGAACATCACCGAGCGCAGCAGCGAGGCGTGGAACCGCTCCGAGGAGAGGAGCTCCTCGAACCATCGCACCCCGGCCCAGAAGAACGTGTTCTCGCCGAACGACTCCTGAACCGAATAGTTGACGACCGTCATCAACGGGATGATGGCGTTGAAGGCGACCAGAACGACGACCGGAATGACGAATAGCCAGGCCTTCTGGTTGATGGTTTTGGTCATCACGTCACCAGCCATCCGTTCTCGTAAACGCGGGTGTGCTCGGGCGCGAACCGGATATGCGCGCCGGTCGAAGGCAAAGGTTCGTCCTCGGGGACCACTAGCTTGACGCGGCTGGCGCCGTGCGCGGTCTCGACGATCCGGTAGCGACCGGCATCGACGATCCTGACGATCTCGACGGGGATCCCGCTGCCGGCGAAGGTCACGAACTCCGGACGGACGCCCAATTCCAGCCGGGTTCCGCTCCCCCTGTACGCCGTCCCGTTGGACGTCCCAACCGCATTGCCGGCAAAGAAGGCCTGTCCGTCGCGAACCTCGCAAGGCAGGACGTTCATTCCAGGAGAGCCGATGAAATGGCCGACGAAGGTGTGGGTCGGGCGCTCGAACAGTTCGACCGGCGTCCCGACCTGGACGACCTCGCCGTCCTTCATTACGACGACCTGGTCGGCGAAAGTGAGCGCCTCGGTCTGGTCGTGCGTTACATAGATCATGGTGCGCAGGATGCGCTGGTGGAGTTCCTTCAGCTTCGAGCGGAGAACCCACTTCAGATGCGGATCGATCACCGTCAACGGCTCGTCGAACATGATGACGTTGACGTCGGAGCGGACGAGGCCGCGGCCGAGTGAAATCTTCTGCTTTTCGTCGGCGGTCAGCCCGGATGCGCGGCGCTTCAGCATCGTATCGAGCTCGAGCATGGTGGCGACCTCGCGGACGCGCTGGTCGATGGCGCGGTCATCGACGCGACGGTTGCGCAGCGGGAAGGCCAGATTGTCGTAAACGGTCATCGTGTCGTAGATGACCGGAAACTGGAAAACCTGTGCGATGTTGCGCGCCTCGGGCGATGCCGTCGTAACGTCACGCCCGTCGAAGAGGATGCTGCCTTCGGTCGGCGTGAGCAGGCCCGAGATGAGGTTAAGCAGCGTGGTCTTGCCGCAGCCGGAAGGCCCGAGCAGCGCGTAGGCGCCGCCGTCCGCCCAATCGAGCGTAAGGCGCTTCAGCGCCCAGTCGGCGTCGGTCTGCGGCGCAGCGACGTAGCTGTGGCGAAGATCGCGGAGGACGATGCGAGCCACTATTCGCTCCCCTCGACCAGACGGTGATCGCCATCGAAGAACAATGCATGTTTCATATCGACATAAAGGCTCGCCCGTTCGCCGACTTTCAGCGGGTGAATCCCCGGCGACTGCGAAACCCATGTCTGTCCTGCGAAATCGACGTGCAGGACGCTCTCCGAACCGCCCAGCTCCGCGATGAGAACAGTTCCCTCGATCACCGCGGCCGCCGATTGTCTGCGTTCGGGCGTGATGTGATGGGGGCGGATGCCGATCGTGTACTCGCCGTCGGGAATGCCCGCGACAACACCGCCCACCGGCAACCGGACGGTCTTCCCGATCAGCACTTCGCGGCCGAGCTTGGTGACCCGCGCCGTATTGATCGGCGGATCGGAGAAAACGCGCGCGCTGACCAGATCGGCGGGCCGGCGATAGATGTCGGCGGTCGGACCGAACTGGGTGACCCGGCCGGCACTGAGGGTGGCGGTGTTGCCGCTGAACAGGAGCGCCTCCAGCGGCTCGGTAGTGGCGTAAACGACGATGCATTCGCGCCCGGCGAAGAACTTCGGCAGCTCGTCGCGCAGTTCCTCGCGCAGCTTGTAGTCGAGGTTGGCGAGCGGTTCGTCGAGCAGGATGATGTCGGAGTCCTTGACGAGGGCGCGGGCGATCGCGGTCCGCTGCTGCTGCCCGCCGGAAAGCTCGTTCGGCCGGCGCTGCAGCATGGGGACGAGGCGCAGGAGTTCCGCCGCCTCGCCGACGCGCCGCTCGATCTCGCTGCGGTCAAAGCCGGCGACGCGCAGAGGCGACGCGATATTCTCGTACACGGTGAAATTCGGATAGTTGATGAACTGCTGGTAGACCATCGAAACGTTGCGCTTCTGCACCGGCACGCCGGTAACGTTCTTGCCGCGAAACCAGATCTCGCCGCCGGTCGGCCGTTCCAGCCCCGCCATGATCTGCATCAGGGTGGTCTTGCCGGCGAGCGTCGGCCCCAGCAGCGTGTTGAAGCTGCCGGGCTCGAGCGTCAGGCTGGTTTCATGGATATGAACGTCAGCGCCGACGCGTTTGCTGATGTTCTTCAGCTCAAGTGACATCGCCTGGGCCGAGTCCGTCCGTTGCCGGTTTCTCCGCACGTTCCTCCCGGAGCGTATAGCGACGCTCCGGGAGGCATTGCTTTGGCGAACCGGAACCTACTGGTGTTCCGTCCACCGCTTGATCAGCTCGTCATAGGCGATGGTTTCGCCCTTCGGCTTCTCGTTGGCGAGCTTCTTCCACGGCGCGTGATCGTCGCTGAGCCACTTGGACGGATCGCTCTCCGGGTTCAGGCGCGGACCGCAGTCGTGATAGACGTGGTTCGACTTATCGACCGCTTCCATGCGACTCATGACCTGGTCCATCTGCGCGGCGAGCCGATCCATCGCCTGCTGGGGAGTGAACGCGCCGGAATTGACGTCGCCGATGTTCTCCCAGAAGAGCTGGGCGAGCTTCGGATAGTCAGGCACGTTGATGCCGGTCGGCGTCCACGCGACGCGGTCGGGCGAGCGATAGAACTCGATCAGTCCGCCGAGCTTGGGAGCGCGTTCAGTGAACGACTTGTCGCGCACCGTGCTGTCGCGGATGAAGGTCAGACCGACGTGGCTCTTCTTGACGTCGACGGTCTTCGACACGACGAACTGGGCGTAGAGCCAGGCGGCCTTGCGGCGGTCGACCGGCGTCGAGTTGAACAGCGTCCAGGAACCGGCGTCCTGGTAGCCGCGCTGCGAACCTTCCTTCCAGTACGGGCCGTGCGGCGACGGCGCCATCCGCCAGAGCGGCATGCCGTTGTCGTCAACCGTGTTGTTGCCCGCGCTCTTCGGCGCCACCATGTTGGCGGTGAAGGCCGAGTACCAGAAGATCTGCTGCGCAACATTGCCCTGAGCGAGCGACGGCAGCGACTGATAGAAGTCGAGGTCCGCCGCGCCCGGCGGGGCGTATTTCCGCAGCCACTCATCCCACTTGGTCACGGCATAGACCGCCGCCGGGCTGTTGGTGCCGCCACCGCGCGACACCGAAGCGCCGACCGGGTTGCACGAGCCCTTCTCCATGCGGATGCCCCACTCGTCCACCGGACGACCGTTGGGGATGCCGACATCGGCTTCACCGGCCATCGACAGCCACGCGTCGGTCATGCGCCAGCCGAGGTCGGGTGCGCGCTTGCCGTAGTCCATGTGGCCGTAGACGCGCACGCCGTTGATCTCCTTCACGTCGTTGGTGAAGAAATCGGCGATGTCTTCGTAGGCGGACCAGTTGACCGGGACGCCGAGGTCGTAGCCGTACTTCGCCTTGAACTTGGCCTTGATGTCGGGATTGTCGAACCAGTCCTTGCGGAACCAGTAGAGGTTGGCGAACTGCTGGTCGGGCAATTGCCAGATCTTGCCGTCCGGACCGGTCGTGAACGAGATGCCCATGAAGTCCTTGATGTCGAGCATCGGGTCGGTGACGTCCTTGCCCTCGCCGGCCATCCAGTCGGTCAGGTTGACGGCGCTTTGCAGGCGGGAATGCGTGCCGATCAGGTCGGAGTCATTGACGTAGGCGTCATAGAGGTTCCGGTTCGTCTGCATCTGCGTTTGAACCGCCTGGACGACCTCGCCTTCGCCGAGAATCTGGTGGGTCACCTTGATCCCGGTGATCTCGAAGAAGGCCTTGGCGAGGACCTCGGCCTCATAGTGGTGCGTCGGAATGTCTTCCGAGAGCACGTTGATCTCCATGCCAGCGAAGGGTTTGGCAGCGTTGATGAACCACTGCATCTCCTTCATCTGGTCTTCTTTGGACAAGGTCGAAGGCTGGAATTCGGAATCGATCCACTTCTTCGCGGCGGCTTCATCCGCGAAGGCGTGCGTGATTCCGAACCCGATCAGCAGCGCCGCTGCCGATACGGAATATCGGATCGACTTCATTGCTTCCTCCTTGTGCGCCGTTGAACTTACCTCTGCCGGTCCGTGGCGCAACCTCGCCGGCCCGGCACCTTCCACCAATCCCCGAAGCTAGGCGCGGGGTCTCGGATTGCTGTCGATTGCAATGCGGCTGCCTCGAATTCATTGGGTCACCTGTGCTGCCGGCCCGCGAACGGAGCGCATGTGGGCGTCGAGCGCCGCGGCCTCCCCTCGCCCGAAGCGGAGGCCAAGCCGAGAGCGCCGCCAGAGCACATCGTCGGCCGTCTCGGCCCATTCCTCGCGCATCAGGTACGCGACCTCGCGCTCGCTCAGTCCGCTGCCGAAGTCCCGACCGAGGTCGGCGACGCTGGTCACTCCGTCGAGCAATCTCTCGACCCGGTCGCCATAGGCGCGGCAGAGCCGATGCAGCAGGCGGGCCGGAAGGAAGGCATAGCGCGCGGCGATCGAGTCGACCCATTCGGCGAACCCCTCGACCGGGATGGCCCCGCCCGGAAGCCGAGCCGCCCTGGTCCACGCGGCGCGCATATGCGGATAGACATGGGCGAGGCGTTCCAGGACCGCCTCGGCCAGGCGTCGATAGGTCGTGATCTTGCCGCCCAGTATCGACAAGAGCGGAGCCGAGCCCTGCGGTTCGTCGATCGTGAGGACGTAGTCGCGGGTGGCCTCCTGTGCCTTCGAGGCGCCATCGTCATAAAGCGGGCGCACGCCCGCGAAACTCCATCGCACCCGGTCGCGAGAGAGGGGAGCCGCGAGATATTCGCTGACCGCGCTCAGCAGATAGCGGGTCTCTTCCTCGCTTGCCGCGACCGTTGCCGGATCGCCGGTGAAGTCCTCGTCGGTGGTGCCGATCAGGGTGAAATCCTGCTCGTACGGCACGGCGAAGCAGATGCGCCCGTCGGTATTCTGGAAGATGTACGCGCGCTCATGGTCGAAGAGGCGATCGACCACGATGTGGCTGCCCTTCACAAGCCGCACCTTCTGCGGCGCGTTCAGGCCGACCACGTCGGCAACGATTTCAGAGACCCAGGGGCCCCCGGCATTGATCAGCCCGGCCGCGACAATGTCGTAGCGAACGCCGTCCCGCTGATCCTCGAGCGTCAGGCGCCACAGGCTACCTTCGCGCCGCGCCGAAATGCACTTCGTCCGGGTCCGGATGTCCGCTCCCCGTTCGGCGGCATCGCGTGCGTTGAGGACAACCAGGCGGCTGTCCTCCACCCAGCAATCCGAATATTCGAAGGCGCGCCGAAACCTCGGATCGAGTCCCTTGCCGGCAGGGTCGCGCTGCAGATTGAGGCTTCGCGTCGGCGGCAGGACGCGGCGACCACCGAGGTGGTCGTAGAGAAAGAGGCCGAGCCGGATGACCGGCCACGGCCTCAGGCCCTTGTGGTGAGGGAGGACGAACCGCAAGGGCCAAATGATATGGGGGGCGGAGGCGAGCAGAACCTCGCGCTCAATGAGCGCCTCGCGCACCAGGCGAAACTCGTAATATTCAAGGTAGCGCAGGCCGCCGTGGATGAGCTTGGTCGAGGCCGAGGACGTAGCGCCGGCAAGGTCGCCCATTTCCGCCAGGAAGACCTTCAGCCCGCGGCCCTGCGCGTCACGGGCAACGCCGCATCCGTTGATGCCGCCGCCGATGACAGCAAGGTCATAGGTTCCCTCGGGCGCCACAAATCCCCCCAAGAGTCCCGTTGATCGGGAACGATTTTGTTGCGCAGCCGAACTACTTCTCGCAAATGCGAAAGCAATCATGCTGCAATCGAAATCGTTTGGAAGGCTATACGAAAGAAAACGAAAGGCAAGTGAAAATGGGTTGTCGGCCGGCCGAGCCGGCACAGATTGGGCCTAGCCCTTGGCGAAGGCGCTATTCGATGCCGCTGCCCGGCGTCCCGTCGGCGGGGCCCTCGAAGCCCGGGACGACGTCGATCGTGACGCCGTTATGCCGACAGATATCGACAATGGTCTCCGGCGGCGGCCGATCGGTGACGAAACGGTCGACCTGCGAAATATGGCCGATGCGCACCGGCGCGGTCCGGGTGAATTTCATCGCGTCTGCGACGAGGATGATATTGCGGGCGTTCTTGATGATTGCTCGCGAGGCGAGCACTTCGCGGTAGTCGAAGTCGAGCAGCGAGCCGTCGTCGTCGATGGCCGAAACGCCGATCACGGCATGGTCCATCTTGAACTGCGTGATGAATTCGATCGCGGCCTCGCCCACCACGCCGCCATCGGCCTTGCGAACCATGCCGCCGGCGATGATCACGTCGATGGCCGGGGCGGGCGTCAGGATCGCGGCCACGTGGATGTTGTTCGTGATCACGAGAAGCCCTTCATGCCCGATGAGGTGCCGGGCAACTTCTTCCGTGGTCGTGCCGATGTTGACGAACAGCGAGGTATTGTTGGGGATGAGGCGCGCGGTGTGTTCGCCAATCCGCTGCTTCTCGATCTGCGCAAGGATTCTGCGCGCATCGTAGGCTACGTTCTCGCTTCCCGAGGACAGGATCGCGCCGCCATGCGTCCGTGTCAGGATTCGCTGGTTGCAGAGATCGTTGAGGTCCTTGCGGATGGTCTGCGGCGTGACCGAAAATCGTTCCGCCAGATCGTCGACGAGAACTCGCCCTGTATTGCGGGCGATTTCCAGGATTTCCTGCTGTCGAAAACTCGAGGGCGCCGACACGAAACCAATCACCTCTGATTTCACAGGCATCCTAGCACGCAATCGCGGAAAGGGCATCGCGGCACGGGTGGAGTTGGAGAGACATCCGGGCAAACTTGCACTTGGCCGCGCGCGATGCGTGAATGACGGCCGGCGGCAGGAGCTGGGCACCGGGCTCTCCGGTGCAGCGATATGAGCACGACACGGGCAGTCCTCGGGGGGGGGCCGGAACCATGACGGGAAACTTCGGGCGCGTGTTCGGCGCGCAAAAACCCGTGATCGCGATGGTCCACTTCGCCGCCCTGCCCGGGGCGCCGCTATACGACAGCAATGGCGGACTGGACGGTCTGGTCGAAGCGGCGCGGAGGGACTTGGCGGCGCTGCAGGCCGCCGGCTTCGATGCCGTCATGTTCGGCAACGAAAACGACCGCCCCTACGAACTCAAGGTCGACACCGCCGCGACCGCGACCATGGCCTACGCAATAGGACTGCTTCGCGCCGAGATCAGCGTGCCGTTTGGCGTCAATGTGCTGTGGGACCCGATGAGCACGATGGCCCTCGCGGCCGCTACCGGCGCTTCCTTCGTCCGCGAAATATTCACCGGCGCCTACGCCTCGGACATGGGCCTGTGGAATCCGGACGCTGGTGCCGCGATGCGCTATCGCAACCGGCTCGGGCGGAGCGATCTCGCGGTTCTCTTCAATGTCTCGGCGGAGTTCGCCTGGTCGCTGGATCAACGCAGCCTTGCCGACCGCGCCCGCAGCGCCGTCTTCTCCTCGATCGCGGACGCTGTCCTCGTCTCCGGCGCGATTACCGGCGAGGCGGCGGCGCTGTCCGACCTCGCGGCCGTCAAGAAGGCGCTTCCGACCACGCCGGTTCTCGCCAATACTGGCGTCAAGCATGCCACCATCGGCGACGTGCTCGCGGTTGCCGACGGCATCATCGTCGGTTCGGCCCTCAAGGTGGACGGCAACACGTGGAACCCTGTGGACCCGGAGAGAGCAGCCGAGTTCATGCGTATCGTCCGCAAGACACGGAAGGCTTAGGCCGTGGCTGAGCAAATCGAGCCGTGATGCCTGGTCAGCGGCTGGCCGCGCTTACGGCGAAACTGATGGAGGTGCCCGGCCTCAGCGGCTACGAGGGTCGCGTGAGCCGGGCGCTTGTTGCCGAGTTGAAGGCGCTCGGCATCGCATCGCGCTCCGATCGACTGGGCAACCTCATTGCGACCGTCGAAGGGGACCGTCGCGCGCCGAGCGTCATGTTGTTCGCCCACATGGACCAGTTGGGTTTCGTCGTCCGCAAGATCGAGGCCAACGGGCTTGTGCGGATCGAACGACTGGGCGGGGTCCCGGAGAAAGCTCTCCCCGCGCAGGCCGTGCTTTTCTGCATCGGACCGGGCAGGGACGTTCCGGGTGTGATCGCCAACAAGAGCCACCACGCGACGACGGCGGAAGAGAAATACCGCGTGCTGCCGTATCCCGAACTTTATGTCGACGCCGGATTCGCGAGCCTCTCGGAAGCGGCGGCGGCCGGGATCAATATCGGCACGCCGGTCGTCTATGCTCCGAAGGCCACGATGCTCGCGGGCGGTCGCATAGCCGGGACCTCGATCGATGACCGGGCCGGCTGCGCCGTCATGATCGAAGCAGCCAAAGCGCTGCTCTCGCTCAAGCGCAAGCCCACGGTGCACCTCGTCTTCTCCGTCCAGGAGGAATTCAACCTTCGCGGAGCTCTGACGGCTGCGCAGGTCCTGTCGCCGGATATCGCTATCCAACTCGACCTGATATTGGCTACCGACACGCCCGACATGGCTGCGCGCGGGGACGTACGGCTCGGCGGCGGGCCGGCCATGAGCATGTACAGCTTTCACGGCCGCGGCACGCTGAACGGGACCATCCCCCATCCGGCGCTGGTCAGACTGTTCGACGAGACGGCCGCCAGGGAGAAGATCAACCTGCAGCGAAGCGCGCATATCGGCGCGCTTACCGACTCCTCCTACGTGCAGCTGGTCAATGCCGGGGTCGCTGCAATCGACCTCGGGTTCCCGTGCCGTTACACGCATTCCGCACTCGAGGTCTGCGACGTCTCCGACCTCGCCGGACTTCTCCGCCTCGTGGTTGCCGGGATCGGGCGGATCAACGCGGATTTCAGCCTCGATCGGGACGATTACGTCCAATGAGCTTCTATCTCGGCATCGACGTGGGCACTTTCGAATCGAAAGGCGTCTTGGTCGATCAGGCCGGAACGATCGTGGCCAGCGCCGCCAAACCACACAAGCTGATCGTGCCCCAGCCGGGCTGGGCCGAGCACCGCGCCCGCGAGGACTGGTGGGACGATTTCACCTTCCTGACCCGCAAGATGCTCGCAGAGAGCGGAGTGCGGCCTTCGGCCGTGCGCGCGGTTGCCGCCAGCGCGATCGGCCCGTGCATGCTGCCGGTCGACGGCGAAGGCGAACCGCTGATGAATGCCGTGCTCTACGGCGTCGACACACGCGCAGACAAGGAAGTGGCCGAACTCACGCTTTCGATCGGCGAGGAAGCGTTGCTCGACTATTGCGGCAACGCGCTTACCTCGCAGTCGGTCGGGCCGAAGATCCTGTGGCTGAAGCGCAACCGCCCGGCCGTGTTCGCAAAAGCGAGGAAGATCCTGACGGCTACCTCCTTTCTGGTCCATCGCCTTACGGGCAGGTACGTCATCGATCACTATACAGCCGCGAGCTGGAGTCCGCTTTATCGCGTCGACCAGCGAGCCTGGAACACCGACCTCGCGCCCGACATCATCGATCCGGATCGGCTTGCCGACATCGCCTGGACCACCCAGGTTGCCGGCGAGGTTACCGGGAACGCGGCGGAAGAGACGGGTCTTGCCGCGGGCACGCCGGTAATCGTCGGGACAGTCGATGCGGCTGCCGAAGCCGTCAGTGTCGGCGTTCTCGATGCCGGCCAGATGATGCTGATGTACGGATCGACTGTGTTCATCATTCTCATCACCGAAGACCGGGTGCGCGATCCGCGGCTCTGGTATGCACCCTGGCTGTTCGAAGGGCAGCACGCCTCTCTCTCCGGCCTCGCCACGAGCGGAACATTGACCCACTGGTTCCGCGAGAATTTTGCCCGGGATCTCGATCCGGAAACGGCAATCGCCGGGTTGGCCGCAGAGGCGGAAAAGTCGCCGCCCGGAGCAAACGGTCTGGTGCTTCTTCCCTATTTTTCCGGCGAGCGCACGCCAATCCACGATCCGCGCGCCAAGGGATTGATCTTCGGCCTCAACTTAACCCACACCCGCGGCGACATCTTCAGGGCGCTGACCGAAGGGATCGCGTTCGGCACCAATGCGGTTCTCGAGACCTACGCCGACGCAGGACAAAGCCCACACACGATCCTCGCCGTCGGAGGCGGCGTCCGAAACCGCATCTGGCTGCAGGCAAACTCGGACATTTCCGGACGACCGCAAAAGGTATCCGAAAAGACGATCGGCGCTTCCTATGGCGACGCGTTTCTCGCAGCGCTGACGGTTGGCGACGTGAAGCGCGATGCCATCCGCGAATGGAACCCGGCCGCATCCGAAATCCTGCCGGATCCGGAAAATGCCGAAGTGTATCGCAGGCAATATGCGGTGTTTCGCGAACTCTATCCGAGGACGCGCGACCTCATGCACCGGATAGGGAGATAGGCCCATGGGCCGCCGCATCACCCCGCAGCGCCCGGCCACTGCTTTCACGAACGTCGATTTCGACAAGGCGGGAAAGCAGACCGGCTTCGTCATGATACCGCACTCGCCCGACGACGATGCCTGGGGAGTTACCCGTGTGCCGATCGCCGTCGTCAGGAACGGCAGCGGACCGACCGTCATCCTCGGCGGCGGCAATCATGGCGACGAGTATGAGGGACCGATCGTCATCTCGGAGCTTATCCGCGACCTCGATCCGGGCGCCGTCCAGGGGCGGCTGATCATGCTGCCCGCTCAAAACGTCCACGCGGTGTTCGCCGGACACCGGGTTTCACCGGTCGACGGCAAGAACATGAATCGAACCTTTCCAGGCAGTCCGACCGGCACGATCACCGAGCAGATTTCGGGCTACCTCTGCGACGAGATATTCCCGCGCGGCGATGCGTTCCTGGACCTCCATTCCGGCGGCTCCTCCCTCGACATGATCCCGAGCGCGATCATCGAGCCGACCGATGATGCCGAGTTGCATCGGAGGAACCTTGCCGCCGTCCGCGCCTTCGATGCACCGCTGAGCGTCGTCATCAGCAATCTCGGCGACCCGCGTACGTCCACCGCATCGGCATGTCGCGCCGGACTCATCACCGTCGGCAGCGAAATGGGCGGCGGCGGTACGGTCTCTCCCGAAGCGCTGGCGATTTGCCGCCGCGGTGTCCGCAACGTCCTGGCTCATCTCGGTCTATTGCCCGCCGAAATGGGGGAGCCGCCAAAGGGCGACGGCCGCATTCTCGAACTGCCGGGAACGAGGGCCTACGTCTTCGCCACCGCCGACGGAATCTTCGAGCCCTTTCACCCGAAGGGACGCGAAGTCCGGGCCGGCGAACCCGCCGGCCGCATTCACTGCACTTGGGAACCTACCCGTCCTCCGGAAACGCTCACCTACCAGGCCGATGGCATTGTCTACGGTCGCCGGCAGCCGGGCCGCGTCAAGCCCGGCAACTGCTGCGTGGTGGTTGCGGCGCCCTATGCCGGCGCGCCGTAGCGGCCGGGTTCGGCCGGGCCACGCTTCCGCTTCCCGGCTGCGGCGCACTATGATGGCGCCGGCAACAAGGCCGACCGTGTCGGCTGGAGCGCGGGAACGTCATGCTGAAATCCATCGACCCAATCCTCAACGCCGACGTCCTCTACGCCTTGCGCGCGATGGGGCACGGCGACGACATCGTCATCGCCGACACGAACTTCCCCTCCGACTCCGTCGCCCGCCAGACGGCGCTGGGCAAGCTGCTCCGCATAGACTGCGTCACAGCGGGACGCGCGGTGCGGGCGATCCTCTCCGTGATGCCGCTCGACGGGTTTGTCGATCATCCGGCGCTTCGCATGGAGATCGTCGGCAATCCAGCGGAGATTCCGCCGGTGCAGGCGGAGGTTCAAGCCGAGGTGAACGCCGCCGAGGGTCGCATTTGCCCGCTGGGCTCGATCGAACGCATGGCGTTCTATGACCTGGCGAGGAAGGCTTACTGCGTCGTTCAAACCGGCGAGCGGCGTTTCTATGGCTGCTTCATCTTCAAGAAGGGCGTCATCCCGCCCGAAGCGGCCTGAGCGGTGTCCTCCGGCATGAACGAACGCAGGGGCGTCGCAATCCTCGGCATCTTTGTCGCCGATCTGGCATTCCGTGCCGGTCGCATGCCCGGCATGGGAGAAACCATAGCCGGCTCAGGGTTCAAGATGGGGCCCGGCGGGAAAGGCTCCAACCAGGCCGTCGCCGCTGCCCGAGTCGGCGCGGACGTCACTTTCATTTCGAAGATCGGCAGGGACGATTTCGGTTCGATCGCCTTGAAGACTTGGGAGGCGGAAGGGATTACAGCCCGTGTCGCGCAGGTGCCGGATCAGTCGACGGGCGCGGCCTTCATCTACGTCAACGACAGATCCGGCGAGAACGCCATCATCGTGTTCCCCGGCGCTGCCGGAACGATCACGCCGGAGGATGTCGAAGCGGCGGGAGACGCGATTCGGGGCGCGGCGGTCTTCTTGACGCAACTTGAGCAACCCGTGGCGGCGGCGAAGCGCGGCCTCGAGATCGCTCGCGCCGCCGGCGCGATCACCGTATTCAATCCGGCCCCGGCCGAAGCGCTCGCCGACGCTATCTACGCCTTGTGCGACTATGTGACGCCCAATGAAAGCGAGGCGGCAATCCTGACGGGCCTGCCCGTGGGCAATATCGAAGAGGCGCGCAAGGCAGGAGACGTTTTGCTGGCTAAGGGAACGGGTGCCGCGCTCATCACGCTCGGCGAGGCCGGTGCCCTGCTGCACACCAAGAGCGAGTCCGTCCACGTTCCGGCCTTCCGCGCGGGGGCGGTCGTCGAAACGACCGGCGCCGGCGACGCCTTCAACGGCGGCTTCGCGGCGGCGATCGCGCGAAAGGCCTCGCCGGTCGAGGCCGTACGATTTGGTTGTGCCGTAGCTGGCATCTCGGTCACGCGCCCGGGCACAGCGCCGTCAATGCCCACGCTGGCCGAGGTCGAAGCGCTGCTCAAGCGCGGATGAACGGGGTCTCGGCCGGGTTCGATTGACAGTTCCCAACGCCGGCGCATACTCGATTTGCCCGGTCTCCAGAGCGATTTCCACGGAGGGACGGGCCAATCCGAACCGGCGACCGCAACAGCCGGAAGGTCGAAGGGAGGACTTCCTTATGAAGAAACACATCTACGATCAGCTGATGGCGATGCAGGCGAGTCGCCGCAGCGTTCTCAAGGGTGCTGCCGGCGCTGCGTCTGTCGCCGCACTGAGCAGCACGGGCGTTCTGGGCTCGGTCGCGAAGGCATTTGCCGCCGACGACCTCCGCGCTCAAATCCTGAAGATTCCGGGCGTCGGAGCGGGCACTCCCACCGATGCTGACTGGCAGAAGGTCGGCGAGCTGTGCCTCGGTCCGACCAAGCAGCGCGTCAAGGAAGGCGAGTTCGCCGGCGTCGAGCTTGCCTTCATGGGCCTCAACAATCAGAACCTGCACAATCTCCTCTTCCGCGGCTTCCTCAAGTCGTGGGAGGCGTATACCGGCGCGAAGATCAGCTGGATCGACCTGGCACAGGCCGACTACAACCCGCGCCTTCAGCAGTCGATCGCATCGGGCACCGTCGATTTCGACATCATCGAGATGGGCGCGCCGTTCGAAGGCGACACCGCCGGCAAGGGCCTGCTCGACGAGATGCCCGACTGGGTCAAGGAGCAGATCGAGGCCGACGATCTGGTGAGCTACCTCAAGCCGCCGGTGGGTACGTGGAACGGCAAGACCTATCGCGTAACCGTCGATGGCGATTGCCACACGATGGCCTATCGCAAGGACTACTTCACCAACGAAGCGATCAGCAAGGCGACCGGGATGACCGAGCCGCCGACCACGTGGGAGCAGGTCAACGCTTTCACGAAGGCCGTGAAGGGCCAGAAGGATCCGCTCACCAATCAGAATGCGTACGGCTTCCTTGACCCGCTGAAGTACCAGTGGGGCGGGTTCGGATTCTATTTCCTGGGGGACCGGGCTGCCGCCTATGGCAAGCATCCGTCCGATCCGGCCTGGCTCTTCGATCCGGACACCATGAAGCCGCGGGTCAACAACCCCGCCTGGGTGCAGGCGATCCAGGACGTTCTGGACCTGGTTGCGGCCGGGGTCTATCCGCCCGACCAGGTCAATACCGATCCGAACGGCACTGCGTTCTCGCAGTTCCTCGGCGGCACCGGCTCCATGCTCACCTGGTGGGGAGACGTCGGCTCGAACGTGCGTACGCGCGACGACTCGATCGTCGGCAACGTCACCGGCTTCTCGATCAACCCGGGAGCGACGCGGGTCTACAACTCCAAGAGCGGCAAGTGGGAAACTCCCGACAAGCCGAACTTCGCTCCGAACATGGCCTATCTCGGTTGGGGCGTGTACGTAACCAGCCGGGTGTCGGGCGACGAGAAGAAGCGCAAGGCGGCCTGGTCGGCGGCGGCACATCTCGGCGGCAAGGACATTTCGCTTTGGACTGCGGCCTATCCGTCGGGCTTCCAGCCGTACCGCAATTCGCACTTCAACTATGACGAATGGGCGGCCGCCGGATACGACCGCGACTTCATCGCGGACTACCTCGGCTCCAACGCCGACAGCTACAATCATCCCAACGCCGCAATCGAGCCGCGCATCCCCGGCATCTTCCAGTACTACTCAATCGCCGAGGACGAGCTCGTGAAGGGCATCAACGGTCAATACAAGTCGGCCCAGGAAACCGCGGACGCGATTGCCGCGGCCTGGGAAAAGATCACCGACCAGATCGGCCGCGAGAACCAGATCAAGCTCTACAAAGCCTCACTGGGCATGTAGCACCGCCCGCGCGGCAAGCGGGCGCCGTCAAACGAGCCGGACTGGCGGCGCCCAGCGCGCCGCCAGCCAACCGGACAGCGAACAAAGGTCCATCGCGTCGAGTCCATGTCGTCGACTGCGCCGTTCGAGTCGCATCCAAGCTACGTCTCGGTGGCCGGCACAGTCACACGCGCGAGCCGGCGCGGAGGCTGGGCGCTGATCGCGGCAGCGAGCCTTCTGCTGGCAGCGATTCTGCTGTTTCAGATACTCTACGCAGCCGGCGTCATCGCGAGCGGCTTCGAGACATGGCGACCCGTACTCTACGCCTACGTCCTGTGGGGCATCGCCATCGGCATAGGGCAGGTGATGATCCGCGGGCAGGGCGGCCTGCAGGCGCTCTTCGTCCTGCCTGCCACGCTCTTCACCGTGGCGATGGTGATCTTTCCGACGGTCTTCGGCATCTACATCGCCTTCACCAACTGGAACCTCAGCTCTTTTTCCGGCCGTCAGTTCAGCGGCCTTGACAACCTTCGCCAGCTGCTCGCCGACCCGTTCTACTGGAACGCCCTCGGCAACATGATCTACTACGTCCTGGCGGTGCTGGTGGAATACGCGATCGCATTCGGGCTCGCGCTGCTCCTCAACGCCGAAATCCGCGCGCGGAAGTTCTTTCGCGTCTCATTCCTGCTCCCCTTGATGCTGTCGCCGGTGGCGGTGAGCTGGATGATCGGCAAGTCGATCATGGAGAACCGCTTCGGGCCGGTCGCACGGCTTGCCCGCTTCCTCGGCTGGGAAGATGCGGCGTTCTTCTCGTCCCCTTGGATCGCGCGCCTCAGCATCGAGGTGATGGACGCGTGGGTATCGATCCCTCTTGTCATGATCCTGCTGCTTGCCGGACTTCAAACAATGTCGCGCGAGGTCATCGAGGCGGCGAAAGTGGATGGCGCCAGCCCCTGGCAGTCGTTCTGGCGGATAACCTTCCCGCTGATGCTGCCGATCAGCATCACCGCGATAGTCCTGCGCATCATCTTCAAGCTGAAGCTTGCCGACATTGTCATCAACGTCACGTCCGGCGGGCCGGGGGGCGCGACAGACACGGTGTCGAGCTTCATCTACCGGGAATACCGAGACCGCTCGAACGTTGGGTACGGAACCATGCTCGCCGAGTTCTATCTTGTCATCATCGTCATCTTCATCACGGTACTTCTGGCGGTGACGGCGAGGTGGATGCGGCGATACCAGAACGCGCGCTAGAAGACCGGCACGCACTGTCCAGAAAGGATCCGGCGTGGACGCAATCGCGACTGCCGACTACCGCTCGAGACGCATGGAAGCGGTTGGCCGCGCTTCGACGGTCGTCACGCGCGTCCTGATCTACGGCGCGCTTCTCGTCTGGACGTTCATATGCCTCTTTCCGATCTATTGGACGATCACCACCTCGTTCAAGAACGCCCCCGACGTCATGCAGGGGCATCTGGCCCCCTACATCGATTTCCTGCCTGACTGGAAAGGCTGGCGCTCGCTCGGCCTGTCGCCCGACTCGATCGGCAATGTCTCGACCGTGCGCGACGAGTTCTTCAAGCGTTTCTTCAACAGCGTGGAGGCCTCGGTCGGCGCCTCAATTGTTGCGGTTGTGATCGGCTCACTGGCTGGCTACGGCCTCGCCCGCTTTCCCTATCGCTTCGGCCCCATGCGCAATAACGACATCGCCTTCTTCTTCCTCTCGCAACTGATCCTGCCCCCGGTCGTCCTCGCGATGCCTTTCCTCGTCCTCTACAAGGAACTGGCCATGCTCGATACGATCATCGGGCTCGTGCTCATCTATTCGCTGATGGTGCTGCCCATCGTGATCTGGATCATGCGCGATCAGTTCATGACGATTCCGATTGAGCTCGAGGAGGCCGCGCTGGTCGACGGGCTTTCGATCTGGGGCGCGTTCGCGCGCATTGTTCTGCCGCTGGCGCTCCCGGGTATGGTGGCGGCCTTCATCCTCTCGCTGGTGCTCTGCTGGAACGAATATTTCTTCGCTGCGCTGCTCAGCGGAACTTCTGCCAGGACCCTTCCGGTGATGGTGGCCAGCCAGACGGGCTCGCAAGGCATCAGCTGGTGGTCGATGGCGGCTCTCGCGACCGCGGCGATCGCGCCGCTGATCCTGGTGGGCATTCTCCTCGAGCGCTACATCATCAAGGGCCTGACCGCCGGCGCCGTGAAATGAACGGCGACCAACCGAGCAGCTGACGCGCGGGAGGCCGGCGAAGCAAGCGCATAGGAACGGTAGCCGTGCGATATGCAGCCCGATTGAACTCGTTTGCTGCCCGTCCTGAACTCTTCCGGGCTGAATCCGCCGCAAGACTGTCCATCGAGGAACTTGTGAAGCGGGCTGCAACGGTTCGGGGCCTGTCGGCGATCGATTTCAACTACCCGGATCACCTCGCGGGAGAGTCGGGGCCGGCGATCGTGAAGCGTGCCGAGGATGCCGGTCTCGCGCTGAACGGCTTCGCGATGCGTTATTACGGCGACCCGGCGTACAAGGCCGGCGCCTTCACCCATCCCGATCAGAAGGTGAGAAGGGCCGCGATCGATCTCACCAGGCGCGGCATCGACGCGCTCGCCGCCGCCGGCGGCAACCTGATGACGCTGTGGCTCGGTCAGGACGGCTTCGACTACCCGTTCCAATGCGATTATGCCGAGCTATGGGCTCTCGAGGTCGAAGGTATCCGCGAAGTCGCCGCCCACAATCCATCCGTCGATATCAGCATCGAGTACAAACCAAATGAGCCGCGCGCCTTCAGCCTCCTCGGCAACGTGGGGACGACGTTGCTGGCAATCACGGAAGCTGGTTCGCCCAACCTCGGCGTGACGCTCGATTTCGCCCACCTCCTCTATGCCGGCGAGCAGCCCGCCTTTGCCGCGGCCCTCGTTGCCCGGCAGACCCGACTCCTCGGCGTTCACCTGAACGACGGCTATGGCAGGCGCGACGACGGCCTGATGGCAGCCGCGGTCCATCCCGTCCAGACGCTCGAGCTTCTGCGCGAGATCAGGCGCATCGGGTACCGGGGCGCGATCTACTTCGATACATTCCCCGATGCGACCGGCCTCGATCCGGTGGCCGAATGCGAGGCAAATATCGCTGCCGTCACGGCAATGCTGGCGACTGTCGAGGAACTCGACCGCGCCAACCAGCTGGGCGAGGCACTGAGTCGTCAGGACCCGGTCGCTGCTCAAGGCATCGTGCGAGATGCCATGCAACGTTCCCGCAAATAGGCCCGTGCGGCAGGCCGGGCGATGAGCTTCGACGTCATCGTTCTCGGCAGCCTGCACATGGACATCATGGTCCTGGCGCCGGATCGGCCGCGCAAGGGCGAGACTTTGACCGGCCATTCCTGGAACCTGAAACCGGGAGGCAAGGGCGGCAATCAGGCGGTCGAAGCGGCGCTCGCCGGCGCTCGGACCGCCATGATCGGGGCGGTCGGCGAGGATGATTTCGGCGAGGCGTTGCTGCGTAACCTCAAGGACCACGGGGTCGATACGTCCCACGTAGCAAAGCGCAGGGAGGGCGGGTCGGGGATAAGCGTGGCGATCACCGACGCAGGCGGCGACTATGGCGCCGTGATCGTGTCGGGCGTGAACCTCACGCTCGGCGCCAGCGACATTTATGCCGCCGAGTCTCTACTGCCCGGCGCGTCCTGGCTGCTGATGCAACAGGAAGTGCCGGACGCGGCCAATCTCGCCGCCGCGCGAGCAGCCCGGCTGCGCGGCCTGAGGACGATCCTCAACGCGGCGCCCTCCCGTCCCTTTCCCGCGGCGCTCTCCGGCCTTGTCGACATTCTCGTGGTCAATGAAATCGAGGCGGAGGCGCTGGGCGCGCCGCCGATCGCCTCTCTTGCGGCCGCGAGCGAAGCCGCGTCAGGCCTGCTGCGGTTCGCCGGCGCAGCGGTGGTCACAGCCGGTGCCGCCGGCGTAGCGTTCGCCGCGAGGCACGGGGTTCGCCAGGCGATAGCGGGCCATGCGGTGCACCTCGTTTCGACCCATGGCGCGGGCGATTGCTTCATCGGCGCGCTTGCAGCCCGGTTGGCCGCCGGCGCCGATCTGGAACTGGCGGCGCGCTACGCCAACGCGGCGGCTGCCCTTCGCGTGTCCTCGCCCGGCGGTGCCGGCCGTGGGCACGATCCGGCCGCCATTGGCAGGCTGCTAAGCTAGGCCGGTCGCTCGATCCCCACCGCGAATGCCAAAGGAAGAAGAGCTCGATCCAATCAGCCGGACAGACGAGAATCGCGAGTACGTTATGTCAGGCGGGTGGACGAACCGAATCGAAGGCCGGCCGGCGGTCTGCCGCGGCATGAGCCCGACCGACCATCGGGCAGTGAGCCGGAAGGCCGGCAGGTTTGCCGCCAACTGCCTCGCGCTTCGGCCAGTTCGAGAAGCTGGCCGTTGAACCCGGCGCTGGCCAACCCAAGGCCGGAGCTGCACGCGATCGCTATGACCCGCGTAGGGTTTCATCAATAATCTTGTGTCTCAAAAGGGACATGCCGGTAACCCCGGCCAAACAGTTCCGAAGCGATTTTGCCTGGTGCGCATGCGACCGGAGGAAGTCGTGACTGGATTGCAGGGAATGCCCGCCCGGACGCTGTCGACGTTTCCGGCCAGGCGCAGCGACAACCGGATCGTGCTCGGGGTCGTGGTGGCCTCGACCGTCATCTTTCTGGCCCTGGCGCCCTTCGCCAGGGTCCAGCTGCCGGCTGTCGAGCCGTTCCTCCCCGCTTATCAGTCGGCTCTGGTCGTCATCGACCTGATCACGGCGGTGATCCTCTACGGACAGTTCGCTATCATACGGTCGCGCTCGCTCTTGGTGCTCGCCAGCGGCTACGTTTTCTCTGCGTCGATGGAGATTGCCCACGCGTTGAGCTTTCCGGGCCTGTTCGCGGAAAGCGGCATCATCGGCGGCGGCCAGCAGACGACGGCGTGGATCTACTTTCTGTGGCACGGGTTCTTTCCCCTCTTCGTCATCGGCTACGCGATCAGCGGCGGCGACAATCCGTCCGACGAACGACCCGTGCCGCATCCGTTGGGCGCGATCCCCCTCAGCATAGCCGCAGTTCTCGCCTTCTCGCTGGCGCTCATCCTGGTCACCACTCTCGGCCACGACACGCTGCCGAGGATCATGAACGGAAACCTCGACAATTCCGGCAAGATCTATGTCGCAGCGGCAACCTGGGTCATGAGCCTTGCCGCCCTGTCCGTGCTCTGGCGCCGCCGGCGGCGAACCGTGCTCGACCTCTGGCTGATCGTGGTGATGGTCGCCTGGATTTTCGACGTGGCGCTGGCGGCGGTGCTCAACCATGGCCGCTTCGATGTCGGCTGGTATGGCGGCAGGATCTACGGGCTTCTCGCGACCAGCTTCGTGCTCGCCGTCCTGCTCGTCGAGCACGGCGTGCTGCAGGCCCACCTGATGATGGCGCGCGAGGCCGAACGGCGGCAACACGCGCGCGCCGAGGCGAAGGCCGCCGAGCTCCTGGCGGCAAATGCCGACCTCGAGGCATTCTCCTATTCCGTATCGCACGACCTCAGGGCGCCGCTCCGCAGCATTGACGGCTTCAGTCAGGTGCTGCTCGAGGACCATGCCGAGCGCCTTGGCGATTCCGGGCGCGACTGCGCGCAGCGCATTCGCCGGGCCGCCGAACGCATGGGGGCGCTGATCGACGACCTGCTCGGCCTCGCGCGGATCGGCCGCGCTGACGTGCGCCGGGCCGATGTCAATCTTACCGGCCTGGTGCGGGAGATCGCCGACGGATTGCGTCTCCTCGCGCCGAACCGCGAAGCGGTGTTCAGGATCGCCGAGAATATCAACGTCGAGGCCGATCCCGGTCTCATGCGCATCGCGCTCGACAACCTCCTCGGTAATGCCTGGAAGTTCACCGGCGGACGGAAGCCGGCGGAAATCGAATTCGGCCGTCAGGTCAGCGGCGGTCAAACCGTGTATTTCGTCCGCGACAACGGCGCCGGCTTCGACATGGCCTATGCCGCGAGGCTGTTCCAGGCCTTTCAGCGCATGCACGACGTCCGCGAATTTCCGGGGACCGGCATCGGCCTCGCCATTGTCCACCGGGTCATCGCCAAGCACGGCGGCCGCATCTGGGCGGAGGCGGCCCCGGGCGAGGGCGCTACCTTCTATTTCACCCTGCCGCAGCCGGCTGTCGCCCGCCAAACCGATCCGGTCGGGGAGCGCGAGAGCCAGGTCCCCTCCGGCGCGTTGACGGCGGCCGGGTAGGGTCGCTTCCGCAATCCGGACGTCGACGGTCTTCGGCAACGGACCGGAACCGCGCGCCGACTGCGACCCGTCTCATACGGTCATTTGGTCGGCGCCACCGGCGGCCGTCCAGACCGTCACCGGGATCGGCCGGTGGAGGCTGGCATAGACCGCGCGTGACCAGAGGCCATCCCGCTCGACGATCGCGGCATTCCGCGACTGCGATTCTTTCCTCCCGGGGACCAGCATGTTGACGTGGCGGGCTTCCTCGGGGTGGTCGATGTGAGCGAGAAGGCCCTCGGGGATATTGACCGATTGCAGGCCATGCAGAGTAAGCCGGTGATAGAGGTCGTCGTCCGAGCCGCCCCATCCCTCCATTCGCTCGTCGTAACCGCCGACCGCGTCGAACATCTCGCGCCGGACAATCACGGTTCCGTAGCCGCCGGGAATCCAACCTCTGAAGAAGCGATTGCCGCCGGATCTGACCGCGGCGAACAGATGCCGCATGCGCCGATGCATCATGATGTCGGCGTCGGTGACCATTACGAGCCGCCCGCTCGACAGGTGGACGCCAAGGTTCTTGGTGCGGGTATGGTTGAAGTATTTCTCGCCCTCCACGCGCGCGACACGCACGCGCCGGTCCCGACGGGCGACCCTCTCAATGGTTGAACTGTCGGCCGACGACCAATCGACGATGACGATCTCGGAAATATCGCGGAGCCGCACCCAGGTCGCAAAAGCCCGCTCAAGCGACTCGGAGCGGTCCTTGATCGCCGTGATCAGGGATACGTCGCGGCGGCCGGGCAGAAGGTCGAAGAGCCGCGCGAGGAACTCGGCCGGTTGCTGCACCGGATGGATGGCCATCGTCTTCCTCCAGGGTCGCCGTCGCCCCGCCGGGACGCGAGAGACCATTGGAACCGTGGTCCCTTTCACGCTAGGAGCTTAGCGCCAAGGCGTTTCCCGAGAAGCACGATTGAGCGAACCGGCGATCCCCGATGCGAGCGTCTGCATCGCCACACACCGGAGGCCGGAGGGCCTCGGCCGCTTGCTGCGTTCGCTCGCCGAGCAGGTTGGTGCACCGTCCTTCGAGGTGATCGTCGTCGACAACGACGCGGCGCGGAGCGGAGAGAAGACGGCGCGGGAATACGGACAGCGGCTCCGCCTGACCTATGTCGTCGAGCCGGTGCGCGGCATTGCCCGTGCGCGGAACCGGTCGGTCGCCGCGGCGGCCGGCGCCTATGTTGCCTTCATCGACGACGACGAGTGGGCGACGCCGGGCTGGCTAGCCGAACTCGACCGCAAGGCGCGCGAGAGCGGCGCCGATGCGGTCATCGGGCCGGTGACCATCGTCTTCGAGGCGAGCGTGCCGGCGCACGTGCGTGCGGCTGCTTATTTCCGGCGCTCCGACATCGGAGACGGCGAGCCGGTGCCATGGCATCTCACCCACACCAGCAACGCCTATGTCAGGCGGAGCGCACTGCCTGACGCACGGCGTCCGTTTGACGAAAGCTTCGATCTTACCGGCGGCGAGGATAGCGACCTCTTCCGGCGGATGATCAAGGGCGGCGCCAAGATCGTCGGCGCGACCGCGGCAGGCGTCTTCGAATATCGCGCTTTGCGCCGCGCGAACCTCCGCTGGCTGGTCCGCCGCGCGCTTCGCAACGGCGCCAATTTTGCCGAGATGGAATGGTCAGAGGAGTCCCTCGGCCGGCGGCTGAACCTCGGCCGCCGGGCTGCGTGGGCGGCGCTTCGCTTCGCCGCCGAAGGCGCGTTTGCGTGGCCGCGCGACAAGGAGAAGGCGACCGAAGCTTTCCTCCGGATGGGCGATCGGATGGGGCGCTTTGCGGGTTCGCTCGGGCTGAAAATCCGCGAATATCGAGTGCATCCGTGAGCCCGGCGGAAGGCCCCGAGCCGCCGCCGCCAGGCGCGCGGCGCATCCTTCTGCTGACCGAGTTCTTTCCGGCATCGGATCATGCCGTCTTCGGCGCGTTTCAGCGGCTTGCCCGTCACCTCGACGCGCTCCGACGGCTCGGGACGGTCGATGTCGTCTTTCTCTGGCCGGAACGTCACGAGCCCTCGGCGGCGGAAAGGGCTACGTTCGAACGGCGGGCGCGCGCGGTGTGGCGGCTCGACGGGCGCGTCACGTTCGTGCCGGTGGCAGTTCGGCGCCGGCTCGACCGTTTCCTCGACCTCTACTGGGGGGCGCGGGGCGCGATCGGCTTCTTTCACCAGCAGCCCTCGATGGCGACCAGCGGCCGGCGCCAGGCGAGGGCGTTGCGGCGATTGCTGGCGGAACACCCCCCGGATCTGATCTTCGCGCACCGGATCGGTGCAGGCGCGGCAATGCTGCGTGCGGGCCGCGGCCGCATTCCGATGATCCTCGACATGGACGATCTGGAGCATGTGGCGCTCGCCCGGATGGCGGAGGGGACGGACGATGCGGCGGCGCGGCGCCGCTTCCGTTTCTGGAGCCGGCTTGCGCTCCACGCAGAGAAGCGGATCGCAGCCGCGAGCGATTGCGTGCTCGTCTGCTCGGAACTCGACCGCGCCACCCTCCTGCGGTCGGCGCCCGGCGCCGAGGTTCGGGTGGCGCCGAACACCGGTAACGAATTCGCCGGCCTGCCGGTGCCGGCGACGCCGACAGCGCTTTTCGTCGGCATTGCACATTACGGGCCGAACCGGGAAGCGATCCTGTGGCTGGCCAATGAGATCTGGCCGCGCGTGCGCGCTACGTTGGCGGACGCCCGGCTGATCATTGCTGGGGAGGGGTCGGACGAGTTGCCGATCGCCAAGGACGCTGCCGGAATCGACCTTCGCGGGTTCGTGGCCGACCTCCGCCCGCTCTATGCCACCGCGCGGCTCATCCTCTGCCCGGTGCGGCGGGGAGGCGGGACGCGGATCAAGATCATCGAGGCGGCCCTCAACGGGCGCCCGGTCGTTTCGACCACGGTGGGCGCGGAGGGCCTCGCGTTTCGGCCCGGCACCGAGCTGGTTCTGGCCGACGATGCCGCGGCCTTCGCGCAGCGCGCTGCCGAACTCCTCGCCGCGCCGGAGCGATGCACCGGGATCGGCGCCGCGGCGCGGAAACCGTGCGCTGGCGCTCTACGGCCGCGAGAAAGTGACCGCCGACCTCGCGGCTCTCTGTGCAGGCTTCCTGCGGCGCGACGGCTCCCCCTAGCTGCGAAGGCCGAGGAGGGCGCGGTAGAAGCGCTCCGTCTCGCCGAGTTCGCCGAGATCGAGCGGCAGGCCGGGATAGGAGCGCGAGACAAAGTCCAGGTCACGCTCGGGACCGGTAATGAAGACCGCTTCCAACTCGACCTCCCGCGGAACTTCCGCATTCAGGGGCCGCTCGTGGATCGTCCGCTCCGTCGGAAGGCGATCGTCGCCGGCAAGTTCGATGGTGACGGTGCCGGAACTGCCGGCGAGCGGCTCGGCGAGATCGACGAAGACGGAGAAGAAGGGCTTCGGCCGATAGCCGCTCCATTCGAAATTGACACGCTTGACCACCTCACGCTCGCCGCGGAGGACGAGGTTCGCCCCGTTGCCGCCGCCGTTGACCATGATCCCGCCGACGCGTTCGCCTTCGGCGAGCGCCACCTCGATCCGCATCCCGGCAGCCAGCAGCCCGTAGCTCGCCTGGCGAAGCGAAGAGGCGAGCGCGCCAATCCTGTTCTCTTGGAACAAGTGCGGTGCGGGAACGGTGCGCAGCGCCTGCACCTTCTCACGGCGCGCGGTGAGAACCGGCCGGGCGCGGTCCAGGGTGGCGATGATTCCGGCAAGCAATCCGGCGAGCAGGTCGGCGACGGCGTCTGACATGTGCCACTCGTCGCGCATCAGGGTGGCGGTCGGGACGCCGGCGGCGATCGCGCGCAGGACCAGGGTCCGCACGCTGAGGTAGTTCAGGCCCAGGCGCAGGCAGATGTCGCGGTGGACGGCCTCGCCGAAGAAGTCCTCGGCCTTGGAGAGGTCCGACGGCAGGATGAGGACGATCGGAAAATAGCCCGCTGCGGCAACCAGGGCGGCGAGGGTGTGAAAGGTCGTCGCGATGACCGCCGGCGCCCGGGCAAGGCCCCACAGGTTATAGCCGGCGTCGTTGTCGTTGATCGCATAGTCAAAAAGGGCAAAGCCGTTTCGCGCCGGTCGGATGGCGGCAGACTGATACAGCCCGACCGTGCTGGCGCTGGCGCCGATCGAAAGATTCTGAAGCGGCATTCCGGTTCGCCGGGCGAGGGACGCCACATAGGAGTTCGGACCGATGCTGTTCGACGTGCCGAGAACGAGGACTTCCGGCGGCAGCCGCCGGGGACGGAGAAAGCGCCCGAACCGCAGCCGCATCAGCGCGCGCCCGGACCGTCGCCGGCCTGTCCGAATTCCTGCGCGATTCCCGCCAGATCGGCGCCGCGCTCCGCAAAGACGCGCGACCAGTTTGCGCGGCCCGCGGCAAAGTCCGGTTCTTCCCGGCCCCGCATCTCCGACAGCGACAAACCCGTATTGAACACGTAGACCGCGCCGCGGAAGGGCAGCTTCTGCAGCGGGCGGCCTTCGGCAAGAGCCGCATCCCGCACGCTGGTGTGCCCCAGCCGGTAGAGCCGGCTGAACCGCCTCTCGCCGTTGGCGTCAGGCGTGAAGTCCGACTGGTCGAGGCGGAGGATGATCGAGCTGCCGCAGGAAAGATCAAACCGCGCGTCGGCTATCCCGGGGGTCGGAATCGGCATCACCTTGCGCGAGGCCAGATCGCAGGCATAGCCGTCCTCCAGCACATAGCCGACCGGGTGGCGGGTGCGGCGCACATGATCGACGAGGCGATTGCTCACCCAATCGTCGGCATCGAGGAACATGAGGTAGCCGCCGCCACCGCGCACGAAGTGCGCGGCAATCTCCCAGCGCTTGGCGCCGGCATCGTTGTCGCCCTCACGCAGGCTCGACGGCGGCCGCGACGGCGCGGCCAGGATGGTAAGGCGCCGGTCGGGCGCGAAATCGAGTTCGGGCGGGCGATCGCAGGCGATGATCACGGCGAAGGACGGGTCGGTCTGGTTGTAAACGGAGCGCAGGGTATTGCCGATCAGAACGCAAAGGCCCCGCCATTCCTCGGGGTCGAGGCTGGCGCGGAGCGGAATGCCGAAGGTGAGGTGCGGGCGGCGAGGGCGGAAGAAGCGCACGCACCTAACTCCGAGGCGATGACGCCGAGCGGTCGGCGCGCACGATCGCGGCGACAAGCGCCACAAAGCCCCAGGCACCGGCGAAGTTGCGCACCGATCTGGCGCCGGCGGCGAGCGCGTTGGCTGTGCGCTTGGCGCGATCGAGGACATGCTCCGGCGCCGGCACGCGCTCGCCCGGTCGGGCAACCGTGCTGGCGTGCGCCGAATTCTGCCGCGCCAGCGACGGCTTGGTCTGCAGGATGCGAAGCGAGGGGATCAGGCTGTCATCGAAGAGCATCGTGTCGACCGCGCCGCGCAGGGGGACGAGTCCGGCCGCGATCCTGGCAGCGCCGCGGCGGCTGACGATCTGGGCGTGGAAGAGGCCGCGGGTGAAGACCGGGGCGATGATCGTGAACCCCTCCCGGCGCGCGTGGGTGACATAGCGGCGGGGCCAGCGCATGCCGCCGTGACCGATGCGCAGGAGGTCGAAGGGAGGCAGCGCGGCCAGGCAATCCGGATCGAGAAGGGCAAGCGCCGCCGGATCGAGCACGGCATCGTCCTCGAGGATGCAGACATGCTCGTGCTCTCCGGCGGCGATCCGTTCGGCGAGGCTGCGGTAGGTGGCGGCGACGCCGATCTCGCCGGCGAGGAGCGGGGTACCGAAGCGCCAGGTCGGGCGCGCGCGAAAGGCAGCTAGGTCCGCCGCCGACATGCCGCCGCCCTCAACAGCGTCGAAAAAGGTGAAGTCGACGCCGCGCCGCAAGAGATGGCCGGCGATTTCGCGCCGCCGGGTTTCGGAGCGCCTGAGGCTGACAACGAGGACAGGAATACGGTTCATACGCCTGCAGATTCGCCTAGCCGCATTCCCCGATCGCCGCCCGCGACGTTTGCCGCGCGCCCAATTCTAGCCGAGCCGGCGGTGGAGAAACATGCCGTTTCGCCCTACATGGGGAGGGCGCGTCCCCGACCGCCGCGGCGGCGCGGTCGCAGACCCTAAGACCAATGCCGGCCAAATCGGCCGGCTGCCGCAGATGAAGGACGGGACGAAAATGGATTTTCGCAAGGGCTTCGGGCGCCCCAAGGCGCCGCAGAAAAGCAGGATCGAGAAGAAAAGCGAGGCCGAAGACGCGCTCGCGGCGTTCCTGGCGCGCGGCGGCATGGTGACCAAGGCCGCGCCGGTGGTCGCCACGACCATCGCTTGCGCGAACTGCGGCTATACCGGCATCGTCGGCATCGCCGAGGGCAAGACCGGGCGCTGTCCGCGCTGCCGGGAAAAGCTCGCCTGACCGAGCGGCCGGAGCCGCGCGTCCGACTGCCCGCCGACGCCGCGTACTGGCGGTAGCCGTGCCGCTACCCGGCTCTATTCCAGCGTATCGGGCTGATCGCGGAGCACGCGGTCGTAGAGTGGCTGGGCCTGGAACCAGCCGGTGAAGTGGGTGCCGTTGACGGCGCGGGTCGCGCGGGCGTTTTCCGGGTCGACCATCAGCGGCTGCCTGGTCACGGACTCGGCAAGGAACTGCGCCTGGCAGCAGCGCTCCATCGATGCGAACCACCAGACCGCTTCGTCGACGGTTTCGCCGACCGTGATAAGGCCGTGATTGCGGAGGATCGCCGCCTTGGCATTGCCGAGCGCCTTGGCGAGATGCGCGCCTTCGCTCTCCTCGGTGATGAGGACGCGCGTGTCGTCGTAGAAGATGTGGTCCTCGTAGAAGGCGCAGGCGTCCTGGGTGATCGGATCGAGAGTGCGGCCGACGGCCGACCACGCCTTGCCATAGACAGAATGGGCATGGGCGGCGCAGACGACATCGGGGCGCGCCTCATGGATCTGGTAGTGGATGGCGAAGGCCGAGATGTTGATCGTGCGGTTGCCCTCGATGACCTTGCCGTGCCGGTCGACGCGGACGAGGTCCGAAGCCCGGATATGGGCGAAATGCATGCCGAAGGGGTTGACCCAGAACGTGTCGGTATCAATCGGGTCGCGGGCGGTGATGTGACCGGTCACGCCTTCGGCGAAACCGAGCGCGGCGAAAACGCGGAAGCCGCCGGCGAGACGCTGCTTGCGATATTTCCGCTCCTCCGCGAGGGTCGCGAATTTCGGGATTGCGAAATTGCCGAAGACCGGCGCGTAGGCCGCTTCCTTGACGCGATCGAGATCGGCGGCGGCTTCCGGACGCGTGTCGAGCGGGCTCATCTCTCTGGCTCCCGAGATATCGGTCGGTAGGGCGCACCGCCAAGCTTTGCCGGGCCCGGTGCGCGATTGCAGATATCCTATACGGGCGGCCGACCTGCGGAAATAGCGGCGGCTGCTCCCGGTGGGGCATTCGCCGATACGGTTCTTCTCCGGTCGGCCGGTCCGGGAGGTTATTGTGCTCAAGGGAAGGAGGCCCACCGGATGCAAAAGCTGCTCGTCTTTCAGTCACTCTGGGCGATGGAACGCCGGCACAGCGACGGCTTCGAGCGGTCGCTCGAGGAAAACATCGCGATGATCGCCGGCGCCGGCTACGACGGGATCAGCAGCGACTGGCGCGACCGTGATCGGGTGCGCCGCATGTCGGCGCTCCTGAAGAGCGCCGGGATGACGGCGGAGGGACAATGCTTCCCGAAGACGGTCGACGATCTCAAGCCGGTGCTCGAGATCGCGACCGAGTCCGGCCTGCATCACCTCGACATCCAGCCGGACGTCCGCCCGCGGAAGGTCGCGGACTGCATCCCGCTTCTGGAGGGCTGGCAGCGGCTCGCCGAGGAGGTGGGCTTCCCGGTCTACATCGAGACGCATCGCGACCGGATGACGACGGACCTGTTCTTCGTCCTCGACCTCCTCGACGCGATGCCGAACCTGAAGCTGCTCGCCGACCTGTCGCATTTTCTGGTCGGACGTGAATTCGCCTGGCCGGTCGATGCGGAGAACCACGCCCATATCCACCGCATCCTCGATCATTCCTGGGCGTTCCACGGTCGGGTGGCCACCCGCGAGCAGGTCCAGATCGAGATTTCGTTCCCGCATCACAAGATGTGGGTCGACCTGTTCATGGGCTGGTGGGAGTTCGGCTTCCGCAGCTGGAGGAAGCGCGCGGCGGATGACGCGACGCTCGCCTTCACCTGCGAACTGGGGCCGAAGCCCTACGCGATCACGGGCCGCGACGGCAACGACACGACCGACCGCTGGGCCGAGGCGCTCGCCATGAAGGAGATGGTGCGCGGCCTCTGGCACCGCATCGCTAGCGAATGAAGATCAGGATGAAGCCCTGGTAGGCTGCGAAACCGGCGAGGGTGGCGACCGCCAGGCGGTACCCGGCGAGCCCGTGTGCGGCAGCGACGACCCGCGCGTAGAACCACAGGAACAGGACGAGATAAAGCGTCAGGTAGGTCCACGTCGCCACGAACCAGAAACCGCCGCCTTGCACGGAGGCGTACCAGGCGGCGTAGTCGGCGAGGCCTGTGATCTGAGCTCCGGTGATGAGGAGGTCGGGGACGAGACTGGAGAGGGTCGCCAAGGCGGTGGCGACGCCCGCGAGCGCGAGCGTATCCTCGAAGCTTCCGGTGCCGCCGAGACCACGCGCGGAGAGGTGCAGGATGGCGGCTCCGAAGACCCAGCCGAGCATCAGGACCGGCACGTAGAAGAAAGAGGCCCAGAAGTAGTAGCTATCGTCCGGGATGCGGAGAAACGGCGTCCACGGAATGCCGTGGAGGCCGGCCAGGAAGACGCTGACGAGGGCGTAGGCGAAGCTCATCGCCAGCATCGCCTGCCAGGCAATGCGCAGGCGGCGCGGGTCCCGGAGAAGGCGCGCGAAGAAGCCGCTGGCCGGAGGCGCTACGGCAGTCGGTACCGCCGGCATGCGCCGTCAGCTCCGGGTGCCGGGAGAGTCGCCCTCCCGCGGCACGACCTCAAGCCGGATTTTGGTCACGAGCGCGGCGAGCGCGCCGAGAATGGCCAGCCACGGCGCGGCGAGAACGGTCACGCCGCCGGCAACCGCACCCGCGGTCAACGGAATTTCCAAGAACACCCGTCCGTCCTCCGTGCGCAGGCGAACCGCCTTGGCGTTTCCTTCGGCGATCAGCTCACGGACGCGTTCGACAATGCGACCCGCGGAGATTTCCTCGGACCAGGTTTTGTGATGATCGTCGGTGGACATGGCCAGGGGCCTCCAGGTTTGTTGGCGAGGAGTGCACCAGCCGCGAGGCGGCTGCCTTGACGCACGTCAAGAAGATCAGGCGGCTTCTTCTTCAGGCCTTGGCGGCGGGCTATCGGCAGCGAGGTCGAAGAAGTGATAGCGCCCGCGGCCGAGCGTCTTGCTGCGATAGAGCGCGAAATCGGCGTTGCGGAGCAGTTCCTCGGCCGTGTTGCCGTGGCGCGGGGCGAGCGCGATGCCGATGCTGACGCCGATCGTGATCGGGATGCCGACTATCGTGTAGGGCGCGGTGATCGCCTTGATGACGCGGCTCGCCATGGTCGCGGCGTCGATATCGCGCTTGATGCCGGCCTGGATGATGGCGAACTCGTCGCCGCCGAGACGGGCAACGGTGTCGGTCTCGCGCTTGGCCGACGAGAGGCGCGCGGCGACGGCGGCGAGCAACTGGTCGCCGACGGCATGACCGAACTCGTCATTGACCGGCTTGAAGCGGTCAAGGTCGAGGTAGTGGATCGCCATGTGCTCGGAACGGCGGACGCGCGCCACCGACTGCTCCAGACGGTCGCGGAAAAGGAGGCGGTTGGGCAGGCCGGTCAGATGGTCGTGATGCGCCATGTGGGCGATCATGGCCTGGGATTTCCGCTGGTCGGTGACGTCGAGATAGGTGGTGACGAAACCACCGCCGGCGAGCGGAACGCCGCGGATTTCGAGGATGGTCCCGTTCGGGCGCGTCCGCTCGAAGACGTGGGCGCGGCGCTGGCGGGCAAGGTCCATGCGGAGCCGCACCTGCTCCTCGACATTGCCGGGCCCGTATTCGCCGCGCATCGCGTTGAACCGGTAGATGTCCTCCAGCGTCGGATAGCCGCCGGCGAAGAGGTCGTCGGGATAGTCGAGCAGGCGCTTCTGCTGCTCGTTGCAGAGCACCATGCGCAGGTCGCGGTCATAGACCGAGATGCCGCCGGGAAAATTGTCGATCACCGCCTCGAGCAGGCGGACCTGTTCGTTGAGGAAGGCGAGGTCGGTGCTGAAGGGACGCAACTGGCTCTCGATGTCCGCCCGTTCGGAAAGGGCGTCGGGTACGGCGTCGCTCGGCATCATGCCTGCCTGTCCTTGGGTTGCGTTCTAGTTGGTGGTGGCAGCGGCTTCGGCGCGCTTCATGCTGTCCTTGTCGACGTAGTTGACCTCGTCGACGAGGACGTCATGGATCAGTTCGCTGCCGAGACGCTTGTTGACGCTCTCCCTGATCGCCTTGGTGAGGTCGTCGAGATTGTATTTCGACATCTTGTCGAACTCGACCTTCCCGTCCGTGTAGATCTTGCGGAACGCCTCATCGAGGACGAAAGGCTGCGGGTCGACCGGGAAGGCGGCGAGCGCCCGCGCGTCGGCGGTATAGACGATCTTGGCGACGACATAGCCACGGAGCCGCCCGTCGGAAATCATCGGCACGGTGATCGCGGGCGGCTTTTTGTACTGGAGGCCGCCGGGGATCGGACCGGACTCGGCGGCGGCGACCACGGCCGTCGCGGTTTCGCTGGCGCCGCCACCGCCGCTGCTGACCATGAAGTAGGCCGAGCCGAGGGCGACGATCGCGCCCCAGAGACCGATCGCGACGGTCTTCAGCATCAGGCGACCACGCGCCGGTCAAACGGCGAGGCGTAGGTGCCGTCCGACTCGGCTTCGCCGAGCGCACCGACGAGGAGCGCCGCGATCTCCCTGACCGCGTCGAGGTTGAGCTTGAGGACCGCCTGGTTGGCGATGAGCTTGGAGGAAAGGCCCTTCAAGCGCGGGGCGAGCAGGTCGCGCGAAGCGGCGGGCAGGCCGCGGGCCATGCGCGTGAGTTCGAGGAGGCTGCGGCTTTTCCGGTTGTTCACGTCCTCGAAATCGAAGGGCCTGTGCGCGCGCAGCATCCCGGTCTCGAAGTCAAGCGTTTCCTCCAGCCGGTCGAGCGCGGCGAGGAAAGCGGACATGGCTGCGGAGGGCGGCAAGGGGGCGGGCTGGGCGGCTGCGGCCCGCCGCGCTCCGGCCGGGAAATAGGCACCGGTGCTGGTCTCCGGGAAACCATCGGCAGCAAAGGCGGACTGGCTCGGGTCGCGCTTCATGTTCATCCGTCCTTCTCTCCGGCGTCGAGGTCGCCAAGAAATCCGCGCTCGCTGGTCATGACGACGAGGTTCGGGTCGAACGGCGAGGCGTTTGCGGCGGTCGGGCCGGGCGCCGCGGGCAGGACTCCATGGAGCCGTTCGTAGGCTTCCAGCCGTTTGGCGATGCCAATGCCGCCGCCGTCCGCCATCTTCCTGGCGATCTCGGAAGCGAGCATCGATTTCCAGGTCTCGCCGGCCGTGCCGGAACCATAGACGGCGCTCATGTCCTCGGGTATGGCGGCCTCGACGAAGGTGGCGAGCGTCATCGCCTCGAAATCGCGGAAGGTCGATTCGGTTTTTGCCGTTCTTGCGGCGGGCGGGGGCAGAGCCGGTGCGGCCATGGCGGATTCCGCAGCGCCGACGTCAGGCGCGGGAATGAGGGTGTCGAAGGCGGCGCCGGCGGCGGCGCGGTTCAGCCTGGCGACGGCCTCGCGATAGCGCACCGGGTCGGCGGCCTTGGCGACATCAAGAACGATATCGATGGGCGGATTGATCGACATTCCGGCGCGCACCTGTCGGCCCGGCGTGCTTCGCCGGCGCGCACGAATCTGACCGGTCTGGCTTACGGGAGGCTTGCGTCGCGGCTCCCGATCTGGTCGACGACGTCGTCGAAGCCGCGCTTCCAGGCATCCCGCTCCTCGGCGCGGGCGGCCTTGTCGTTCATGCGCTCGGCGCGCTTCAGACGGAGCGCCGCCTCCTGCATCCGGGCGGCGGCGGCATCGCGCTCGCGATTGACGCGGTCGGCCTGGCGGGCGAGGGCGGAGAGACGCCGGGCCATCGCCTCGACGAACAGTCCCTGCAGCGCCTCGTCGCGGTTGAGGGCCTCGATGAGGCGCTGGCGGCCGGCCATCAGCCCGGCCTTCTCGCGATCGAGGTGGGCGACGCGGGTCTCGGCAAGCTGGTGGAGACGACGCTGCACGTCGACGATGCGGCGGAGGCGTTGGCTGCGGTCGGTCATTGGCCTAGCCCGATGCCAGCCAGGCGGCGAAGGCCGAAGCGAAATATTCGACGAACTCCCGCACGGTGACGACGACGAGAAGAAGGCCGCCGGCGAGGACGAAGGGCACCGCGATGAAGAATACCGGGATCTGCGGCGTCAGCTTGTTGGTGATGCCGATCGCGAAGTTGACGACGATCGAATAGACGATGAACGGGCTGCCGATGCGGAGGGCGACGAGAAAGGCGGCGGCGATCTGGTCGACGATGTTGACCAGCGCCAGCCGCGGGCCGAAGCCGAGAGCGGGCGGTATGGTCGTATAGGAGTCGACCAGGCCGCGAACCAACTGCTCGTGGAGACCGGTGATGAACATGATCGTGGTCGCGGTGAGCGTGAAGAGCGCGGTCAGCGACGGAACGTGCTCTTCGTTCTCGTTGACGGTGCCGGGGATCGCACCGAGGCCGATCGCCTGGGTGATGGCGACGGTGATCGTCTCGAGCGCCAGAAAATAGAGCCGGGCGATGAAGCCGATCATCAGGCCAACCGCGAGCTCGGAGAAAATGAGGCCGAGCACGGCGAAAGCGCTGCCGTCGCCCAGCGTCGGGCGGACCGTGTCGATGAGGAACGGGGCCAGCGCCAGCGAAATGGAGAGGGCGACGTAGAGGCGGACGCGCGCCGGTATCTGGACGGAGGAGAAACCCGGCGCGATGAGCAGGCAGGCGCCGATCCGGCAGAAGATCGCGAAGACCGCGAGCACCGTTTCCGGCGATACGCGGATCACGAGATGGTGCCGAGGGAGCGGATTTCGACGCCGCGGGCGATCTCGACATGGGAGAGGACCGGCAACGCCGGGAAGGTCCGCTCGCTGATCATGCGCACATAGGGACGCGCGTCGGGGGCCGCCACGAGGGCGAAACGGCCGTGCTCGGCCATGCGCTGCCGGATCGCCTCCGCCGATTCGGCGGCGAACTGCTCGACCAGGCGTGGGTCGATGTCGAACTCGACCACCTCGCCCTTGGCATCGCGCTTGAGGCTCTGGTGGAAAGCGAGGTCCCAGCGGTTGCCGAGGCGAAGGACGTTGAGGACGCCGTCCTCGGCGATATCGCCGCAAATCTGCTGGGCGATGCGCATGCGGACGTGCTCGGCGATCTGCTCGGTCCGCCGGGCGTGCGGGACCACCTCGGCGATCGCCTCGAGGATGAGATGAAGATTGCGGATGGAGACGCGCTCGGCGAGCAGAGTCTTCAGGACTGCCTGCAGGCCGGAATAGGAAATCTGGGAAGGGCAGATCTCCTCGAGGAGGCGCTTGTATTCGGGCTCGAGGCGGTCGAGGAGCGTGCGCACGTCCTTGTAGGAAATGAGCTGGGTGAGGTTGTTGCGGATGACCTCGCTGAGGTGGGTGAGCATGACGGAGAGGTTGTCGACCGGGGTGAAGCCTTCGCGGCGAACCTCCGAGGCGTAGGCGGCGGGCAGCCACACGGCCTTCATGCCGAAGGCGGGCTCGCGCACTTCCTCGCCGGGAAGGTCCGGGGCGCGGCCTTCGCCGGTGACGACGAGCAGTTCGCCGATCCGCATTTCCTGGCTGGCGACGACGGTCCCGTGAATCTTGACCTGGTAGGATTTCGGCGGGACCGAGAGGCTCTCGCTCACCTTGATGTCGGGGACGACGAAGCCGTACTGGAGCGCGAATTTCCGGCGCATCTTGCCGACGCGGTGGGCGATCTCGTTCGGATCGCGCAGCACCTGGCCGGCGAGCTGCTTGCCGACGGACAGCTCGACCTCGTCCGTGCGGAGCGCTTCCTTGACCGAGCTCTTGGCCTCCTCGCGGGCCTTCGCCTCGCCGGCGCGCAGCTTGGCGGCCTCGACCTGGCGGCGGGCCTCGGCCCGGCGGGGGAGGGTGTAGGCGACGCCGGCAAGCACGGTTCCGAGCGTGGCGAAGGGCAGCAGCGGGAGGCCGGGGACGAGGGCCATCACGAACATCAGCGTCGAAGCGACGAAGAGGGCGCGCGGGTAGGCGCTGAGCTGGCCGAGAACGGCCCGCTCGGCCGGGCCGCGGGTGCCGCCCTTGGTGACGAGCAGGCCGGCGGCGAGCGAGACGACCAGCGCCGGGATCTGCGAGACGAGGCCGTCGCCGACCGAGAGGCGGGTAAACACGTCGGCGGCGGAAGACAGCGCCATGCCATGACGGGTGGTACCGATGACGATGCCGCCGAAGATGTTGACGGCGATGATGATGATCGAGGCGATCGCCTCGCCGCGGACGAACTTCGAGGCGCCGTCCATCGAACCGAAGAAGGCGCTTTCCTCCTCCAGTTCGCGCCGGCGGCGCTGGGCCTCCTTGTCGTCGATGAGACCGGCGGAGAGGTCGGCGTCGATGGCCATCTGCTTGCCGGGGATGGCGTCAAGGGTGAAGCGGGCACCGACCTCGGCGATGCGCGTGGCGCCCTTGGTGATGACAACGAAATTGACCGTGACGAGGATGAGAAAGACGACGATGCCGATGACGAAATCGCCGCTCATCACGAAGCGGGAGAAGCCCTGGATGATGTGGCCGGCGGCGTAAACGCCTTCGCCGCCATGGGAGAGGATCAGCCGGGTGGTGGCGATGCCCAGCGACAGCCTGAGGATGGTGGTGATGAGGAGGACGGTGGGAAAGGCCGAGAACTCAAGCGGCTTCTGAATCCACAGCGCCACCATGAGAATGAGGACGGAAAACGCGATCGACAGCGCCAGCCCGAAATCGATGAGGAAGGTCGGGATCGGGATGAAGAGAACGGCGAGGATCGCGATGATGCCGCCGGCGAAGCCGACGTCGCGGAGCGAACGCGGTTCCACCGCCGGAGCGATATCGATGATCCTGGCTTCGGCCATTGCGGAGCGAATCTGCCCCGGCTGGCTTGCGCGAGGATGGCGGGACGATAGGAGGCCGGGGAAACCGGCCCCCGATGCCGCCCGAGTGCGCCGGCTAACGAATCAGTTACAAGGCAACTGGGACGGGGGGCTGGCCGCGGATGATCTCCCACGAATATCGCTGCATCTTCATCCATATCCCGCGATGCGCCGGATCGAGCATCGAGGCGTGGATCGGGGGCGAGGACCAATGGTTCATCGAGCCGGCTGAAAAGCACCTGGTCGCCAGCCTTGCGCGGCTGATCTACGCGCCGTACTGGAAATCCTATTTCAAGTTCGCCTTCGTGCGCGACCCTTTCGCCCGCACGGTCTCGCTGCTCCACTACAAGGACTTCTTCGGCGTGGAGGTGCTGCCGGACGGGAGCGTCGACCTCAGCGGATATCTCGCGCATTTCGGGTCGCCGGTGACCGTCGAGCACGACTATCGCTTCTTCAGCCGCGGCTCGATCCTCTCGCCGCGGCACAAGCCGAACGCGGTTTACGCGAACATCCTCGACGAGGAACTCGACTTCATCGGCAGATTCGAGAACCTCTACGAGGACACCGAGAGAATCCGCGCCGCGATCGGAATCCGGAACCGTTTCGTCCCGCATCTGCAGAGATCGACCTCGCCGCCGCCTCCGCTCTCGGAGGCCGGGATGCGACAGATCGAGGCGCTATATGCCGAGGATTTCCGCCGCTTCGGCTATGCGCCGGTCTTCGGAAGCTCGCCCGCTTTCCAAGCCGAGCGCATGGCTTCCTGACCGTACGATTGCCGTGGAAAGGGCTGCCGACAAGAGGGACTTCGCTTAGAAGCCCCTCGATATGTGCCCGTAGGTCTCCTTGGCGAAGGCGAAGATCTGCGAGCCGATGAAGGAGCCGGAAAGGGCGGTGACGAGGAGGATGGCGATGATCTTCGGAATGAAGGTCAGCGTCACCTCCTGGACCTGGGTCAGCGCCTGGAAGAGGGCGATGGCGACGCCGATGACCATTGCCGCGAGCACGGCAGGGCCGCAGGCGACGATCACCGTCCAGACGGCGGAGGTGACGACCTCGATCGCGTCGGCCTCGTTCACCCTGCCACCGTAACGCCGGAGCCAAGGATCAGGGTCGAGCCGTTGGTGAGCGTGGCGAGCGGTCCGTCGCCGGTGATCTTCACCGAAGCGACAGTGCCGGACACCGTGCCATCGCCGGAGGTGACCTTGCGGCCGACGAAGGCGTCGGCGATCGACAGGGACTGGGCGGTCAGCAGCGAGTCGAGCTTGCTGTTGGCGGAGATGCTCTGCTCGACCTGCGAGAAGGTGGCGAGCTGGGCGACGAAGGCCGTCGAGTCCATCGGCTGGGTCGGATCCTGGTTCTTGAGCTGTGCGATGAGCAACTTCAGGAACGCCTTGTAATCGAGCGAGCCGGCGCCGGTGGCGGCCGAAACTGAATCGACGCTGCTCATGCCGGAAAGGTCCTTCCGCTAGGCCGCCTGCGGCGCTGCGCCGGGCGGGTTGATGATGGCGTCCTCGACCGCGAAGAGCGCGCGGATGGCGCGGAGCGCCTCGAAAATGCGGTTGACGGAAACGAGGTTGGCGACCTCGTGCAGGCCGTCGATGACGGTGCGGTTGCTGAACGAATCGAGCGTCGAGACGAACATCTTGGTGAACAGGCTGCGGGCGCGCTCGGCGTTCGGCGGGTCGATCAGGACCGATTGCAGGACGAAATAGAGCTGGCGGAGCGGGGTCGAGGTCTCCTCGGGTTGCAGGATGTGCGATTCGAGGAGGAACGACGCGTCGTTCTCAAGGACGATGGTTACCTTGCGATCGACGCGGATGACGGCGCCGTTGACGTAGATGCGCTCGCCCGGCTTCAGCGATATCTGCATGGCCTTGCTCATTTCAGGCCGTCCCGGATGGTCTGGTTGACGTCGATGAGCGCGCGGAAGCCCTTGGACTGGTCGGCAAGCACGCGGTCGGCCTCGGCGATCGCCCACAGGCCGATCGAGATGAGGTCGCCCTTGAGGCCGCCGGCCAGTTCGTTGCCCGGATCGGTGAGGTTCTGGATGAAGAACGTCCAGAGCTTCTGGAGGTACTGCACGGCTTCGGCGGTTTCCTCGGATTTCGAACCGGCAGCCTCGGCGATCTTCATCAGCTCGATGGCACGGTCGAGGGCCGCCTGCTCGTTGGCGCGCGCCTGGCGCGGGTCGCTGTCGATGATCTCGGCGTAGGAGAGCTTGTACATGGGGCTCGCGGGAGTGACTTTCAGATGTAGTTGAGGATGCTCATCTGCAGAAACTTGACGGTCAGCGAATAGGACATCTCGATCTGGGTGGAGAGGGTGTCGATCCGCACCTTGGCTTCGGCGGGGTCGACGCCTTCCAGCGTCTGGATGCGGGAGGTGAGGATGTCGCGCTGCGCGTCGAGACTGTCGGTGGCGCTGCTCACCCTTGCCTCCGTGCCGCCGAGCGACTGACCGAGGGCGGTGACGCCGTCGATCGCCGAACCGAGCACCGAGATGGCCTTGTCGATCACGGCCTTTCTGGCGTCCGTGCCGAGCGAGTCGACGCCGAGGCCGGACACCATCGTGTATGCCATCGCAAGCCTGCGTATAGCTTGCTGATTGGCGGAGACCGACGTGTCGACGGTCTCGGTCGTCGAGATGCGGTTGCGGATCGGCGCATCGGAGGCGCTCGACCAGTTGCTGCCCCAGTCGGGATCCGCGAAGAGGGCGGCGAACTGGTTGTCGAGGAAGTCGTTCATGTCGGCGGCGGAGATGCTGCTTGCCGCAGGATCGCCGGGCGGGAAGCCGAACCTGGCGGTGAACGCCGCATCGACCACGGCTTTCGGTCCGGACGCGTAGTCGGCGAGGGGGGCGATCGACGAATTGACGCCGCCGAAGAGATACTGGTCGCCGTCCGAGGCGTTGGCGTCGCCGATGAAGCCGGAAAGGGCGATCGACGCCGTGCCGCCCAAGGCGGCGCCGGAATCGCGCGACATGACAAGCTGTTGCAGGAAGCGGTTGGCACCGTCGCTAAGCTTGGTAAGGGCGGTCTGCGACTGACGGAGGCGCTGGACAACCGCTCCGTTGCTGTCGACCAGCGCAGACAAGGCACCGACATCGATGTGAAGCGTCGCCGCCTGTCCGGTGCCGGCGCCGAGATTGAGGCCCACGTCAGCCATCCGTCCGGTTGAGATCTCCTTGCCGAGGCGGGTCATCTCGGCCTGCTTGCGCAGGACCGCGCCACGCGACGTGTCGAGGAGAGAAGTGGTGGAGATGAAGGCGGTGCGCATGATCAGCTGACCGCCGTGAACAGCGAGTCGAACATGTCGCGGACGATGTTGATGAGTTTGGAAGACGCCTGGTAGCTCTGCTCCAGCTGGAGCTGCTTGGCGTATTCGTCGTCGACATTGACGCCGCTGACGTTGGAGAGCGCGTCGGAGGCACGCGAGAGGAGCGCGCCCTGGTAGTCGACGTTGGACGATGTGGTCTTGCGCTGGTCTTCCAGCCAGCTCACCGACCCGGTGCCGAACGTATCGAGGCCCGTATTCGTCTGCAGCCCGGCCGCCGGATCGTAGTCGCGCGGCGCAGCGACGGCAGTGACCAGCGCCTCGAGCCTGCCGGAGAAGCTCGCGGCGACGGAGAGATTGTATGAATAGGCGACGCCGTTGATGCCGCCGTCACGGATGCGGTCGAGATTGCCGCCCTGCGCGGGATCGACGGACGGGTTGACCTTGATCGAGCCGGCAATGCCGTCGACCAGCGTGCCGGAGGCGGGGACCGCCGGGCCGCCGGACCAAGTGAATAGACCGGCGCGGTCGGCTCCGCCGCCGCCCGATTGGTCCGATTCGGCGAAGGCCTCGACCAGGCCGCGGGCCATTTCGTCGAGCTGCGCCTGATAGGTCACCGCGACATCGTCGCAGAGCGTCGCGAGACCGGCGAGACGTCCGGAGCTGATCGGCATCGTGGCATTTGCGCCGGTGACCGGAACGCCGTCGACATAGACGGCATTGCCTGCGACGCCCGGCGCCAGCGCAAGGTTGCTGGCAAAGGTGACCGAGCGCGCGGTCTTGTCGAAGAGCGGCACGCCGCTGTCGGTATAGACGGCGATCTCGTTGTTCGGCCGGTCGACGGTGGTGATGCCGATCTCGTCGCTGAGCTTGCCGAGGATGGCGTCGC
>Ga0070741_10001506_pt1 | contig 70565 bp, 64 predicted proteins | sample Coa_R1_4_FD_66440 | JGI IMG/M metagenome (GOLD analysis project Ga0070741, IMG submission 66440) | Surface soil microbial communities from Centralia Pennsylvania, which are recovering from an underground coalmine fire - Coalmine... | ecosystem: Environmental > Terrestrial > Soil > Unclassified ... | reverse complement strand
CCGACATCCGCATGCCGCGCAGATGGATTCGCTGATGCTGACGCAAGCGGCGTTCGCCGTGCTGACGCTCTTGGTCGCGAGCTTCCTGATCGTGAACCTCGTCGCGGCGATGCTGGCCGGTCAGACGCGCGAGATCGGCGTCATGAAGGCGCTCGGCGCGCGGCCGGCGCAGATCGCAGCGATGTATCTCGGCTTCGCCCTGCTGCTCGGCGCGCTGGCCTCGGCGATCGCCCTTCCGGGCGCGATCGCGATCGGCAGACCCTACGCCGCACTCAAAGCCGACATGCTGAATTTCCCGCTCGACGGCTACACGATTCCCGCATGGGCGATCGCCTTGCAGCTCGCGATCGGCTGCCTGCTGCCGGTCGCCGCAGCGGCCTGGCCGGTGTGGCTAGCCTGCCGCGTGCCCGTTGCGGCGGCGCTGCGCGATTCCGGCATCGTCGCCGACGCGGGCGCGTATTTGCGCCGACGTTTCGCACTTCCGGTCGGCCGCCCGCTGCAACTCGCGATCGGCAACGCATTCCGGCGCCGCTCGCGCATGACGCTCACGGTGCTTGCGCTCGCGGCGGGAGGCGCGGTGTTCCTCGGCGCTGCCAATCTGCGCGACGGCGTGCGCGCGTCGGTCGACCGCGCGTTCGCCGGGCAGAAATACGATGCCGTGCTGCGTCTGGACGACACGCAGCGTGCGGCGGACATCGAAGCCGTCGCCGAGCACGTCGGCGGCGTCGCGCGCGCGGGCGCCTTCGCCAGCGTGCGCGCGACGGCGCTGCATGCCGGCGGCTTGCCGGGCAACGCGTTCTCGCTCCTCGGAGTCGTGCCGTCGACGCCGCTCCTCGAACCGCGGCTGGAGGCCGGACGCTGGCTCGCCGCTGGCGACGACCACGCGCTCGTCGTGAGCACGATCCTGCTGCGCGACGAACCCGCGCTCGCGCCGGGTGCGGACGTCACGCTGACGGTCGACGGAACGCCGTCGGTGTGGCACGTCGTCGGTCTCGTCGACGCCGGCCCGCAAGCGCTCGCGTACGCGCCGCTCGCTACGATCGGCGCGGACCGCGCGACGGCGCTCGCGATCGCCATCGAGGCGAGCGATGCAGGCACGCGGCTCGCGACAATCCTGCGCCTGCGCGACGCGCTCGGGCACGCGGGCTTCGCGGTCGCGAGCAGTCAGCTCCTGAGCGAAGCCAGGCGCTCGCTCGAGGACCACTTGCTCATGGTCGTCGAATTCCTGAGCGCGATGGGCTGGGTCATGATCGCGGTCGGCGGCATGGGGCTCGCCTCGACGATGAGCCTCGCCGTGCTCGAGCGCCGGCGCGAGATCGGGGTGCTGCGTGCGATCGGGGCACGTCATGCGGCGATCTTCCGCCTCGTCGAAGCGGAGGGTCTCGTCGTCGCGGTGCTCGGTTGGCTCGTCTCGCTGCCGCTGTCGGCGCCGATGAGCGTGTTGCTCGCAAGGGCGTTCGGCAAGGTGATGTTTCCGGTTCCGGTACACGCCTGGCCCGCGGCCGATGCCGCGCTGCGCTGGCTGTCGCTCGCGGTCATCGTGTCGCTCGTCGCGTGCGCGTGGCCGGCGCGCCGCGCGATGCGCGTACCGACCGCTGCGGCGCTCGCCTACGAATGAGTTGTCGGACCGCCGGCATCGGCTTACGATCGTACCGACTGCGAGCCGGACGAGGGAGACGCAAGGGACATGAGCGAAGCCGACGACGTCCTTGGCGCCTCCCTGCCCGTGCTCGATGCGCTCGAAGCGCGCGTGCTCGGCGTGCTCGTCGAAAAGGCGGCGGCCACGCCCGAGGTGTATCCGCTCACGCTCAACGCCGTCCAGCTCGGCTGCAACCAGAAGACGAACCGCGAGCCCGTCATGCATGCCGAACTCGGCGAGGTCGGCCACGCCTTGCGCACGCTCGAGGAAAAGAAACTCGTGCGTGCGAGCTACGGCGCCCGCGTGCAACGCTACGAGCACACCTTCGACGCGGCGCTGAACCTGACGCCGCGCTCGCGCGCCGTGATGGCCTTGCTGCTGCTGCGCGGGCCGCAGACGCAAGGCGAGCTTTTCGTCCGCAGCCAGCGCCTCGCGGATTTCCCCGACGGCGAGATTCTCGGCGACACGCTCGAGCGCCTCATCGCGCGCGAGCCGCCGCTCGTCGTACGCCTCGGCCGCGCGAGCGGTCAACGCGAAGACCGCTACATGCACCTGCTCAGCGGGCCGGTTTCGGCCGACTCGTACGCCGTATCCGCGCCGGCGGATGCCGCCATATCGGCGAGCGGCGACCTCGTCGCACGCGTGGAGGAGCTCGAACGCATCGTTGCCGATCTCCAGCGTCGGCTCGGCGGCGATTCCTAGCCTATGACTTTCGTTGCAATGCAACGGCAACCGGTTCCGTGCTAGTTTGAGCGAGCGTCAAGCTCCATCGGGATCGGCATGAGCCGGCGGAGCGCAAAGGGGGCAGCCATGAAACCGAGCCGCAGGAGCATTCGCGTCCTGCTCACGTTCGCCGGCGGGTCCGTATTGGCGGCTGCCGTTCTCGCCGCGTCGCCGACCCATGCCGGCACTTCGCCGTACAGCATCGACTTCCACGTGATCAGCGCCGGTGGCTCGACGCTGCAAAACGGCTGCTATCGCCTGTCCGGAACCGTAGGACAACCGGCACCCGGCTATTCGAGCGGCGGCATCTACGCGCTGATCGCGGGCTATTGGCAGACGCCGACCGTCGGCAGCGACGAGGTTTTCTTCAACGGTTTCGAGGAGTGCTGAGATGAACCTGAAGCGCACGCTCCACCTGGCCGCCTTGCTTGCATTCTTGGCGGCGACGACGCTACACGCGCAGCCCGCTCCACAGGGGACGTCGTTCACGTATCAGGGCCAGCTCAACGCGGGCGGCACATACCCGACCGGCCTCTTTCAATTCACGTTCACGCTGTACGACTCGCCGGTCGGCGGCACGCCGGTGCCGAATGCGCCGCAAATCCAGCAGTCGATCCAAGTCATCAACGGCCTGTTCACGACCGATCTCGACTTCGGACCGGCCGCATTCGGCGGCATCCAGTATTGGCTCGACATCCAGGTCGGCACCACGTTGAACAACGAAGCGCCGCTCGCCAGTCGTCAGCCGATCAACGCCGCACCGTATGCGCTCGCCGCGCCCGTCGTGTTCTCGGCGAACGTGCAGAATCCGATGCTGGGAAGTGCGTTCTTTTATCCGCCGAACGGCAGCGGCGACACCACCGTGGGCGGCACCTGGATGAATTTCGACCAAGTGGCCGTGCCCATGGCGAATGCGTGTACGTTCGACCGGCTCTATTTGTACCTGAGCGCCGTTCCGGCGGGACGCGGCGGCGGCGGCAGCGCCACCGTGACGCTGTATGTGAACGGCAACGCGACCCCGCTTGCCGCGACGGCCGACAACACGAACGGTCCCGCGAGCGCCAACGTGGTGGGTGCCGTTGCGGTCAGCGTCGGCGACATGGTGGCCCTGCAAGCCTCGGGCGTGGGAATCGTGCAGAACGGCCAGGGCATGATCAGCACATCGCTGCGCTGCCGCTGAGCTAAGGAACCTAACGCCGCGATCGGTACCGCGACGCGCGCCGGTCGGAGAGGAGCGCGCTCGTCACGAGCCCGAGCATCAGCGCAAGCGCGAGCGCGAGCATGACGACAGCGATGCCGGGATACCCGAACAGACGCGGGCCGTCGTCGATACGCAGCGCGAGCGCGGCGCCGATCACGAGCGCGGCGGCGATGACGCCGACCGCGATGCGATTGGCGATCTTCTGCAGGTTTTCGAGCAGGCGCGCTTCTTCGAGCCCGGAGACGCGCACTTGGAAGCGGTTGCGCGCGAGCGTCTCCAGCACGGCGTGGGTCTGGCGCGGCAGCTCGCGTGCGAGCTCGGCGATGTCGCCGAGCTCGGTGCCGAGCTTGCGCAGCGTCGCCTGCTGCGCGAGACGCACGGCGGCCACGCGGGTCAGGTGCTCGCGCACGATGCGGCGCGGCGATGCCTTCGGATCGAGCACGCGCGCCACGCCTTCGAGCGCAAGCAGCGTGCGGCCGAGCAGCGCGATTTCGGGCGGCGGTCGCAAGCCGGCCGCGACGCTCTCGCGGATCAGATCGATCATGAGCGTGCCGGCCTCGAAGCCGCCGCGATCGGCTTGCGTGGCGAAGCGGCCGATGAGGCGTCCGCAGCGGCGGCGCCAATCGCGTTCGTCGAAGCACTCGAGCTCGTCGCCGAGCATCGCCGTGCGGTACGCGACCTCGTCGCCGTCGCCCTCGATCGCCGCCGCAAACAGCACGAGCAGCGCGTCGCGCGTCTGCGGTCCGAGCCGCGCCACCATGCCGAGATCCACGAGCGCAAGACCGCTTCCGGTGAGCATGACGTTGCCGGGGTGCGGGTCGGCGTGCACGAGACCGTGGATGAAGATCTGATCGAGATAGGCGCGGATCAGATCGCCGAGGTAGCGGTCGAGCGGCTCGTCGAGCCGCCGCAGGTTGACGGCGGTGCTGGCTTTCGTGCCGTGCACGCGCTCCATCGTGAGGATGCGCGCGGTGCTCAGGTCTTCGACAGGCGCGGGCACCATGAGCGTGGGGTAGTCGCGCAGGTGCTCGCGGAAAATGCGCAGGTTGTCGGCTTCGCGGCAATAATCGAGCTCCTCGGCGACGGTCTCGGACATTTCGACGATCCAGCGCGCGAACAGCACGCGCCGGCCCTGCTCCGTGAAGCGGTCCGCGGCACGTGCGAATTTCGCCAGCACGGCGAGATCGGCGCGGATTTCCTCGGCGATGCCGGGACGCTGCACCTTCACCGCGACGGCGCGGCCGTCGCGCAGCGTCGCTGCGTGCACCTGCGCGAGCGATGCGGCGGCGAGCGGCTCGGGATCGAATTCGGCGAAGGCATGGTTCAGGCGCACGCCGAGCTCCGCTTCGACGCTGGTGCGAACCGCCTCGAACGGGATCGGCGCGGTATCGTCCTGCAGCGCCTCGAGCGCTTCGAGGTAGTCGGGCGGCAGCAAGTCGGGACGGATCGACAGCGCTTGTCCGATCTTGACGAAGGCCGGTCCGAGCTCCTGGATGTCGGCCGCGAAGGACGCCGCATCGGCCCCGTCGTGCGGCTCGCCGAAACCGCCGAGGTGCCGGTATTTCGTGACGAAGCGCAGAACCTGCGCCGAGCGTCCCAGCACGCCCAGCGTACGATGGTCGGCGTGCGCCTTCTGCGCGCCGTTCGATTTGGCGATGGGCCTCGGTCCGTTCATTGCAATGTATACAAATAAGCAGCGATGTCATGCGCGTCGCGGTCTCCGACGCCCATATCCGGCATCGCCGTTTTCGGCTCGATGCCGTGCGGATGCGCGATCCATTGCACGAGATTGTCCGGCGTGTTGCGCAGCTCACCCGCGATGTAGGCGCGCACGCCGAAGCGCGCGAGCGAAGGCGCGGCCAGTCCGCGAGCGCCGCGTACGCCGGGGATATCGTGGCAGCCGCCGCAACCGTAGCGCAGCATGGCGTCAGGTCCGCGCTGCGGATCGCCCTGCGCGAGCACCGCGGCGCGGCGCTCGATGCGCTCGTCCTCGCGCAAGACATAAGCTGCATAACCGACCGCGAGCGCGGCGACGGCGACGATCGTGCAAACGAGCCACCACGCAAGGCTAGACCGCATCGCTGCTCTCCCGGTTTCGCGTTTCGCCGAGCGCCGCGGCGAGCAGCACGAGCGCAGCGCCGAGGTGCACGAGGCCGCCCGGAACCCACATGATGAGACCGGCGATCTGCTGATCCTGAGCGGGCGGGAAGCCGAACGCGGTCAGATGCAGCGCGCGGTAGGGCGCATACCACGGGCTCTGCGAGAGCGCCATGAGCGCCCCGAGCGCGCCGCTCACGAGCGCCGCGACGAACAGGCAGCCGACGAGCAGCATGGGCTCGCGGCGGCGGCGCCGTGCATCGAGCATCGCATTCCAGAACACGAGCGCGCTGGCGAAGAAACATACGTGCTGCACGACGTGCCAGCCCGTCGTGCGCAAGGCGAGATCGAACGGCTGCGGCGCGTGCCAAAGCCAGAGCACGGCCGACAGCATGGCGGTCGCGGCGACGGGCTCGCCGAAACGCCGTCTCACGCTCGTCACGGCGTCCGCACGCACCGCGCGCACCAGAGGCGATCGCCAGCCGCGCGGCAGCGCCCACAGCAACACACCATGCGGACGCGACGCGACGAAAAACGGCGCAGCGACGAGCATCAGCAATTCGTGCTCGGCCATGTGCGCAGCGAACGAACGCTGTCCGGCTGCGTGCAAGGGCGAGACGAGCGCGGCTGCGAGCGCGACGCAAGCCGCAGCGTAGGCGGCCAGCGCCGAGCGGCGCACGGGCACGATGCGCGTCCGGCTGCGCATGCGCGCGAGACCGAGCGCATAGAGCGCCACCGCCACAGCGAGCGGCGCGACGACCCAGGGCTCGAAGCTCCAGGCAAGTGCGGCGCCATCGGGCTCGTGCGCGTGGGCGAGCGAGGCCGTTGCCGCGAGCGTTCCGGCCGCTACCGCCCGGCATGCATCGCAGTTCATGCGCCGCACCCCGGCAGGATCACGCTCGCGAGCGTCTGCAATGCGATCGCGAACAGGAACACGGCCGCGGTCGCCGCACTCAGCGTGCCGACGAAGTGCCGCAGACTGCGCGCCGGCTCCGCATCGCGCGCCCGCCACGAGACGGACGCGCTCGCAACGAGCACCCCGGCGAGGCAAAGACCGGCGACGAGGCCAGGCACGGCACCGCCGAGCCGGCAATCGAAATGCAGCATGTCGGCGAGCAGCTGCTGATGCAGCGCCCAGCCGAGCGGCCCCGCCACGAATCCGGCCCATGGCGCGAAACGCGAGCGCGCGAGGCCGTGCATCATGCGAGCGCCCTCGGCAACCAATAGACGAGCGCATAGATCGCGAGCCACGACAGCACGACGAAATTCCAGTACGTCGCATTGTCTTCGACGTCGGAGTAGCGGCGCCCGTCCACGTCCCGCACGTAGACGAGCACGGCGAGCGGACAGGAATCGTAGACGTCGGTGGCGAGGTGCGTCGTGTGGATCAGCATGATCGCCCACAGGATCGAGCCGTAGGTGTTCTCGTCCCAGCGCGCGTTGAGCGCCGTGAGCTCGAAGCCGCGCACGACGAGCAGCAGCACGCCGACCGCGACCATGACGATGAGCCCGCGGCGCACGCGCACGAGATCGCCACGCCGCGCAGCGCGCAGCACCCACGCGTTCGGGACGAGGCTGGCGAGCGCGATGAGCGTGAACGCGGTGCCGTAGCGCAGACCGGGCGGCGGGCTCGGCGGCCAGTGCGACTCGAACGGGATCAGGTACAGGTAGACGCCGATCGCGAGCACGAACGCCATGCCTTCGATGAGCATGAAGCCGAACGTGCCCCACCATCCGAGTGCGACGCTGCCGTAGCCGAAATCGGGCAGCTGGGAGACATCGCCGGCGATCGCGATGCGGCGCGTCATGTTGCGGGCTCCGCGGCATTCGCATCACGCCCGCCGGTCAGACCTTTTTCCCCGCGCTTCGGCCAGAACCAACCCGTAAGCGCGATCGCCAGCGGAATGGCGCCCCAGATCACGCCCCACGCATCGAACACCGACCAGATGAAGAGCAGCGTCACCGCGAGTGCGGAGGCGAACGGCCAGATCGTCGGTGCGGGCATTCCCCAGACGATCTGCGGTTCGGCATCGGTCGCGCTCGTGAGCAGAATCTCGCGACGGTCGGCGCGCAGTCCAGCGAGCGCGGGCAGCGCGTCGTCGCCGCTCCACAGCGGTGTCGCGCTGTCCACGCGCGGCACCGCCGCGAAGTTGTAGGCGGGCGGCGGCGAGGACGTGGCCCATTCGAGACTCGGCGCGTCCCACGGATTGTCGCCGGCCGCCCTGCCCCGCAGCAGCGACGCGATCACGTTGCCGAGGAACACGACGACGCTCGCGGCGATCACGCAGGACCCGAGCGTGGCCACGAGATTCCAGACGTCCCAGCCGAGCCCCGCGGGATACGTGTAGATGCGTCGCGGCATGCCGATGAGGCCGAGGTAGTGCATCGGGAAAAACGTGAGGTTGAAGCCGACGAAGAACAGCCAGAAATTCCACTTGCCGGCGGTTTCGTCGAGCAGCCGTCCCGTGAATTTGGGGAACCAGTAGTAGAACGCGCCGAAAAGCGGGAACACGGCGCCGCCGATCAGCACGTAATGGAAGTGCGCGACGACGAAATACGTGTCGTGGACCTGCAGGTCGAGCGGCGCGAGCGCGAGCATGACGCCCGTCAATCCGCCGAGCACGAAGATCGCGAAGAATCCGAGCACGAACAGCACGGGCGTGGCGAAGCGCGGACGCCCGCTGCCGAGCGTGGCGATCCAGCTGAACACCTGGATCGCGCTCGGTACCGCGATGACGAGGCTCGCCGACGTGTAGAAGCTGTTGCCAAGCGCGGGCAAACCGGTCGCGAACATGTGGTGGACCCAGAGTCCGAACGCGAAGAAGCCGGTCGTGACGAGCGAGAGCACCATGGCGATGCGCGCGAAGATCGGCCGCCGCGAGAACGTCTCGACGATCGCCGAGATCATGCCGAGCGCGGGCATGAAGATGATGTAGACCTCGGGATGGCCGAAGAACCAGAACAGATGCTGCCAAAGCAGTGCGTCGCCGCCGTTCGCCGGATTGTAGAAATGTGTACCGACGAGGCGGTCGGCGATCAGGAAGCTGCTCGACAGCATCACGGCCGGCATCGCGAAGATCACCATGAAGCTCGTGACCAGCATGGCCCAGAGAAAGAGCGGCATGCGCGCGAGCGTCATTCCCGGCGCACGCGTCTTCAGGATCGTGGCGACGAGCTCGACGGCGACGGCGAGCGCGGACACTTCGGTGAACGTGATCATCTGCGCCCAGAAATCCGTGCGCTTGCCCGGCGAATAGTCGGAATTCGCGAGCGGCACGTACGAGAACCAGCCGGTCTCCGGGCCGACGTTGAGCAGGAACGCGATCCAGATCATCACGCCGCCGGCGAGATACACCCAATAGCTGAATGCGTTGAGCCGCGGGAACGCGATATTGCGCGTGCCGGTCATGAGCGGCACGATGTAGACGGCCACGGCCTCCATGATCGGCACGGCGAACAGGAACATCATCGTCGTGCCGTGCATCGAGAAGAGCTGGTTGTACCGGTCCGGGCCGACGAGCCCGTTGTCGGGCCGCGCGAGCTGCATCCGCATCGCGAGCGCCAGCAGCCCGGCGAGCACGAAGAACACGAATGCCGTGCAGATGTAGCGGCGGCCGATGCGCTTGTGGTCGATCGTCGTGAGCCAGCCCCAGAAGCCGGGTGCATCGGACCAGGTGCGCGCGAGTTCGGGCGAACCGTCGCTGAAGCTCGCGGGCGCCGCTCTGTGCGTGGAAGTGTGTGCGACGTTCATTCGAGCGACATGAGATAGCCGACGAGCGCATCGAGATCCTCGGGCTCGATGTCGATCGCCGGCATGTTGCAGCCTGGTTTCTGCCGTTGCGGATCGGCGAGCCACGCACCGAGCGAGCCCGCGTTGAGCGGCAGCGTCCCGGCGGCGAGCGTGGTGCGCGCGGCGAGATGCGTGAGGTCCGGTCCGGCGCGCGAGGCCGCGGTCGTGCCGCGGATCGTATGGCACATCGCGCAGGTCGTGCTGAGGAAATACTGCCGTCCGCGCTCGCTGCGTGCATCGCGCGGTTCGGCCGCCGCCGAGAGCTGGCGCTCGCGCCAGGCCGCGAAGCTCTTCTCGTCTTCGACCTTCACGAGGATGGCCATTTTCGCGTGCTCGAGGCCGCAGAATTCGGCGCAGGTACCGCGGAACGTGCCGATGCGGCGCGGTGTCAGCTCGAGCTCGTTGATGCGGCCCGGAATCAAATCGCGCTTGCCGGCGAGATTCGGCACCCAGAAGCTGTGGATCACGTCGTCGGACACGAGCTCGAGATGCACCGTGCGCCCGAGCGGCAGATGCAGCTCGTTCGCGGTCGTGAACTGCCGGTTCGCATCCGGATCGAGGTAGTCGAGCTGCCACCACCATTGCCTGCCGGTCACGCGGATCGTCAGCGCGGCGTCGCGCGCGATGAGGCGCCTGTCGGTGACGAAGCTCGTCGCGGCGAGCGCGATCAACCCGAGCACGACGAGCGCGATCCACACCGACAGCCCGCGGCCGAGGCGCGCGTCGGCCGGCGCCGCGACCGCGCCGCGCCGGCGCAAACGGCCCATGCGCACGATGACGACGGCCGTCGCGATCAGCACGATCGCGTACATTATTGCACAAATCCACAAAGATACGTGCCAGACGCCGGCGATCGCCTGCGCCTGGTCGGCGGCCGGATCGAGCGCGGACGAGGCGACCGTCACGGCGGCGGCTCCGGCTCGCCCGGCCGCGGCAGCTGCCTCGGCATCTGCGACGGCGGCGGCGACACGGAGAACGTATCGCTGCGGCTCGGCGCGGCGGCCTTCGGCACGTTGCCGGACAGCGCCCGCACGTACGCGGCGATCTCCCAGATCTGCTGCGCGGGAATCCGGCCGCGGAACGCGGGCATGCCGTTCGGCCGGCCGTCGAGGATCGTCGCGTAGATCTGATCGATGCCGCCGCCGTAACGCCAATGCGCGTCCATGAGCGAGGGACCGATGGAGCCGCCTCCCGCCGCATGGCAGCCGGCGCAGTTGAACCAGCGGAACAGACGCCCGCCCTGGTTGATGTGGTACGCGTTGCCTTCGTATTCCTTGCCGCGCGGATCGGGCGGCGGCGCCGGCGCGCCGTCCGGCTCGAGTCCGCTCACGGCAACGGCCGCGGGACCGGTTTCGGGCAGCGGCGCACCGCGATATTCCCGGCGCTCGCGGTCGCATGCTGCAATGTATAAAACGCCGAGCGCGAGCAGCGCCGCGACGAGTCGGCGCGGGCGGGCGCTCCTTGCATGGTCTCCGTGGATCGATGCCGACGTGTCTTCCATGAGTTCGCGCATCCGACGACGGCTGCCGACGTGCAACATCCTGGCCAGCTCTTCAGGCGTGTCGGCGCGGGATTTCGCACGCCGCGGGACGGCAAATCGTCCCTGGTGAAGAAAACATTACGCCGCGCGAACCGCGATGCGGTGGCCTGCACGCGTGGCAAGCGCTGCCGTGCGGCGCACCGCCCGGGCATGCAAATTGCTCCTGCACGCTTCCCCACCCAAGGAGACACCACGATGAGCAAGCAAGTCTGTCTGTGCATCGCTCTCGCACTCGCCGGCACCGGTGCGTATGCCGCCACGTCGCCCGACGAGACCTTCGCGAAGAAAGCCGCGCAAGGCGGCATGGCGGAAGTCGCCGTGGGCCAGATCGCCTCGAACCAAGGCAACGATCCGAAGGTCAAGGAGTTCGGCGAGAAGATGGTCCAGGACCATCAGGCCGCCAACGACGAGCTCAAGACCGCGGCGAGCAAGAGCAACATCACGCTGCCGAGCGACGTGAGCAAGCAGCAACAGTCCGAGGCCGACAAGCTCAAGAACATGAAAGGCGCTGCCTTCGACCACGAATACGCTCGCATGATGGTCAAAGACCACGAAGAAGACGTGGCGCTGTTCCAGAAGGAGGCGGATTCCGGCAAGGACCCGAACCTCAAAGCGTATGCGCAAAAAACCTTGCCGACGCTCAAGGAACACCTGCGCATGGCCAAGCAGATGCAGAGCGGCGCGAGCGGACGCGCCGGCTGATCGAAACCGCAGCACGCGCTCTCCGTGTACGCTGCACGATGCGCGGCGGACGGCGCGTGCGAATTGCATGATACCTGCGCGCGTGCGCGACACCGCAGCGCGCCAGGGTGGGCGTTGCTGACAAGGAGTGACACGCTATGAAAGGGAAATTCGACCAAGCCCATCTCGAGGAACTGCTGTATCAGGCCATCGAGACCGAGCAAGGCGGCATCAAGATCTACACCGCGGCGATCGAATGCGCGATCAACGCCGAGCTGCACAAGGAATGGGAGGAATATCTCGGACAGACACGCAACCACGAGCGCGTGCTGCGCGACGTGTTCGACAAGCTCGGTCTCGATCCGAAGAAGGAGACGCCGGGGCGCAAAGTCGTGGGCCACCTCGGCGCTTCGCTGCTGAAGGCCATCGACATGGCGTCGAAGGCCGGCGATCCGGCGGCCGCGCAGCTCGTCGCGGCGGAATGCGTCGTGCTCGCCGAAACCAAGGATCACCAGAATTGGGAGTTGCTCGCGCAAACCGCCGAGCACGCGAGCGGCGACGTGGCGAAGGCGTTGAAGGCCGCCGTCGAGGAAGTCGAGAACGAAGAGGACCGGCACCTCTACCACACCAAGGGCTGGGCTCGCGAGCTCTGGATCGCCTCGCTCGGCATGCCGGCCGTGCTGCCGCCTCCCGAGGAAGTCAAGGACGTCGACACCGCGATCGGCGCTTCTCGCGCCGAGCAATCGCGCGAGAAGATGCTGTGACGCGATCCCCGCGCACTCGAGCGCTCGCCGATGCATACACACGACCGGAACCGTACGCGCACGCCAGGCGCAAAGCCCGACGCAACTGGCGGCCGCGCCGCTCGCGGCATCCGCCCTGGCCGGCCCGCGCGCACCGCGCGCGGGCCGTATGCGGGGCAGCGCGAGGATATCGAAGGCGAGAACGCCTCGGGCCCGCGCGTGCCGAAAAACGTCGGCAGGACCGATAGGCGCTGAGCTTCGCCGGATATTTTTATACTTTGAGACGGCGCGTCGGCGAGTTCGCTGTTTGAAGCGAGTTCTATTGGAAGCCGTCGGCGAAAATCACGTCGCCCTCGTACACCCAGAGCTTCGAACCGTTGTCGGCGACGTAGAGTCGACCGCCGACGACGATGACGCTCTGCTTGTGGAACTTGCTCGACGCCGTCGACGTGGCGACCCCCATCGAGCCATCCTGCCAAAGCGTGGCGCCTGTTGCGGGATCGAGCGCCGTCACGCCGCTGCCACCCGCGTAGTAGAGCACTCCGTTCGCGAGCACGGGCGAGGTGCCGCCGGTGCTCGTTGCGCTGCCGTGCACGGGCGTGCCTTCGTTGACCCAGTTCGGCGCGCCGGAGGCCTGCAAGGTCGGCAAGTTGCCGTTCGCGGGATCGGCCTTGACGCGCACGGCCGAGATGCCGAAATTGTTCACGGCGATCAGCATGACGTCGCCGGTCGCGGGATTCGTCCACGCGATGGGCTGCGTCTTCACCTCGTTGCCCTGGGGAACGTTGCCGATGAATATCTGCCCGCCCGTGTTGCCGGGGCTGCCGGTGCCGCTCATATCGTCGAGGTCGAGGAGGCGCAAATCGCCGTCCTTGCCGCTCTGGATGCCGATGTGCGTACGCGACGATCCGGCCGGCGCCGGGACGAGGACGACCGAGGTCGAGCCGAGGTCCGTGTCGTAGTACATGAGATCGAGATAGTTCGACGGCGTGTAGCTGTCGAGCGGCGCCGCGAGCTCGTGATCCATCGCGGCCGGCAGCGCGATGACCGAATCGCTCCAATTGTGGCCGCCGTTGTTCGCGTCGTAACCGAAGATGCCGTTGCCTGTCGTGACGTAGATGCGATCGCTCACCGGATCGTAGACCACGCCTGCCCGTCCCCAAATGCCGCCGTTGCCGGTCGACAAACTCGAACTGCCGCCGGGCGGCGTCATTTGCTGCTGCAGGCAATCGGGTTGCACGCTGTTCGGCGGATTCGGATTGTTCTCGACAAAGTGCACGTTGCCTCGATCGCTGCACATCACGTTGAACACGACCTGCGTGCCGGTCGCGAGATTGATCGCGGTGACGTGCCCCTGGTAATCGCCGCTGTCTTCCGGCAGCCACGCGCCGCCGCTCACGGTGGCGTAGAGGTAGGTCGTGCCGTTCTTCGCCGTCGCGAACGCGAGCGCCGACGAGACCTGCTCCATGTCCGGCTTGAGCGTCACGACCTCGGGCCAACCGCCGCCCGTCGTTTCGTTGCCGTCGGCGACTGTATACTTGTGTACGCGCCCGTCGAGCGAGTATCCGTACACGAACTGCCGATTGGGATCGAGTACGGGCGAGGTCGCCGTCGTGCACTGATCGCTCGCATTCGGCTGGGCGCAGGCGTTGCTCGTGCTCGGGTATCGCGACCACTGCGTCGCGCCCGTGGCCGCGTCGAGCGCGAGCAGCGTGCCGTCGCTCACGGTCAGGAACAGGAGATCCTTGGTTCCCTCCGGCGTGTTCACGCCGGCGAGCAGCACGGGCGCGCCCGGCACCAGACCGGGCAGCGTGAGCGAGTACTTCAGATGCAGACGCGCGACGTTCTGTTTCGAGAGCGCGGTCTCGGCGGAATTCGTGCCGCTGTGATTCGCGTCGTAGCCGAATTGAAGCCAGTCGGCAGCGTGACTCGTGACCGCAGCGAGCGCGACCGCGGCGGCGGTCGTGGCGACGAGGACATTTCGCATGTATGGCGTTCCCTATGCCGGGGCAAACGGGCTCGCCAGTGCAACCCCTGCGCCAAACGCGAGCGTCCACGCGCGATGCAGGATCGACCGCCTCTCCATGTTCGGAGGCGCAACGGCGCCCGCAAAAAGTTCACGTCTCGTGGTAATTTTTTGCAGCGTCGCCATCCGTGGATGCGACGGAGGAGTCCGCCATGACTGCACGTTGGTTCTGCTGCTGGGGATGGGTATACCGGCCGGTGTCGCTTTGGGGGTGGCTCGCCGTCCTCGCGACCGCGACGTTCTGCGCACAGGTGTTCGTCGCCGTCGATCGCCATTCGCACTCGGCGAGCGACACTTTGTACGGCGTATTTCCCTACGTCGTCTGCGCGCTCGGGCTGCTCAACTGGCTCGCCTCCAAGACGAGCGCTGCGCCTTGAGGCGTCACGCGTAGGCGACGTCGGCGATCCAGTTCCGCTGACGGCGCGCGAGCCGCGATTCGAGCGTCTCGCCGTCGTGCGCCACGGGCGCGCGGCGCAACAGCGGTTCGACCGCGGCATCGAACGCGTTGACGTTGACGACCGCATAGAGGCGCCCGTCGATTTCGCTCGTCGCCACGACGACGATGCCGCAGCGTGCGCAGACGTGGAACAGCGCCGTGCCGGTGCCGAACGCGTATTTCGAGACGCCTGCAGGCTCACGCATCGCGATGCGCAGGCGCCCATCGGGTTTGGACGTCCAAACTGCGCCATGGCGCGTGCAGAACGTGCAGCTGCAGGCACGCGCGGGGATCTCGCCCGGATCGGGTTCCCAGGCGAGCGTGAACGACAGATTGCCGCAATGGCAGGAGCCGCGGATCAGCATCGGCGCATTCTAGCTCGCCGGCGTGCGTTCGGTCTCGATCTCGCCGGGCGCATCGCGCATGAGACCGAGCCGCCGAATCATCCAAGGCATCGTGAGGCCCTGCACGAAAATCGAAAATGCGACGACCGCGAACGCGGCGACGAGAATCTCGCGGCGTTCGGCCACGCTGTCGGGTAGCGCAAGCACGAGCGCCAGCGCGAGCGCCCCGCGCAAACCGCCCCAGACGAAGACGTGCTGGTGTTTGAGATCGACGGCGAGCCGGCTGCGCGCAAACAGCGCGCAAATCGGGTACACCGCGAGCGCGCGGCCGAGCAGCACGAGCGCGATCGCCGCCGCCGCTACGCCGCTGAGAAGCCCGTAGCCCGCCTGCACTTCCTGTTCGCCGATCAGGATGAACACGAACGAATTGGCGAGGAACGCGACGTATTCCCAGAACGCGAGCACGTGGCCCTGGCTGCCTTCCGAAATGGCGCGGCGCCAGCCGAAGTTGCCGACCATGAGCCCCGCCGAGAGCGACGCGAGCACGCCCGACGCATGGAAATGCTCGGCGAGCAGGAACGATCCGTACGCCGCCACGGTGGTCAGCGTGATTTCGATGAGATGGTCCGCGGTGCGCCCCGCGATGAGCAGCAGCGCACCGGCGACGGCCAGCCCGGCGAGCACGCCCCCGAACACGGTCCAGACGAGCGAAGCGGCGATGGCGAGCGGCGACGGCGTGGCGCCGTTCGCGAGCGCGACGAGCAGCGTGAAGCCGACCGCAGCCGCACCGTCGTTGAGCAGGCTTTCCGATTCGACCATGCCGCTCAGACGCCGCTCGACCTTCATCTCCTTGAACGCGGCGATGACCGACACCGGATCGGTCGCAGCGATGAGCACGCCGAACAGCGCCGCGCCCATCCAGCCCCAGCCCACCGTGTAGTGCATGCCGGCGGCGACCACGAGCGCCGCGATCGCGACGCCCGGGAACGCGAGGCCGGCGTTGACCGGCAGATCGCGCCGGAACGGCTTCCAGTTCAGCTGCAGCGCTGCTTCGAACACGAGCGGCGGCAGGAAGATGTTGAAGATGAGGTCGCGCGTGAGCGGCATCTGCACGCCGCTCGGCAATAGCGCGAGCGCAATGCCGGCGCTGACGAGCCCGACGCTGTACGGCAGCCGCAGCAGCCGCGACACGATCGCGACGATCGACGCGATAAGCAGAAACACCACGATGGTCGCTACGGAAAATTCCACTGCCTGCTCCGTCGATGATCACGCCACTATGCGGACGTCGGCGCGGCGAAGCAACCCTGCTGCTGGATGGCGTGCGGCAGCAGTGCTCGTGCCGACGCACGCACTATGTTTTCCGCCCGAGGAGCGGCGAAAGCGCGGCGCCGATCGCGTTCTGCCACTGGCCTAACCTGGCCCGCACTCGCGGATACGGCCGCATGCGCAGCGTGTCGCTCACGATCGCCGACAGGCGTTCAACGTCTTGCGCAGCGAGCGAGCCGCCGACGCTGCCGTAGCGTGCGCCGTCGAACGCGTCGGGCAAGGACGCGGGTACGTCGATGCCGCGGCGCGCGAGATCGTCGAGGAATGCGCGATACGTCTGCGCAGCAGGCCGCGGCACGCCACGAGCCGTCAGCGAACGCTCGAGCGCTTGCGCCAGGTGCGGCGCCGCGTTCCCGGTCGCATCTTTCGCGCGCGCAAGGAGACGCGAAATCGCCATGCGCTCGGTGAGGTCGGCGGCGGCATGCGCGCAGAGCACGGCCGCGCCCACGACGCACGCCACGAGCAAGGCGAAAAGCGGCGTCCACGGCAACACGCGCCGCGCGAAGGCGACGAGCTCGCGCTGCATGTGGCGCAGCGCTTCCCACGTCGCGCGCAGCGCCTGCATCGCTGCGGTGCGCAGCGCCGCCGGATCGAGCAGCGCACTCGTGTCGGCCTGCCGTTCGAGATAGCGGTCGGCGGCGCTCGCCACTTGCTGCGTAGCCGGCGCCGCTTCGGACTCCGGCATCGGATAAAACGGCGTGGGTTCGAACATGATCCAACGTCCGTCGATCCACGCCTCGGCCCAGGCATGGCCGTCGAGCGCGCGGACTTCGTAGTAGCCCGTGAGCGGATTGCGCTCGCCGAGCGAGAAACCCGTCGCGAAACGGGCCGGAATGCCGATCTCGCGCAACATGACGACCATAGCGCTCGCGAAGAACTCGCAATGTCCTTTGCGGTTCTCGAACAGGAACCAATCCAAGGGCGTGCGGCCCTGATAAGGCACGATCGTTTCGTAGCTGTACGCGTACTGACTGCGCAGGTGCGTCTCGATCGCGAGCGCCTGGCGCCAAGCGCCTCCGGCGTTGCCAGCGACCGTGCGCGCGAGCTCGCCGACACGTGCCGACAACTCGGGGTCGATTTGCAGATAGCGTGCATCGGGCTGCGTCGCATGAACTGCGTAGCGGCTGCCAACGAGCTCAGGCGCCGCGTCGACCGCGTAGCTCGTTTGAGCGAGCAGCGGTCGCGGTACGCCGAACGTGCCGTCGCCGAAATCGTAGAGCTGCGGCCCCGGAAAGCGGATGCGCCGCGCGGCGGCGCTCGCGGGCAAGGCCGTGAGATGGAGATCGCTCACGACGTCGATCTGCTGCGTGATCGGCGTGCCGCCCGCAGGCACGCTGCGTTCGAGGTAGCCCGCACGCAGCACGGTGAGCGCGGGTGCATCGCCGGTACGCAGCCAGCGGTCGTGCTCGAAACGGTCGTAGAGCGCGCCACGCAGGTAGACCGGCTGCGACGTCTTGACGTACATGACGATGGCGTTGCCGAGGGCGGCGTCGCGCTGCACGTCCGTCACCGAATAGCCTTCCTGGGCGGGATGCTGTGGATTCGCCGAACTCGAGTTCGACGAGCGACCCGCACTCGGCCGATCCGCCGCCGATTCTCGCTCGGCCTGCGCGGACGTCGGCGGCTTCGGCGCCGAATGCGGCGCGCTCGGCGGCACTGTGCTCTCGCTGCCGCGAGGGTCGCTGTAGTCGTGTTCGCTCGACGCGGAACGGCCGCCCAGATACAACGCCGCCGGTTGCGGCACGTACAAGTAGAGCGGAATCGCGAGCAGCATCACGAGCCCGGCCGCAGCGGTGCCGCCGCGGCTGCGCGTTTGTCGCGTCACCACCGTTGCGGCGGCGCGCCGCTGCAACGTGACGCCCGCGTCGAACGCGAACAGCGACAGCACGGCCAGCGTGAACGCGGCAGCGCACGGCGCGAACCAGCCGGAGCGCGATGCAGCGGCCACGATGAGCACTTCGCACAGGCACGCGGCGACGATGAGCAGCATGTGCGCGCGCCGCTCGGCGACGATGAGCACGGCGCACGTGAGCGCAAGCAACAACGCTCCGAGCGCCGGGATCACACCGTCGCTCATGAGCGTGGCGATGAAAACGAGCATGCCGATCGCCGCGACGGCCTCGCCCGCCCACTGCACCGTCATGGTGGCGTGCTGCCTGGCGCGTAGCGGCACGCGCCGGCTCCAGCAGAAAGCCAATGCTGCGCCCCAGACGAGTACGCCGCCAAGTGCGTTCGCAGCGTCGGCTGCGAGCGTGGATCGTGCGAGCAGCGTCGCGGCGAGCAGCGCGGCGAGACGCGCGCCATACGGCTGGAAATCCACGGGCTCGTCGATGCGCATCAGAAGAGCTCGGCGAGGTCCATGCCGCGCTGTGCATGAGCGATCCACGCGCCTTCGCGAAAATGCGCGCCGCAAACGATGGGAGCGGCTTCGCCGCCGCGAGCGAAGCTGCCGCGCGCGAACTGCACGACGAGCGGCACCGCACCGGCTGCACGGCAGCACGCGACGAGCGCACCGCGTTGTGCGTCGTCGCCCGCGAACAGCAGCCATGTGCCGCCGCGCGGCAAACGGTTGCGCTCGCGCGGCATCCACACGCCGAGCGGCGCTCCGCTGTCGCCTTCGGCAAGCGCGAGCGCGTCGCGCATGCGCACGAGCGCCGCGCGATCGCGCGAGGGCTCCATGCGCACGATGTTTCCGTGCTCGCGGTATACGATGCCGCACGCGAGGCCATCCGCCTGCGCGTGCTCGAGCGCCGAGCGCGCGATCGTGAACATCGTCTCGAACGTCCCTTCGGCGCCGGTGCCGCGATGTTCGCCGAGCGCGAGCTCGAGGAAGATCCAGAATTGCCGCTCTGCCGCGCGATCGTACTCGCGCACGATGAGTTCGCCGCTGCGCGCGGTGCTACGCCAATGCACGGTGCGCGGCTCGTCGCCCGGGCGGTATGGACGCGCGCCGGCGTATTCATCGTGTCCGCGGCGTTCGCGCGCAGCGAGATTTTCGAGCTGCGCATCGCCGCCCTGCTCGATCGGCAAGCGGCGCAGCGCGACGGCGGCGGGATGGACGAGCGTCTCGTGGCGGCCCGCCGCGACGATGCGGCTACGCGACGCGACACCGAGCGGGAAACGGCTGCGCAGCACGACGTCATCGAACACGCGACGTCCGCGCACGCGCGGCGTCCAGCGCAAGCGCAGCACGTCGCGACCCCGCGTGCGTTCGACGAACGCGGCGAGTACCGGCTCCTGCGTTTCGCCGAGCCTGTCGACGAGCTCGATGCCGTACCGCGGCAGCACGCCGCCCTCGAGCTCGTAGCGGATCTCGACCGGTTCGCCGACCGTGGCGAGCGGCGGCACCGAACGTCGCACACCGATGCGGCGCACTTGCACGCGCGGCAATATCCAGGCGACGACGAGCGCGGCGGCCAGGAGCCACGTCATGCCCCAGAGCAGGCTCACACCGCGGTTGTATGCGATGCCGGCCGTCGCCACGAGCCAGCCGCCGAGCAGCCAGCCCATGCGCACGTCGCCGAAACGGCGGCCGAGCGCTTCGGGATCGATCTTCATGGCGCCCCGGTCACGCCGTCGCGTGCACCGGCACGGCGACGGTGTCGAGCGCGGCGAGCACGAGCCGCTCGGCCGTGGCGGCGTCGCTTCCCTGCCGCGGCACGATGCGATGGGCGAGCACCGGCACGGCGATGCGCTTGACGTGGTCGGGCGTCACGAACGATTTCCCGCCGAGCAGCGCCACCGCCTGGCTCGCGCGCATGAGCGCGAGCGATGCACGCGGGCTTGCGCCAAGCTCGATCTCGCCGGCCGAGCGCGTCGCCCGCGTGACGGCGGCGATGTAGCGCTGCACATCGGGATGCACCTCGACGGCGCGAGCGGCTTTCTGGATTTCGGCGAGCGCGGCAGGCGTCAGGACGGGCGTCACGTCGGCGAGCGGTTCGCCGTGCACGCGCGCGGCGAGCATCGCGACCTCGCTGTCGGGCGCGGGATAACCGAGATGCAGCCGCACCATGAACCGGTCGAGCTGCGCCTCGGGCAGCGGGAACGTGCCATGAAAGCCGGCGGGATTCTGCGTCGCGATGACGAAGAATCCGTCCGGCAGCGCGCGCGGCTGGCCGTCGACCGAGATCTGCCGCTCCTCCATGCACTCGAGCAGGCATGCTTGCGCGCGCGGCGTGGCGCGGTTGATCTCGTCGACGAGCAGCACGTCGGCGAACGCCGGACCGGGCACGAATTCGAAGCGCTGCAGATCCTGGCGGTAGATCGAGCTGCCCGTGACGTCGGAAGGCAGGAGATCCGGTGTGCACTGCAAGCGTCGCATCGACGCGTGCAGCGACTGCGCCAGCGTGCGCGCGAGCATGGTCTTGCCCGTGCCGGGCACGTCTTCGAGCAGCACATGACCGCGCGCGATGAGCGCGGCAAGCAGGCAGAAGATCGTTTCGCCCTTGCCGACGATCACCTTGGCCAGGTTCGCATAGAGCGATTTGAGTGCGGCGGCTGCGGAATTGAGCATGGTCGGCATTCGCTATGCAAATGAAGTTCGAAGACTAGCAGAGCCCGCTGCGCCCGCAACGGAAATTACATGGAGCCGTAACGATACATGCTCACCATCCGGCGCTTCGTCCGTTCCCAGAAAGGAGGCAAGCCGTGACAGACAAGCTTCGTAGTGCCGCATTCGTGGCCGCAGCCCTGTTCTGCAGCGCCGCAATCCCGGCATCTGCGTATACAAGTGGAAATTTGCTCATCGGCGGCGACGCCGAGGCCGGCAAGTGCACGACCGATTGGAAAGCCGTCACCACGGTGCCGGGCTGGACGGTCGTGCTCGGCAATCCCTCGGTCGTGTGCTATTCGATCGCGAGCTTTTCGACGCCGTCGTCGGCCCACGGCAATGCGTTCATCGCCGACGGTCCCTACGGCGACTCCGCTCTGCTGCAGACGGTCGACGTGTCGAGCGCCGCTTCCGCGATCGATGCAGGGTCGACGGGCTACACGATGTCGGGCTGGCTCGGCGGCTGGGGCGCATACGCCGGCCAGGCGCAAGTCACGCTGAGCTTCTTCGACGCGCACGAGAAGCAGCTCGGCACGAGTGCCGAGCTCGGACCCGTGACGGCCGCCGACCGCGGCAACAAGAACGCATTCCTCGCGCGGTCGATCTCGGGCACCCTTCCGGCGGGCACGCGCTCGATCTCCGTCCTGCTCCAGTTCAGCAACACGTCGGCTTCGTACAACATCGGCTACGCGGACAATCTGTCGCTCACGCTGTCGACGCCGGTACAAGCGGCGACGCTCGCGCCGCCCGCCTCGCACGTACCGGCCTTCGACCACGTGTTCCTCGTCATGATGGAGAACACGGATTACGCGGCTGTGATCGGCGACACGAAGGACGCATCGTTCATCAACGGCCTCGCTTCGAGCGGCACGCTGCTCGCGAACTCGAGCGGCACGTATCATCCGAGCGACGAGAACTATCTCGCGATCGCCGGCGGCGACAATTTCGTGCAGGGCGCGATCTACTATCCGAACATCCATGTGTCCGCGCCGCATCTCGGCGATCGTCTCGAGGCGATCGGCAAGACGTGGAAAGGCTACGAGCAGGGCATGGGCACGCCGTGCAATCTCAGCAACAACAACGATTCGTACTACGCGCCCGACGATCTGCCGTTCATCAATTTCACCGACATCAGCACGAACAGCGCGCGCTGCCAGGCGCACCTCGTCGATTTGAGCCGGTTCGCCGCCGATCTCAATTCGACCGCGACGACGCCGAATTTCGTTTGGCTCTCGGCGGACGACTACTACGACGGTGAAGCCTCGGGCAACGGCTCGCCGAAGAGCCTGCAGGTGCAGGACGGCTGGCTCAAGCAGACGCTGCAGCCCTTGTTCGCCTCGCCCGCGTGGACGACGCAGCGCTCGCTCCTGATCCTGACCTGGGACGAATCCGAGACGAGCGGCACCAACCACATCGCGACGATCCTCGTCGATTCGCAAGGCCTCGTGAACCGTGGATACGTATCGCAGACGAGCTACAACCATTACAGTGTCGGCCGCACGATCGAGAGCGCGCTCGGCCTCGCGCCGCTGACTGCGAACGATCAATACGCCGAGCCCGTGAACGATGCCTTCCTGCCCAACGCACCGCCGCCCACGCCGAGCCTCTCGACGCCGACCCCGAGCGTGGCGGCCGGCGCGACGATCGCGTTCGACTACTCGACGCCGGCCTCCGACGCGAGCTCGACGAACTGGATCGGCATCTATCCCGCGGGTGCGACCCCGGGCTCGCAAGCGTCGATCACCTGGCAATACGCGGCGAACATGAGCGGCACGCTCAACTTCGCGACCAGCAGCCTCGCAGCAGGCAGCTACGCCGCGTGGTATTGCTACAACGACGGCTACACGGTCCTTGCGGGACCGGTGAACTTCACGATCACGCCGTGATCGCATCGGCGGCGCGAGCCTGGCTAGCGCCGCCGCGAGCTTCTCGCCGCGACGAACGTAGTTCCACACAGAGTTCCCGACGTCGCGCTTCGCCGCGGATCGCGATACCGCCGTCCCTGGCCATTGGCGTTTCCGTTCGGACTTGCTGCGGTACTCACGTACGGCGAGCTTTGCTGCTGCCTCGTGACCGAGACTCGGTCACGCGAGGAGGCTACGCGCTACCCGGACGCAGCAGATTGACGTGCATCAATTGTTCGAGCTTTTCTTCGCAAGTACGTCGGTTACGTCCGCGCGCCGGCCGATTCGTCGGGCGGCCATATCAATACCCAGTCGGCGGCGGCGTCCTCGCGCAGCAGGACTCGCGATGGCCTGCCGATCGATTCGTGATAACGCGCCATCTCGACGGCGCGCTTGCGGGCGGCCTCGAGGCTTTCGCAGACCGCCACCGTATTGGCCGGGGAAGCGTCCTGCCGCGTCACGAGCCACACGACGGTCGCCGTGGAGAAACTAGCGAACGGTGCTACGAAGAAGTCCACGGCCTCTCACCGCAACATGCACGCACACAGGGTCGCGAGTATCGCGTTGCGCCGGCCCGCCGCGATTGATCTGGATCAATTTCGCGTGGTGCGCGTAGGTCTCGAGCGCAGACCGAAGGGACGGTTCGTCGCGTCGCTCATCGCGTAAGCTTGAGCAGGAGGATCGCGAACGCGCCTACCGAACCCACGGCGATGAAAATCGCGCCCGCCCATCCTTTCATGAAACCGCCGTGCTTGCGGTTGAGCCAATTGGCCGCAGCGACGAGCGCGGTCGATGTCATGAGCGCGACGATGAGCGCTTGCAGATAATTATCGGAAAGATCCATGGCAACCCCGCCCCGCCGATGACGAATCGAGGATACCGGCTGACAGAAAGGCCGCATTGACGCGCATCAACCGTGGTTCGTCGCGACACACCTCGGCTGGATCGAGTTTTGTCTCGAATTCCGATCCCGTGTAGCCTTGCAGTTCTAAACGTCTGCAAGCTCCGCCCTCGCCCGTGCGAGCACGGCGTCGAGCAACTCGTCGCTGTAGGGCTCGGCGATGGGAGGAAGCGAACCCAGCGGCGTCGCCATCAGGGGATGGTCGAGCTGCGGGTTGCTGAGGCCAAGCGTCTGGCGCAGGCGCAGCACGGCGAGGATCTCGAAGGGGATGTAGGTCAGATCGCCCCAGGTGTGAAAATCCGGGGAATCCTTGCCGATCATCACCAGGTGGGTGTGACGGTCGCAGGCGGCGAGTAGCAGCGGTGCGATCGCGTCCGCGTCGGGCGTGCGCCAGTGCGCGAGCAGCGCGGTGAACAAGGGCTCATCGTCGGCCTGCGGCGGCATCGGCGGTCCGGCAATGCCTTGCCAGTCGGCGATCAGGCGCAGCAAGAAGAACTGGGTGCGGCGCTGGAAGTAGGGCTTCTTTCTCTTCTTGTCGAAATCGGTGAAGCCCTTGCTGTGCAGGCGCTCGGCGTAGTGATGGAACAGCGTCATCGCGCGCTCGTTCCAGCCCAGCACGAGGCAGAAGGCCGCTGTGTCGACGACGTCCATCAACCAGACGTGGTCGCCGCCGCGGGCCATGCGCAGCCAAACGTAGTTGTATGCGACCGAGCGGCGCCAGAAATCCAGCCACGGCGTGCCGCTGGCGGCCACGTCCTCCGCGTTCGTCTGCTCGGCTTTCACCGTCGTCGCCCAACGTTTGAATTCCTCGTCGTTCGCGACACGTGCGACTGTTTCGGCGGCGTAGGGCTGCGCCTTGTCGCCCTTGCGCAGGACGAGCGCCGGGCCGAACTCGAGCAGGCACGCCTCCAGGGTTTCGGGCGCGTGCCCCACGTGCTGGAGGTGGCGTACGATCTTGTACTCGCCCTCGCTCACCTCCGCGTCCAGCTCCGCGGCGAACTTCGGGACGTAGTTGTCGTTGGTGGGGTCGAAATATTGTTCCATGTTCTGCGGCCAGATCTGCGAATGGAGGTGTTTGCCGTTCTTGATCAACCGCTGGAATTCACGCCGGGTGGCAGCTGTGGTCACCGGCTTGGCCTTCCCACGCGCCTGCGGCTTCTTGTTGCCTAGTGCCGCCTGCACCGCGTGCCATCGCAGCGCCCCCGCGCAGCGATGCAGATTCTCGGCGGCATCGGAGAATTGCTGCGTCACCTTTCCATCGGGCCGCAGCGTGTGCCCGGCGTCGCCGCGACCATAAGCCTCCAGCGCCGGGATGAGGTCGATGCTCCACTTGGCTTCCCACATGCCCAATTTGTACGACTTGAGATAGTTCGCCACTTTGGGGAAGCGCGGCGCGACGCCGAGGCGGACGATGGTCGGTGGAGTGCTGTTCGCGGGCTGGCTCATGTGTGGATCGGAACGTGGTAGGGCGGACGGGCGAGAGTACTTGCTGCTTCTGCCACTGTCATCCCGACTTTCACGGGATCGCGAGTCACCACACCATTCGCAATCGGCGTCGGCGTCAGCTCTTGCGGCAATGCGGCGACTATTACGTTGCCAGCGGCGAGGCCGTCGCGTGCACGGACTCGCCCTTTGGCACGGAATTCAAAACGCCTCCGCCACACCCGTCGGTACGTATGCTTCGCTCTTGCGGCGAAATACCAACGCCGCGGCCGCCGCAATGTTCCAGATTCCCTGTGCCAACAGGATCGTGACGACGACGGTGTCGGTCATGCGCGTCCCGACGATGAAGACGATGACTGCGGGCAAGGCGCCGGCGAGCAGGCCGACGACGCCAGCGGCGCGCTGCATGCCGCGTTCGCGCAGCAAGGCGCACGACCATGCGACGGCGGCGACCGACTGGAACACCCATGCGACACGCGCAAGGTCGGGCAGCAACACCCAGGAGAATGCGCTGACGATGCGGAATCCCTGCTCGATCGCCTCGGGTGAACCGCCGACGAACATGGCAGCGGCATCGGTGCTGACGAATCCGTCGACGACTGTCCCCAACAACATCAGTACGGTGCCGAGCGCGTAGCTCACCAAGCCGACCAGGACCGGCGTGCGATTCAGTCCGAGACGCTGCGAGAGCACACCGTAGCCGTACATGAATCCGCCGATGCAGGCCATAGCGACGACGTGCACGAGCTGATGCATCGGTTGCGCCTTGACCATGCTCTGCATGATCGACAGCGCGTCCTTGCCGCCGCCGCCTTCGTCGAGAGCGACGAAAACGATCGAGGCGATTGCGCTCGCCGCTATGACGAGACCTGCGGCACGCGTATTCGGCGCCGCGGCGGCGACTGTGTTCGTGAGTTGCGGGCTTGCGTCGAGCGTTCGCATGAGTCGTCCTTTCTGTTGTGGGCGCGCAGCAGGTTGCGTGAGGCCACGATAGGAAAGCCGGTTTGTGCGAGTGTGTTGCGGCGGTAAAGAAGTATGAAGCCGTGCCGGACTAGGGAACCTAGCGGCCCGCGTCGCAGCGGGCGGGCAGCTCGACCACGAAACTGTTGTGGTTCTCCGGCGTCGCCACGAAGCGTGCGTCGCCGCCGTGATGCCGCGCGATCTGCCGCACCAGTGCAAGACCGAGGCCGCTGCCAGTCGTGTTGACGCGATCCGCGCGGCGGAAAAAAGGCTCGAACAGGCGCGCACGTTCCTGCGGTGGAATCAGCACGCCGCGATCGCTGACGACGAGGCGAGCGACGCCGTCGATGGGCGCGACATGCACCTCGATCGGCGGCTGCCCGTGGCGACCGGCATTCTCGATCAGATTGCGCAGCAAGCGCCGCAACAGGCGCGGATCGCCAGCGACGACGACGGACGTGCCGTCGAGCTGCACACCGTCGTAGCGCGCGCCCTCCTCCGCGGCCAGCGCGAGCAGGTCGACGTCTTCCGTCGCGTCCAGTTGGGCGACCGCGTCGAGGCGGCTCGCGATCAGGATTTCGTCGATCAGGCGGTCGAGCTCGGCGATATCGCGCTCGAGACCGGCCTTGCGTTTCGGATCGGCGGAATCCTTCATCAGTTCCGTCGCCAGGCGAATGCGCGCCAGCGGCGTGCGCAGTTCGTGCGATGTGTTGGCGAGTAGCCTCTTGTGCGCGTCAACCAGTTCCTCGATGCGTGCGGCAGCGCGATTGAAACTGCACGCGAGCCGCGCGACCTCGTCGCTGCCTTCGACCGACACGCGTGCGGACAAATCGCCGGCGCCGAGCGATTCGACCGCGATCTGCAGCCGCTCCAACCGCTGCGTGAGCCGCCGTACGAGCGGATACGCCACCGCGCCGACCGCCAGCGCCAGCAGCGACAGGGCCAAGATCACGGTGAAACCCGAGTGCCCAAACGCCTGCTCTCCGCCGAGATGCCAGCACAGGCCAGCGAGCAGCGCGAACACGATCAGACTCCCGAGCAGCGCGAGATAGACGCGGACGTACAGACGCGACATGTCAGTCCTGAGCCTTGGCGAACACGTAGCCGGCGCCGCGCACCGTGATTATGCGCCGCGGCTGTTTGACGTCGTCCTCGATCGCAGCGCGGATGCGCGAGATGTGCACGTCGATCGAACGATCGAACGCTTCGAGTTGTTCGCCCTTGACCATATCCATCAGCGCCTCGCGCGACAGCACGCGGCCGGCGTTGCGCGCGAACGCCACCAACAGCTCGTACTGATAGGACGTGACGCTGCGCGGCTCGCCATCTAGCGTCAGCACGCGTGCGCCGCAATCGATTTCAAGGCGGCCGAACCGCAACACACGATCGCCGGCGACGCCGGAACCGCGGCGCCTGAGGATCGCGCGCAGACGTGCGAGCAGTTCGCGCGGCTCGAAGGGTTTCGGCAGGTAGTCGTCCGCGCCTAGCTCCAGGCCCACGATGCGGTCCATCGCATCGCCGCGCGCGGTGAGCATCAGCAGGGGCGTATCGGATTTCGCACGCAACCGGCGGCAGACGTCGAGGCCGTCCATGTCGGGCAGCATCAAGTCGAGGATCACCGCATCGAACGGCGCGTCGGCGAGTCGTTCCATCGCGGCGGCGCCGAACGGCGCGAGCACGACGCGAAAACCCGCCCCGCCGAGATACTCGCAGAGCATCTCGGCGAGGCGGGCATCGTCTTCGACTAGCAGGATGCGCTCGGCCATCGCAATGGCACTGTGTCGGCTGGCGCCGACGATGGCAAGCCCTTCAGCCTTGCGCGGGTGCCAGGTGCGCGGCGAGCTTGTCGGTCAGCACCTTGCGTTGCGCCGGCGTCAGCGCGTCCGCGGTGTCGGCGATCAGTTGCACGAGTTCGCGCGAGGCTTTGTCCGCGAGCGCGACCTGCGCGGCGCGCGAATTCTCCAACGCCGTGCGGTCGATCGGGTCTTGCGTCAGCAGTGTCAGCATCTGCGCGTGTTGCGCATGGAATTGATCGTGCAATTGCACCAGGTCCGCTGCCGTCGTGCGCACGAGCGGCGCGATCTGCGCCTGCTGTGCCGGCGTCGCACCGACTTCGGAGTAGATGTGCTGCAGCAGCGCGTCGACGTTGCCGGCGAGGTCGCCGGGCGCTGCTCCCGCCATGTGCATGTGTCCCCCGTGATGGAAGGCGGCGACGCCGGTATTCTGCGCCACCGCGCCGAGGGTTACGGCGACGCCCCCCAACACGGCGGCGAGTGCGAGCACATTGCGCGTGCGACGGGCGATGGGTGATGTGTTGAGGGATGGGGTCGGGTTGTTCATTGCTGATCCTCTCTGTCAGTTTCGAGGCAGGATGCCCCAGGCGTTACGGTGATGCCGACGCGTCAGCGCATGGTTTCGAGCGGGTAAAGTTGTGTAAAGCGAACCGTCCTGGCGCAGACCAGGACCGCGCAGTTCCTATTGAACATCCGTCGCGTCATATTTGAATGTGAATCCGAATCCTTCGGTCGCGAATCGAGACAGCTGCGATTGCTCCGTCGTCAAATCTACAAGTGCATAGGCCTTCAAAAATGGCTTGGGCTCGGGAAGGTTACGAGCGGCTGCGGCGCACGGTTGTTGAGTTATGTCCGCCTGTCCTGGTGACGCTTCTGGCCGGAAGCGACCTCCCGTACCGGTTCACTTGCCACACACGTGGCCACCGGAAGCCCACCGACGTCTCCGCGATGTGGAACTGACGCTATACTCGCAGCCGAGTGACCCACAGGGCGCGTCGTCGAGGCCCAGTAGCCGCACCACGGGGTGGCAGTCATGAGCCGTCGAGACGAAACAGACAAGAGGGCGTTCGGACAGAAATGTCTGCGCGGACTTCTGATTGCGCTGTGTTGCACCGCTTCCGTGTCAGCCGCCAGCCAGTTTCACTACCTTCAATGGGGTGGGCTCGTCCAAGGCGACGGCCCCGACGTGATCAATGCGGTAGCACGCGATCCTTCGGGGAATTTTCTGATCGTGGGAACCGTCTTCGCGTCCAGCACGAATTTCGCTTTCACCGGAACGCCCAGCGCATTGCCGGGCGACGCGGTCAACGGGAAAGCATTTGTCGCCAAATACGATGCCAGCGGCAACCTGCTATGGGTCAAAGGGCTGGTATCGTCTTCCAGCTTGCAGCGTGGCGATTCGGTCGCGACGGATTCGTCCGGCAACATTTATGTCGCCGGGCGTTTTGGCGGGACGGCCACCATCGCTTCCCTCATGCCGGCGGTGGCCAACGGAACGAGCGATCTGTTTCTGGCCGCTTTCGACGCTTCAGGCAATACGCTTTGGACGAGGGCGTTCTCCGGTTCTTCGGTCGAATATTGGTCGAATCATTCGATCGCAATCGACGCGTTGGGGAATCTCGTGATTGCCGGTCAGTTCGGATCGCCCTCCGACTCGAGCGCCACACTGGACCTCGGCGCCGGGCTGCTGGGAGGGAGCGGAAAGGAGGACTTCCTGGCAAAGCTCGATTCGAGCGGAAATGCGATCGCCTCAAGAAGCTATGGCGTTGTCTGCGATGATGCGTCGAATTTCGGGAATCGAGTCGACCTCGATGCAAACGGCAACGTCTACACCGTGGATAGCTATGGCGCCTCCGGCTGCTCCGGCACGAACTACGCGAGAACAGTCGTTTACAAATGGGACGGCGCTCTGAATGGGCTGTGGAGCAAGACGTTCAGCACAACTACGGCGGCGGTGAATGCGTATAGCCTCTCGGTGGACGCAGCCGCCGGCATTGTCGCGATCGGGGGCGACTATGCTGCCGCAATCGATTTCGGCGCCGGCACCTTGCCGTTCGGGGGAAGCAGCGGCAACGTCAATGGCTACCTGCTGCAGCTGAATTCGGACGGAACCTACCGCGCAGCCACTACGGCGTATGGCGCGGGGAATTCGCGGATATTCAGCCTAGCGTACGACTCGGCCGGGCGCTTGTCCTATGGTCTGAACTACACCAACAACTATATCGACTTGGCGTATCCGCAGTCGCAAATTGCAACTGCGAACGATGGCAATGCCGCCTATGGTCAGCTTCTTGCGAATCAAACATTGGCTTGGGTTTACACGATAGAAGATGTGACGATCGGCTGCACCGTCTCCTCCTACGGAGCCATCGTCCCCATTTCATACGATCGATTGCTGGTTGCCGGAACGCCCGAGTGTGGTCAGGTGAATCTGGACTTTGGCCCGAACGCCGAGATCTTCGATTCCGGTGTCCATGCGTCATCGTTTCTCATGCAGACATTGTCTGGATCGATATTCTTCGACGGTTTTGAATAGGTTGTCGCCGAAACGTCTGTTCCTTGAGCTCGCTGAAGATGTGCTACTACAAGAGGGTGGCTGGAGGATGGCGACTGGCCGACGGTCGACCTAGAGTTCGAGAGTCCCTCAATAGGCAGGAGGTCTTATGAAAGCGTTTCAGCGTCTTGCAATGCTGATGTCCCTGCTCACTACGACGGCACTGGCGTCTGGTTCTGGTGAAGTCGTGCAACAAGGGAAATCGAGCAAATTCGTGGATGCCTACGCGTGCTGGCAACCCGAACATTTCGACAAGAGCAAGATGCTCACTTCCGTCATGATATCCGGCAACAAGATCGATGCTGCGAAAGCACCCTCAGATTGTCAGAAGCTGCGCCCCCTGCTCGGGAAGTATGTGGAACTCGATTTCACCGCCGACAAACGTTTGGACATGATCGGCGTCTACGAAGGAGATGTCGGATTCTCGACCGACGCGAGCGATACCTTGACGTTGACGCACTACGACGACAAGCGAATAGAGGGCACCTATCGCACTCAAGACGAAACGAAGAAAAATTCCGACGGAGCTTATTTCGACCTGAAATTCGCTGTCGATATTCCAGCGGCCAAGAAATGATCCGCCAGGCTAGATAGCCGCGCAGCGCGTGGCCCGGATCGGCATGGTCGCAGTTTTCGTTCTAGCGATGTCCGGAAGCCGAGCCCCTCGTCAAGGACGGGGCCCGCCACTGCGCGGAAGCCGTGTCCCGTCATCGTGTTGGGGCGACGACGATCGCGCCCGCCGGGAAGAGATAGCGCCGTTCCGGTAGACCCGGTTAGTGAGTTTGGTGGGCCGTGCAGGACTTGAACCTGCGACCAACGGATTAAAAGTCCGCTGCTCTACCAACTGAGCTAACGGCCCGGAAGCATGCGCCGCACCAGAGCGGCGCGGGCCGCGCAGTTTAGGCGCACGCGGCGGCGGGGGCAAGCGCTGCGCTAGCGATAACGCGTCGGATCGGCGAGGCCGGCCTCGGCGAAGCCTTGCGCGCGCAGGCGGCAGGCGTCGCAGCGGCCGCAGGCGCGCCCCTCGGCGTCGGCCTGATAGCACGACACCGTGGCCGCGAAATCGACGCCGAGACGTGCGCCCTCGCGGGCGATATCGGCCTTGCTCATGCGCACGAGAGGGGCGTGGATGCGCAGTTGTGCGCCTTCGATGCCGACCTTCGTGGCGAGGTTGGCCAGACGTTCGAACGCGTCGATGAACTCTGGGCGGCAGTCGGGGTAGCCCGAATAGTCGATCGCATTGACGCCGCAATAGATGTCGAGGGCGCCGAGCACCTCGGCCCAGCCGAGCGCGACGGAGAGCATGATCGTGTTGCGCGCCGGCACGTAAGTGACGGGAATGCCGGCGCCGCCGTGCTCCGGCACGGCGATGTCGGCCGTGAGCGCCGAGCCGCCGATGCTGCGCAGATCGACGTGTACGGTCTTGTGTTCGGCCGCGCCCAGCAGGCGCGCGACGCGGGCGGCGGCATCGAGTTCGGAGGCATGGCGCTGGCCGTAGTCGACGCTCAGGGCATGGCACGCGAACCCGGCCTCGCGCGCGAGCGCCAGCGTGACGGCCGAATCCATGCCGCCCGACACGAGCACGACGGCGCGGCGCCCGCTCATCGGCCGGGCTCCTGGCCCCAGAGGAGCTTGTGCAGCTGGATCTGCATGCGCACGGGCAGGCGGTCGGCGAGGATCCATTCGGCGAGATCGCGCGGTGCGAGCGCGCCGTACACGGGCGAGAACAGGATCTCGCAGCGCGCGGCGAGGTCGCGCTCACGGAGCACGCCGACCGCCCAGTCGTAGTCGCTGCGTCCGGCGAGCACGAATTTGATCTGGTCCTTGGTCGTCAGGACCTCGAGATTGCCCCAGAGATTGCGGGCGGATTCCCCGGAATCGGGCGCCTTCAAGTCCATGACGCGCACGACGCGCGGATCGACCGCGGCGACGTCGAGCGCACCAGAGGTCTCGAGCGACACGGCATGCCCGGCGTCGCACAGGCGCACGAGCAAGTCGAGGCAGCGCTTCTGCGCGAGCGGTTCGCCGCCCGTCACGCAGACATGCTGCGTTTGATACTTTGCGACGTCTTCCACAATCTCGTCGATGCTGCGCCACTCGCCGCCGTGGAACGCGTACTCGGTGTCGCACCACGTGCAGCGCAATGGGCAGCCCGTCAGGCGCACGAACACGGTCGGGCGGCCGACGTCGCGCGCCTCGCCTTGCAACGAGTGGAAGATCTCGGCGATGCGCAGACGCGGCTCGACGGCCGCGCCGCTTGTGGTCGCGTGGACGCCGCTCATGATGCGGAACGAGCGCGGATCAGCGCCGCGCTTCGAGCTTGAGCGCGCGCAGACGTCCCTGGGCGAGGTTGGCCACCGTGGTGCCGGGATACCGCTGCAGCACCTGATTCAGCGTGGCCTCGGCCTGATCCCACTGCTTCATCTCATATTGGCAGTAGCCGATCTTGAGCAAAGCGTCGGGCGCCTTTTGGCTGTTCGGATATTGCGCGAGCAGCTTCTGGAACGTGTTCAGCGAAATCGGATAGTTTTGCGTCACGTAGTACGACTCGCCGAGCCAGTAGTACGCATTCGGCGTGAGCTCGCTGGCCGGATATTGATCGATGAATCCCTGGAAGCGGCGTGCCGATTCGGCATAGCGGCCGTCCTTGAGCGCGCTGAAGGCCTGGTCGTAGGCCGTCTTCTCGTCGGCCGGATTCGGGCCGGGCGGCGGCGTCTGCAGGTTCGCCTCCGGCGGCAGGTTCTGGCCCGCCGCGCTCTGCACGGCGCCGGGCGGAACGTTCTGCGCCGGCGGCGGCGCGTTGCCCCCTGGACCGCCGAGCGGGATGTCCTGCATCTGGCCGTTGTTGGCGGCGACGGCGCCCGGTCCGCCCGCGGCGGCGGGTGCGCCCGAGGTGCGGCCTTCCAGGCGGCCGATGCGCGAATCGAGATCGATGTACTGATCCTTGGCGCGGCTACGCATTTCCTCGACCTGATGGCGCAGCTCTTCGACCTGGCCTTGCAGCGTCTGCACTTGGGCCTGCAGGGCGTTGATCTGGTTGACGAGCTCGATGTTGGCCTGGGCGCCGTTCTGGCTCTGTGCCTGCTGCTCGAGCTTGGCCACGCGCTCGGCGAGGCTCAGGCGCTGGGCATGAGCTTGCGGAGCGGCTGCAAAAAACGCGACGGCGGCCACGAAGGCCGCCGCGGGAATGAAGCGAAACGACATCTGCATCTTGCACCTCACGTTGCCGCCGCGACTGCTTCTTCGCCCCTTGGCGGGGGGCGATCCGGCCCGCGGGCGGGCCGGATCGGGGTACGTGGAAGTGCGCGAACGATGGCAGGAATCCGGCGCCGCCGGGCTACTGCGTTTGCGTTGACTTACGGTTTGGCCGTGTAGACGATCTCGACACGGCGGTTCTTCTGCCAGCAGCCTTCGTTGTGGTCCTTGCACACAGGACGCTCTTCGCCGTAGCTCACGACGTTGAGCTGGCTCGAGGACGCACCGGAGGCCGTGAGCGCGCTCTGCACGGCGTTGCCGCGGCGCTCGCCGAGGCCCATGTTGTACTCGCGCGTGCCGCGCTCGTCGGCGTTGCCTTCCAGCGTCACGCGGGCATTGCGGAACTGGGCCAGGAACTTGGCATGGCACGAGATGGCGGCCTGGAATTCCGGACGGATCTCGCTCTTATCGAAATCGAAGTAGACGACGCGCTGACGCAGGCAGGAATCGGTGTCGAGGTCGCTGGCCTTGTAGCCGCCGCTTTCCGACGAACCCGTTGTCACGGTCGACGGGCCGGGGCCGGCCGGGGGGGGATTGGTCTTCGGCTTATTGCTGGAACAGGCGACCAACGAAGCGCTGGCCACAGCGGCGGTCAGAAGAACGCGAATCGGGAGTTTCATTTTTTTAGGCCTCTTGCTCAGGTTTCAGGAAAAGCGGTCCATCCGCTAGGAATCATTGTCCGCGTTGACGGTACGGCGACCATGCCGGCTCACGCACGTCTCCGTCGGCCAGGACCAGGCGCTGGCGCACCCGCCCGTCCGCCGAAACGGCGTAAAGCACGCCGCGGGTGCCTTCCGTCGCGGCATACAGGATCATGCTTGCGTTCGGGGCGAAACTCGGGTGTTCGTCCAGATTTCCCGGAGAAATCGCCGTGGATTCGCCCGTGGCGCGATCCAAAACTGCAATACGATACACATTTCCGTTGCCTTGCACCATAGCGATGTGCTTGCCATCCCAGGAAATCGAGCCGTTGGCGTTGTACTCGCCCTGGAAGGTGATCCGGGTGGCGTCGCCGCCGGCGATCGAGGTCTGATAGAGCTGGGGTTTGCCCGAACGGTCCGACGTGAAGATCAGGCTCTGCCCATCGGGCATCCAGGTGGCCTCGGTGTCGATCGCGAAGTGCTTGGTGATCTGCGTCGAGTGGCGGCTCGCCAGGTCCATGATGTAGATGTCGGGGTTGCCGCCGTAGGACAGGGTCAGCGCCAGCTTGGTGCCGTCCGGGGAGAACGCCGGCGCGCCGTTGATGCCCTTGTTGCTCGACACCACTTCGCGCGAGCCCGTGGCGATCTCCTGGATGTAGATCGATGAATTGCCGCGCTCGAACGAGTTGTAGGCGAGCCTGCGGCCGTCCGGCGACCATGCCGGCGACAGCAGCGGCTCGCGCGAGCGCACGACCGTCTGCGGATTGTAGCCGTCCGAATCGGCGACCATCAGCGAGTACTGGATGTTGTTGCCCACGCCCGTCGAGGTGATGTAGGCGATGCGCGTCCAGAAGGCGCCGCGCACGCCGGTGATCTTCTCGTAGACGATGTCGGCGACTTGGTGCGCCACGTCGCGCAGGCCGCTGCGCTGGCCGGTGATGGCGAGCCCCGACCCGAGCAGCGGCTGCTGCTTGGCGACGTCGAACAGCTCGAATTCCACGCGCACGTCGCCGGTCGGCTGCTCGATTTCCCGACCGACCAGGATGTAGGCCTGCTTCAGCATGTTCCAGGTCGCGAACTTGATGTCGCTGCCGCGGGTCGGGAACTCGACGATGTCGTTCTTGGGCAGGGCGCGGAACTGGCCGCAGCGATTGAGATCGTTGCGCACGACGTCGGCGACGTCGGTCTCGGGCGGCAGGCCGGCGCCTTCGAACGCGAACGGCACCACGGCAACCGGCGTCGCGCTCGCGACGCCGTTCTTGATGTCGATGACCGGAACGTCGCTGCTCAAACCCTGGCCTTGCGCGAACGCGGCGGCGGCGAAGAAGCCGAAGGCGACGACGGCGGCGGCTCTGGCGATGATCGTGTTTGGCATGTCGGTTTTCATCCGTCGTAGTGGAAATTGAACTTGATTTCGCGTCGGAACACGTTTTCGTAGCCCTTGTAGGGCAGCGGCGCGGCGCGGCGCACGGCCTGCTCGATCGAGTTGCGCGTCAGAGGATCGGCGTTGCAGGGCTCGACCACATGCGCGCCGAGCAAATCGCCGCCCGGAATCTGCGTGATGTCGATCATGCAGTGCAGACCGGCTGGCGTGGTGTCCGGCCGCAGCCAATTATTCGTGATCGCATTCTGAATCGCGGCAAAATATTGCGCCTCCAAGCTCGAATCCTGGCCGTTGTTGCCGGTCCGCGCCTCCTCAGCGGGCGGGACCGGCTGCGGCGTCGGTTTGACCGGCTTCGGCGGCTGCTTTTGCAGATCGTTGAGCTGCGCCAGCTTCTCTTTCTCGAGTTTCAGTTTTTTTTCCAATTCTTCGCGCTGGCGCTTGACCTTCTCGAGTTCGGCGAGCCGATCGCGCTCCTTGCGCTGCTGTTCCTCGAGCAGCACTTGCTCCTGTTTGTGGCGCTCTTCCTGCGCACGCTGTGCCTGCTCGGCCTTTTCCTGCGCCATTTCGGCGATCTTCTCGCGTTCGATCGCGTCGTTGCGCTGCGGTTGGCTTGGGGGCTGCGGCGCAGGCTCGGGCGGCTTCGGCGGCTCAGGCGCAGGCTTCGGCGGCGTCGGTTTCGGCCGCGACGAAGCACGCGGCTGCGGCGCCCCGGTGATGCCGACGAGCTCGGCCTCGATGACCGGCCCCGGCAAGCTGATCGGCTTGACCTCCGATTGCGTCCACAAAAGGCCGAGCAGCAGCACCGCGGCGACGCCCGCGTGCACGAGGAGGGCGAGGCCGAAGGCACGCGCCTTGTCGCGGAAACTTTCCATCAGGGCTTGCGCTGCGGCTCCTGCACGGGCTGGCTCATCAGTCCGACCTTGGGCACGCCGGATTGTTGCAGCAGCACCATGGCCTGGTAGACCTTGCCGTAGTCGACGCGGTTGTCGCCGCCGATCAGCACGGGCACTTTGGGATTCTGCCGCACGAACGCCGACACCTTCGTGACGAGCGCGTTCGCGTCGATCGGCTCGCGCTGCGACGTGCCGAGCGTGAGATAGAAATTGCCGTCCTTGTCGACGCTCACGACGACGGGTTCCTGGTCGGCCTGCACCGACTTGGCCGTCGATTCCGGCAACTGGATGTCGACACCGAGGTTCAAGAGCGGCGCCGTCACCATGAAGATGATGAGCAGCACGAGCATGACGTCGATGTACGGCACGACGTTGATCTCGGCCTTGAGCTTGCGGCGTTTGCGGCTGCGTCCGGTGACGTGCATGGCAAGAGCTCTAACGTGGGTCGCGCGTCGGCGGGGTCGGCTCAGCCGGCCTCGTCGAGATGGGCTTGGCGCTGCAGGATCGAGGAAAACTCCTCGACGAACGTGTCGTAGCGCGTGACGATGCGCTCGACCTTGTTCGAGTAGCGGTTGTAGGCCCACACCGCCGGGATCGCCGCGATGAGGCCCATCGCGGTCGCGATCAGCGCCTCGGAGATGCCCGGCGCGACCATCGCGATCGTCGCCTCCTTCACGTTGGCGAGGCCGACGAAGGCCACCATGATGCCCGCGACCGTGCCGAGCAGGCCGACATACGGGCTGATCGAACCCACGTTGGCGAGGAATTCCAGGTTCTGCTCGAGGCGGTCGAGCTCGCGCGTGAGCGCCACGCGCATGCCGCGCTGGGCGCCTTCGAGGATCGTGCGCGGGTCCATCTGCCGGCGCTGACGCAGACGCGCGAACTCGCGGAAGCCGGCCTCGAAGATGCTCTCGATGCCCGTGATCTGCTCGCCCGAAGCGGTCAGATCGCGGAACAGGCCGGCGAGATCCGCGCCCGACCAGAAGCGCTCCTCGAATTCGTCGGCGCCCTTCATCGCGCGATTCAGCACCGTCATCTTGCGGAAGATGATGACCCACGACAGGAACGAGAACACCAGCAGCACGAGCATGACCACCTTGACGAACAGGCTGGCGTCGAGCACGAGCTGGAAGACATTGATACCGCCGTTCATGCGCTGAAGATCTCCGTGATCGGGATACGGGGTGGGAATTCGGGTTGCAAGGGCCGCTTGGGCGAATCCCGAGTCGCGACAGCGGATTCTATGAGGGAAACGGGATCAGAGCGAGCTTTCGGATCCGGACTTCAAGCCAACTCCTCCGCGAGCCGTTCCGGAATCCGGCACGGCTTGAACGCCTCGGCGTCGACGCAAGCCGCGCGCACGCGCGCCTTGGCGAGCACCGCTGCATCCGCGCGGCGGAGTATACATTGTACGAAAGTGATCGAGGCGCTGCGCCGTCCGACGCTTTCGATAGTCACGTCCAGTTCATCGTCGAGGCGCGCCGCGGCCACGTACTCGACGGCAAGGTCGCGTACCACGAACAGGAGTCCGTGCTCGGTCTTCACGCGCTCCTGGCCGATGCCGCGCTTGCGCAGCCATTCGGTGCGCGCGCGCTCGAAGAAGCGCAGATAGCTCGCGTGGTAGACCACGCCGCCCGCATCGGTGTCTTCCCAGTAGACGCGGACGGGCCAGGTGAAAACGGGAGTCGCGGTCGGACCACTCATCCGCCTCCCCCGGTTCCCGATTCCCGCTTGCCGATGGCCGGCTCCTCGAACAGATCCGCCGGTTCGGCGCGCCGCGGGGCCTTGAGTCCCAAATGCCGATACGCCTTCGCGGTCGCCATGCGGCCACGCGCGGTGCGCATGAGGAATCCTTGTTGGATCAGATACGGCTCGAGCACGTCTTCGATCGTGCCGCGCTCTTCGGAAAGTGCAGCCGCCAGCGACTCGACGCCGACCGGACCGCCGTCGAAATGGTCGATGATCGTGCCGAGCAGACGCCGGTCGAGCGCGTCGAAGCCTTCTTCGTCGACCTTGAGCATCTCCATGGCCGCGGCGGCCGTGGCGCGCGTGATCGCGCCGTCGGCCTTGATCTGCGCGTAGTCGCGCACGCGCCTCAGCAGGCGGTTGGCGATGCGCGGCGTGCCGCGCGCGCGGCGTGCGATTTCGCCGGCGCCGTCGTCCTCGCACGCGATGCCCATGATGCGGGCCGAGCGTTTGACGATGGAGGCGAGCTCCGAAGGCGTGTAGAACTCGAGCCGCTGCACGATGCCGAAGCGGTCGCGCAACGGTCCCGTGAGCAGGCCCGCGCGCGTCGTCGCGCCGACCAGCGTGAACGGCGGCAGGTCGAGCTTGATCGAGCGCGCCGCGGGTCCCTCGCCGATCATGATGTCGATCTGGTTGTCCTCCATCGCCGGATAAAGGATCTCCTCGACGACCGGAGAAAGCCGGTGGATCTCGTCGACGAACAGCACGTCGCGCGGTTGCAGGTTCGTCAGCAGCGCCGCCAGATCGCCGGCGCGCTCGACGACCGGTCCGGACGTCGTGCGCAGGTTCACGCCGAGTTCGTTCGCGATCACGTGCGAGAGCGTGGTCTTGCCCAAGCCCGGCGGTCCGAAGATCAGCACGTGATCGAGCGCTTCGCCGCGGCGCCGCGCCGCTTCGATGTAGATACCGAGCTGCTCGCGCACTGCGGCCTGGCCGAGGTAGTCGGCAAGCCGTTGCGGACGGATCGACGCGTCGATGGCCTCGTCTTCGCGGGTGGCGGTGGTGGAAATGACGCGGTGGTCGGTCATCGAGGAGACGGGCTTAGGGATTGGGGATTGGGGATTCGAAAGAGCGTGCGGTGGCTAGCTTATCGCGCCCGCGTCGCGAACCCAATCCGACCCGTTCCTCCGCTCTTCCCAATCCCGAATCCCGAATCCCGAATCCCGAATCCCGAATCCCGAATCCCCAATCCCCGTCTGTCAAATCTCCACCTGCGTCCCCAACTCGATGAGGCGGTTGCCGGGGATGCGGAAGAACGCCGTCGCCGAGCTCGTGTTGCGGGCCAGGAATGCGAAGAGCTTGTCGCGCCAGAGCGGCATGCCGGGGCGGTCGGTGGCGACGACGGTCTCGCGGCTGATGAAGAACGTCGTGTCCATCATGTCGAAGCCGAGGCCTTTGGCTTCGCAGCGCACGAGCGCGGCCGGGATGTCGGGGTCCTCGGCGAAGCCGAAGCGTACGATGACGCGGTAGAACTCGTGGCCGAGCGCCGTGATCTCGACACGCTCGCCGTACTCGGCGAGCGGCGTTTCGAGCGTCTCGACGGTCATGAGCACGTTGCGCTCGTGCAGCACCTTGTTGTGCTTCAAGTTGTGCAGGAGCGCGTTCGGTACGGCGTTGACGTTGGCGGTCAGGAAGATCGCCGTGCCCGGCACGCGCAGCGGCGGGTGCGCCGTGACGCTCGCGATGAACGGCTCGAGGGCGAGGCCGCTCTGCTTGAGCTCGCGCAGGACGAGGTCGCGCCCGCGGCGCCAGGTCGTCATGACCGTGAACGCGACGAGTCCGAGCACGAGCGGGAACCAGCCGCCGTGCTCGATCTTGATGGCGTTGGCGCTGAAGAACGACACGTCGATGATCAGGAACACGAGCCCGGCGACGACGACGAGCAGACGGCTCCATCCCCACTGCCGGCGCGCGACGATGAGCGCGAGGCACGTCGTGATGACCATCGTGCCCGTCACCGCGATGCCGTAGGCCGCCGCCAGATTGTCCGACGAACGAAAGCCGATCACGGCGCCGAGGATCAGCACGAGCAGCGCGCGGTTCACCCAGGGCAGGTAGATCTGGCCGATGGTCTGCTTCGAGGTGTGCACGACTTCCATGCGCGGCGAATAGCCGAGCTGGATCGATTCCCGCGTCATCGAGAACGCGCCCGAGATCACGGCTTGGGAAGCGATGATCGTCGCCACCGTCGAGAGCACGATCATCGGATACAGGAACGAGTTCGGCACGAGCAGGTAGAACGGGTTCGAAACGGCGGTGGGATCGTGCAGCAGCAGCGCGCCCTGTCCGAAATAGTTGAGCACGAGCGCGGGCGACACGTAGCCGAACCAGGCGAAACGGATCGGATTCTTGCCGAAATGGCCCATGTCGGCATAGAGCGCTTCGGCACCGGTCAGCGCGAGCACCACGCCGCCGAGCGCGAGGAACGCGTGCTCGCCGTTGTTGCGGAAGAATTCGAGCCCGTACCACGGATTGAGCGCCCAGAGCACTTCGGGGTGGCGCGCGATCGCGACGATGCCGAGCACCGCGATCGTCGCGAACCAGACGACCATGATCGGACCGAACACGGCCCCGACGCGCGCCGTGCCGCGCCGCTGCAGCACGAACAGGCCGATGATGATGACGAGCGTCAGCGGCACCACCCACTGCGCGAGTCGCGGCTCGGCGACTTTGAGACCTTCCACGGCCGAGAGCACCGAGATCGCCGGCGTGATCACGCCGTCGCCGTAGAAGAGCGCGGCGCCGAGCAGGCCGAGGATCATGATCCACCAGCGCACGCGCGTGTTGCCGCGTGCGCTGCGCTGCGCGAGCGCCATGAGCGCCATGATGCCGCCCTCGCCCTTGTTGTCGGCTCGCATGATGAATACGACGTATTTGAGCGACACCACCATCGCGAGCGACCAGAACACGAGCGACAGCACGCCGAGCACGTTGCTCGTCGTCGGCGGGATGCCTTGCTCGCCGAACGTCGTCTGCACGGCGTACAGCGGGCTCGTGCCGATGTCGCCGTAGACGACGCCGAGCGCGCCGAGCGCGAGTCCGGCGAACACGCGGCGCGAATCCGACGGCGTCGCCGTGCCGGGATGGGAATCGTTCATCGCAGTCGTCGTCATCGCAGTGCCAGCCTGAGCGCCTTGCGGATGATCGCCTCGGCGCTGTCGCCCGGTTCAGCAGATTCTTTCACCAATCGTGCCACCTCGGCCGGCTTGTACCCGAGCTGTTGCAGGGCGACCGAAGCCTCGGTTTGCGGATCGGCCGGCGTCGCGCCGCCACGCGCGCCGGGCGCCACCAACTCGATGCCGTCGACGCGATCGCGCAGTTCCACGACGATGCGCTCCGCCGTCTTCTTGCCGATGCCCGGGATGCGCGTGAGCGCCGCGACGTCGCCTGTCTGCACGAGCCGCGCGAACTCGTCGACGGACACGCCGGAGAGCACCGCGAGCGCAATCTTCGCGCCGATGCCGCTCACCTTCTGCAGCGTGCGGAACAAGGTCCGTTCGGCCTCGCGCAGGAACCCGTAGAGCGCGACCGTGTCTTCCTTGACCGCGTAATGCGTGTAAAGCGTCACTTCGCGACCGGTTTCGGGCAGGTCGAATACGGTCGACATCGGCGCCTGCAGTTCGTAGCCGACACCGCCGACGTCGACGACGAGCCAAGGCGGCTGCTTGGACGCGAGCATGCCTTTGAGCCGGCCGATCATGCGCGGACTCCGCGATGGCCACGGGACACGGGCGTTCTCATCGGCGTCGTCTCCATGCCGAGCGCGGAATGCCGATGCGCGCCACGCTCGCCCGCGTATGCGCATGCGTGAGCGCGACGGCGAGCGCATCGGCGGCGTCGGCCTGCAGCTTGCCGGAAACGTTGAGCAGCACGCCGACCATGTGCTGGATCTGCAGCTTGTCCGCGCCGCCGCCGCCGACCACCGCCTGCTTGATCTCCTTGGCCGCGTATTCCGTGACTTCGAGCCCTCTGTGCACGGCCGCGCAGATCGCCGCGCCGCGCGCCTGGCCGAGCTTGAGCGCCGAATCGGGGTTGCGCGCCATGAATACGCGCTCGATCGCGGCTTCCGCCGGCCGGTACTCGTCGACGATCGCGCAGACGTCGTCGAACACCTGCTTCAAGCGCAGCGGAAAGGTATCGTTCTCGAGGAGGTTCAGCGTGGCATGGAACACGTGCGCGGCGCGGCCGGATGGCGCCACCTCGATGATGCCGATGCCGGTGCGCTGCGAGCCTGGATCGATGCCGAGGATGCGTGTCACGGCGGGCGGGGCCTCCATCGGCGGATGGGTGGGATAGGCGGAGGAGGCGCTCTTGTCCATGCGATTCTACCATGCCCGTCGCGACGGCCCGTTCACGCGGCGCGCGTGAAGCGCGCATCGCGCAGGAACGCGACGGCTTGTCCGGCCGCCTGTTCGGAGAACAGCAGGCCCGTGTGCGTGGCCGGCACGACGACGTGATCGGTGAGCCCCGGCAGCTCCGTCTCGCTGACGCTGACCGTGCCGTCGTGCGGCGAAGAGAGCCCGCCGATCGCGAACCCGAGTCCGATCGGCAGGCGCCCCGCAATCGAACCCACGGGCTGCTCGCCACCCCAGCGCTCGATGCCTTCGCGCAGGATCTCGATGCTCTTGCCGATCACGAACGCGCCGCCCGGCAGCTTGGCCACGCTGCGCGCCACGGCGCTGCCGCGCAGCGGCGAGCCGAGGCACACGACGCGGCCTTCCGCGAGCTGCGGCTCGCGCTGCAGGGCCTGCAGCGCGATGAGGCCGCCGAGACTGTGGCCGACGAAGTGGATTTTTTTACTTTTTACTTTGTGCGCACGATCGCGCAGGCGCTCGATGCCCTCTTCGGGGCTGCGCAGGACGGTCGCGTAGTCGAACGCTTCGACGTCGTAGCCCGCGCCCTGCAGCCGATTGCGCAGCATCGTCAGCGTAAACGCGCGCATCCAGAGCCCGTGCAGCAGGATGACGGTTTCCCCCATGACCGCTCGCCGCTCCGGACCGGCACTCAGGCCTTGACGGGCTTGACCACGCGCACGTGCAGCTCCTGGAGCTGCACCTCCGGCACGCTCGACGGTGCGGACGTCATGAGATCCTGCGCGCTCGCCGTCTTCGGAAAGGCGATGACGTCGCGGATCGAGTCGGTGCCCGCCATGAGCGCGGCGATGCGGTCGATGCCGAACGCGATGCCGCCGTGCGGCGGCGCACCGTAGCGCAGCGCTTCGAGCAGGAAGCCGAACTTGGCTTCGGCCTCTTCGGCGCCGATGCCGAGCAGCTCGAACACCGCGCTCTGCATGTCGGGCCGATGGATGCGGATCGAGCCGCCGCCGATCTCGTTGCCGTTCAGCACCATGTCGTAGCCGCGCGACACGGCCGTCGCGGCATTCGCCGTCAGATCGGCGATGTCGTCGACCTTGGGCGCCGTGAAGGGATGATGCAGGGCCACGTAGCGCTTCGCTTCGTGGTCGTACTCGAACATCGGGAAATCCGTGACCCAGAGCGGCTTCCACGCGTTCTCGACGTGGCCGGCGTCGCGCGCGACCTTGAGCCTCAGCGCGCCCATGAAATCGCTGACCGTTTTGTACGGGCCGGCACCGAAGAATACGACGTCGCCGCTTTCTGCGCCCACGGCGCGCAGCACGTTCGCGAGCGCTGCGTCGTCGAGAAACTTGAGGATCGGCGAGGTCATGCCCTCGCGACCTTTGGCGAGGTCGTCGATGCGGATCCAGGCGAGCCCTTTGGCGCCGTACTTGGCGACGTAGGGGCCGAGATCGTCGAGATATTTGCGCGGCTGCTTCGCGCCGCCCGGCAAGCGCAGCGCCGCGACGCGGCCGCCCGGATCGTTCGCCGGTCCGCTGAACACCTTGAACTCGACGTGGCGCACGTGATCGGCGACGTCGACGAGCTCGAGCGCGATGCGCAGGTCGGGCTTGTCCGAGCCGTAGCGGCGCATCGCTTCGGCGTAGGTCATGCGCGGGAACGGATCGGCGAGCGCGACCTCGGCCACCTCGCGGAATACGTGACGGATCATGGCCTCGACGGTGTCCTGCACGTCACGCTCTTCGACGAACGCGAATTCCATGTCGAGCTGAGTGAACTCGGGCTGGCGGTCGGCGCGCAGATCCTCGTCGCGGAAGCAGCGCGCGATCTGGTAGTAGCGGTCCATGCCGGCCATCATGAGAATCTGCTTGAACAACTGCGGCGATTGCGGCAACGCGAAGAACTCGCCCGGATGGACGCGCGACGGCACGAGATAGTCGCGCGCGCCCTCGGGCGTCGCCTTCGTCAGGATGGGCGTTTCGATGTCCTGGAAACCGCGCGCGTCGAGATAGTGCCGAAGCGCCGACACGAGCCGCGTGCGCATGCGCAGCTTGCGCTGCATGTCCGGGCGGCGGATGTCGAGATAGCGATAGCGCAGGCGCGCGTCCTCGCCGACCGCGTCGTCGAGCATGAACGGCAGCGGCGCGGAGGCGTTGAGCACTTCCACGTGCGCGGCGAGCACCTCGATGCGCCCCGTGCGCAACCGGTCGTTCACCTGGCTCGGCGGGCGCGCGCGCACGCGGCCGCGCACGCGCAGGCAATACTCGTAGCGCACCTGCTCGGCCTGGGCGAACGCGGTCACGTTGTCGGGCTCGACGACGACCTGCACCACGCCCTCATGGTCGCGCAGATCGATGAAGACGACGCCACCGTGGTCGCGCCGCGTGTCGGCCCAGCCGCACAGCACCACATCCTGATCGACGAGGTTCTCGCCGACGAGCCCGCAGTAATGGCTACGCATTGAGTTCTATCCGCCCTCTGGTTTTCCGATTCCCGCGCAGGTGCCTCGCGCAAAACTCACCAATCGTACGAAGGATTTTGCTGCACTGCAAACAAAAACCCCGCCAAGCGGCGGGGTTTCGGGATTTCTCGTCGCTGCGGCTAGCGCCAGCGGCGGTCGATGGTGAACACTGCGGCGCAGCCCTGGTCCACCCAGACGCCGGCGCGATTCCAGCCCCAGGTCCGGCCTTCGATGCATGGCGAACCCGAATTCTGCCGATCGAGATAGACGCGTCCGCCGCCGCCGACATCGACGCTGCAGAACGTGTAGCGGTAGCCCTCGCTCGAGCAGCCGATCGTGAAGCGGCGATCCCATTCCGGCTCCGGACGCCATTCTCCGCCGTAGCGATCGCGGTCGTGGTCGTGGCGGCCCGCCGCGACGAACGTGCCCGCGCAACCGCGATCGACCCAGAGGAAGCCGCGGCGGTCGACACCCCAGTTCTGGCCGCGGATGCAGCGCGTATCGGACAACTGGCGGACCAGGCGCGCATCCGGCCACGGGATGTCGCAGCGCGTGTACGTGTAGTTGCGGCTCTGGCAATCCACCGCGCTGTCGTCGTAGTCCTGAGCGCGCACGGCGGAGACCGGCAGCAGGGAAACGAGGAATATCGAAATGGCAACGAGCCAACGCACCGTCATGAGCCTCTCCTTTGGTTGCTGTCGCGATCGACGTTACGAGTGTAAACGAATCCGCCGAACGGGAGATGTACACCCGCCGGCGCCGTCGGCGAGCGGAGCGGTTCAGTCGGCCGTCGGTGCGGCAGCGCCGGTCGGCTTGCCGGTGGATTTCGCCTTCTCCGCGACTTTGGCCTCGGGTTTCGACGCTTCAGTCCCTTTCTTCTCGGCAGGTTTCGGCTCGCTCTTCACCTCGCCCTTGTCGGCGAGATTGCGTTTCTTGTCGCCGTCCTTCTTGAAGTCGGTCTCGTACCAGCCGCTGCCCGCCAGGCGGAACGCCGGCGCCGTCACGCGCCGGCGCACGCTCGAAGCGCCGCATTGCGGGCATCGCTCGGGGTCGGGATCGCTGAGTTTCTGCAGGCGATCGAAGCGATCGCCGCACGTCGCGCATTCGAATTCGTAGATCGGCATGGCTCAATCCAAAAACTTTGCCGGCAAGCCGGCTCCCAACACCTGAAAATAGGTGCTGGCAGCCGTTCATTCAAGTCGGCGGCGCGCACCCGGATGGGCCCTGCGCCGCCCCGCTAGGCCGCTAGAAGTCCCGGGTCACCCGTATGCCGATCGTGCGCGGCTGGACCGGAATGATGTAGGTCTGGTCGCCGCAGATCTGCACCTGGCATTCGGCGTAGCGCGCGATCTGACCGCGGTTGTCGAAGGCGTTCTTGAGATAGAAATCGAGCGACCACGGCGTGAACGTCATGCCGGCCGAGAGGTCGACCGTGCCGTAGCCCGGAAGATCGCCGAGGATGTTGTTCTCGGCCGTGCGCAGATCCGACCGGCGCCGCCCGGTACCGAACGCGGCGGCCTGCACGTACGATTCGTGCCCGTCGATGTTGAAGTTGTAGCGCGCCGTGATGTCGCCCTTGACGTGGGGCGTGATCGGCAGCCGCGCACCCTTCGGCGCCAGCGGTGCCGCGCAATCGGTGATCGGGTTGTCGTTGGCGTCGAGCACGCCGCAATAGTTCTGCGTCAGCGCGGCGTTGTAGACCGCGACGCCGCCCGAGATCACGAGGTTGTACGTCGCGGCCCAGGCCAGGTTCGACTCGAAACCGCGGATGCGTGCCTGGTTGGCGTTGCGGATTTCCGTCAGCCCGTTGGCGCCGACGACGGCGAATTGGAAATCCTTCCACTTGTCCTCGAAGATGCTGCCGTTCCAGCGCAGGCGATGGTCGAGCCATTCGGTTTTCCAGCCGAGTTCGTAGTTGTCGAGGAAGTCGGCCAGATACGGCGGTAGCGTGCCGCGCCGGTTGATGCCGCCCGGGCGGAAGCCTTCCGAGTACGTGGCGTAGAGCATCTTGTCGTCGTCGAGCTTGTACGTGAGATTGCCACGCACGATGTGGTCGCTCTCCTTGATCTCCTTGTTGAACTCGGTGCAGGGCGCGCCCTCGAACGGGATCTGATTGATGCACGTCGCCTCGCCTTCGCTCGAGCTGTAGCCCGCCGAAAAGCCGAAAAAGCCCTTGAGCGAATCTTCGGTGTGGAAAAAGCGCGCACCGACCGTGCCCGTGAGTTGGTCGGTAATGTCGTAGGACATCTCGCCGAACACCGCCGAGTCGTTGTCGTTGCGCACCTGGCGCGTCAGCCAGATCGTGTTCGGCCAGCCCGTGACCGACAGATCGCTGCCGAGATTGTTGATCAGATAATCCTGCAGGATATCGTGCGACTGGACCTCGGCGAACGCACCGACCGTGAAGCGGAAGCGCTGGTCGCGCGGCGACGAGACGCGCAGCTCGTTGCTCGTCTTGCGGTACACGTCGTTCGCATGGATGTGCTGACTCGGGTCGATGAGATTGCCGTTGTTGTCGTGGATGTACGCGCCATAGCCGGCCTTCACGTCGTACCAGTACGAGTAGTCGCTGTAGTCCTGGTCGTAGTGATCGCTGCGGTTCAAGTGGGCTGCGGCGTAGACGACGTCGAAATTGCCGATCTTGCCGTGCACGGTCAGCGCCGACTGGATCCAGCGGTCTTCCGAATCCTCCGGGAAGAAATGCGTGACTTTGAGGTCGCCGACGTGCGGGTCGAACGCATAGATGCCGTTCACATGGGCGCCCTGGCCGACCACGCTCGGCGTGATCGACCAGTTCTCGTTCAAGTCGATCTTGAGCGCCGCGCGCGCGCCGCGCGTGTCGGCGAAGTTGTAGTCCTTGCGCGCGAAGCGGCCGTTGTCGATCGTGATGCCCGACGTGGGATACGTGCGCGTGCCGAACACGTTGTCGATGTAGCCGGCGTCCTGCTTGCTCCAGCCGACGGCGCGCAGCGCCATCCACGAGGTGATCGGGACGTTGACGTAACCCTCGGCGATGTAGCCCGAGCCGCCATGATCGATCGTGTTGCCCTCGACGCTGACGCTCGCCGAGAACGCGCTCGGGTCCGGCTTGTTCGTGATGATGCGGAGCGTGCCCGCCTCCGAGCTCGCGCCGTACAGCGTGCCCTGCGGACCGGCCAGCGCCTCGATGCGCGCGATGTCGTAGATGTGCGGGTCGATCGAACCGACGATCGTCGTGATCGGCTCTTCGTCGAGATAGATGCCGACGCTCGGGCTCGGCCCGGAGTGGTTGCCGTTGCTGCCCGACTCCACGCCGCGCATCGACACCTGGCCGAAGCCCGGCTGATAGGCGCCCTGCGAGGAGCTCGTCGACACGCTGGGCAGCAGTTTCACCCAGTCGGAAATGTCCGAGACGTTCATCTCGGTGAGCTTGTCCGTGGTCAGCACGTCGAGGCTGATCGGCACGTTCTGCGGATTTTCCTCGACCTTCTGCGCCGTGACCGTCAGCGTCTCGAGTTCGGTGGTCTTCTGGTCGGACGATGCGCCGCCGGTCGCCTGCGGATCGGCGTCGGCGAACGCGAGAGAGAAGCAGGCCAGGTGAATGGCGGCGGCTAGCGGCAGATGTGCAAAGGCGTGGTTGCGACGGGTGCTAACGTTTCTATTTTTCATGCGGACTTCCCCAGGTCAGTGAAACGCGACGTTTTCCACAAGTTAACTTGTTCCCCTCCAGCCTGCGAGAGCGGGCCCCAAGGCTTCCTTCAACGGCTCGAGCCACGGCTCGAAATGCTGCCAGTGCTCGAGTCCGCCCGTGTAGATCGGCCGGCGCACCTGCTCCGAGCTCGCCGTGCGCACCGGGCGTTCGTTCTCGAAGAAGCGCAGGCACGCCTCTTCGAACGGCAGACCGCAGTGCGCGAGCAGGCGTCGCACCTCGCCTTCGGTATCGGCGACGAGGTCCTCGTAGATCACGCGGTGCACGCGGCCCGGCAGCACGGCGTCGAAGTGCGCCATGAACTCGAAATAATCCCGGTAGTAACGACCGATGTTGTGCAAACCGTACGTGAACGATTGCCCGCGTGCGAAATGCTGCTTGAACGCCGAGAAGCAACAGGCGAGCGGATGACGGCGCACGTCGACGATTTTCGCGTTCGGCAGGATCAGCTGGATCAGGCCGATGTGTGCGAAGTTGTTCGGCATCTTGTCGATGAAGAACGGGCGGCCGAGCTTGCGATGGATGCGCGTGCGGGCGAGATACTGCTCGCCGAGTTCGCGCAGCGCATCGCGATCGAGCGCGGCGAGCGCGGCGTGGTAGGCGCCTGCGCGCTTGTCCGTCGCGGCGCGGCGCAGGCTGCGCGTGATGGAGATGATGTCGGGCAGCTCCATCGTGCCCTCGACGGCCGAGTGGCTGGCGAGGATCTGCTCGAGCAGCGTCGAGCCGGCACGCGGCAGCCCGACGATGAAGATCGGATCGGGCGCGGCGCAACCGCTGCCGGCGCGCGCGGCGAAGAATTCGGCGTCGTAGATGTCCCGCGCGCGGCGCAGCAGCAGGCTCGTGTCGTCGGCGCTGTACGGAATCTGTTCCAGGCGCATCGCGTTGCCGCGCTCGTAATGCCGGAACGACGCCGCGTAATCGCCACGGTCTTCGAGCGCCTTGCCGAGCGCGAACTCGAGGCACACGCGCTGGTCCGGCGCGAGCTGTCCGGCGAGCGTCGCCTGCATCGTCGCAAGCTCGGCATCGCCGAAGCGGAACGTCTTCAAATTGGCGAGACTCCACCAGGCGTCGCCGAAGGTCGGGTCGAGCTCGAGACACGTTCGATAGGCCGCGATCGCGCGTTCGAGCCTGCCCGCCGTCTTGGACGCGTGGCCAAGGCTCAGCCAGGCGGGGGCCTGGCGCGGGTGCGCGCGCAGCAAGTCTTCGTAGATGTCGATCGCCTGGGCGTAATCGCCCGTGTGGCACAGCGCCACGGCTTTGAGATTGCGATACGCCGAATGCGCCGGCTCGTCGCGCAGCAACCGGTCGAGCTCCTCGATCGCGCGCGCCGGCTTGTTCACGCGCGTCAGCACGATCGCGTAGTTGTGGCGCGCCTCGCGAAATCCCGGCGCGAGCTCCAGGGCGCGCTCGAGCAGGTGCTCGGCGTCCTCGGCGCGGTCGAGCCGCACGGCGATTTCGGCGAGCATGCGAATCGCGACGACGTCGGTTGGCGCGCGCTTGAGATGCGCGCGCAGCAGCGCCTCGGCTTCGGGGATTCGATTGGCGCTGACCGCGGCGGCGCAGCGCATGAGCGCCGCGTCGTGCACGGCAAAGCGCACGTGATTGAGGTACGCCGCTTCGGCGGCGGCGCGGTCGCCGGCCGCGTCGAGCGCGTCGGCGAGCTCACGCCACACCTGCGGCCGCTGCGGGGCCGCAGCGGCGGTACGGCGCAGCGCCGCCAGATCGGCCTCGAACGAACCCGTTTCCCCAGCGGCCACGATCATGCGTGCGTCCACAACGGCATCCTGCCGCAAGAATAGGCGTTCGCTCTCGCAGCCGCAACGTGGCCGGGCCGCCGCGCCGCGCCTTCAGGCCTTGTCGGCATGCCGGTTTTTCGCATCGTCTTCGGCATGCGCGTGGGCGGGCGCCGCGGTGTGCGTCGGTTTCTCAGGCCGATCCAGCGCGTCGCGCAACTGCGGCACGGCTCGCGCAGCGACCGCTCCGGGACGATCGCCGCCGATCGACAGATGCACGGCACCGCGCGCCGGACCGCGCATCTCGAGATCGAGCTCGTAACCGCCGCCCGCCGCCCTGCTCAATCGGCCGGCGACGACGACCGCCGCGAGCGCGCCTCGGAGCTCGTCTTCGCCGCGTACGCCGGTCGCGTGCAGCGAACGCAACGCGACTTCGTGCGGATCGACGACGCGGATGCCGTCGCTTTCGAGCAGATTCGAAATCAGTCCCGGCAGGCCGTCGCGGACCCAATCGAGGCCCGCGTCGCCCGTCGCGTTGTCGATCGGCAGGATGGCCACGCGCACGGACTCGGCATGCCGGGACCACAGCCATGGCGCGCTGCCAAGCAGCACGGCGAGCGCCAGGGCGACCGGCAGATACCATCGCGCCGGGAGTTGCGCTCGAGCCGAGGTTTCCGCGGCAACTTCTTCCGCGCGTGCCGCAGCACGCGGCTCGGGCGCGGCCGTGATCGGCGCCACCCAGCGCAGGCTGCGGCCGCGCACCGTGCGGATGATCGTCTGCCGACGGCCATCGTCGCCGACCGCGCGCCGCGCTTTGTATACGACCTGGCGCAACGTGTTGTCGCCGACCGGGCGCGTCCCCCATAGTGCGAGAGTGATTTCGCGTCGCTCGACGGCGCGCTCGCGTCTGCCGGCGAGCAGCAGGATCAAGTCGAACGCACGCTCGTCGATTTCGAGAGGCCGCCCATCCCGCTCCAGCCGGCGATGCAGCGGGTCGACGAGGATCGCTCCGCATCGCCAGCTCCGCTGTTGCACATCGAACTCGTTGCCGTGCATCGAACGTCTTCGCACCGGGCTCGACCGGTGGTGTTTGCGACGAATCGCAGGATAGTCCGGCTCTCCCCTGCGTGGCAACGCCTCTCAATGACGCGACGTGACGCGCGCTGACGCACGATGACGTGACATCGCCGGCCGACGCCGACAGCATCGAGGCGCCGCCTGACGCGGCGGACAGTCGTCATGAACAGAGGGAGCCGGCGTCGCGATGCCGATGTACAAAATGTTGCATTTTTTGCTGGCGGCGGGTTGTCTCGCCGCCGCCGTCGCTCCGGCGCACGCCGACGACGAGATCTTCCACTCGGGATTCGAAAACGCCGTGCTGTTTCCGGACCTCGCCGACGCAGGGGCGGACGTCAGCGTCCGATCCTGGCACGGCACGAGCGGCGGCGCACGCACCGCGATGATCTACGCGGGCGGCGGCGCCGGCGGCAGCGCCACGCCCGTGCGCTACGGCGAGTGCACGCAGTCGTGCAGCAACGCAGCGAACTGGCAATTCGCCACGCTCGGCAGCTACGGCGCCGCCGGGCTCGGCGGCGGTGCGCGCCTCGCACTCGACGCGAACGGCCACCCGCGCGCGACGTGGTACTCGCAGGCGAGCGTTGGCGGCAACGGCACCCTGTACTACGGCGAGTGCGATGCCGCGAACTGCGCAGCGCTCGCCTCATGGACCATCGCGCCCCTGCTGTCGTTCACGGGCGGGGACTCGATGGCGCTCCTCGCACGCGGCGCCTTCAACCTCGATCCCGCCGGACATCCGCGCATGCTCGTGCAGGATCTCGAGAACGGCACCTACTACGGGCAATGCAGCGCGAGCTGCACGCAATACGCGAATTGGACGTTCGACCAGTTCACGACGATCAGCGCGCAGGCCGATCTCGAATTCACGGCGACCGGGCAGGCGCGCGTGGCCTACGAAAGTGCGGCGCCCAACGTCGTCGACGGCGAGGAACTCTACTACGCCGCATGCGACAGCAACTGCGGCATCGAAGCCAACTGGCAGGGCGTCGCCCTGCTCGCGGTCAACGACAACCTCGTCGACGAACCGTTTTCGCTCGCGCTCGGCACCGGCGGCGTGCCGCGCATCGCGTTCTACTACGACGCCGGCAACGCCCACGAATTGGCCTACGCATGGTGCGGAACGAATTGCAGCACGCCGGGGCAGAACGACTGGAAAGCGTTTTCCACCGGCCTGCCGCTGTATTCGGGCTACAAGGGCGTGGCGATCTCGCTCGACGCCGGCGATGTTCCGCACATCGCCTACGGCGGATCGCCCGACGGCGTCAGCGATACGAGCATCGATGTCGCGGTGTGCATCCAGGGCTGCACCACCTCGCCGACTTGGCAATGGCGCGATATCGCGACGACCGCGGACATCCCCGAACCGCCGCCCGATCCTTGCGGGACCGGCTTGTCGCAATGGCAGATCGGCACGTCGCCGGATCTGGCGATCGCGGCGGGAACGGCGCGTCTCGTATTCGGCACGTACGCCTACTTTTCGTGCATCAGCGGGTACGACTCGAACGGCGACCCGATCTACACCGTGGATGCCTACAACGGACCGGTCGGCTACGGCGAACCTTGAGAGGGATCCTTTGCCCGTGATCCCTCGCGTGCTTCGCCCGCGCCTGTCGCCGCGCTACGCTTTCGCGAACGCGAGGTGTCCGCCCCGCGCATCCACGGCGATCGCATCGCCTGGCTGGAACGCGCCGGCCAGGATCTCGCGCGCGAGCGGATTTTCCAGCTGCTGCTGGATCGCACGCTTGAGCGGCCGCGCGCCGTAGACCGGATCGAAGCCGACGTTGCCGAGCAGGTCCAGCGCCTTGTCGGTGAGCGTCAGCGTAAGCTGCCGCTCGGCCAGGCGCTTGGCGAGATACTCGGTCTGGATGCGCGCGATCTGGCGGATCTGCGCCTTCTCGAGCGGCCGGAACACGACGATCTCGTCGAGCCGGTTGATGAACTCGGGCCGGAAATGCGCCTGCACGACGCCCATCACGGCGGCTTTCATCTTCACGTAGTCCTCTTCCGAACCGGCCGCGCCGCTCTCGTCGACGGCCGCTTGGATGAGCTGCGAGCCCAGGTTCGACGTCATCACGATGACGGTGTTGCGGAAATCGACGGTGCGTCCCTGGCCGTCCGTCAGGCGGCCGTCGTCGAGCACCTGCAGCAGCACGTTGAATACGTCGTGGTGCGCTTTTTCCACTTCGTCCAAAAGTATAACACTATACGGACGGCGGCGGACGGCTTCGGTCAGATAGCCGCCCTCCTCGTAGCCGACGTAACCGGGAGGCGCGCCGATCAGGCGGCTCACGGAATGCTTCTCCATGAACTCGCTCATGTCGATGCGCACCATCGCCTCGGTCGAGTCGAACAGGAATTCGGCGAGCGCCTTGCAGAGCTCGGTCTTGCCGACGCCGGTCGGGCCGAGGAACAGGAACGAGCCGTTCGGGCGGTTCGGATCGGCGAGCCCCGCGCGCGAGCGGCGGATCGCGTCGGCGACCGCGCGCACGGCTTCGTCCTGGCCGACCACGCGCCGGTGCAGCGCGTCCTCCATGCGCAAGAGCTTCTCGCGCTCGCCTTCGAGCATCTTCGAGACGGGGATGCCGGTCCAGCGCGACACGACCTCGGCGATCTCCTCGGCGGTCACGCGCTGCTGCAGCAGCTTGAAGCCCTTGGCCTCGGTTTCCTGCGCGGCATGCAGCTGCTTTTCCAATTGTGGAATTCTCCCATATTGGATTTCGGCCACTTTGGCGAGGTCGCCATGGCGCTGCGCGGTTTCGATTTCGGCGCGCGCCTGCTCGATCTGCTCCTTGATCTTCGTCGTGCCCTGCACGGCGGCCTTCTCGGCTTTCCAGACTTCGTTCAAATCCGAGAACTCGCGCTCGAGCTTGGCGATGTCGGCTTCGAGATCGGCCAGGCGCTGCTTCGACTCCTTGTCCTTCTCCTTCTTGAGCGCTTCGCGCTGGATCTTGAGCTGGATCAGGCGCCGTTCGAGGCGGTCGAGCTCTTCGGGCTTCGAGTCGATCTCCATGCGGATGCGCGACGCCGCTTCGTCCATGAGGTCGATGGCCTTGTCGGGCAGCTGGCGATCGGCGATGTAGCGATGCGACAGCGTGGCCGCTGCGACGATCGCCGGGTCCGTGATCTCGACGCCGTGATGCACGGCATAGCGTTCCTTGAGGCCGCGCAGGATCGCGATCGTGTCCTCGACGCTCGGCTCGCCGACGAACACCTTCTGGAAACGCCGCTCAAGCGCGGCGTCTTTCTCGATGTATTTGCGGTACTCGTCGAGGGTGGTCGCGCCGATGCAGTGCAGCTCGCCGCGCGCGAGCGCGGGCTTCAGCATGTTGCCGGCGTCCATCGCGCCTTCGGCCTTGCCGGCGCCGACCATCGTGTGCAGCTCGTCGATGAACAGGATGATGTTGCCCTCTTCCTTGGCGAGATCCTTGAGCACGGCCTTGAGCCGCTCCTCGAATTCGCCGCGGAACTTGGCGCCGGCGATCAGCGCGCCCATGTCGAGCGAGAGCACGCGCTTGTCGCGCAAACCCTCCGGCACCTCGTGATTGACGATGCGCTGGGCGAGTCCTTCGACGATCGCGGTCTTGCCGACGCCGGGCTCGCCGATCAGGACGGGGTTGTTCTTCGTGCGCCGCTGCAGCACCTGCACGACGCGGCGGATCTCCTCGTCGCGGCCGATCACGGGGTCGAGCTTGGATTTCTCGGCGCGCGCGGTCAGGTCGATCGTATACTTTTCCAGCGCCTGGCGCTGGTCCTCGGCGTTCTCGCTGGCGACTTTCTCGCCTCCGCGCATCGTCGCGATCGCGGCCTCGATTTTTTGTTTGTTCGCGGCGGCCGCCTTGAGCGCCTGGCCGACGTCGCCCTTGTCCTCGAGCGCGGCGAGCAGGAAGAGCTCGGTCGCGATGAACGCGTCGCCGCGCTGTTGCGCGAGCTTGTCGGTGACATTCAGCAGGCGGTTCAGGTCGTTCGAGACGTTGATGTTGCCTTCCTGCCCCGCCACGCGCGGCAAGCGGTCGAGCGTTTCGCCGACGCGCTGGCGCAACACCGGAACGTTGACGCCCGCCTGCGCCAGGAGCGGCACGGTCGAGCCGCCCTGCTGGTCGAGCAGCGCGGCCATCAGATGCACGGGCTCGAGCATGTTGTTGTCGCGTCCGACCGCCAGGCTCTGCGCATCGGCGAGCGCCTGCTGGAAACGCGAAGTCAGTTTGTCCGTCCGCATACGAAGTTCTCGAAAAGTGGGTGCGGCCGGACGTCACGGTAAGGCGCATCGTGCGCTGTGTTCTTGACCTCGCGCAATTCGCCGGCGCCGGCTGCTGGATGGCTTGGTTATGCGGTCGCGCATGGGCATTTCAAGCAGCGGCGATGATGCGCGAAACCCGCGCGCGTGCTAGGTTTGCGGCTCCCGCGCATGTCCGTCACGATGCACGCCGATCCGACCGCCGCCGCCGACCGCGACCGCCACGCCGCACGCGAGCACGCGCGCGCCGGGCGTGCGCACGACGCCGAGGCCTGCTTCCGGCGCGTGCTGGCCGAGCGCGGCGACGACGTCGAGGCGCTGCGATTTATTGCCGCGCAGGCGGCCGGACGCGGCGAGGACGGCGAAGCGGTCGCACTCTTGAGCCGCGCCGCCAAGGCCGCGCCGGAAGACGCTGGCGTGCTCGCCGAGCTCGGCATCGTTTACCGCTCGGCGGAACGATACGACGCCGCGCGCTACGTGCTCGAGCGCGCGGTCGCTCTCGATGCCGCACGGAATCCGAGCATGCGCCTCGTGCTCGCGGACGTGCTCGAACGCGATGCGCGGCCCGAGCTCGCGCTGCTTCACTATTTCCGCGCGCTCGTCGACGCGCGCCGGCTGCGGCGCTGGACCGGCGAAGACGGCGCCGGCTACGAGATCGAACGTCTCGCCGCGCATGCCGAGCGCTATGCCGCGGCGGGGCGACGCGCGTGGTTCGAACGCGCATTGGCCGCGGAAGGCATGACGTGCAGCGAACGCGTGCGAGCGGCGCTCGCGATGTATCTCGGCGAACGCCCGGTCGCGCTCGCCGATCCGCGGCAACGATCGGTATTCCTGCCCGTGCCCGGACTCGCAGCGACGCCGTTTCTCGACCGCGGGCAATTCCCGTGGCTCGCGGCTGCATCCGCGACGCTCGCCACGCTCGGCGCCGAAGCCGCCGCCTGCCTGGCTGCCGTGCCGCGCCAGGCGGCGCTGCGGCTGGCGATCCAGCTGCACGGCATCGCGCAGTACGAAGCGCGCCGGCATGCGCCGCGCCTGGTCGCTGCGCTCGCGTCCCTGCCGCTGCCGCACATCGCCAATCACGCGCCGGAAGCCGAGCTTCTTGCGCTCGACACCGGCGCGTCGTTGCCGGCGCAGTATGGCCGCGCGAACTGGCGCCCGCGAGCGATCGTCGCGCTTGCCGGGAGCGCGAGTTTCGACGTCGTCGCGGGCGGGGAGCAACGCACGCTCGTCGCCGGCGAAAGCGTCGTCGCCGATGCGAGCTTCGGCATCGCCTATCGGGCGAGCGGCGCGGCGCGCGCGCTCACGTTCGAGGTTTGGCATCCGGACCTCGCAGCGCACGAACGCCAAGCGCTGTCCGTGCTGGCGCTCGCGGCGGTAGACTTCGATACTCGCCTCTCGGAATTGTGAATGTCCGCCGTCCTGCCCGCTCCGACCGAGCTGCCCGCCGCACGCGATCTCTCGCGTTACGTGCGCTGGTTCGATCGCGCGCTCGAGCCCGATTTCTGCGCGCAGATGATCGAATCTTTCGAAAGGCTTGCGCGCTTCCATGCGCGCAACGGCCGCGGCGTCATGACCGAGCTCAAGGAAAGCGCCTGGACCGAGCTCAACGTCAGCAAGGTGGCCGATGCGGACATGCAGCAGTTCTTCCGTGCGCAGGTGTTCCGCTATCTCGAGCGTTACAACGGCGAACTCGGCCTCACCTTGCCGATTCCCGCGCGCGAGCGTCTCGAGAATCTGCGCATCAAGCGCTACTTCGCCGAAGGCAACGACCAGTTCCAGCCGCACTTCGATGCGATCGACTACACGAGCAACCGCTACCTCGTGTTCCTGTGGTATCTGAACGACGTCGCCGACGGCGGCGAGACCGAATTCCCGGATCTGGGTTTGCGGGTCAGCGCGCGCGCCGGACGTCTGCTCGTGTTCCCGCCCTACTGGATGTTCCAGCACGCGGGACTGCCGCCGCGGTCGAACGACAAGTACATCATTTCGACGTATCTGCTGTTTTGAGCGGCGCCTCCGTCCTGCCCGAGAGCCAGATCAAGCTCGCAAACCGGCCGCTGCGCGCACCGTCGCGACGGTAGGAATAGAACCTGGCATCGGCGAAGGTATCGAAGCCGCCTCCATGGATCGAAGCGATGCCGAGCGCGGCGAGACGCTGGCGCGCCAAAGTATACAAATCGCAGAACCAATGGCCGGCGCGCGTCGGCGAAAACGCTGCGGCCGCTTCCTCGTTGGGTGCGAGGAACGCGGCGCGGACCTCGTCGCCGACTTCGTACGAGCGCGCGCCGATCGCCGGCCCGAGCCAAGCGACGACGCCGGCAGGCGCCGTGCGCAGCCGCGCGACGCAGGCCTCGATCACGCCAGCCGCCAAGCCGCGCCAGCCCGCGTGCACGGCGGCGATTTCCGTGCCGTCTTTCGCGCAAAGCAGGATCGGCAGGCAATCGGCCGTCTGGATTGCGAGCACGACCCCGCACTGCGCGGCGACCGCGGCGTCGGCCTCGGGTTCCTCGTCCGCGTGCTGCGCATCGATGCGCACGACCGACGTTCCATGCACCTGGCGCAGCCATGCGGGCGCCGCCGGCAGCGCGAACGCGCGCACGAGCTGAGCGCGGTTCGCGCGCACGGTCTCGACATCGTCGCCCGTGCGCAGCCCGACGTTCATGGCCGCGTACGGCGGCTGCGAATTCCCGGGCAGGAGCCGCGTCGTGACGAGCGCGCGCACGGCCGCGGGCACCGGCCAGTCGGGTATCACGACCGCCGCAGATTCCCCTGCCGCTGCCGAGGTCATTTTGCCGCCACGGTGTCGGCGCGCAGCGCAATGAGCAGCGCTTCGAGATCCGCGGGCCGCTCCGCGGTCACGCTGATCGTCTTGCCGCTCACCGGATGGGCGAACTCGAGTTTTTCGGCGTGCAGCGCCTGGCGCTTGAAGGCGCGCAGCGCATCCGCGAGCTCGGACGTCGCGCCCTTCGGCAGTTTGAGGCCGCCGCCGTACGCGCCGTCGCCGACGAGCGGATGCTTGACGTGCGCCATGTGCACGCGGATCTGGTGCGTGCGGCCGGTCTCGAGCCGGCATTCGATATGCGTGTGCGCGCGAAAACGCTCGCGCACGCGATAGTGCGTCACTGCGGGCTTGCCGGCGGGCTCCTCGACGACGGCTTGGCGCAGGCGATCGCGCGGATGGCGGCCGATCGGCGCGTCGACGCGTCCGCCGGCGATCATTGCGCCGTAGACGACCGCCTCGTACTGGCGATGCACGTCGCGCGCCTGCAAGGCGTCGACGAGCGCCGCATGTGCGCGCAGCGAGCGCGCGACGACCATCACGCCCGAGGTGTCCTTGTCGAGCCGATGAACGATGCCCGCGCGCGGCACGTTGGCGAGCGCGGGATCGTGATGGAGCAGCGCGTTCTGCAAGGTGCCCGCCGGTTGGCCCGCGCCCGGATGCACGACGAGGCCGGCGGGCTTGTTGACGACGAGCACGTCGGCGTCCTCGTAACGGATGTCGAGCGCGATCGACTCGGGCGCGAGCGGCACCTGTTCGGTCGGGGTCGCGGCGAGGGTCACGAGTTCCGTGCCGCGCACGGGTTGGCGCGGCTGCGCCGTCTGGCCGTCGACGAGCACATCGCCGGACTTGATCCATGACGCTAGCCGCGAGCGCGAGAACTCGGGGAAGAGCTCAGCCAGCACTTGGTCGAGACGTCGGCCGGCGGCGGCGGTGGGCACGCGGGCGCTCAAAATCGCGGGTTCGGTATCCATGCTGAACGTCATCTGGCCGGTGAGCCCGGGCCGGTTTCCGGAAGGTGGCGGATTTCCGCTATTATCGCGGTTTGCGTCCTCGAAAGCGTGCTACCCATGCGATTCCGTTCCCTCGTCAAGCTCGCGCTGCCGTTCGCGGCCGTCCTCGCCGCCGGTTGTCACCATGCCAAGAAACAGGACGACGCCGAAGTCCTGCCCGTCGAGCAGATGTACGCGGTGGGCCATCAAGCGCTCATCGACGGCAATCTCTCGAAGGCGATCAAGTACGACCAGCGCCTCATCGCGCGTTTCCCATTCGGTCCCTACACCGAGCAGGCCACGCTCGAACTGGCCTACGCGCAGTACAAGAACGACAAGCCCGAAGACGCCTATTCGACGATCAACCGCTTCATCAAGACGTATCCGACGCAAAAACACGTCGACTACGCCTACTACCTGCGCGGCGTCATCAATTTCGACCGCGACCGCGGCTTCCTCGACCGCTACGCGAACCAGGACATGACCAAGCGCGACCAGGGCAACACGCTGCAGTCGTTCGAGGATTTGAGCGAGCTCGCGACGAAGTTCCCGGACAGCCGCTACACGCCCGACGCGCGCCAGCGCATGATCTACCTGCGCGACAACCTGGCCAAGGCACAGCTCAATGTCGCGGAGTTCTACCTGGAACGCGGCGCCTACGTCGCCGCCTCGAACCGGGCCAAGGACATCGTGGAAAAGTATCAGCGCACGCCCGAAGCCGGCGATGCGCTCGCCGTCATGGTGATGTCCTACAAGGCGCTCGGCGAAGACAAGCTCGCGGGAGACGCCGAACGCGTGCTCAAGCTCAACTATCCGGACCACCCGTATTTCAGCGGGCACTGGCCGCCGCACGGCCACTGGTGGAACCGCATGATCCCGTTCCGCAGCTGACGGAACGAGCCGGCTCAGCTCCAGCCGGAGCTGATCGGATAGCGGCGGTCGCGTCCGAACGCGCGTGTGGAAATCTTGGGGCCCGGTGCCGACTGGCGGCGTTTGTATTCGCTCGCAAGCACGAGGCGCGCGACGCGGCGCACGGTCGCCTCGTCGAAGCCCGCGCCGACGATCTCGGCCTGCGATTGCTCGCCCTCGATGAACCGTTCGAGGATCGCATCGAGCACCTCGTAAGGCGGCAGCGAATCCTGGTCGGTCTGGTTTTCGCGCAGTTCCGCCGACGGCGCGCGATCGATGACGCCCTGCGGGATGACCTCGCCCTGCCCCTGCGCATTGCGCCAACGGGCGAGCGCATAGACCAGCATCTTGTAGCAGTCTTTGAGCGGCGCGTAGCCGCCGCACATATCGCCGTAGATCGTCGCGTAGCCAACCGCGTATTCGCTCTTGTTGCCGGTCGACAGCACGAGGTGTCCGAATTTGTTCGAAAGCGCCATCAAGATCGCGCCGCGGCAGCGCGACTGCAGGTTCTCTTCGGTAAGATCGCGTGCACGGCCGCTCCAGGTGGGCTCGAGCACGTCGAGGAATGCCGCGAACGGTCCCTCGATCGGCACGGTGAAATGGCGCACGCCGAGCTTCTGCGCCTGCGCGAGCGCCAGGCTGTTGGAGATATCGGCCGTGAATCGCGACGGCAGCGACACCGCGCGCACGCGCTCGGCGCCGAGCGCATCGACGGCAAGCGCCAGCGTCAGCGCGGAGTCGATGCCGCCGGACAGGCCGAGGACCACGGTGTCGAAACCGTTCTTGTTCACGTAGTCACGCACGCCGCGCACGAGCCCCGCGTAGACGCGTGCCTCGCGCGAAGCGTCGGCTTCGACGGGCCAGTTCTCGGCACGGAAGCGACGCGTGCCGCCGTCGTACTCGGCGACGAGCAGGGCGTCGACGAACGCCGGCGCGCGTGCGGCGATGCGCCCGTCGGGTTCGACGAGCAGCGAGCCGCCGTCGAACAGGAGATCATCCTGGCCGCCGACGAGGTTGAGATAGGCGATCGCGACGCCGTTTTCGCGCGCGCGTTGCGCCAGGAGCGCTTCGCGCGCCTGCGCTTTCGCGACGTCGAACGGCGAGGCATTGATGACGACTAGCAGCTCCGCACCTTGCGCCGCGGCGCGCGCCGCGGGCTCGGGTTCCCAGATGTCCTCGCAGACGAGCCAGCCGATGCGTACCCCGGCGAAATCGCGCACTGCCGACTCGCTGCCCGGACGGAAATAGCGCTTCTCGTCGAACACCGTGTAGTTAGGCAGTGCCTGCTTGTGCGTCGTGAACGCGATCTCGCCGTCGGCGAGCAGGCTTGCCGCATTGTATACTTCGCCGAGCGCGTGCGGATGACCGACATAGGCCGCGATGCCGCGCGCTTCGGTGGCGAGTGCGGCGAGCTCGCGCTCGCAAGCGGCGAGAAAGCTCGGCCGCACGAGCAGGTCTTCGGGCGGATAGCCCGACAGCGTGAGCTCGGGAAACGCGACCAGATCCGCTTTCGTTTCGCGCGCCCGCGTCATGAGCTCGCGCACGCGCGCCGCATTGCGCGCGACGGCGCCGACCGGGAAATCGTATTGGGCGAGGGCGAAGCGCATTCAGTTACCTTCCCCCGCGAGCGGGGGAAGGAAAACACACTTACTTCAGTCGCTCGACGATCGCCGTGCCGAGATCCGCCGGCGATTTGACCGTCATGACGCCGGCCTTTTCGAGCGCGGCGAACTTGGCGGCGGCCGTGCCTTTGCCGCCCGAGATGATCGCGCCGGCGTGACCCATGCGCTTGCCCGCGGGCGCGCTCGCACCGGCGATGAAGGCGACGACAGGTTTCGTCACGTACTCGCTGATGAACTCCGCGGCTTCCTCCTCGGCGCTGCCGCCGATTTCGCCGACCATGATGATGCCCTCGGTCTGTGCATCGTCCTGGAACAGCTTGAGGCAGTCGATGAAGTTCATGCCTTGGATCGGGTCGCCGCCGATGCCGATGCAGGTACTCTGACCGAGGCCCGCGTTCGTGGTCTGGAACACGGCTTCGTACGTCAGCGTGCCCGAGCGCGAAACGATGCCGACCTTGCCGGGCTTGTGGATGTGCCCCGGCATGATGCCGATCTTGCACTCGCCCGGCGTGATGATGCCGGGGCAGTTCGGGCCGATCAGCACGGCGTCGGGATACTGCTTGAGCGCGTTCTTGACGCGCAGCATGTCGAGCACCGGAATGCCCTCGGTGATCGTCACGATGACGCGGATGCCCGCGTCGGCCGCCTCGAGGATCGCGTCGGCAGCGAACGGCGGCGGGACGAAGATCATCGTCGCGTCGGCGCCCGTGTCGTCGACGGCGTCCTGCACCGTGTTGAACACGGGCAGGCCGATGTGTTCGCCGCCGCCCTTGCCCGGCGTCACGCCGCCGACCAGCTTGGTGCCGTAATCGAGCGCCTGCTCGGAGTGGAACGTGCCCTGCTGGCCCGTGAAGCCCTGGCAGATGACCTTGGTGTTCTTGTCGACTAGAACGCTCATCGTTGTCCCTTCGTATACTTTTTCAGGCGCGCACCGCGGCGACGGTCTTGCGCGCGGCGTCGTTGAGATCGTCGGCGGGCGTGATCGCGAGTCCGGAATTGGCGAGCATCTCGCGCCCCTTCTCGACGTTGGTGCCCTGCAGGCGCACGACGACGGGGATGGTCAGCCCGACCTCCTTGACCGCGGCGATGATGCCCTCGGCGATCATGTCGCAGCGGACGATGCCGCCGAAGATGTTGATGAGGATCGCCTTGACCTTGTCCGAGGACAGGATCAGCTTGAACGCCTCGGTCACGCGCTCCTTGGTCGCGCCGCCGCCGACGTCGAGGAAGTTCGCCGGCTCGCCGCCCGCGAGCTTGATCACGTCCATCGTCGCCATGGCCAAGCCTGCGCCGTTGACCATGCAGCCGATGTTGCCGTCCATCGTGACGTAGTTGAGGTTGTGCTTGACCGCCACCGCCTCGGCGTGGTCCTCCTGCGATTCGTCGCGCATCGCGGCGAGGTCGGGATGGCGGAAGTCGGCGTTGTCGTCGGAATTGACCTTGCCGTCGAGCGCGATGAGCTCGCCGGTCTTCGCGATCGCGAGCGGGTTGAGCTCGACGAGCGAAAGGTCCTTTTCGTTGAACAGGCGATACAGCCCGAGCATGATCTTCGTGAGCTGCGTCGCCTGCTTGGCGTTCAAGCCCATCGCGAACGCGAGCTTGCGGCACTGGTAGGGCTGCAGGCCCTGCACGAAGTTGACCTCGAGCGTGTGGATGGCGTCGGGTTCTTCGCGCGCCACCTGCTCGATGTCGACGCCGCCGCGCGCGGAGGCGATGAACGCGACCGTCTTCGAAGCGCGGTCCACAAGTACAGAAAGATACAATTCCTTGACGATGTCGGTCGCCTCGCAGACGAGGACGACGTTGACCGGCAGCGCGCGGCCGCCCGACTGGTAGGTCTGCATGCGCGTGCCGAGCATCTTCGCTGCGGCGGCCTTGGCGTCGTCGGGCGATTTCACGAGCTTGACGCCGCCCGCCTTGCCGCGGCCGCCCGCGTGGATTTGCGCCTTGACGACCCATTCGTCGCCGCCCAGAGCGCGCGCCGCTTCGGCGGCCTGGTCGGGCGTCGTGGCGATCCTGCCTGCGGGCACCGGAATGCCGTAGTCGGCGAACAACTGCTTGGCCTGGTATTCGTGGAAATTCATGCATGCACCCGGATGGAATTCTGCGGAGCCGCCGGTGTCCGGCGAAAGCGCCGGCCAGGGGCCGCGCGCGAGCCGGTTATTGTGAAGAAAGGTCGTTGCAAATGAAAGTAGGCTCCGCGCCCGCTCGAGCCGTTGCTATACTCGCCGCCACTCCGACCGCCCAGCGCCGTGGCCACAGCAATCGACGTCCGCAACCGCCCCGAGAACGCGCTCAGCGAGATCAGCCGGCGCGAACTATACTTTTTCAACCTGTTCCGCGTGCTGCAGGCGCTGGTCATCGGCGGCATCGTGTTCAGCCCGTTCGCGATCGACTGGATGCAGCTCGACCATCCGCTGCTCGCCCGCTGCAGCGCGGTGATCTACCTCCTGCTCGCCGGCTACGCGTTCCTGCAGGCCAAGCGCTGGCGCAACAACCTGCAGATCAAGGTGGCCGCCGCGCTGGCGCTCGACGTCGCCTCGACGACGATCGCGCTGTTTTCGATCGCGAACCCGCCGACCGCGATCGCCATGCTGCTGCTCGTCAACGTCGGAGCCGGCGCGCTCTTGCTGCCGCCGCGCACGGCCGGCTTCTTCGCGGCGCTCGCCGCACTCGGCGTGCTCGGGCAATGCCTGTACGGCCGCATCGTCGAGCACGAAGACCGCAACCTGCTCGAGGCGGGACTGTACGGCTTGAGCTACTTCGCCACGGCCACGCTCTGCTTCGTGCTCGGCAAGCAGATGCGCGAAACCGAGGCGCTCGCCGAGCAGCGCGGCATCGACCTCGCGAACCTCGCGCAGATCAACGAGCTCATCATCCGGCGCATGAAAACCGGCGTGCTCGTCGTCGACGACGCCAATCGCGTGCACCGCTGGAACGAATCGGCCTGGGCGCTCATGGGCAATCCCAAGCCCGGGCAGCGCGATCTCGGCAGCGTCGCGCCCGAGCTCTCGCGGCGGCTCTATCATTGGCGTACGACGGGCAAGGTCGACAACACCGCCGTGGCGCTCGCCGAGGGCGTGCCCGAGGTCATCCCGCGCTTCACGAAGCTCGCCTCGAACGACGACAACAACGTGCTCATCTTCCTCGACGACACCTCGCTCGTTTCGCGGCGCGCCGAGGAGCTCACGCTGTCCTCGCTCGGACGGCTGTCGGCGTCCATCGCGCACGAGATCCGCAACCCGCTCGCGGCGATCAGCTACTCGGCGCAGCTCCTGGCCGAATCGGAGGAGCTTTCCGAAGCCGACAAGCGCATGGTCGAGATCATCAACAACCATTGCAGCCGCGTGAACGAGATCGTCGAGAACATCCTGCAGCTCTCGCGGCGCGAGCGCTCGCGGCCCGAAAGCATCGACCTCTCGCATTGGGCGCAGCACTTCGTCGAGGAATACAAATCCGGCAACGATCTCGGCCAGGATCAACTGCGCGCGGTCACGCAGACGCGCCACGTCGAGGCGCTCGTGGATCCGCAGCAGTTGCAACAGGTCGTCTGGAATCTCGTGCAGAACGCGCTGCGTTACGGACGATTGCCCGGCGAGCCCGCGCGCGTATCCGTAGTGCCGAGGCTCGCGACCGACAAGGGGCCGCCGCTCATCGAGGTCATCGACCGCGGCCCCGGCATCCCGCCCAAGGTGGCCGCGCAGATCTTCGAACCGTTCTTCACGACGCACGAATACGGCACGGGCCTCGGGCTCTATCTCGCCCGCACGATGTGCGACGCGAACCAGGCCACGCTCGAATACGTCCCGGTCGCCGGCGGCGGCAGCTGCTTCCGCATCACGCTGCCCGGGCCGCCCGTGACGGTCGCACCGAGATAGCGCGATGGAACCGGGCGCGTCGGCGCGCGCGCGGTGGGACCTCGCACTCGCTGCGGGCGTGCTGGTGGCAGTCGTCGGCGTTTATTGGCCGGTCGCGCATGCTGGCTTCGTGTGGGACGACAAGAGCGCGTTCCACGACGTCGCCTGGCTGCGCTACGGCGACGCCTGGTGGGGTTTTCTGCTGCATGGCCTGAACGGCTGGATCAACTATTTCCGGCCGCTCGTCATCGCGCTGTTCACGGCCGAAGTGCGCGCGTTCGATGTCGCACCGGGGCCGATGCATCTCGTCTCGCTCGTTCTGCACCTTGCCGACACCGTGCTCGTCGGCTTGCTGGCGCAACGGCTCGCGGCGCTGCACGGGCGAACGCCGCGGCGTTACACGGCTGCGGCAGCGATGCTCGTCTACGGCATGCACCCGGCGCTCGTCGAACCCGTGGTCTGGATCTCATGCCAATTCGAGCTCGTCGCGACGCTTTTCGTGCTGCTCGCCTTGTATTGCAACCTGGCCATCGCGTCGCCACTGCGCCGTGCGGCGGCCGTCGCCGGCTGTTTCCTGCTCGCTGCCTGCGCGAAGGAGTCCGCGGCGGCGCTGCCTCTGCTGCTGCTCATCGTCGATTTCGTCGCCGATTACGACGACGCCGGCTTGGCGCCCACGCTGCGCCGCATCTCGCGCAATCGCCGCGGCGTTTACGCCGCCGTGCTGCTTGCCGGGCTCGCCTACCTCGCGGCGCGCTACGCGGCGCTCGGGCATCTGCTCGCGCCGGCCGGCGGTGCGCCGCTCCCCGGCTTCGCGCGCCTGCAAAAAATCTGCTATGCGTATGCGAACTACTGGCGCATCGCCGTGCTGCCGATCGGCGCCGGCCCGCTGCACGTCGTCGACGACGCGGCGTTCTCCGCGATCGCCCCACGCCTCTTCGCCGCGGATCTCGCGAGCGTGGCGATCGCGGCGCTCGGCATCGTTGGACTGCGCAAAGGACAGGCCTGGGGCGCGGCAATCCTCGCGTTCAGCGCGGCGCTGCTGCCCGTGCTGCACATCGTGCCCGTGGATTTCGTCGAGAGCGTTTATCACGAACGCTACGTCATGCTGGCACTCGGCGTCGGCTGCGCGTGGCTGCCGGCGGCGATCGGCGGTTTCGGCGCGCGCGTGCCGCTCGCCCGCGTCGTCGGCGGCGTCCTCGCGCTGGCCTGGCTCGTTTTCGCCGTCGCGGACATTCGCGTGACCGTGCCCTTGTGGTCGGACGAACTCGCGCTCTGGCAGTGGGCGCTGCGCGAGGACCCGGATTCGATCATCGCCAAGGACCATCTGCTGACCGAATACATGAGCCGCGGCGACGAAGCGGATGCGCGAGCGCTCGCCACGGCGCTCGTCCGCGCGGGCACCGATTGCCCGAACTGCATGCTCAACGCGGCGTACGTCGAGCTCATGGCCGGCGATCTCGCGCTTGCGTCGCAAGCGCTCGATCGGCTCAAGAGCAGTGCGGCGATCACCTACGATCCGCGATTGCTGCATGGTTATATTCTCGCCTCCGGCGAATTGCGCGCAGTGCAGAACGATTTCGCCGGTGCCGAAGACGCCTACCGCGACGCGATCGCCACCGACGCCTACGATCCGATGCCGTACACCGAACTCGCGCTGCTGCTCGCGAAACAAGCGCGCTATGCCGAAGCGCGCGCGGCCGCCGACAAGGCGCTCGCGCTGTTTGCGCCGGACGAGCGCGCGCGGCGCAGCAAGGTCTTCGACGCGCTGATCCCGCGCGATGCGGAACGGAGCGCGCGACCGTGACCGCGAGGCTCCGCACCGCGCTCGTGGCGTTCGCAGCAACGGCGATCGTCGCTGCCGTCTACTGGCCCGTGCACGATGCCGCCCTCGTCTGGGACGACAGGTTCTATCTCTACGATCGCGCCTGGTTGCGCGAGGGTAATCAGTGGCTCGCCATCGCCCTGCACGGCTTCGCGGACTGGACCAACTATTTCCGGCCGCTCGGGATCGCACTTTTCACGGCAGAGGTGCGGTTGTTCGACACCGCCGCGGCACCGATGCATTTCGTCTCGCTCGCGCTGCACCTCGCCAATACGCTGCTCGTCGGCATGCTCGGCGCGCGTATGCTCGGCGACGTGCCGCGGGCACCGGTGTTTCGCGCTGCGGCGATGCTCGTCTACGGCCTGCACCCGGCGCTCGTCGAGCCCGTGGCGTGGATTTCGAGCCAGTTCGATCTGCTGACGGCACTTTTCACGCTGCTCGGCATGCTCGCGAACCTGTCCATCGCCAACCGCTGGGCTCGCGCCGTCGCCGTCGCAATCTGCTTCTTTTGTGCGGCCTGCGCGAAGGAAGCCGCCGCCGCGTTCGTGCCGATCCTCTTCGTCGTCGACTGGATGCGCAGCGACATCGACGCAACCGGCACGCGCGCGCGACTGCGGCGGCTCGCGGAATTGCAATGGCCAGTGTATGCCGCATCGTCCGCCGCGGGAGTCGCCTATCTCGCGTTTCGCCACGCCGGCTTGGGTTACCTCGTGAGCGGCGCGGCTGCGTCTGCTCCGTCCTTTGTCGTCTGGTTCCAGACGATGTGTTACACGTATCTCGCGTACGCGAAACTGCTCGTGTGGCCGATGGCCGGTCTCGCGCCGATGCACCTCGTCGCGACGGAGCGCTTCGCCGCGTTCGATGCCGAATCGTGCGCGATCGACGCTGCCGCGCTGGTGCTAGCAGCGGCGACCGTATTCCTGTTCGGCCGACGCAAAGCGCTCGGCGGGCTCCTCGCCGGCTTTTCGGCCGGATTGCTGCCGGTGCTGCACATCCTGCCGATCGGCTTCGACGAAAGCGTCTTCCACGAGCGGTACGCAACGACCGCCATCGCGATCGCCTGCGCGTTCCTGCCGCTCGCATCGGCGGCGGCACTGCGCACGCGCCGGTCGGCCGGCTACGCTGCGTTCGGCGCCGCGTGCTGGATCGCGCTCTCGATCGTCAACATCCGCGTGACCTTGCCGCTGTGGGCCGACGAAGTGCGCCTCTGGACCTGGGCGCTGCAGCGGAATCCCGGCGCCGTGCTCGCCGAAGACGCCCTGCTCTCGACGTATGTCGAGCGCAACGACATCGCGCATGCGCGCCCGCTCGCGGATGCCTTGCTGCATGACGGTCTTTCCTGCGTCAAATGCATGCTCAATGTCGCGTTTCTCGCCATCCTCACGCGCGACAAGGATCGGGCCGCGCAAGCGCTCAATGCCGCAGGGCGCAGCATGCCGAGCGCACCGCCGCGCACGCTCGTGATGGGGTTCCTGCTCGCGTCCGGCAACCTCGCGGAACTGAACGGAAGGCCCGACGAGGCCGCACAGGCCTATGCCGCCGCCATAGCGCGCGATCCGCAAAGTCCCGAGGCACGTATGAATCTCGCCCTGCTGCAGGCCCGTCGCGGAGACCTCGAGGAGGCCCGCCGCAACGAAGCCATCGCGCTTTCGCTATCCACGCCCGATGCGGCCGCGCGGCGCCAGGCCGAATTCGAAGCGGCCCTCGCCGAGCCCAAAACGCCCCCGCCCGAGTAGCAGGCGACACGACCGGATTCCGGAACCCGCCCATTCTTTCTATACTCCGCCGCCATGACCGCCAAAGCCACCGCCCTCGTCATCGATGACGAACGCGACATCCGCGAGCTCCTGACCATCACGCTCGGCCGCATGGGCCTCGTGGTCGAAACGGCAAGCAACGTGACCGAGGCCAAACAGCGCCTGGCCGAGACGCACTATGCGCTGTGCTTCACCGACATGCGCCTGCCCGACGGCAGCGGACAGGAAATCATCGAGCTCATCGCCGCGAAACATCCCGAAACGCCCGTGGCCATGATCACGGCCTATGGCAACGTCGACGCGGCCGTGAACGCCCTCAAGGCGGGCGCGTTCGATTTCGTCTCAAAGCCCGTCGATATCAACATGCTGCGCCGGCTCGTGCAGACGGCGATGCGGCTCGCGGAAGAAAAGAAGGCCGAACCGCCGAGCGCAGGCGCCGCGCGCATGCTCGGCGACTCGCCCGCGATCCAGGAGCTGCGCACCACGATCGGCAAGCTCGCGCGCAGCCAGGCTCCGGTCTATATCAGCGGCGAGTCGGGCGTCGGCAAAGAGCTCGTGGCGCGCCTGATCCACGAACAAGGCCCCCGCGCGAGCGGGCCCTTCGTACCCGTGAACTGCGGCGCGATTCCGTCGGAGCTCATGGAATCGGAATTCTTCGGGCACAAGAAAGGCAGCTTCACGGGCGCGCAGACCGACAAGGACGGCCTGTTCCAGGCCGCGCACGGCGGCACGCTGTTCCTCGACGA
>Ga0070741_10001505_pt1 | contig 70578 bp, 67 predicted proteins | sample Coa_R1_4_FD_66440 | JGI IMG/M metagenome (GOLD analysis project Ga0070741, IMG submission 66440) | Surface soil microbial communities from Centralia Pennsylvania, which are recovering from an underground coalmine fire - Coalmine... | ecosystem: Environmental > Terrestrial > Soil > Unclassified ... | reverse complement strand
GTGACGACGCTCGCCCGCGCGGGCCTGCGCATCGAGGAGCTCGACGAACAGCCGGGGTCGTGGCGCGGCGAAGACCCCCGCATCCCCGGCAAGTTCCTGCTGCTCGCGTCGAAGACGTAAGCCTCTCGCGCAGGGTCCCCTGGCGGCACGAGGGTTGGAAAGCACCGCGCGCGGGGACTACCCGCGCATGGGAATCGCCGTAAGCCTCATCATCACCGCAGTCGGGCTCATCCTCGCGCTCGCGGTCCATCCGACGAACCCGGGGTCGGTCGACGTCAACACCGTCGGCTGGATCCTCTTCATCGTCGGCCTCGTCGGGTTCATCCTCGACCTGATGCTCTGGTCGCCGTACGGGCCGGGCTATCTCCGCCGGACGACGTACGTCGAGAACCGTGGGTACGGGTATCCGGGTCGCAGGCGCCGTGTCGTCGACGAAGTCGACGAGCCGGCCGGCCCGCCGACCTACTAGATCAACCTCGATCAACGCCCCAGTAGTCGCCCGAAGGTGTCCGCCGCCACGTAGCCGGCGATCTTCGGGTTCTCCTGGAGCCGTCGCACCGAGTACTCGTACCAGTGCGTCCCGTACGGAACGTAGACGCGCAGCCGGTGACCGTCGGCGACGAGCTCGTCAGCGCGATCGGCGCGCACGCCGAGCAGCATCTGGAACTCGTAGCGGTCGGTCCGGAGCCCCGCGTCGCGGACGACGCGCAGCGCTTCGCCGATCAGGTGCTCGTCGTGCGTCGCGATGCCGACGTACGTTCCCTGCGCGACGAGGGCCTCGAGACAGCGAACGAAGTTCGCGCGCACCGCCTCGAACTCGCGGAAGGCAATGTCGGGCGGCTCGACGTAGATCCCTTTGCAGAGACGCGCGTTGTCGATCCCGCGCAGGTCGTCGAACGTGCGCCGCAGGTACGCCTGCAGGACGACGCCCAGGTTCTCGTGCCCTTCGCCGCGCAGCTCGCGGTAGAGCGCGAGCGTGCGATCCGTCGTCGAGGAGTCCTCCATGTCGATGCGCACGAAGTTGCCGCGCGCAGCCGCATCGACGACGACCGCCTCCAGATTGTCGCGGCAGAGCTGCTCGTCGAGCTCGAGCCCGAAGCCCGTGAGCTTCACGGAGATGTTCGCGTCGAGCCCTTCCTCGTCGATCCGCGCCAGAACGTCGTGATACTGGCCGGCAATCGCACGCGCCTCGTCGGCACTCGCCACCTCTTCGCCGAGCACGTCGACGGTCGCGAGCTTCCCCTTGGCATTCAGCCGCTGCACGACGCGGATCGCGTCGTCGAGCGTCGGGCCGGCGATGTAGCGGGACGAGAGCCGCCGCACGACGGGCTTCGGCACAGCCGGCAGCAGCCGGACGATCGCCTGATCGAGGAGAGCCACGAGCGCGCGGATCGTAGTCCAATCCGCTCGGGCGGCCGACCCGTACACATGAGCATGAAGCTGACGAGGGGTTCCACCGTCGCGATCGCCTTTGCGGTCGCCCTCCCGGCGGCCGCGGCCGCCGGGGTCGTCGCGCACGCAAGCGCGGCAACGAAGACCATCAACGTGACTGAACGGGAGTACCACATCACCGTCTCCGGGAAGGGCGCGGCAGGCTCGGTCAAGTTCGTCGTCAAGAACACGGGCAAGCTGACGCACGCCCTCGAGATCTCCGGTCCGGGCGTCAAGGCGAAGAAGACGCCGCTGATCAAGCCCGGTAAGACGGCGACGCTGACGGTGACCCTGAAGGCGGGTTCCTACACGCTCTGGTGTCCCATTCCCGGCCACGCGGCGCTCGGCATGAAGGCGGCGTTCAAGGTGGCCGGCGGGTCGGGCGGGAGCGGGACCGAAGGCGGCAGCGCCCCACCCCCGGCGCCAACGACCACGTCGACGACCACCACGACGAGCGGCGGTGGCGGCGGCGAGGCCTGGTCGTAAGGCTCTCGCTTCGAACGCAGCCCGATGCGACGGCGGGGCCTCCGGTCCCGCCGTCGCTCGTCGTCGGCTTCGCGGTGGCGTCGCTCGGCGGGCCGCTGGCGCTCGGCGCGATCTACGCGCCGTCCGCCGGCAACATGCGCTCGGCCGGGCTCCTGCTCGTCCTCGGTGCGCTGCTCTATGCGTGCCCGCTCGTCGTGTGGCTGCGCTACAGCGAGGAGATCGCGTCGGCGGGCGGGCTCGCGGCGTTCGTCGAAGCGGCGGCCGGCCGGCGCGTCGCGCTCGTGCAGGCCGCGGTCTGGTCGATCAGCTACTTCCTCTACCTGCCGTACACCGTCACGGACATCGTCTACGAGCAGCTCGTCGACGTCTTCCCGGGGATCGAGCCGTACCGGTGGCTGCTCGAGGTGACGATCCCGTTCGGCATCGTCGGGCTCGTGCTGCTCGGCACGGTGCCCGCGCTGAGGGTGCTGCTCGTCTCGGCAGCGGTGCAGCTCGCCGTGCTGCTCGCGTTCGGCTTCGTGCTGCTCGCGCACGTCGGCGCGCCCGGCAGCTCGTTCACGCACGGCCCGGGAACGCGCGGGCTCGTCCACGGCTCCGCGGCGATCGGGCTGCTGTTCCTCTGCGGCAGCCTGCCGATCTTCCTCGGCGGCGAGGCGCGCGGCGGCGCGCGGACGATCCGCATCTCGCTCGTCGGCGCGGGCGCGGTCACCGCGGCGTACCTGCTCTTCGCGCTCTTCCCGCTCGCGGCGGTCGACCCGGCGCTCCGCAGCACGGACTTCACCGGCCTCGACGTCGCGCAGCACTACGCAGGCCGAGGCTTCGCCGTCGTCGTCGGGCTCGGCGCGATCGTGAGCGTCGCCGGCGTGATCGTCGCCGAGTACATCGCGCTCTCGCGGCTCCTCTACTCCGTCACCGGCGTGCCGGTGCGACGGCTGCTGCAGTGGATCGCCGTGCCGTTCATCGCGATCGACGCGCTGAGCCTGCTCAACCCCGATGCGTTCGACGACGACGTCCTGCGGCCGTCGCTGATCGCACTGTTCCTCTCGCAGCTCTTCGTCTTCGGCTTCTACCCGCGCTATCGCCGCGCGCGCGGACGGCTGACCGCGTTCGACGTGGGCATCGCCGCCGTCGCGTTCGCGCTGATGGCGTGGGGACTGTGGCGCGCGGTGAGCGGGCCGGTCGCGACCTAGGTTTCTCCTAGCCTTCGCGCATGAAGCCCTGGCGCGCGGCGCTGACGAGCGCCACCGCCTCGGGGAACAGCACGCGCATCGCGTCGCGCAGCGCGATCGACTGCTCGTCGGCCGAGCCGTTGACCTGCACCTGCGCGAGCGCCGCCGACGTCAGCTCGACCGCGGTGTTGAGCGTCAGCGTCGCGAACTGCTCGCGCTGCGCCTCCTGCACCGATTCGGCCTGCTGTTCCGCGAACTCGCGCAAGCCGCGGAGCAGATCCTCCGGGTCGCCGCCGAACGGGAAGCCAAAGCCGCCTTCCATGGAGGTCAAGGTAGCGGTTTTGGGCTGCCGCACGCCGCTACGCAAGCTCGACCAGATAGCCGCCTTCCACGTCCTTGACGAACGCGTCGACGACGGGGGTCGCGCCGCGGATCGCGTCCGCGATCGGCTCGCCGCGTCCGGCTGCGGCCAGCCCGAGCTCGTCCAGAAGCGCCGGCGTCGCGACGCGCGGCTCGTCCGCGCCGCCGCCGCCGAGCTCCACGGCGAGCTCGCACATCGCGACGATCGACGCGGCAGCGCGGACGTCGCTGCGATCGGCGACGACCGCACCTGCGTCGTCCAGCACCACCCAGCGCCGCTCCTTCTCGCCGCCGAGCGCGACGAGATAGAGCCGCAGCGAGCGCGCCGGCTCCGCCGCCAGCACCCCGGTGACGTCGCCGTGCTGCGTCGCCGCCGCCGCAATCCGAACCAGATCCTCGTCGAGCGCCATACAGTGAAGGCTATGGATGCGGAGGTGCTCTTCGCGCCGCTCGGGCCGCGCTACGACCGCTACGCGTCGCTGCTCTCGTTCGGCCAGGACCCGCGCTGGCGCCGCTTCCTCGTCTCGCGCACCGAGGCGCAGCCGCTCGACACGGTGCTGGACGTCGCCTGCGGCACCGCCGCCGTCTCCCTGGAGCTCGTCCGGCAGAAGGACTGCTTCGTCGTCGGTCTCGACCGGAGCGCCGAGATGCTCGACGTCGGCCGGCAGCGCGTCATGCTCGCGGGCGCGACGAAGAAGATCCGCCTGCAGGAAGGCGACGCCCGCGCGCTGCCGTTCGAGGACGGGCTCTTCGACGCCGTGACCTTCACCTACCTGCTCCGTTACGTCGAGGATCCCGCAGCGACGCTGCGCGAGCTCGCGCGCGTCCTCAAGCCGGGCGGCACGCTGGCCGGCCTCGAGTTCGCCGTGCCGCGCGGCCTCTGGCGGCCGCTGTGGGAGCTGTGGGTCCGCGTCGGCCTGCCGGCAGCCGGCCGCGCGATCGGTCACGGCTGGCACGAGGCCGGCACGTTCCTCGGCGGCTCGATCCGCAACCACTACGAGGCGTGGCCGGTGCCGCGGCAGCTCGACGCCTGGCGCGCGGCCGGCATCGAAGACGTGCAGACGCGACGCATGAGTCTCGGCGGAGGGATCGTGACGTGGGGACGCAAGAGGTAAGACCCGCCTTCTACGCGCTCAAGGGAGGCGGCTGGCGCGACTACGTCACGCTGCTCCATCCGCCGTACACGCTCTGGAACCTCGCGTACGTCGCGATCGGCGCATCGCTCGCGCCTCGGTTCCACCTCGACCGGATGCTGTGGGGGATGGCGGCGTTCTTCCTTGCGCTCGGCGTCGCCGCCCACGCGCTCGACGAGCTGCACGGGCGACCGCTGCAGACACGAATCCCGTCCGCGGTGCTCGTCGCGCTCGCGGCGCTCGCGCTCGCCGGCGCGATCGCGATCGGCATCGGCGCCGCGGCCGCCTGGGGCTGGGGCCTGCTCGTGTTCGTGGCGATCGGCGCGATCGTCGTGCCCGTCTACAACCTCGAGCTCGCATTCCACAACGAGTGGGGGCTCGCGCTGTCGTGGGGCGCGTTCACCGTGCTGACAGGGTTCTTCGTCGAGGCCCAGACGATCCGCGTCGAGGCGGTCGCAGCCGCGGTCTACGGAGCGATTCTGCTGCTCGTACAGCGAACGCTCTCGACACCGGTGCGGCACGCGCGCCGGCAGGTCGGGAGCACGGCCGGAATCGAGCCGCTCGAGCGCGCACTTCGCCTGCTCCCCTGGTCGCAGGTCGCGCTCGCCGTCGCACTCGTCGCGGCACGCCTACGATGACGGCGTGACCGCCGCCGTGATCGTCGCCGTCGCAGCAGCCGCATTCGCGGCGTTGTGCCTGGCCGGCTGTGTGCTTTTGCTGCGCAAGGTGCGTCAGCGCGAGCAGGCGCTTGCGCGTGAGATCGAGCGCGGGAAGAGCGCGTTCGACGAGGTCGTGGCGCAGGAGGTGGCGCAGCGCGCCGCCGACCTGCAGACCTTGCTCGCGCGCGAACGCGCCGAGTCGCTGTCCGCGCTTGCCGAGGAGGAGCGCCGGATCGCCGAGGAGCGCCGCCGCGACGTCGCCGAGCGCGAGCGCGACGCGACCGCACGGCTCGGCGAGCAGCTCATCCAGGCGCAGGCCGCGGTCGAGCGGCGCCTCGGCGACTGGCGCAACGACGTCGACAAGCTGCAGGAAGGCCTCATGGACGAGCTCAAGCGCGTCGAGGGAAAGCAGCGGCAGCTGATGAGCGAGGTCGCGGCGAAGATCGGGCAGGACGCGGAAGGGCTGCAGGGCGACATCGAAGAGCAGCGCGCCCACCTGACGAGGTTGCGCGCGGACCTCAAGCGCGCGGCCGAAGAGGTGATGCAGCAGGCGACTGCAGAGCTCGAGCAGCACGGCGCCGAGCGGCGGCGCGCGCTGCACGAAGTGGCGGACCGCCTGCGCAAGCGCGAGCGCGATCTGCAGGAGCTCGTCGAGCGCGAATCGAACGAGGCGGCGCAGCGTATCCAGATCGCGATCGGCGACATCGAGCGCCGCCAGGTCGAGCAGCTGCAGCGCATCGTCGCGCGCGAGACGTCGCGCTACTCGGAGGCTGCATCGCTGCAGTTCGACTCGGCGATCAAGAGCGCGCGCGAAGAGGCCGCCCGCCGGCTGTCACGCGAGCTCGACATCGCAGTCGAGCGGTTCGCGCGCGAGGCGGAAGGCGTGCTGGCCGAGCGCCTGAACACGGTCAGCGACGCTGCGGCACAGCGCGTCGAGGAGCGGCTTGCGCGCCTCCGAAACGCGCTCGAGCGGCAGCGCGACGAGGCGCTCGTCTCGCTCGAGGATCGCGCCCACCAGGTCGAATCCAGCCTGCGCGAGCGCCTGCGCGAGATCGAGGCCGACGCGGAAACGGAGCGCGCGGTGCTCGACGGCCGCCTTCACGAGCTGGCGCGCCGCCTTGACGACCTCACCGCAAAGACGTAAAGGATTCGGTTCCGGGCAAACTTCCTGTGGCAGGGTTCGTCTAGGAGAGAGCGAAATCGAGCGACCACGATGCCCCAGACGATCGAAAACCCACAGACGGAGCGCGAGAAGGTCGAATCCTGGCGCCTGCATGTGCTGATCGAAGCGGGCTACCCCCTGCCGCTCGCAGAGAAGCTGGCGCACTCGGAAGCCGACCTGCATCGCGCAGTCGAGCTCGTCCAGTCCGGCTGCGCGTTCGAGACGGCGACCGAGATTCTGATCTAGCGCCCACCGCCGCGTTACCTTCGGCGCACCCGAGCGATTAGGAGGGTGTGTTGGACGCAGCGCTGCGGCGGCACTACGACCTCGTCTTCCGGTACGTCCGTCGGCGCGTGCCCACGCGCGCGCAGGCCGAGGATCTGACGCAGGAGGTCTTCGCGGCGGCGTCCGCGTCGCTTGCCCGCGCGACGCTGACCGAACAGGAGACGCTCGCGTGGCTGTACACCGTCGCCCGCCGGCGGCTTGCCGACGAGGCGCGCCGTTCCGGGCGCGCACCCGCACGTGTCGACACCCCGCTCGAGCTCGCACCGACCCCGCAGAGCGAGTACGGCCCGGCCGTCGCGCGGGAGATCGCGCGCGCAGTCCGCGAGCTGCCCGAGGCGCAGCGGCGGGTCGTCCTGCTGAAGCTCTTCGACGGCCTCCCGTTCGCCGAGATCGCGAAGCGGCTCGGGATCACCGAGGCGGCGGCGAAGATGCGCTGCCTGCGCGGTCTCGAGCAGGTGCGTTCGACGCTCCGCGGCGAAGGGATCGAGCCGTGAGCGCGAAGTGCGCAGCGCTGCGCGATCCGGAGCTCGTCGAGCTGCTGCGCGACGAGCCCGAGCTGCTCGCGATCGCGGACGCGATCGCCGCTTCGCCCCGTCCCCGCCGCCTCCGGCTCGCCCGGCACACGGCAACGGTGATCGTCGCGTCGCTCATCGCCGGCGTCGCCATCGCGGGTGCACTCGCCCGCAGCGACCTCTGGCTCTTCTCGACCACGCCGTACCACCAGACCGTCGGTGCCGCGCAGGTCCGGTTCCACGGCGGGGTCTGGAACGTGTCGGTGACGATCTTCCAGGGCGACCGGACATTCGCGCTCCAGCTCCTGAACGGCCGCGGGCAGACGGTGATGAGCACGTGGGGCGAGTCGCTCCTCGCGGTGAAGGGCCTGCCGCAGAAGCTCCTTCCGCATCCGCCCGCGCCGACCGGCCCCCCGTTCGGCGCGTTATGGGTCGACGAGGCGGGCGGCCAGATCTGGTTCGGCGACGCCCGCCCGGAAGTCACGGCGATCGCGATCACCGACGACCACGGACGCGTCTTCACGACGAAGACGGCCGCTCCCGGCGGGATGACGACTGCGTTCCGGCTCTGGATCGTCGCGCTGCCTCACTCGTCGGCCGTATCGATCGCGGCCTACGACAGAGACGGGAAGCTCGTCGGCCGGCACTACCCCTACGGCCTCGGACCGGCGCTCCACCTGCACTGAATGCGGCTGACGCTCGCCCGCTTCCGGCGCGACCGCTGGTCCGTCGCAGCCGCAGTGGTGTTCGCGCTCGTCGTGCTCGTGTCGTTCGCGGGCGGCCCGCTCGTCAGCCGGCTCGAGGGGCACAACGGCTACGACCAGTTCCCGTACGCGACGAACGCAGACTTTCGCCCCGTCGGCCCGCTCACGCGCGTGCCCGCGCGCACGACCGGGGTGTACGACCAGTACGGCGACCTGCTCAAGCCGCCGAAGGGGAAGACCACGCTGTTCGTGCTCGGCGCAGACGGGCCGCTCGGCCGCGACGAGCTGATCCGCGTGCTCGACGGCGGCAAGACGTCGCTCGAGATCGCGATCTTCGCCGTGCTGGTCGCACTGCTGATCGGCGTGCCGCTCGGCACGCTCGGCGGCTACTTCGGCGGGCTGATCGACGCGATCGGCTCACGGGTGACGGAGACGGTGATGGCGTTCCCGCTGCTGCTGTTCCTCGTCTTCGCGAGCGTGCAGCTCGACCGCGTGCTCGATCCGATCGGCTTCGGCTGGTGGTTTCCGCGCGGCGTGATCGCCGAGGCGCTGCTGATCGGCGCGTTTACGTCCTTCTATCCGACGCGACTCGTCCGCGCGCAGGCGCTACAGCTGCGGCGCGCCGAGTTCATCGAATCGGCCGAGATGGTGGGAGCGTCGCACTGGCGAATCCTGCGCCGCCACCTGCTCCCCCATCTCGCGCCGACGATCATCGTCTGGGCCGCCGTCGCGGTCGCGACGAACATCCTGCTCGAGGTCGGTCTGAGCTTCATCGGAGCCGGCGTGCAGGTGTCGACGGCGACGTGGGGCTCGCTGCTCGCCGGACCGTGGGGAACGATCCTCGGCCCGCAGCCGTACAACACGCACGACTTCTCAGCCTGGCAGACGATCTTCCCGTCGCTCGCGATCCTGATCGCGGTCGCGTCGCTGAACCAGCTCGCGGAAGGCTTTCGTCGCGCACTCGACCCGTGGACGCAGCGATGACGCGCGGCGTCGCCTTCATCGGACGTCGCGCAGTCGCGGGGCTGTTCACGCTGATCGTGATGACGTCCGTGACGTTCTGGCTCTTCTGGGCGACGAAGACCGAGCCGTCGCACTTCCTCTACGCCGGCCATGCGGGCGCGCTCACCCCGTACGAGGTGGTGCACGGCCACAAGCTGCTCGGGACCGACAAGCCGAAGCTCGAGCAGTGGTGGCACTACGAGACGCATCTGCTGCGCTTCGACTTCGGCAAGGCCTGGGAAGGCGCCGCGATCATCGACAACAGCAAGCTGATCCACCGCGAGCCGATCGCGCCGGTGGTCTACCCCGACCTGCGCATCACGCTGTCGCTGCTGCTCGGCGGTGTTCTCTTCGTGATCCTGCTCGCGGTGCCGCTCGGCGCGTTCGCGGGCAGCCGCATCGGGTCAGTCGGCGATCGAACGCTCTCCCTCGTTGCGCTGCTCGGCGTCTGCACGCATCCGATGGTGATCGGCATCCTCACGCGCACGCTCTTCGCCGACCACCTGCACTGGTTCCCGCCGTACGGCTACTGCCCGCTCGGGGGAGCGCCGGCGCTCGGGTGTCACGGGCCTCAGGACTGGGCGTACCACCTCGCGCTGCCCTGGCTCAGCTTCGCGCTTCTGTTCCTGGCGCTCTACTTCCGCATGGTGCGCACGAGCGTCGCCGAGACGCTCAACGAGGACTTCGTCCGCACGGCGCGCGCCAAGGGTGCGAGCGAGCTGCGCGTCGTCGCGCGCCACGTCCTGCCGACGGCGGCGATGCGGATCCTCACGATGGTCGGGATGGAGATCGGCACCGCGATCGGCGTGTGCATCTACCTCGAGAGCAGCGCCGCGTTCGGCCTCGGCGGCCTCGCGTCCGAGGCGCTCTATGCGATGGGCGGCAATACGCAGCTCGATCTGCCGCTGATCCTCGCGATCGTGTTCCTGATCAGCCTGATCGTGATCGTCGGCAACCTCGTCGTCGACGCGCTCTATGTCGTCATCGACCCGCGGCCGGCACTGACCGGCGAGCGCCGCGGCTTCCTGGCGCGGCGCGGGGTCGTCTAGGAGGCGAAGCGCTGCGACCAGCGCGCCTGGAACGCCTCGGCGCGCTCGAGCTTCTCGCCGCGGTAGAAGCGTCGCGCCCACCACGAGCCGGGCGCGGCGAGGGCGTACGCGCCGTACCAGACGAGCGGGAACAGCAGCAGCAGCCCGGCGAGGATCAGCGTCCAGCGGCCCTTGAGGCCTGCCACGACGGCCGCCGGGATCAGCGTGAGCAGGACGGCCACCCCGATCCACTCCCATCCGTGCACACGGGGATCGTATGCGTCAGGCGGCGACGGTGAACCGCGCGACCAGCCGTTCGAGCTCACCGGCCGTCTGCGCGAGCTCGTGCGCGGATGCGGCGATCTCCTGCGCGGACGCGGACGTCTGCTCGGTCGAGGCGGATACCTCTTCGGCGCTCGCGGACGACTGCTCGGAGAACGATGCGACCTCGTTCATGCTCTGCTGCATCGAGCTCGTCGCCGCAGCGATCTGCTGCGCGGATGCGGCGATGTGCTCGATCCGCGCTGTGACGCCGTCGACGCTCGCGCCGATGCGCTCGAACGCCTCGCGTGCCTCCTCGACGACCGTGGCGCCCTCATCACTGCGGCGCACGCCGTCCTCGACGACCTGGGCGGTCCGTTCGGTCTCCTGCTGGATCTGGAGGACGAGCTCGGCGATCGTCGTCGCCGACTGCTGCGACTCCTCGGCCAGCTTGCGCACCTCTTCGGCGACGACGGCGAAGCCACGGCCCTGCTCACCGGCGCGCGCAGCTTCGATCGCCGCGTTCAGCGCGAGCAGGTTCGTCTGGCCGGCGATGCCGGTGATCGTCTCGACGATGCCGCCGATCTGCTCCGACTTGGCAGCAAGGCCGCGCATCGCGTCGGTCACCGCCACCGACGATTCGCGCACGGCGTGCATCGCGTCGGTCGCACGGCGCGCGGCTGCGACGCCTTCCTCGGCGAACGAACGCGCCTCGGCCGCCGATGCGGCGGTCTCCTGCGCGCTCGCGGCCGACTCGCCGACGGACACGCCGACCTCCTCGGCCGAGCGGCGTGCTGCTTCGACGATGCGCACCTGCCGCTCCGCGCCACTCGCGACGTCGCCGATCGCAGTGGCGATCTCGCTGACTGCGCGGCCGGCCTCGTCGGAGGTGGACGCAACCTGGCTGGACGTCGCCGACACGGTCGCCGCGACCTGCGCGGTCTGCCCGACGACGGCGCGCAGGCTCTCGACCATCGACTGGAACCCGCGGGTCACTGCGCCGATCTCGTCGGACGAGCTGTCGACGACCTCGACGGTCAGGTCGCCGCCGGCGACGAGCTCGGCCGCGTCGCGCACGCGCGCGACCCGCCGGACGAGCGAACGCGCGAACAGGAAGCCGATCGCTCCCGCCAGGAGGACGCCCGCGAGGATCATCGCGACCATCACGTCGAGCACGAGGCTCTTCGTCGAGGCGACGTTCGACTGCGCCTGATCCTCGTTCGCCTGCTCGAGCGCAGCCAGCTTGTCGATGGTGCGCGTGACGGACTTGTAGTTCGCAAGCTCGGCGCCGAGCACGAGCTCGTTCGCCTGCGCGTCGTCTGTGGCGCTGTCGGCCCGGTAGAGCTTCCACACCTTGGCGTCGACCGCACCGAAGCGGGTCGCAGTCGCCGAGATCGAGGCGAGCAGCGACTTCTCGGCGTCGTCGAGCGGCTGCGCGGCGAGCGCCTTCGAATCCTTCGTGAAGTGCCCCTCGGATGCGACGAACGCGACGCGGCTCGGCGCCGAGTTCGACCGCGCGCCCTTGAGGCCGCGCACGACGTCGAAGGCGTACGCGGTCTGCCAGCCGTTGACGTCGGCGGCGTCGTACTTGAGCACACCGGCGAGCTGGGCCGTGTCGGCCGCGGTGCGCAGCTTGGTGGCTGCGGCACCCTGTGACGTGGCGCCCCAGATGCCGACGGCGCCGACGATCGCGAGCAGGGCGGTGACGGCACCGAAGCCGGCGAGCAGCTTGGTGCGAAGCGAGAGCCGAGCGGCGAAAGCTGTCATGGCCGCGTAATCGACCGCGACCCTGTCCACGTTAGGCCGGCGCCGGCACCTCGTCGGCGAGGTCGTAGTGGCGGAAGACGAGGTAGCCGCAGAGCACGAGACCGGCCGCGAACGGGCCGACGAGACGCACCCCGAGCGTGTGGCCCGTCGTGTCGCCGAGCAGCAGGAGCAGCGCGAGGAGGCCGGGCGCGAGCGACGTCGCGACCTGCTCGACGAAGCTGTGCAGCTGGTAGTAGGTCGCCTCGCGCCGGTAGCCCGTCTGCAGCCGGTCGAAGTCGATGACGTCGGCCGTGAGCGTCGCCGGGAAGAGGTAGACGCCGGCGATCGGGAGCCCGGCGGCAGCCATGATCGCAACGAGCTGTGCGGTGCGCGGCACATGCGGCACGACACCGACGAACGCGATCAGCGAGAAGACGATCGTCGCGCCGATCATCGCGCGCGCGAACGCGTGACGTTTCGTACTGCGGCGTGCGGCGCGCTTCTGCAGCGGGATGCTCGCGACGAGCGACACGATCAGCACTGCGGTGAGGACCGCGACCCACGTGCCCGTGTGCTGGAACCCGAGGATCGCCTTCACGTAGTACGGCAGCGCCGCGCGCACCATGTTCAGCCCGACCTGGAAGAGCACGAAGCCCGGCAGGTAGAGCAGGAAGTAGCGATTGCGGAAGGCTGCGCGCAGCGCCTCGCGCAGCGGGAACGTCACCGGCGGCTCGTCGCGCCGGACACGCCTCCAGATCCCGATCATCCCGACGTAGCGCGAGACGAGCGCGAGCAACGCGATCGAGAGCGCCATCGCCCGGAAGCCGCCGAGGTGGTCGATGATCAGGCCGCTCGCGACGAGGCCGATCCCGCCGCCCGCGGCGCCGAAGTACACCTTCAGCGAGTTGACGCTCAGCCGCTCGCGGCTGCCGCGCCAGATCTCCGGCATCAGCGCCTCGTACGGCCCGCCGCTCGCGATGCTGGCGGCCGAGTAGAGCGCGAACACGACGCCCAGGTAGATCGCGATCCACGCTTCGCCGGCATGCCGCGGCGGCGTGAAGAGCAGAAAGCCGAGCAGCGCCCAGAGCGGCGTCGCGCCGAGGATGAACGGCAGCCGCCGCCCGAGCCGCGACGACGTGCGGTCGCTCCAGTGACCGACGAGCGGGTCGACGATCGCCGCGACGAGCGGCACCGTCGTCAGCACGGCTCCGGCGACGATCAGCGGCAGGAGCGTGCCCGTCTTGCCGTTCGCGGGCGGCGCGTAGAAGTAGAGGAGCCACAGCCCGCGCGCCTCGAGCAGCGCCTCGGCGCCGAGACTGTCGAACGCGTAGACGAGCTTCGTCCGGAACGGAAGGGCGTCGGCCGCCAAGCGGCCTCCGACACTACGCCTTTGCGCGAGCGACGAGCACGGACGCGAGGCGCACGTCCGCTGCTGCGACCGCCTTGGCCTCGACTGCCTGGGTGGTCGAGCTGATCGAGATCTCGGTGCGCCTGTTCGCGATCAGGATGTCCTCGACCACGACGCGTGCCGTCGTCCCGTTCGACGTGACGTCGAGCGTGGTGAGGAACGCCTGCGTGTGCTTGCCGATCCTCGGAAACGGCAGCTTGATGAACGAGACGAACTTGATCGGCCCGGCCTTGCTGAAGTTCTTCTTGACGAGCGCCTTCGTGCAGGAGAACGCGGCGGGGTCGGCGACGGTGCGCTGCCAGTCGAGCGTCACCATCTGCTCGGTCTGAAGCACCTGTGCCTCCGTGTCGATCTCGAGGCCGGTGTTCTTCCAGTCGCTCTCGGCGGCGCCTGTGAGAACGAGGTCGCTCTGCTTCGGGTGGAAGTTCGCGCAGGTCGGCGCCGGCGAGAGGTCGGGCGCCTTCAGGCCGCCGGTCCAGCCGGCCGCCGCCGCGAGGTCGGCCTTCTTGACGACGGCGGTCTTGGCCGCCGCCTGATCGGCCGCGGTGAAGTGATGCTGCTCCTTGTCGGCTGCGGCCGCGTACGCGCCCGCAGCCGAAACCGCGGCGACGATCGCCACCACCAGACACAGGAGCCTGCCCATGCACCTACAGCATGCCCGATACGATCGATTTCGTGAAGGTGCAGGCCACGGAGGTCGACGGGCGGAAGGTCTACAGCGTCCGGGCCTTCAACGCAGGGGTCGCCTCCTGGCTGAACCGGCTGCCGACGCTCTGGATCGAGGGCGAGGTGACGGAGCTCCGCCGCCAGCAGCGGTGGGCCTCCGTCTTCTTCACGCTCAAGGACCCGGAGGACGGCGCCTGCCTGCCTGCCCAGATGCCGCGCGGCCAGTTCGACGCGCTCGAGCTCAACCTGCAGGAGGGCGAGCGGGTGCACGTCTTCGGACGGGCTGAGCTGTACGAGCAGCGCGGCGAGCTCCGGCTGAAGGCGCTCACGATCGAGCGGTTCGGGCTCGGCGCGCATCTCGCTGCGCTCGAGCGCCTGAAGCGCCAGCTCGCGTCGGAGGGCCTGTTCGCCGCCGAGCGCAAGCGGCCGCTCCCCCGCTTCCCGCGCCTGATCGGCCTCGTCACCGGCAACGACGCGGCGGCGAAGCGCGACGTGCTGACGCACATCGTGCAGCGCTTCCCGCCCGCGAACATCGTCGTCGCGGAGACGTACGTGCAAGGACCGCGCGCCGCGGTGTCGATCGCGACGGCGATCGGCGACCTCTGCCGGCGCGGCGCCGACGTGATCGTGCTCGCGCGCGGAGGCGGCAGCTTCGAAGATCTCCTGCCGTTCTCGGACGAGCGCGTCGTGCGCGCCGTTGCGACGTGCACGGTGCCGATCGTGTCCGCGGTCGGGCACGAGCAGGACACGCCGCTCTGCGATCTCGCCGCCGACGTACGCGCATCGACGCCGACCGCAGCCGCGCGCCTCGTCGTCCCCGACCTGAACGAGCTGCGCGAACGGCTCGTGCGCGCACGCGAGGCGCTGCATCGCGGCGCACAGCGCGCCTCGGAACGGCACGCGCAACGACTTGCTACTGCGCACGACCGGCTCGCGCGCGCGCCGCTGCTCGCACTCGAGCGCCGCCGCGCACGTCTCGACACGCTGCACGCACGACTCGGTGCGCTCAGCCCGCTGGCCACGCTCGATCGCGGCTACGCGATCGTGCATCGCGGCGACGACCTCGTCCGCTCGCCCGAGCAGGTGCAGGCGGGCGACGGGATCGACGTGCGCGTCGCGGAGGGAACGTTCGGAGCGACCGTTGGCTGAGCCGACGTTCGAGGAGGCGCAGCGCGAGCTTGAGGCGATCGTCGAGCGGCTCGAGCGCGGCGACGCGGGCGTCGACGAGCTGACGAAGCTGTGGGAGCGCGGCGAGGAGCTCTACAAGCTGTGCGCGGCGAAGCTCGAAACCGTGCAGGGCAAGATCGAAGAGCTCCGCTCAGGCGGCGAGGGTTCGGGCTAGCTCCTCGCCGAGCTGGACGAGGTCTTCACCGGCGAGCGCGCGCCGGCCCGAGAGCGTGTGCGCGGTGAAGCCGTCCTCCACGATCCCGCCGAAGAGCTCGCAGCGCACACCCAGCCGTTCACAGCGGCGCACCACCGCACCCGGCGCCTTGCCTTCGAACGTGGTCGCGTCGACCGTCCCCTCGCCGGTGACGACGAGATCGGCTGCACCCGCCAGGATGTCGAAGCCGGTCGTGTCGAGCACGAGCTCGGCGCCCTCGCAGAGCTCGGCGCCGAGCGAGGCGAACGCCGCGCCGAGCCCGCCGCCCGCGCCCGCTCCGGGCAGGTCGCGGTAGGGCTCGAGCTCGGGCAGCGACGCGAGCCGCGCTTCGAGCTCCTCGACCATCGCCTCGTCCGCGCCCTTCTGCGGCCCGAACACGCGCGCGGCGCCGCGCTCGCCGAGCAGCGGATTGCGGACGTCGCACGCGACGCGGACCGGCAGGCCGCGCAGCCACGAGCCGACGACCGCGCGCATGCCGATGCCGCCGTCGACGGTCGCCGTGCCGCCGACCCCGACGAGCAGCGCACGCGGCTGCTCGGCGAGCGTCGCGAGCAGCAGCTCGCCGAGCCCGTGCGTGGTGGCGCGCAGCGGATTGCGCTCCCACGGCTGCAGCAGCGGCAGGCCGACGGCCGCGGCCGCGTCCACGACGGCGGTCCCGTCGCGCAGGAGCGCCCAGCGCGCAGCGATCGGCCGGCCGAGCGGGTCGGAGACCGCCGCGGTGCGCCAGTCGCCGCCGATCGCGTTCAGGAGGATCGCCGCGGTGCCTTCGCCGCCGTCGGCGACGGGCGACTCGACCACGTCCAGCCCGTCGACGCGCCGCATCCCCGACGCGAGCAGCGCCGCCGCCTCGCCCGGGGAGAAGACGCCCTTGAGGCTAGCGGGCGACGCGACTGCGAGCAGGCTCGGCCTCCTTTGCGCGGCCGTTCTCGCCCGTGTCGTCGGGCGGCCCGTCGTCGAACGTCTTCAGCGTCCCGTACGAGAGGCCTTCGCGCGCCAGGAAGACGAGGCCGATGCCGATCCCCACGGAGGCCTCGATCGCCTGCAGCCCGATGCCGAAGGCGATCCCGTGCGCGTAGGCGATGCCGTAGTTGACGAGCGGCGTGGCGACGGCGATCTGAACGAGGCCGACATTGCCCGGCCAGAGCGGCACGATCGTCGCGACGTTCATCAGCACGAGCACGAGTCCCGCGGCGGCGAGCGGCTCGTCGATCTGGAACGCCCGCATCGCCGACCACACGGCGAAGAGCTGACAGAGCCAACCGGCGAACTGGAACGTCGCCGCCTGGACCGCCGCGCGCGGCTCGCTCATGATCGCCAGGCCCGCGCGGCCGCGAGCGAACAGCAGGCGCACCGGGCCGAGGCCCTCGATCTCGCGGTGCTGCCGCCGCGCGAGCACGACGGCGGCGAGGAAGAGCAGGATGCCGGCGCCGATTGCGACGGCGAGGGTCAGGTACGCCCACTGCGGGATGTCGGCGGCGACGAGCACCCAGACGACGAGGACGAGCGTCGGGAAGAGATCGAAGACGCGGTGCGCGAAGACCGAGCCGATCAGCGTCGCGGTGGCGCCCTTGCGCCCGGGCATGCGGCGCCGCAGCACCGCCGCGCGCGCCAGCTCGCCGACGCGGCCCGGTAGCACGGCGTTCGCGAACAGACCGACGCAGAACGCCGAGAAGACGAGGCGGTATGCCGGCTGCGGCGGTGCGAGTGCCTGCCTGATGCAGGTGTCCCAGCACATCGAGCGCGTCACGACCGAGAGCAGGTTCAGGCCGATCGCGGCGGCGACCCACGGCCACGAGACCGCCACGAAGGCGTGGCGCACGATGTGCCAGTCGGGCCCGCGCCAGGCGACGAGGATGATCCCGACGGCAAGCAGCGGGAGCGCGACGAGGAACGGCAGCCAGCGCTTCACGTGCACACCTCGGTGTAGACCTCCTCGAGCCGGCGTGCGATGTCGTCCCAGGCGTAGTTCGCGAGCGCGTGCACACGCGCGGCGCGGCCCATCTCGACGCGGCGCTCCTCGTCCGACAGCAGGTCGACGACCGCGGCGGCGAGCGCGTCGGGATCGGACGGCGGTACGAGCATCGTCGACTCGGGCGTCGAGACCGCGGCGTAGCCGGGAATGTTGGAGGCGACGACCGGTGTCGCGCATGCGAGCGCCTCGACGAGCACAAGGCCGAAGCTCTCCTGCCCGGTCGCCGGCGTGACGAGCGCCTTCGCGCGCAGGAGCTCGTGCGTGCGCACCTCGTTCGGGACGATCCCGAGCACGTCGATGCCGTCCTCGTCGAAGCGAAGGCGCGAGTGGATGAGCCGGTACTGGAGCGGGTCGGTACCGATGAGCCGCAGCCTCGCGCCGGTCGCGCGGTGGATCTCCGGCCAGGCGCGCAGCAGAGTCGGCAGGCCCTTGCGCGGATCGTGCCGGCCGATGAAGACGATCGCGTGGTCGCGGTCGGCGGGATCGGCTTCCGGCGGCGCGAAGACGCCGTTCGGGATGACTCGGTAGTCGCCCGGCAGCCAGCGCGCGGCCGACTCGGCCGCCATCGGCGAGACGGCGATGCGCACGTCGACGCGGTCCATCAGGAAGCCCCAGAAGTGGAGGCCGTAGCGCATCCAGCCGAGGTTGCCGTGCGCGTGATGCGTGACGACGACCGGGCACTGCGCGATCGCGAGCGTGGCGACGCAGATCGCGGGCGTCATCGGCTCGTGCAGGTGCACGACGTCGAACTGCTCCTCGTCGAGGATCCGCCGGATCCGGCCGACGGTGCTCGGCGAGAGGATGATGTTCGGGAGCGAGCCGTTCGCCGGGACGACGACCGAGCGGCCGACCGGGACGATCCCCTCCGGCAGCGGCCCGTGCCGGCCGCTGCGCGGGTGCAGGAACCGCGTGAACTTCCCCGGCGGGTCGTTTCCCATCAGCACCTTCACGTCGTGCCCGCGACGGCGGAGCGCGGCCGCCTGGTGCTCGGAGTGCTCGACCACACCGCCCCAGTACGACCACGAGAACGGAACGACGATGCCGACCTTCACGCGGCCACCCGCTCGAAGGCGCGCGCGAGCCGTTCGGCGCCGAGCACGATCGTCTCGTCGGAGACGGCGAGCGAGAGCCGCGCCCAGCCGGCGCCGCTCGGGCCGAAGCCTTCGCCCGGCGCGACCGCGACGCGGTGCTCTTCGAGCAGCCGCTCCGCGCTGAGGCCGTCCGGGAGGGCGACCCACACGAAGAACGTCCCCTCGCACACGACCGGCACGGGCAGCGCAGCGGCGATCGTGTCGCGGCGGCGCTCGTACGACGCGACGCGCTCGGCAACCGAGTCCTGCGGCCCTTCGAACGCGGCGATCGCCGCGTGTTGCATCGGCTCGAAGATGCCGACGCGGTTGTGGTCGTTGAGCAGGTTGATGCGCTCGACGATCTCCGCGTTGCCGGCGATGAAGCCGATGCGCCAGCCGGCCATGCCGTACGTCTTCGACATCGACCACATCTCGACGCCGACGTCCTTCGCGCCGGCTGTCGCAAGGAAGCTCTGCGGCGCGCGGCCGTCGTAGACGAGGTCGATGTACGCGGCGTCGTGCACGACCGCGCCGCCGGTGCGCGCAGCCCAGGCGATCGCGTCGCCGAACACGCCGTCGGGCGCGCAGACGGCGCACGGGTTCGACGGGTAGTTGAGGTAGAGCGCGGCTGCGGCGGGCGCGGCGTCGAGGTCGGGCGCCCAGCCGGCGTCGGCGTGGAGCGGGAACGTCTCGAGCCTGGCGCCGGCGAGCGCCGGGCCCGACGGGTAGTCGGGGTAGTACGGGTCGGGCAGCAGGATCGTCTCGCCTTCGTCGGCGAGCGCGAGCGCGAGCTCGACGATGCCGGTCTTCGTGCCGGGAATGAGAGCGACCTCCCGCTCGGGGTCGAGCTCGACGCCGTAGACGTCGCGGTAGCGCGCCGCGAACGCCTGCTTCGTGCGCGGCAGGCCGCGGATCGGCGCGTAGCCGTGGACGTCGGGGCGCCGCGCGTGCTCGGCGAGCGCTTCGACGACGTGCGGCGGCGGCCCGACCTCGGGGTTCCCGCGGCCGAGGTCGACGAGCGCGGGGCCGTCCGCGGCGGCTGCGGCCGCGACGCGGCCGAGCAGCGCGACGAAGTACTGCTGCGGGAGTCGTTGCAAGCGTTCAGGTCTTGGGCGGCCCACCGGCAGTGACTCTAACGGCGACCCTCGAGCGTCCAGCAGACCGCCGGGCGGCCCCGGACCCGCACCCAGCGCCGTTCGAGGACGGTTGCGCCGCGCGGCGGCTCGCGGCGCTCGTCGAGCAGGACGACGGCCCTGCCCGCAGGCGACCAGAGCACCGGCTCGGCCCACGGCGGGTTCGTGACGACGACGTCGGCCTTCGCACCGCCGCCGAGCTCGAGCACGACGCCGGCGGTGCGCGCGTTCGCGGCGGTGGCACGGAGTGCTTCCGGGTCCGCGTCAGACGCCACGACCCGGAGGTCCGGGCGCGCGAGCTTCGCCTCGATCGCGATCGTGCCGGTGCCGCAGAAGGGATCGCCGAGCGTCGCGCCGCCCGGCGGCGCCGCGAGCCGGACGAGCGCCGCCGCGAGCGGCGGATGCAGCGCGAACGGGCGCGAGACGACGCGGTAGGCGCGGCGATGCAACGGCGCCGGCGCGAGCCGCGCCGCGAACGTCGTGCGCTCGTCCGTCAGGTGGACGCGCAGCGAGACGGGCGGTCCGCCGCGGACCGCCGCGGCGACGGTCTCCTCGATCTCGAAGCGCGAGTAGTTCCGCCGGCCGAGGAAGCTCGCCGTGACGTCGTCCGCGCGCACGTCGAGGCTCGCTGCGAGCGCGGCGAGCGTGCGCAGGCCGGTCCGATGCGGCCCGACCGGTTGTACGTCGAGCAGCACGTCGAGCACGTCGTCGACGGTGCGCAGGCGCAGCGCGTCTTCGGGCGCGGCGGCGAACCGCACCTCGCGGTGTCCGAGCGTGACGTCGCGTGCTCCGAGCGCGCGAATCTCGTCCGCGGCGACGTCTTCGATCCCGCGCAGCGTGCGCGCGAGCAGCGTGCGATGCATGACAGTCCTCCGTGACGCAGGTGCATGGGCGCGCCACGGCCGCCGGCGCTAATGCCGGCTATTCGGGGGCCGCGGCTAGACGCCGCGGCCGAAAGGAGTGCAGAACGTCTTCATCGCACCGTGATCGTATCCCTACGATCCGAGCGTGATCGAGCTACGCGAGCTGACACCTGAGACGCACGAGGTAGCCGAGCGGTTCTGGCAGCTCTTCCTGCATGACCTGTCGGAGTTCCGGGACTCGCACCCGGACGAGCACGGGCTGTTCAAGCGACGCCACCTCGAGCCGTACCTCGCCGCCGATCCGGATCGCGTCGCGTACATCGTCCACGCCTCGACCGGCCCGGTCGGGTTCGCGTTCGTCTTCGGCCTGACCGGAGACGTGCGGCGGTTCGATCAGTTCTTCATCGTGCGCTCGCAGCGTCGCGGCGGAGTCGGCCGCGAAGCCGCGGAGCAGACGGTGCGGCGTCATCCGGGCCGCTGGGAGGTCGGCTTCCAGAACGAGAATCCGAATGCCGCACGGTTCTGGCGGCGGCTCGCGGCGGAGATCGGCAGCGACGTGAGCGAGCGGCTGCAGCCGGTGCCGAACAAACCTCACATCCCGGACGACGTGATCCTGTCGTTCTCCGTCTAGGCTCCCCCGCGTGAACCTCGTCGAGGCGCTCGCCGTGGGGGTCGGGCCGAGGATGGCCGGCAGCGCCGAGAGCGCGCGCGCCGCCGACACGGTTGCGGACGCGTTCCGCGAGCTCGGGCTCGAACCGCGCTTCCAGGAATTCGACCTCGTCGCGTACGAGCCCGACGAGCCGGAGCTCTTCGTCGAGGGCGAGCGCTGGGACGCCGGCCCGTGCATGTACGGGCACCCGTTCGACGGCGAGGGGACGGCGAAGAAGATCGGCGAGTCGAAGGCGCCGGTCGGCGACAAGATGCTGCCGCTCTTCGCCGTCGTCGACGCGGACGGCGTCGAGCGCGCGCGTCTGATGACGAGCCCGTTCTCGACGGGCGCGATCCCGTTCGCGTCGCTGCACGTGCAGATCACGACGCCGCCGGCTGCGTTCATGTCGATCGCCGACTCGGCGCGCCTCGAAGACGGGATGCACGTGAAGCTGAAGGTCGGCGGCCGCTTCGTGCCGGGACGGCGCGAGCGGAACGTGATCGCGGACATCGCAGGCAAGCGCGACGACCACATCCTCGTGTGCGCGCACTTCGACTCGGTGTGGCGCGGCCCGGGCGCGATCGACAACGCTACGGGGATCGAGGGCGTGCGCCGTGTCGGCGAGAAGCTCGTCGGGCGCGACCTGGAGCGCGGCGTGCGGCTCGTCGGCTTCACGGCGGAGGAGATCAAGCTGACGGGCTCGCGCTACTACGTCGACGAGGCGGTGTTGCGCGGCGAGCTCGGCAAGGTCGCCGGCGTCGTCAACCTCGACTGCATCGGCCGCGGTGAGAAGCTCGAGCTTCTCGGCACGCCCGGCGCACTGCTCGGCCGCGCGGTGGAGGCGGCCCGCATGCTCGGTCTGCTCGACCGCTACGAGCTCGAGGCGGCGCAGTCGCACGGCGGCGTCGACTCACACTGGTTCGCCGAGCGCAAGGTGCCGGCGATCTCGATCCTCCACTTCCCGTACGACGAGTACCACCTGCCAACGGAGTCGCCGGAGCTCGTCGACGAGCAGCTGATGGACGACGCGGTTGCGCTCGCGGTCGCGCTCGTCGAGTCGCAGCTCGCGCGGCCCGTTCCGCGTTGACCCCGTTTCCGGAGCTCGACGAGCTCCTGAGCGAGCTGATCGCCGAGCAGCAACGCATCCTCGGCGACGCGTTCGTCGGCACGTACCTGCACGGCTCGTTCGCGCTCGGCGCCGGCGACGAGTGGAGCGATGTCGACTTTCTCTGCGTCGTCGAGCGCGACCCCGACGAACGCGAGCAGGCGGAGCTGCAGGCCGTGCACCAGCGTCTCTTCGGCGGCGAGGTCGAGTGGGGCAAGCACCTCGAGGGCTCGTATCCGCCGCGTGCGGAGCTGCGGCGGAAGACGGACGACGAGTGGTTCTACTTCGACCACGGCTCGATCGAGCCGCGGTGGGACACGCACTGCAACCAGTCGCTCGTGCGCTGGACGCTGCGCGAGCGCGGGATCGCGCTCGCCGGCCCGCCGGCGGCGGAGCTCGTCGATCCGGTGGGCGCGGACGAGCTGCGCGCGGAGGCGCGTACCGCGCTTGCCGACTACGTCGAGTGGGCGCACGAGCCGATGCCGCAGGCGCCGTCGGGGATGAACTGGTGGAAGCAGACCTATGTCGTGCTGACGCTCTGCCGGATCCTCTGGACGATCCGCAACGGCACGATCGTCTCGAAGGACGAAGCGGCCGCGTGGGCGATGCGCGAGCTTCCCGAGTGGAGAGACCTGATCGAGCGCGCGGTGGCCGACCGGCCCGATCCGGTGAAGCGCTGGTGGTCGGACTCGACACCCGACCTCGTCGCGCGGACGCTCGCGTTCGTCGACGACGTCGCGGCGCTCGAGTAGTCAGCGAGGCGGGAACTTGTTCGCTGCGACGCCGGACTGGATCAGCTGCTCGAGCTTGCGCGCGTTCTCCGCTTCCGACTCGCTGGGCCTGTCGCGACCGTGGCGCTCCCTGCGGCGGCCGAGCAGTTTCGCAAGCGCCGTTCTCAGGCTCATCGCGACCGAGGGTAGTCGGCTCGTCTACGTCCCGTCGCAGAAGATCCCTCTGACCCCGAACGCCAGCGCGATGAGCGTCGCGAAGAGCACGGCGAGCGCGATGCCGCACGCCCGGTCACGCCGGCCGGTGCGCAGTGACGCACCGGCGACGGTGCACGCGACTGCATTCACGATCAGCACCGCCGCTCCGAGCGCGAGAAGCGTCCCGTCCTGGCCGTTCAGGTTCGGGCAGCGGATGGAACCGGACCGAAAGGTCGGCGACGCTTCGACGAAGACGATCAGAGCGAGGCCGACGCCGCCGCTCACTCCCGCCAGAGAGACCGCAGAACGCTCGAGCTCGCGCGGACGTCTCGCAGCCAGGCTCTTTGCGGAGAGCGCGCCCACCGAGAAGAAGACCGGCGCTGACACGAGCGCGACCACGAACGGGCCGTAGAGAGAAGGCCAGATCAGGTTCTGCACGCTCACACTCCGAGCATTGACCCGCCGCGGCGAACGTCAATCTCGGTCTCCGGCGAGCGGTCGGGAACACGCGGTGAACGGCGGGCGGAACTAGTCGGGACCGCCCATCCCCGGCAGGCCGTCCCAGGCGCGCGCCGCCGTCACGGGCAGCCCGGCCGCGGCCCAGGCCTCGAACCCGCCCAGCACGTCGCCGGCGTCGCGCCCGAGCTCGAGCAGCGCAGCCGCCGCGAACACCGACGAGTAGCCGTGGTCGCAGACGAGGATCAGCGGCCGGCTGTCGAGCTGCGGGTTGCGCCACTCCTCTGACGCGACGCGCCACTCGAGCACCGTGCGCGGCACGTGGTAGGCGCCGGGAATCGCGCCGTCGCGCACGCGCGCGTCCTGTGAGCGGATGTCGACGATCGCGGCGTCTGCAGCCTGCGCCTCGGCAGGTGTGTAGCGGCGAATGCGCGCCTCCGCGGCGGCAAGCAGCTCGTCGAGCGTGGCCATCGCCGAACCGTAGACTCCGAGACATGTTCGAGGAGGGCCTTGCCGAGCTGCACACCCATCTCGGCGGCTCGGTCGCGTCGGACATCATGTGGAGCCTCGCGCACGAGCAGGGGATCGCGCTCCCGACGCGCGACTACTGGGAGTTCGACCGGATGGTCACCGTGTCGGATCCGCGCGGCGTGCCGGATCTCGACTCGCTCGATCGCATCTACCACCTGACAGAGCTGATCCAGTCGTCGCCGCTCGCGGTCGAGCGGAGCGTGCATGCGGCGATCGGCGGCGCGTACCGCTCGCAGCGGATCACGACGCTCGAGCTGCGGTTCAACCCGATGAAGCGCAACCGCGGCGGCGAGCGCGACCTCGACCACATCATCCTCGCGGCGATCCGCGGGCTCGATCTCGCTTCGCTCGAGTATCCCCAGGTGCGCGCGGGCCTGATCCTGATGATGGACCGGACGTTCACCGCCGCCCAGAACATGGTGATCGTCGAGAAGGCGCTCCGGTACGCGTCGCGCGGCGTCGTCGGTGTCGACATCGCGGGGCCGCGGCCGGGCGGCGCGCGCTACGACTACACGCAGATCCGCGAGCACGTCGAGCTCGCGCGCGAGGGCGGTCTCGGCGTGACGATCCACGTCGGCGAGGAGGGCGGCGACTTCGGCGTCGAGGAGATCGGCGAAGTCGTCGAGTCGCTGCGTCCCGACCGGCTCGGCCACGGCATCCTCGCCGCGCGCGAGCCGGCGCTGATGGAGGCGATCCGCGCCGCCGACATCACGCTCGAGATCTGCCCGACGTCGAATCTGCTGACGAAGGCGCTGCCGGACGAGGACGCGGTGCGCGAGACGTTCCGGACGTTCGTCGCCCACGGCGTCCCGTTCACGATCGCGACGGACGGGCCGGAGATGATGCGGACGCACCTGCGCGACGAGCTCGAGCTGCTCGACCGGATCGGCGCCCTGGACGAATCCGAGCTGGCCGCGGCGAATGCACGCGGGCACGACGCCTCGTTCGTCGGGCGGCGGGCGCACGCGCTCGGCTGACACCGGATACACCCTTCGGTCGATACTTCTGCCGCCACGCCGGCTCTAGCCTCGTGGCATGCAGGCATTGCGAGATCCGGCCGGGATCACAGACCGGCAGCGCGAAGTCGTCGAACTGATCGCTCAAGGGCTTTCGAACGAGGAGGTCGGCGTCGTTCTCGGTATCTCACCGCGGACGGCCAAGGCTCACTCGGACATCTTGCGGCAGAAACTCGGTGTGCAACGACGGCGGCAGATTCCAGTCGCATTCCGGCTGCTGACGGGTGAAGACCCATTGGCGAGGCGACTGGCGTCGGCGCGAGCCGACAACGGGGGCTGACGGCGAAGCGGCATCCGCTGCGACACCCTCCGTAGCGGATGCCAGCCCCCTTTTCTTCTGGACGAGGGTGGCGTAGCGTTAACTTCAGGCGAGCGGCGCGCCTCGACGAGGGCAGGCAGGCATGACCGCAAGTGGGACGAAACCGAGGCAGGTTCGGCATCAGCGGCGCATTATCGAACGGCCGCGGCTGATCAAGCTGCTCGACGAGACGTCGGCGAGGACGATCCTGCTCGTCGCCCCGGCGGGCTACGGCAAAACAACGCTGGCGCGCCAGTGGGCGAAGACGCTGCAGAGCGTGGTCTGGCTTACGCTCACGCCCCGGCATCGGGACGTGGCGTGGCTTGCGACAGATATCGCCGAGGCGATCGACGGAGGCGCAGGCCTAGCAAGCCGCGCGGTCACGGAACACCTGAACGCTGTAACGAATCCCCAACGGGCTGCTCGGCAACTCGGTCTCGAGGTGGCGAGCCAACTCGGAGACGCACGCGTCCAGTGGCTGATCCTCGACGATTGCCATGAGCTCGACCGTGCACCGGAGGCAGATGAGCTACTGAGCACGATCCACAACGCCGCCGACTGCAGGGTGCTTCTCCCAACCCGCACAACCCCGGAGTGGGCCACAAGCCGGCGCGTCATCTACGGCGAACTCAGGATCCTGGGACGTGAGGATCTCGCGATGACCGAAGCCGAGGTAAGAGAACTGGCCGGTCCCTCGCCGAGTCTCAATCGGCTTGCTGTAAAGGCTGCGGGATGGCCCGCTCTCGTTGCGCTCGCGGCCACCCTTCCACGAGTAAGCGTCCCGAATGCCGCGCTTCCGGAGTCTGTCCACCAGTACTTGGCCGACGAGCTGTATCAGCGCACGCCAGAAGGATTACGGCGCGATCTCACAACACTCGCGCTGATGGGCGACTCGACTGCAGCAATTGATGCCCTGCTCGGCGCCCGGGCTCCCGACGTCACTGAGCGCGCTCGCGAGCTGGGATTCGACTCCGGGCAGGGAGCGTTCGAACTTCATCCACTCATGCGTGACTTTCTACTGTCCAAGCTGCTAGCGGAGCCGGACTACGAAACGCGCGTTCGACAGGCCCTCGACGCCAACCTCGCTTCCCAGTCGTGGGACAAGGCGCTCGATCTAGTCCAAAGGTTCGGTTTGACGGATGCCATCGAACGCGTTGTGAGCCTGGCATATAAGCCCCTGACGCGGAGAGGTCGACTGACCACACTGACTGGGTTTGTCGACAGCGTCGAAACCGGCCCAGGCTTCCCGCCTCCCTCGATCGACGTCGTTGCGGCCGAGACAGCTCTGCGCGACGGCGCATTGGAACTCGCGAGGGATGTCGCGCATCGCGCAAGCTCACGGCTTGATAACGGTCACCCACTCAAGTCGCGCGCGGCGGCAATCGGTGGACAAGCGCACCTCTTCAGCGCCGACATTGACGGAGCCGTCGCCGCGTTTACGGCTGCTCGCGAGTTCGCACAAGACGAACGCGACGAGGTTGAGGCCCTCCACGGGCTCGCACAAACAATGCTCATCGGCGAACGACCTGACGCCAACCTGGTCGTTGACGAGCTAGAGACGCGCCGTGACCGATCGCCGCTTGACTTCGTCAGATTCGTCACGGCGCACTTGAACAGGAAGCGGCTGACTACTGACGGAGAGGGACTACGTCCGCCACTTCACCTCGACGCCGCGTCCCAGATCTTCACGCAAGTAGATGACCCCCGAGCGCGAACATCGTTCGCTTATCACGCTGCATACTGCCTCGCGCTGCGTGCGGACTACGAGGATGCACGACACTGGCTGCGCTTGTTCTTTGAGGACGTCGAGCGCTTCGAGCTTGATTTCGCACTACCGTTCGGAAACTGGACCAAAGCGATGGTCGCTCTCGGTCGACGCCGATTCGCCGAGGCAGAACGTTCTCTTCAGTCGGTCGAGGACGCGGCCGCGAGATCGCACAACTCACAGCACGAGATCAACGCGAGATCGCTTCGAGGTCGTTTGCTGCTTCAAAACGGCGAGGCGCATGAAGCGATTGAGCGGCTTCGCGCCGATCCCGACGCAGGGGTGATTCCGCACTGGCGGGGCGAATACATCGCGAGTCGCGCGATCGCCCTCGCCTGCGTCGGGAAGACGATGGAGGCTCGAGCGAGCGCCGACCAGGCTGACAGGACGAGCGGTGCTGGTGAGGTTCTGCTTCTCGCCGAGGCTGCACGCGCAATTGCCTCGGCAAACGAAGGATCTGCCGCCGGCGCCGTAAGGCTTCTGGCACTCGCTCGGCGAACCGCTATGTGGGACGCCGTGGTCTGCGCCGTCCGCGGTTCCAGCGAATTCGCGGACGCGGTTGCAAGCGAGCCTGCGCTAAGGGCCGCCATAGGCGAGCTGTATCAGCGCTCGCGAGACAGCGGCCTCGCCCGTCGCGCCGGTCTGAGAATGCGGATTGTGGCCGAACCGAGCGAAGTGCTCAGCGAGCGCGAGTTAGAAGTTCTAGGTCTTATCGCCCGCGGCTATCGAAACCGCCAGATTTCGCAGGCCCTCTTCATCGCCGACTCAACCACGAAGGTTCACGTTCGGCATATCCTCGAGAAGCTCGGAGTCCGTACTCGATCGGAAGCCGTCGCCCGCTACGAGATGTTCAGAAGCGATTCTTAGGCGACGCGAGTCTCGGACAGGACCGCCGGCTCGCGGTCCGGCATGAGCCGGAACTCTGGTCCACCTGCCAACCGATATGACTCGGGAGCAGCCGCAAGAATCGCCTCAAACACAGCGACGACCGACGTGTCGAATTGCGTTTCCACCGCTTGGGCCAGACGCAGACGAGCGACGCGACTTGGCATGGCATCTCGATAAGGACGGTCAGACGTCATGGCGTTGTATGCGTCTGCGACGGCGATAATGCGCGAGAGCAATGGAATTTCGTCGCCGGAGATTCCATCCGGGTAACCCTGCCCGTCGACTCGCTCATGATGATGCCGGACAACTGCGGCAATCTCCGCGTACGTATCAACGTTGCCTAGGATCCTCTCGCCGATCTCGGAGTGACGCTGCATCTCCCTGCGCTCGTCGAGAGTGAGCGCGCCGGGCTTCTCGAGTAGTCCGGCTGGCAAACCGATTTTCCCGATGTCATGGACCAGCCCGCACAGGTGGGCGAGGTCTTGGTGCGTATCGTCCAGCCCCATCCTGATAGCGATGTCACGGGCATAGATAGCCACCGCTGCTGAGTGGCCGGCCGTGTACCGGTCCCTTGCATCGAGCGTGGCGATCAACCCCTTTGCGAACGAAAGGTTGGCTGCTTGGAGCTTGGAGTTTGCCTCCTGCAAGTCGGTCGCTAGTCGCCGTTGCTCTTGGTACATCAAGAACCATCGCTGCGCCGCCAGCGCTGGCGCAAAGAAGAGCGGCAGCGTCCAGGGCGAAACATCGCGATACGCCAGAGCCAAGATTGCGACAACAGGGCTGTAGAAAGGCACCGACGCCACCACAACCGGAGAGAGTTCGCGCACGGCCTCGATCCAACGGCCGTTCCTGCGAAGCGCGAACGTCAGTGAGGCAAGCCCCGCGTCCATGATCTCCGCGGCAAGCGCGGCTGCCGTTGCTGCGGCCACCGTGGAACCCGGACCGGACGTCGTAATAGCACCTACGGCCGAGGCAGCTGCCCCCGCGACCGCGCCGATTAGGGCGCGGTTTCCGACGTATGTCAGCCGACCCACGGCGGGCATGTCCAAAGCCACCGCCGACGCGGCGTAGACAATCATCCCTGCGAGTGGCCCGAACAGCACCGCAGCGAAGACCGCCGGGAAAAGCGAGATCGAGACGGTCAACTTGGTGCGGAGGACGATTCGGCCCCGCCACTCACTGATCGCGGCGACGATCGCGAGCCCGATGACGGCGACCGGGGGGCCTGGACCAACCCCGGCGACCGCAAGGCCGGTCGCTACAGCTGCCATCACAACGGCGACGGCAGCGATGTAGACGGCCACGGGGCGGGAAACGTCAGCAAACGCTTGACGAATCCGATCGAAGGCTTGCATATCCCCCAAAAGGGTTATAGGGTTCACGGCGCCGTCAGTCCTATTTGAAACGGGGGATCAAATGTTGAAGTTCGCGAAGCTGGTGAAGTCCGCCAAGATCGCCGGTGGCGCGGCATCCTGGTAAGCCCGCGCAGTTAACAGGGTTCTCCGCCGACCGGCGTCACCCTTTTGAGGGCGTTGTCCACAGGTCGTGGAAAACCCGTAGAGAACGCAAATGATCGAGGGTCGCCTGAAAAGGCGGCCCTCGTTGCATCGTGCCCCGTTCCTAGTTGATCAGGCCGCGGCGGAAGCCGACCGCGACCGCATGGGCGCGGCTTCTGGCCTGGAGCTTCGCGAGCAGGTGGCGGACGTGGCTCTTGACCGTCTCCTCGCTCAAGAACAGCCGGACGCCGATCTCGCGGTTCACGAGGCCGTCCGAGATCAGCTGCAGCACCTCGATCTCGCGGGCCGTCGGATCCTGGCCGACCTCCTGCACCGGCGGCGCCGAGAACGGAATCACCTCGGCGACGACCGCATCGCGCCGCGCGGCCACCGACTCGAACCGAGCCGAGTGCTCGCGGTAACGCGTCAGGATCTCGTTGCGCTGGGCAGCGTCCACGTGCGAGCTATCGGCCTCCCAGGGGGCTCCCTTGAGAGGAATCTGCCTCAAACGGGTGAGAGGAGAAGCCGGACGAACCGCCTGCGCCGCAGCCGAAGCGCCTCCGGCTCCGGCTCCTCGACAACCGCCCGGACGCCTTCGCGGCCCGTCGCATGCAGGATCCGGCCCTCGCCGGCCCAGAAGACGACGTGGTCGACCGGGTCGCCGTACGTCACAAGGTCGCCCGGCTCCGGCTCTGCCACCTCCGCGCCCGCCTCGTCCTGCTGCCAGGCATCGCGCGGCACGAGCTGCCCGCACAGCCGGTAGGCGAGATGGACGAGACCCGAGCAGTCGAGCCCGCGCGCCGACAGGCCGCCCCACTCGTAGGGCGTGCCGAGGAACGTCCGCGCGACCTCGAGCGGCGAATCGCCGCACAGCTCCTCCGCGCGGATCCAGCCCGGATAGCCGTAGGCCGTCACGACCCGCGCCCAACCCTCCGACTGCTCGGTCACCTGCAGCAGCTCGCCGCGGAGCGCCTGCGTCACCTGCTCTGCCCCGTCGGCCGGCTCCCGCCGGAGCGGCGCGACCTCGACGCCGCACCGCTGACTCCGCTCCGGCACCGGCGAAGCCGGCACCTCCGTTACCTGTGAGTCTCCGTCGAGCCTACGACTCATCCACGTGCCGCGCGATCTTCTCCTTGAGCATCGCCTTCACCCGCGGCCAGTCGTCGTCGACGACCGCGTACCACGCCGAGTCGCGGATCGAGTCGGGCAGCACCATGTGCTTGCGGAAGATCCCCTCGAACGTCCCGCCCACGCCGAGCAGCGCGCCGCGCACCCGCAGGTTGCGGGCGTCCGTCTTGAACTCCACGCGCATCGCGCCCCAGCTCTCGAAGGCGTTCCGCATCAGAAGGTACTTCGCCTCCACGTTCGCGCCCGTCCCCCACTGCGCCCGCTCGAGCCACGTCCAGCCGATCTCGACGCGGCGGTGCGCCGGCTCGATGTTCAGGTAGCGGCTCGACCCGGCCGGCCGGCCGCCGACATGGACGACGAACGGCACCTCGTGCTCCGCCGTGAGCGCGTTGTCGAACCAGCCGTCGAAGCCGAACGAGTACATGTTCGTGTAGCGGTGGATCTGCGGATCGCGCTCCGCCGCCTCGCGCAGCCCTTCGCGATGAGACTCGGCGATCAGCTCGAGCCGGACGATCTTCCCCTCGAGCGGACCGATCGGCCTGAGATCGCTCACGCCGCGTCCGCCACGAACACGCACTTTCGCCGCGTCGCCGTGAACGGGTACGGCCCCTCGGGCGCGAGCATCGGCCCGTACATCTCCACGAACGCGTCGAGGTAGGTCTGCAGGTCGCGGCGGGTGAGCCACAGCACCGAGCCGCCGCGGAATAGCCGCGACACGCTCGCGAAGCGCGCCTGCAGGAGCGGCAGTCCGCTCTCCGAGTCGAACTCCTCCGGATCCGCCTCGCCGAACACCTCGCGCAGGTGCTCCGGCGCGTTGTAGATGCCGGCGAAGCGGCCACCCGGCCGCAGCACCCGCACGAACTCGGCGAGCGCCGCATCCGGGTCGGGCAGGTGGTAGAGCATGTGGCTGCAGGTCACCGCGTCGAAGCTCCCGTCCTCGAACGGCAGCTCGGTCGCGTCGGCGAGCTGCGCGTCGAGTCCGCGCTCCGCAGCCCGGTCGACCGCGTCCGGCGAGCTGTCGACCACGACCACCTCCGGCGCGGCGTAGAGCGACGGCAAGCGACCATCGCCACAACCGACGTCGAGCACCCGCGTGGGGCGCACCTCGGCCACCGCGCGCAGCAGCGTCTGCTCCTCGTCGAGCTCGTCGAAGCGCAGCCAACCGGTCCGGTCGAGGCGCCGCATCGCCAGCCGATCGAGCGACGCATATTCCCGCTTGACCAGATCGGCATCGTCGATTCGCATCATCTGCAGGAGTATCACCACACGCGGGAAGGTGGGGTACTAGGCTTTACGACTCCGGCGGATGACGAACCCTCCTGAATTCCAGGTCTCGAGCGGCGGCGCGATCGCGCTACAGGCGCCGACGGCGATCGCGCGGAAGAGCCCGTCACGGCTCTTCTGGGAGCGCCTGCGCCAGGACAAGGCGGCGCTCGGCGGCGGGGTCGTCATCGTGATCCTGATCCTGATCGGCATCTTCGGCGGCCCGCTCGCCGCCTCGATCACCGGGCACGGCCAGAACGCCGTGCTCGACAACCAGACGGATGCGTACGGCATCCCGCTCGGCCCGAACTCGACCTACTGGTTCGGCGCCGACGCCGCCGGGCGCGACCTCTTCGTCCGCGTCATGTACGGCGCGCGCACGTCGCTCTTCGTCGGGTTCGTCGCGACAGCGCTGTCGATGTTCATCGGCATCGTCGTCGGGCTCGTCGCCGGCTTCTTCGGCGGCATCATCGACACGCTGCTCTCGCGTCTCGCCGACGTGCTCCTCGCCGTGCCGCAGATCCTGATCGCGGTCGGCATCGTCGCCGCCTGCTCGACCACGAAGCAGGGCTGCCTCGGCGGGCTCATCCAGCCGGGCCTCACCGTCGTCATCGCCGTGATCACGCTGTTCTCGTGGTCGTACATCGCGCGCATCGTCCGCGGCTACACGCTGTCGCTACGCGAGAAGGAGTTCGTCGAGTCCGCGCGCGCCGCCGGTGCGAGCAACTTCCGGATCCTCTGGCAGGAGATCCTGCCGAACCTCGTCGGGCCGCTCATCGTCTACTCGACGCTGCTGATCCCGACGAACATCCTCTTCGAGGCCTCGCTCTCGTACCTCGGCCTCGGCATCCCGGACAGCGAAGCCTCGTGGGGATCGATCCTCAGCGAGGTCGGAACCTCGGGCTTGTACGACGTCGCCTGGTGGCTCATGCTGTTCCCCGGCGCATTTCTGATCCTCACGACGCTTGCGTTCAACCTGCTCGGTGACGGTTTGCGCGACGCATTCGACGTGAGGTCCGAACGGTGAGCTTTGAAGCTAAGACCCCCCAGAAAGGAGAACACCGAGTGAGAAAGATGCTTCGGTACGCGACCACGGCCGGCCTCATCGCCGTGCTCGTGGTATTCGCGGCCGGCTGCGGGAGCAAGAAGAAATCGAGTTCCGGCTCCACCGGCAACTCGAGCTCCTCGAGCTCCTCGAGCTCGACCGGCTCATATCCGGGCACGTTCAGCAGCGGATCGCCCGCCAAGGGCGGCACGTACACCGTCGGCTGGGAGGGTTCGTTCGGCTTCACGGACAACTTCGACCCGACCGGCGAGTACCTGGGCAACGCGTGGGGCCTGTACTCCAACCTGCTCATCCGCTCGCTCATCGGCTACAAGCACCAGCCGGGCGCGGCCGGGAACGATCTGGTCGGTGACCTCGCCACGAGCGTGCCGACGCCGACCGACGGCGGCCTGACCTACACGTACCACCTCCGTCATGGCGTCAAGTTCGCGCCGCCGGTGAACCGCGAAGTGACGGCGCAGGACGTCGCCTACGCGATGAACCGCCTCGCGAGCCCGAACGACGGCGGCGAGTACCCGTTCTACTACACGGTCATCAAGGGCTGGGACGCGGTCGCAAGCGGCAAGGCGAAGACCGTCTCCGGCATCTCGACGCCCGACAAGTACACGATCGTCTTCCACCTCACGCAGCCGACCGGCGACTTCAACCGCCGCATGTCGATGCCTGCGACCGGGCCGATCCCGCCCGAGGTGGGCGCGTGCTTCGAAGGCTCGAAGTCGGCGAACGGCGCGTACGGACGTGACCTGATCTCGAGCGGCCCCTACATGATCCAAGGGGCGGCCGGGAAGTTCACCTCGTGCGCGGCGCTCAAGCCGTTCAGCGGGTACGCCGGCGCGAACGGGAACCACATCATCCTGGTGCGGAACCCGAACTACGACCAGTCGACCGACCCGTACCGCAAGAACTACATCAACGAGTTCAAGTTCGTCGTGAACTCGAACGCGGACGACATCTTCGCCAAGGTGCAGGCCGGCCAGTACGACGACGAGGTGTCGACGCCGACCCCGAAGACCATCCGCACCTACGCGACCAACTCGTCGCTGAAGCCGCGGATGATCCCGAACGTCGGTGACCGCACGAACTACCTGACGATGAACCTGACGCAGCCGCCCTTCGACGACATCCACGTTCGCAAGGCGATGAACTACATCATCGACAAGGCTGCGCTCCAGAAGGCATGGGGCGGCCCGATCCCGGGCTCGATCGCCACGCACATCGTCCCGCCGGTGCTCTACAACGGCGGCCTCGCCGAGTACGACCCGTACGCGACTCCGAACGAGTCCGGCAGCGTCGCCAAGGCAGCCGCGGAGATGAAGCAGTCCAAGTACGACCCGGGCCACACCGGCAAGTGCACGGCGGCGGCCTGCAAGCACGTGCTGATGATCGCCGACACCCGCAGCGTCGACAAGACGATGGTTCCCATCATCCAGGCCGACGCGGCGAAGATCGGCATCACCTTCACGGTTCGCTCGATCAACGGGGCCTACCCGACGATCCAGACCCCGTCGAAGAACATCCCGATCGCGGAGCGCACGTCGTGGGGGAAGGACTACGCCGACCCCTACACGTTCTTCGCCGAGCTGTTCACCTCGACGGCGATCCTGAAGGAAGGCAACACGAACTACTCCCTCGTCGGCCTCAAGCCGTCGCAGGTGGCGTCCCTTGGCGTCAAGGGTGACACCAGCAACGTCCCGAGCGCCGACTCGCAGATCAACGCGTGCGTGACCAAGCTCGGTCAGGCCCGCATCAACTGCTGGGAAGGCGTCGACAAGTACCTGATGACGTCGGTCGTGCCGTGGGTCCCGTACCTCTGGCCGAACAACGTGTTCATCATCGGTCCGCAGGTGACGCACTGGAACTACGACCAGTTCACCGACGGCCCGGCGTACTCGTCGGTTTCCGTCAAGCAGTAACCGGAACGACACCGGGGGCGGGACACTGCGTCCCGCCCCCGGGCAATTCGACCGCCAAGGAGCTCCAACCGACATGACGCTCTACATCGCACGCAGGCTTCTCTGGACGATCGTCGTCGTCCTCTGCGTCATCGCGATCACCTTCGCGGTCTTCTACCTCCTGCCCGCCGGCGACCCGGCGCTCCGCTTCGCCGGGAAGAACCCGACGACGGCCGAGCTCACGCTGATCCGGCACCGCCTCGGGCTCGACCAGCCCTGGTGGAAGCAGTTTCTTCGCTTCGCCTACCACTTCTTCCGCGGCGACAAGTACGGCTGGCCGGGCCTCGGCTACACGTACGCCAGCGGCACCTCGGTCAAGTCGCTCGTCTTCGCGCGCGCGCCGCGCACCCTGTTCCTGATCGCCGGCGCCGCGACGATCTGGCTCTTCAGCGGCGTCGCCATCGGCATCCTCTCCGCCGTCAAGCGCCGCACGCTGATCGACCGCCTCGCGATGGGCTTCGCGCTCTTCGGCATCTCGACACCCGTCTTCTGGCTCGGCCTGATCGCGCTCTACCTCGTCTGGGCGAAGCTCGGGCTCACAGGCGGCACCGGCTACGTCTCGCCGGTCGACAGCATCTCAGGCTTCTTCTCGCACATGATCCTGCCGTGGATCGTGCTCGCGATGCTCTACGCAGCGTTCTACGCGCGCATGACACGCAACAACCTGCTCGAGACGTTAGGTGAGGACTACATCCGAACCGCCCGCGCGAAAGGGCTCACCGAGCGGCGCGTGATCTTCAAGCACGGCCTGCGAGCGTCGCTGACCCCGATCGTCACGATGTTCGGCATGGACGTCGCGCTGCTCGTCGGCGGTGCGGTGATCACCGAGTCGGTCTTCAACCTGCAAGGGCTCGGCTACCTCGCGATCAACGAGGCGCTGCAGCAGGATCTCCCGGTCGTCCTCGGCGTCGTCCTGATCGCGTCCGTCGCCGTTGCGATCGCGAACCTGATCGTCGACATCCTCTACGCGTTCATCGATCCGCGGGTGCGCTACGCGTGAATGGGGGTAGAGGGCTACTCGACGTCCGCGGTCTGACGGTCCGCTTTCCGACGCCGGACGGCGTCGTGCAGGCGGTGTCGGACGTCACGTTCACGCTCGCGCGCGGCGAGACGCTCGGCGTCGTCGGCGAGTCCGGCTCGGGCAAGAGCGTCTCGAACCTCGCGATCATGGGCCTGCTGAACCGCGCGCGCACCGTGATCTCCGGCGAGGTGCTGTTCGAGGGACGCGACCTGCTGACGCTGCCGCCGGACGAGCTGCGCAAGATCCGCGGCAAGGACATCGCCATGGTCTTCCAGGACCCGTTCGCGTGCCTCCACCCGATGTACCGCGTCGGGGCACAGATCTCCGAGGCCGTGCTCGCACACGAGCACGTCAGCAAGGACCGCGCCTGGGCGCGCGCCGTCGAGCTGCTCGACCGCGTCGGCATCCCGAACGCCAAGTCCCGCGCGCGCGACTATCCGCACCAGTTCTCGGGCGGCATGCGCCAGCGCGCGATGATCGCGATGGCGCTCGTCCACAACCCCGCGATCCTCATCTGCGACGAGCCGACGACCGCGCTCGACGTGACGGTGCAGGCGCAGATCCTCGAGCTGATCGAGGACGTGAAGCGCGAGTTCGACATCGGCGTCATCCTCGTCACCCACGACCTCGGCGTCGTCGCCGAGACCGCGAACTCGGTGATGGTGATGTACGCCGGCCGGATCATGGAGTACGGGCCGAGCGCGCAGATCTTCACGCAGCCGCAGCACCCGTACGCGTGGGGGCTGCTCGACTCGATGCCCTCGGTCGAGGAGCGGCTCGAGACGCTCGTGCCGATCGAAGGCTCGCCGCCGTCGCTGCTCGCGCCGCCGTCCGGCTGCCCGTTCCACCCGCGCTGCCCGTACCGCTTCGAGCCGTGCCCGACCGAGCGGCCGCCGCTGGTCGCACCCGCGCCGGAGGCGCACCTCGACGCGTGTCACCTGCCGTGGGACAAGAAGGTCGAGCTCGGCTCGCAGCGCGGCTCGAAACAGGCGGCCGCATGAGCGCGAACGGCAGCGAGAACCTCGTCGAGATCGAGCACCTGACCAAGCGGTTCGCGGTCAAGCAGGGCGTGTTCGCGCGCGGCAAGTCGCAGGTGCATGCGGTCGAGGACGTGTCGCTCACGGTGCGCCGCGGCGAGACGCTCGGCATCGTCGGCGAGTCCGGCTGCGGCAAGTCGACGACGGCGCGGCTTATCCTGCGCCTGCTCGACCCGACAGCCGGCACGATTCGCTTCGACGGTCAGGACATCTCGCACCTCTCTCAGCGCAAGCTCCGCCCCCTGCGCCGCGAGATGCAGATGGTCTTCCAGGATCCGTACGCGTCGCTGAACCCGCGCAAGACGGTCGGGCAGATCATCGGCACGCCGTTCGCGATCCACGGCGTCAAGGGCGCGCGCACGCGTGTGCAGGAGCTGCTCGAGACAGTCGGCCTGAGCCCGGAGCACTACAACCGGTATCCCCACGAGTTCTCGGGCGGGCAGCGCCAGCGCATCGGCGTCGCGCGCGCGCTCGCGCTCTCGCCGAAGCTGATCGTCTGCGACGAGCCGGTCTCGGCGCTCGACGTGTCGATCCAGGCGCAGGTGCTGAACCTGTTGCGCAGCCTGCAGGACGAGTTCAACCTCACGTACGTCTTCATCTCGCACGACCTGTCCGTGATCCGGCAGATCGCCGACCGCATCGCGGTCATGTACCTCGGTCGCGTCGTCGAGTTCGGGGACAGCGAGTCGATCTACAACCATCCGAAGCATCCGTACACGGCGGCGCTGCTCTCGGCCGTGCCGCGCGCCGGTGTCACCTCGCGCGAGCGGATCGTGCTGACGGGCGACGTGCCGTCGCCGATCTACCCGCCGGCTGCGTGCGTGTTCCATCCGCGCTGCCCGCGCTTCCACGAGGGACACTGCGACGTGGAGACGCCGCAGCTCCGCGAGCTCGCACCGCAGCAGCTCGCCGCGTGCCACTACCCGCTCGAGCGCTGGCCGATGACGGACGCCGAGATCCGCCAGGCCGAAGGCGCGAACCGCGAAGACCGCCCGCACCTCGAAGGCGCAGCGCACGAGGTCTGAAAGATACGAACCTGGTTCGCAGAACCAGGTTCAGTCGAGAGACGCGTCGAGCGAGGCGAGCAGCGCGCGCTCCAGCATCTGGCGTGCGTCGGCGGAAAGCGGCGGCGGGGAGTCGAGCTTCTTCGCGGGCGGCGGGAGGGCGGCGCGGACCGACTCGTCGGTGACGCCGCCGCGCTCGAGCGTCGGGCGCAGCACGTCGTCCTCGAGCATGGCGAGCAGGACGTGCGGCGGCAGCACCTCGGGCGAGCCCTGCTCGGCGGCGATCTCCTGGCCGCGAACGACGAGCGTCTTCGCCGACTTCGCGAACCGTTTGCGGAACGGTGACTGCCCGCCGATCCGAACCTTGGAGTACGCCTCGCGGCGGAAGTCCCGATCGGAGAGCGCGCTCCGTAGCAGCGCCGTCGCCTGGGCGCCGATCGAGCGGCCGTCTTCCTCGGCCGAGGCGCGCAGCCGCTCGTAGAGCTCATCCGGGACGTTCCGTACGTGCAAGGTTGCCATCTGCTAGCAGAACGCTAGCACTACAAGGTGTCGACGTAGACCCGCGACGCGTCCACGAACCGGAAGCCGAGCCGCTCGCAGATCGGCCGCGACATGCGCCCCGCCTGCACGGTGAGCGCCGACGTGCCCCGCTCGACGGCGAAGTCCCAGCGCGCGAAGAGCAGGGCGCGGTAGACGCCGCGGCCACGTGCGCCGGGCACCACCGACCCACCGAAGAGGTTCACGCCCGCGTCGGCGCACGCCGCGAACGAGTTGCCGACCACCTGACCGTCGACGATCCCGATGAACGCCCGCCCCCGGTCGTCATCGAGGTACTCGGCGAAGCGCTCGCGGTGCTCCTCCTCGGACTGCTCCGGGTACCCGAAGCACTCGACGATCACGCGGGCGCCGGCGCAGTAGTCCTCGAACGTCTCGACGATCCGAACCTCGACGTCGTCTACACGCTCCCCGGCCGGCGGCTCGAGGAGCGCGAGGCCGTTCTCCACCGCCTCGAACCCGGGCGTGTCGGCGTTGACGATGCCGAGCTCCTCGAAGCGCGCGCCGTAGAGCTCGAGATGCTCCGGCACGAGCCACCACGCGATCGTCTCCTTGCCGCGCTCGCGTGCGGCAGCCCGGGCCGCCTCGACCGCGGCCGGGACGTCCATCCCGGCCGGGGACGGCAGCGCGACCTGCGCTCCGGGATGCGGGCTGAACCCGATCTGCGCGCCGGGCAGCTCGACGATCTCGATGTTCTTCGGCGTCGGCAGCTCGCGGAACGGGTCGCGGGCAAGACGGCGGACGGGCTCCGGGATCCCCACGACCCCGGAGCCTATTGCCGACAGCTACGCAGCGAGGCCGGCGAGCTCGCGCAGTGCGGCGAGCCGCGACAGCGCCTGGCCCTCGAGCTGCCGGACGCGCTCGCGCGTCAGGTCGAGCTCGTGGCCGATCGCCTCGAGCGTCCAGGGCTCGCCCTCGAAGCCGAAGCGCAGCTCGAGGATGCGCCGCTCGCGCTCGGGCAGCGCGTCGAGCGCCTTACGGATGTTCTGGCGGCGCAGCGACTCCTCCGCCTCGTCGAACGGATCCGCAGCCTCGCGGTCGGCGAAGAGATCGCCGAGCTCGCCCTCGTCGTCGGCGCCGACCGTCTGGTTCAGCGAGACCGATGCGGAGGCGGCAGACAGCGCCTCCTCGACGTGCTGGAGCGGGAGACCCGTCGCCTCGGCCAGCTCTTCCTTCGTCGCCTCGCGGCCGAGCTCGACCTCGAGCCGGCGCGCCGCGCGCGACAGCTTCTGCTGGCGCTCGACGACGTGCACCGGGACACGGATCGTGCGCGCGTGATTCGCGACGGCGCGCTGCACCGACTGGCGGATCCACCAGGTCGCGTAGGTCGAGAACTTGTAGCCGCGGCGCCAGTCGAACTTCTCGACGGCGCGATTGAGGCCGAGCGTCCCCTCCTGGATCAGATCCAGGAACGGCACGCCGAGCCCGCGGTAGCCCTTCGCGATCGACACGACGAGCCGGAGGTTCGATTCGATCATGCGGCGCTTCGCGCGCACGTCACCGCGCTCGATCGCCTTCGCGAGGACGACCTCTTCGTGGGCGGTCAGCAGCTTGTGCTTGCCGACGTCGGCGAGGAAGAGCTGCAGGCTGTCGCCCGCGCCGGAAGGAGCGTCGGCCTCGTAGATCACCGGTTCGGCCTGCGCCTTCGTGTTCTTCTCCTCGACGACCGGCTCGCGCACCTCGAGCCCGATCCGCTCGAGCTCGCGCACGACGTCCTGCACGGACGCCTCGTCCAGATCGTTCTCGACCGAGAAAGCCTCGAGCTCGGCCGGTTCGACCCAGCCACGCTCCTCTCCCGCCTCGATCAGCGTGCGGGCGCTTTCGGTCTCAAGCAGTTCGGTCAGCTGGCTCTGGGTCAAGTGGTAATCGATGTCCTTTCGTTTCTGCGAGCGGCATCCGAGACCTTCCGATATGCCAGCGTACCGCTCTTATCAACGCAGGCCGATGGAAGCCGATTCCTTCCCGGCTCGCTGATTATGGACGCTTTTCGAGGCCGATGTGTTAGGAACGCTTTCGGTTCGTGCGCTTTTTCACGGGCCCGCGCTCCCGGCGGGCCTGCATCAGCTCGTAGGCCCGCTCCGGGGTGATCGACTCCACCGAGTCCCCGGCCCGCAGGGAGGCGTTCGTCTCGCCGTCGGTCACGTACGGCCCGAAGCGGCCCTCCTTGAGCACGACCGGCTTGCCGCTGACCGGGTCGTCGCCCAATTCCTTGAGCGGCGGGGCGGCTGCCCGGCGGCCGCGCTGGCGGGGCTCGGCCAGCTTGGCGAGCGCCTCGTCGAGCGTGATCGTGAACAGCTGCTCCTCGGAGTCGAGCGAGCGGGACTCCTTGCCTTTCTTCACATACGGCCCGTAGCGCCCGTTCGCGGCGACGACCTCCTCGCCGTCGGACTCGCCGATCGTCCGCGGCAGGGTCAGGAGCCTGAGCGCGTCCTCGAGCGTCACGGTCTCCGGGGTCATCGACTTGAAGAGCGACGCCGTGCGCGGCTTCTCGTCGCCCTCGACGACCTCGGTGACGTACGGGCCGTAGCGGCCGGCGCGGAGCGCGATCGTGCGCCCGGTCTCCGGGTCGGCCCCGAGCTCCTGCTCCTGCTTGCCCTGCGCGAGCAGCTCCTCGGCGCGGGCGGGAGAGAGCTCGTCGGGCGCGATGTCGGGCGGCAGGGTCTGCCGCTCCTCGCCGCGCTCGAGGTACGGGCCGTAGCGGCCGACGCGCACGACGATGTCGGAGCCGGGAAGCTCGACCGTGTTGATCTCACGCGCGTCGATCTCGGCGAGCCTGCCCTCGACGAGCTCCTTCAGGCCGACGTCGCCGTCGTTCCCGAAGTAGAACCGCTTCAGCCACTGGTCGCGCTTCTCTTCGCCGGAGGCGATCTCGTCGAGGTCGTCCTCCATCCGCGCCGTGAACTCGTAGTCGACGAGCTGCGCGAAATGGCGCTCGAGCAGGTTGACGACCGCGAACGCGAGGAACTCCGGCACGAGCGCCTGGCCTTGGCGGCGCACGTAGCCGCGGTCGAGGATCGTGCCCATGATCGCGGCGTAGGTCGACGGGCGGCCGATGCCGCGCTCCTCGAGCGCCTTCACGAGCGACGCCTCGGTGAAGCGCGCAGGCGGCGTGGTCGAATGGCCCTCGGGATCGAGCGCCGTCGCGTTCAGCGCGTCGCCCTGCGCGAGCTTCGGCAGCATCCGCTCCTCGTCGTCGTCGGCCGCCTCGTCGCGGCCTTCCTCGTACGCGAGCAGAAAGCCGCGGAACGTGATCACGGTTCCTGCGGTCGAGAACTCGGCGACGCGGCCGTCGCTCGCGGTGCCGGCGATGCGGACCGAGACGGTCTGCCCGCGCGCGTCCGCCATCTGCGAGGCGATCGTGCGCTTCCAGATCAGGTCGTAGACGTTGAACTCGTCGCCGGAAAGCTCGCGCTTCACCTCGTCGGGCGTGCGGAACCGATCGCCCGCGGGACGGATCGCCTCGTGCGCCTCCTGCGCGTTCTTCACCTTGCGCGTGTACTGGCGCGGCGCCTCCGGCACCGAGTCCGCACCGTAGAGCTGACGCGCCTGGTCACGAGCGGCGGTGAGCGCCGACTCCGACAGCGTCGTCGAGTCGGTGCGCATGTAGGTGATGTAGCCGTTCTCGTAGAGGCGCTGCGCGACGCGCATCGTCTGCTGCGACGAGAGGCGGAGCTTGCGGCTTGCCTCCTGCTGCAGCGTCGAGGTCATGAACGGAGCGGCAGGCCGGCGCGTGTACGGCTTCTCTTCGACGGAGGTGACCTCGAACTCCGCTCCCTCGAGCTTCTCGGCGAGCTCGCGTGCATCCGCCTCGACGACCTGCACCGTGTCCTTCGTGCGCAGGTTCCCCTGCTGGTCGAAGTCGCGGCCCTGCGCGACGCGGCGGCCGTCGAGGCCCGTGAGCCGCGCGGTGAACGCACCCGGCTCGAACGTCGCGACGATGTCCCAGTAGTCCGCAGCGACGAAGCGCATCCGCTCGCGCTCGCGCTCGACCACGAGGCGCGTCGCGACCGACTGCACGCGTCCCGCCGAGAGCCCCTGCATGATCTTCCGCCACAGGACCGGCGAGACTTCGTAGCCGTAGAGGCGGTCGAGGATGCGCCGCGTCTCCTGCGCGTCGACGAGGTCGTCGTCGATGTCGCGCGTCTCGGTGAGCGCGCGCTCGATCGCCGGGCGCGTGATCTCGTGGAAGACCATCCGCCGCACCGGCACCTTCGGATCGAGCACCTCGCGCAGATGCCAGGCGATCGCCTCGCCTTCGCGGTCTTCGTCCGTCGCGAGCAGGAGCTCGTCCACGTTCTTGAGCTTCGCCTTCAGATCGGAGACGACCTTCTTCTTGCGGCTGTCGACGACGTAGAGCGGCTCGAAGTCCTTGTCGACGTTCACGCCGAGCCGCGCCCACGCCTCGCCCTTGAACTTCGCCGGGATCTCGCCGGCGTTGTTCGGCAGGTCGCGGATGTGGCCGACCGACGACTCGACGACGAAGTCCGGACCGAGGTAGCCCGCGATGGTCTTCGCCTTCGCAGGGGACTCCACGATCACCAGTTTCTTGGCCATTTAGCGCGCCACCTTAGCGCCCGGACCGCTTCTTGCGATACTCGCCGCCCGTGACGCGTCCCGCCAGGCCCTCACTGTTCTATTCCCTCGTGGCCGTTCTGTCGTGGCCGGTGATGACCGTTTTCTTCCGTTACCGGGCCTACGGACGGGAGCATCTGCCCGCTTCCGGGGGCTACGTGCTCGCGGCCGGCCACGTCTCGAACCTCGATCCCTGGCCGCTCGGGCTCAGCCTGTGGCCGGCGCGGTTCCTGCGCTTCATGGCCAAGTCGGAGCTCTTCTGGTTCCCGCTCGGACGGTTCATCGCGGCGGCCGGCGGCTTCAAGGTGCACCGCGGGCGGGCCGACCGGGAGGCGATCGACACGGCGGTGCAGCTCGCCCGCGAGGGCTATGTGATCGCGATGTTCCCCGAGGGGACGCGGCGCCGGAAAGGGCTGCGCAAGAAGTACGAGGCACAGGCGCACACCGGCGCAGCGCGGATCGCGATCGACGCGGGCGTGCCGCTGATCCCCGCCGGGATCAAGGGCACGAACGGCCTGCGGCGGCTCGAAGCGTGGCGCGTCCGCTACGGCGCGCCGATCGAGACCGGCGACGACCCGGCGGCGGCGACCGAACGCCTGATGGCGGCGATCCGGGAGCTCGAGGCTTCGTTGTGAGTGGATTGCTGTTGGCGATCGACGGCGACTCGCTCGCGCACCGTGCCTACCACGCGCTGCCGAAGCAGATCCGGTTCAACGCCGTGGTTGGCTTCGGCAACTTCCTGATCCGGCTGTGGGAGAGCGAGCAGCCGGAGTCGGTGCTCGTGGGCTGGGACTCGCTCGAGACGCCGACCTACCGGCACGAGGCGCTGCCCGCGTACCAGTCGGGCCGCGAGTTCGAGGACTCGATCCTCGAGCAGCTCGCACTCCTGCCCCCGTTCGTCGAGTCGTTCGGCTTCGCGATCGGCAAGGCGGGCGGCTACGAGGCGGACGACTTCCTCGCGGCGGCGGCGTCTTCCTGGGACGGCCCGGTGCTCGTGGCGACGTCGGACCGCGACGCGTTCCAGCTCGTCTCCGACCGGGTGACGATCCTGCAGCCGGTGAAGGGCGTGTCGGAGCTCGCGCGGATCGGGCCGGCGGAGGTGCGTGAGCGCTACGGCGTCGAGCCGGAGCAGGTGCCGGACTTCATCGCGCTCCGCGGCGACCCGTCGGACAAGATCCCGGGCGCTCCCGGCATCGGCCCCAAGAAGGCGGCCGACGTCCTGAAGCAGCACGGCTCGCTCGCGCAGGCGCTCGCGGACGGCCGCTTCCCACACGACGCCGAGAACCTGCTGCTCTACAAAGACATCGCGACGATGGACGCGAAGGCGCCGCTTCCGAAGCTCGGCCCGACACCGCCCGACTGGAAGAACGCGGCGAAGCACGCGTCGGATCTCGGGCTGGGGAACCTCGCCGGGCGTCTAGAGTCGCTGGCGTGACCGACTGGCTCGACGAGCTCGCCCCGAAGCTCGGAATCGACGCAACGCTGAGCGACGAGGAGATGGACGCGCTGCTGAAGATGGCGCGGATCGCCGCGCACACCTCCGACGATCGACGCAACGCCCCGCTTCTCACCTACCTCGTCGGGCGCAGCGGCCGGTCGCCGCAGGACGTGCTCGAGGACCTGCAACGGAGCTCGTAAGCCACAGCTCGTTCGTCCACCTGCATCCGACGGGTGGCCACCCCGAGTCGCAGCAGCGGATCGCCGTGCTGCACCAGCGATTCCCGTTCGTCGATTGCACGCCGGCGACCGTCGACGACGTCCTCCGCTGCCACACGATCGAGCTCGTCGAGCAGGTGCGCGTGACACGCGGCTTTCTCGATCCGGACACGATCTGCACCGAGACGACGTATGAGTCGGCGCTGCTCGCCGCCGGCGCCGCGATCGAAGCGGTACGGCGCGAAGGCTTCGCGGTTGCGCGACCGCCCGGGCATCACGCCGAACGGCGACGCGCGATGGGCTTCTGCCTCTTCGACTCCGTCGCGATCGCCGCCCGCTGGGCGCAGGCCGAGCTCGGCATCGAGCGCGTCGCGATCGTCGACTGGGACGTCCACCACGGCAACGGCACGCAGGACGTCGTCGCCGGCGACGACTCGATCCTCTTCTGCTCGACGCACCAGTGGCCGTTCTATCCCGGCACCGGCGGCCCGGACGAGCAGGGTGAGACGCTGCTCAATCTCCCGCTGCCCGCCGGCACCGGCGACCGGGGCTACCTCGAGGCGTGGCGCGCGGTCGAGGACGCGGTGACGCGGTTCGAGCCGGAGCTGCTGCTCGTCTCCGCCGGCTTCGACGCGCACGAGGAAGATCCGCTCGCGATGATGGAAGTGACGGCCGACGGCTTCCGAGAGCTTGCGCGGCGCACGAAGCGCCTCGCCCCGCGCGTCGCCGCCGTGCTCGAGGGCGGCTACAACCTGCGCACGCTGCCGGACCTCGTCGAAGCCGCGCTCGAGGGCTTCGACCTGTGAGACGGTAGGACGATGTCGCGGACGTATCGCATAGCGGGGTGCGTCGTCACCGAGCACGAGCTCGAGGTCCCGCTGAACCACACGCAGCCCGACGGGCGCACGATCACCGTGTTCGCGCGCTCGGTCGCTGCCGACGACGAGAAGCCGCGTCCCTATCTCGTGTTCTTCCAGGGCGGGCCGGGCTCGGAGTCGCCGCGACCGGTGCCGCCGTTCCACGCGACGTTCGGCAAACGCGCGCTCGAGAACTACACGCTGCTGCTGCTCGACCAGCGCGGCACCGGCCGCTCGACACCGGTCGGGACGCTGCCCGGCCTGAGCCCCGAAGAGCAGGCGGAGTATCTGACGCACCATCGCGCCGACGCGATCGTCCGGGACGCGGAGGCGTTCCGCGAGCATCTCGGCGGCGACCGCTGGAGCGTGCTCGGCCAGAGCTTCGGCGGGTTCTGCGTCACCTGTTACCTCTCGATCGCGCCGGAAGGTCTTCGCGAGGCCTTCATCACCGCGGGGCTACCGCCGCTGCGGCGGCCGACCGAGGACGTCTACCGCGAGACGTACGCGATCCTCCGCGGCCGCATGGAGCAGTTCTACGCGCGGTATCCCGAGGATCGCGACCGGCTGCGGCGCATCTTCGAGCTCGTCGAGAGCAACGACGTGCGCGTTCCCTCGGGCGATCGACTCACGGTCAATCGCCTGCGGCATCTCGGGAACATGCTCGGGATGAGCGACGGCGCGGAGCGGCTGCACTACGTCCTCGAACGGCCGCCCGATTCGCCCGGGTTCCTGCACGGCGTCGAGTCGCCGATGGGCTTCGCGCGCAACCCGCTCTACGCGATCGTCCACGAAGCCTGTTACGCGGACGCGTGCGTGACCGGGTGGGCCGCCGAGCGCGTGATGCCGGACGACTTCCGCGAAGACCCGACACTGCTCGCGGGCGAGATGCTCTATCCCTGGGTCTTCGAGGAATACGGTGCGCTCGCGCCGCTGCGCGACGCGGCCGAGATCCTGGCGCAGCGCGCATGGCCGGCGCTGTACGAGCCCGACGTGCTGGCCGCGAACGAGGTGCCGGCGACAGCGGCGATCTGGGTGCACGACATGTACGTGCCGCGCGTGTTCTCGGAGGAGACCGCCGGCCGGATCAACGGCCTTCGGCCGTGGATCACGAATGAGTTCGAGCACGACGGGCTCCGGAAGGACCCGGACCGTGTGCTCGGCCGCCTGATCGAGCTCGCGAACGGCCGCGCCTAGCCCCGGCCCTTGCCGCGGCGGCTTCCGCTGGCGCAGAATGACGAAGGTATGACGAGCTTCGACGCCCGCGGCGCGGTCCTCGACACGCTTCTCCTCGAGGCCGTCGAGTCGGCCCACATGGCGATCTGCGTCTACGACGAGGAGGGACGGTACGTCACCGTCAACGATCGCGCGTGCAAGATCCTCGGCTACACGCGCGAGGAGCTCCTCCGGCACGACGTGGCCGACTTCACCGAGGGCGGAATCGATCGCAAGGTTCTCCTGACCGACGAGCACCGCGAGGGTGTTCGGCACGTGACGCGGAAGGACGGCTCGACCGTGGCCTGCGCGTTCGTCGTCACCCCGACTCGCGTCGCGAACCTGCCGTACTTCGTGGCGGTGTGGTGGACGCTGGCCGACGACGATCCGCGCGCCGCTGACGCGCACTGAAGAGGCCTGCCACCAGCCAGCCGGCCATCGCGCCGAGCGTGTTGCAGATCACGTCGGCGGTAGCGGTCGTCCGGCCGGGGACGGCGAGCTGGAGCAGCTCGATTCCGAGCGAGAGGAAGAACCCGGCGACGACCGTTCGGCGCAGCGACCAGCCGAGCGACCGGAGCACGGCGGCGGGAAGCGCGAAGAGGATGACGTTGCCGACGACGTTGACGGCATCGAGCTGCCGCGACGCCCACGGCGCGGGCGCGAAGTGGTTCGACCCGCCGACGTGGCGGAGCGTGACGACGAGCACGAGCGCCAGCAGGACGGCAAAGGCGGCGCGCCGCAGAATCGTCCGACCTTCCATCGTCCTATCCTTGTCGGAAGTGGCCACCGCCGATCCGAAGCTACGTCGTCTCCGGCTCCTGCTGCGGCGCCTGAACCTCTTCGCCGGGTCCCGCACCGGCACCGTCCCGCCGCCCAACACGAGTGGCCCACCGGACGGCGGGCCGGGCTACGGCCCCCGCCGCGGTTAGCTGCCGGCGGTCACGAAGACTGGTTTTCGCCCCGCACGAATCGAGTAACGGCGCGTAGCCATTCCGCCAGGTGGCCGGGCTCCGGGTGGCCGACTTCCCGCCCGGCGCTTTCGAGCCGTGCTTTAGCGTCATTCCCGCCTGAGCTTCGGAGCGCCTCCACAAGCGCGTCGACGTGAGCGTCGGCGGAGCGCAGTTCGTTCCGCAGCGCGTGCCTGTGCTCCGGATCGACACTTGCCTCGATTGACTGATCTAGGTGCTCCCTCACGACATCCCATAGGGCTGCTTCGTAAAAGCCGGACATAACGCAGTCACCTCCGACCGAGTTGCGGTCCCGCGCAGATGATGAACGATGTGCTGGCCGAGCGAGCGGGGCTGCGGGGACGAGAGGGTAGGACGCGGATCGAGAAGAACGCTCCGCTCTCGCCCGCGCGAGCGTACGCGGACACACCCTGAGCGAGGACCGCGAATGGCGGTTCGAGTTCCGCCGTCGAACGGTGACACGTGACTTGTCAGCGCGCCGGATCGGCGAATGCGTAGCGGGAGACCATCCCGACCGGCTCGAAGCCGAGGCGTTCGTAGATCGACACCCCATCCTCGGTCGCGTGGAGGAGGGCGCGACGAGCACCGGCAGAAGCGGCGGCCCGCAGCGCCTCGAACGTCATCGCCTGACCAATACCGCGACGACGCCAGCTCGGCTCGGTGTTGACGAAGAAGATCTGCGCGTAGTCCCCGAAGACGTGGCACGCGGACGTCGCGTGCGCGGCCCCGCTCGCGTCGACGGCGGCGAAGAGCCTCGCCGAGGGCGGGAGCGCGCTGAAGTACGCCGCGGCACCGCCGGGGTCCTCGATCGACGGATCGGACGCGATCGCTACGGCAATCGCCTCTTCGAGAGGGACGGTCAGGACGTCGTGGAACGCGGGCCCTTGCACGGGACGGAGGGCGAGCCCGTCCGGCAGCGCGGAGCGCGTCCCGCTCTCGATCGCTGTAAGCACCATCGCCAGCTGCGCCTCGCCTGCTGCCCAGCCGGGGCGGTTGCGGAGGAGTTCGTGAGAGCGCCAGGCTCCCTCGAACACCATCACGACGCGCTGGTTGTCGATGATCTCGACAAGGTGGTCGTAGGCCGAGTCGTCGGTCACGAGCAAGTGGCTGAAGGACACGCCACGCAGACCGGGCACCGAGACGATGGCCGGACGGCTGAGGTCGTGCCGCCCGGGCGCGACAAACGCCTCGGCGTAGACCTCGATCGCGTCCACCTGTGGAACCTACAGCCCGTCCACCCTGAGCGATGACCGCGAATGGCGATTCTCGTTCCGAGGTCAGGTGAGCTTCTCGGCGAGCCCGATGAGAATGCCTTCGGGGCCCCGGACGTAGCAGAGTCGATAGACGCTCTCGTACTGGACGACTTCGTCTACGAGTTGCGCTCCGTGCTTGCCGAGGTGGGCGAGCATTTGGTCGAGATTGTCGACTTCGAACATGACCCGGAGGTAGCCGAGCGAGTTCGCCGGCGCGTTTCGGTGATCTTCGGACGGTGGCGGCTCGATGTAGCGCGAGAGTTCAATCCGGCCGCTGCCGTCCGGCATGCGCATCATTGCGATCTCGACGCGCTGGCCGTGAAGGCCGGTGACACGTCCCGACCACTCGCCTTCGATCATCGCTCGCCCTTCGAGCTCGAGGCCGAGCTCGGTGAAGAAGGCGATCGCGTTGTCGAGTGACTCCACGACGATGCCGATGTTGTCCATCCGTTGAACTGTGATAAGTGCGCTCTGCCCGTCTCGGAGTCATCGCCAACACCCGCCAGACTGTGGAGTTCTGCGCCGTGCCGAACGGGCCTGGCCGAGAACCGCCGAGAGAGCCGCACCCGAATCGGAAGGGAGCGCCGCTTTTGCCGGGGCGAGTGTTCGGGCATACACCCTGACCGGCGACCGCGAATGGCGGTTCGATGTCCGCCATCCGCCTATGCCTCGGGCGAGGCGTCAGCGTTGCGCGAGAGGTTTGCGCTCGCTGAATTCAGGTGCGGATCCCATCCTGCGATCTGGATCAGTGTCTGCTCGTTCGGAACCTTCGCGTAGACGACGTACTCGCGGTCACGAACCGGCTTGTTCTGCCGGCTCCAATAACCCGCCCCTGCCGCGAGTTGCTCCTCGGCCCAGGCAATGACCTCTTGGACACCGGTTGCGCCGGACAAGTCGAATCCGGCTTCACCCCATCCGGTGCGCTCGGCGGACACGCCCTCAAGAACCGGCTGCTCCCAAAGCACCACGCGGAAGTCGGTGGTCACCCATGACGGATCCCCGGTGCATCCTGGACAGCCAGTCTGTGTCACCTCCACAGCCTCAGTATGAACGCGGTCGCTTCGGTCAGGGCGGGCCGAGAATCGAGATTCTCGACCTGTGCCGGCGTTCGCGCATGCACACCGCGGAGGACCCAAACCGTCGCACTGAGCCAGCCTTGTGAGACGCCGCCCTACCGGCAGAGGTTCGGTCTTCCGTTCCAGAGGAACCAGCTGCCGAACCCGCCGCCGTGCAGCTCTGCAACGCGCGCCTGAAGACGGGTATACGCCCGCGGCCCGGACGAGACACAACGACCGATCCGTGAGGCACGAAACTCAATCCGGCCTTTGCGCCACGGTCGCGAGCGAGTCGGGTCGAGAAACGTGAAGCCGGTGGCGGAGGCCGTGCCCCCACCCCAGTGAGTCCACCGGAGGTCCCACGCTTTCCCACTGGGGTCGCCGCCGTTATCAACCGAACCGGGGTGCGCCGTTCCCCAACCTCGGCCGTACGGCCCAAACGAGGTCTTCCCCCCGAGAACGACCGATCCACCCGAGGTCCGACCCTGGGCCGCCCCCGCGAAGGCCAGCAGCGCAAATGCTGCCGCGAAGAGAACGACGCGCACGACTGCTCTCGACCTGAACGGACTAGCCGGCGCGAAGCAGGCGGCGAAAGACCCGGCCGTACTCATCCAGCCCGTCGCGGTAGAGCCGCGCCTCTGGCCCCGCGGCGATGCCGACCCGCTCCGGGACGACTCCCCAGACCGGGACGTTTTCTCCCTTCCACCAGTCAATCGTCTCCTGCAGATCGTTCGTGCCAATCCGTGCAGCGGAGATCACGACCCCGCGGGCCGTCTTCGCCGGAATCATTTCGAGTGTGTAGGCGACACGCCCGAATTCGACGCCGCCGGCTCGCGTGGGGATGACAACAGCGTCCGCTGCGGAGATCGCTGCCTGCACCAGCCGCTCGTCTCCCGGCGGCAAGTCGACGACGACCACGCCATCCTCGGCGCGCATCGCGCGTGCCAGCGTCCGCTCGGACGGCGCCTCGACCACCTCGACGCCGTCGATCGGCCGCTCTTCGAGCCACTCCGCCGCCGATGCCTGGCGGTCTGCGTCGACGACCACAACCGGCTTGTGCCCGCGGGAGGCCGCGACGGCGGCGAGGTAAACGGTGGTGGTTGTCTTACCGACCCCACCCTTGAGGTTCGTGACGACGATGTTCACCGGCAGCCGAGTCTACTCAGCGACCCTCACTCGCACGTCCTTTCCCCTAGAACGCGCAACGGCCGGCGCAATGGCCGGCCGTCCGTCGCAGAAGGGAGCTCTCAGTACCTGCTCCAATCGTCGGCCGCGCGCCGGCCGTACCTCAGCCGCGCGGCAGGCGATTCGTATCCCTCACGCTGGGTGATTCAGCCGCTCGAGCGCCTCGCGCCGCGAGGACACGCCGAGCTTTCCGAGCAGGCTCTTCACGTGCGAGCGCACGGTGTGCTCCGAGATGAAGAGCCGCTGCGCGATCTCGTCGGTGCCCAGGTGGCGGTCGAGAAGCAGCAGCACCTCGAGCTCCCGGGCCGACAGCACGCCGGCAACCGAGTCCGGCACCGACTTCGCGCCGCCGCCCTCGCGCACCTGCTCGAGCAGCTGGCGGGCGACCGCGCCCGACAACGCCGCCTCGCCCTGCGCGATCCCGCGCAGGAAGGAGACGATCCGCTCCGGCGGCTCGCTCTTCAGCAGGTAGCCCGCCGCGCCGCCACGGATCGCGCCGAGCAGCGAGTCCTCGTCCTCCGACGCGGTCAGCACGACGACCTCCGCGTTCGGCGCCACCTGGCGCACGCGCGGCAGCGCCTCCAGCCCGCTCATCTCCGGCATCGACAGGTCGAGCAGGACGAGATCCGGCTGCAGCTCCTCGGCGCGCCGGATCGCCTCCTCGCCGCTCCCCGCCTGGCCGACGATGTCGAACCCGTGCTGCGCGAGCAGCCCGGCGAGCGCATCGCGGGTGAGCGGGTGGTCGTCGACGAGGAGGACGCGCTCGGTCATGTGCGCCCCAGATTGTGCCGATAGGGTCGGAGATGCACCAAAACCACGACCGCTGGGAAGGCTTTCTCTGGGGGCAGGTCCTGCTGTTCGGCCTGCTCGGCGCCTCGCTCGGGCTGTTCCTCACGTACCCGACGCTGCGCGCCCCCTACTCCCTGCCCGAGCTGAAGCTCGTGCTGACGACGATCATGATGATCGCCGGCGCGCTCGTCGCCGTTCTCACCGCGACCCGCTACACGGTCGACGGCCGCCGCTACGACCTGCTGCTCTGTCTCGGCTTCCTCGTCGGCTCGGTCTCCTGGGGCGCGTTCACGATCGTCCCCGCGATCACGCACGACTCCGCGAACCGCACGGAGCTGTGGGCCGCGATCGCCGGCCGGATGGTCAGCTGGGCGCTGATCGCAGCTGCGCCGTTCATGCGCGGCCGCGCGCGGCACCGCCGCATCACGCTGTGGAACGGGATCTTCGGCTGCACCGCGCTGCTGATCGTCGTCGCCGGCGTGTCGCACTCGCTCGGCGGCGCGCTCCCGGCAATCAGCTCGAACGAGGCGACGACCGACGTGCCGTTCTCGCTCACCGGCGCGCTTGCCGCGCAGGGCCTCCTGCATCTCCTCGCGGTCGTCGGCTTCGGCAATCGCTTCAAGCAGAAGGCGGAGGACCTCGACTACTGGCTCGCCCTCGGCTCGACCCTGATGCTCTTCTCGTCGCTGCACTTCATGTTCACGCCGCTCGTGAAGGCGGGCGACGTGTCGCAGGGCGACTACCTGCGGCTGCTCGCGTACGGTGTGCTGCTCGTCGGCGTGTGGCGCGCGATCCGCAGCACCGAGTTCGGCCGCGCGGTCGCCGAGGAGCGTGCCCGCGTCGCGCGCGAGATCCACGACGGGCTCGCGCAGTACCTCTTCGCCGTCTCGACCCACGCGTCCATGCTCGAGACCGGCGCCGACCCGGCGGTGATCCTGCCGCAGCTGAAGGCCGCGGCGCTCGCAGCGCAGCAGGAGGCGCGCTACGCGATCCTCGCGCTGTCCTCGGCCGCGGGCCGCGCGCCGTTCGACGCTGCACTCCGCCGCTACGTCGACGTGCTCACCGCAGACGGCGGCCTCGAGGTCGAGCTCGAGATCGACCCGGCGATCCGCCTCGGGCCGGACGAGCAGATCGAGCTGTTCCGCATCGTCCAGGAAGGCCTCGCAAACGCCCGCAAGCACGCCGGCGCCGCGCACGCCTGGGTGCAGATCGGCGAGCGCGCCGGCGCACGCTACGTCTCGGTGCGTGACGACGGCGCGGGCTTCGAGCCCGACGAAGGCGGCGCCGGACAGGGGCTCTCGAACATGCGGGATCGGGCCGCGTCGATCGGCGGCGCACTTTCGCTGCGCTCGTCGCCGGGCTCCGGCACCGCACTCGAAGTCGTCCTCCGCGCTTAGCGGCCACCCGGCCAGGGAACGCAGCGCGCATGAGCACGCGCGAGCGCGTCGTCACGGCAATCGAGGCGCGGGTGATCGAGGCGGAGAAGCTGCTGGCAGAGGCGGTCGACGCCGACGAGCATGCGCGCCTCTCGATCCTCATCACCGGCTGGTGCCGTGGCATCGCCGGCGCGCTCGAGGAGATCGCGGTCGAGCTCGACGAGCAGCGGCGCGAACGACACGAGCCGTAACTAGTCTGCGCACATGCGGGTCTTGTGGGCGAAGGCGCCGTTCGTCCTGCGCCACCATCCCGCGATTCTCGCCGCGATCGTCGTCCTGTCGGTGCTCGTCGCGCTTGCGGCATCGTCACCGCCGCTCGTGCAAGCGGGCGTCGCGAGCGAGTCGCTGAAGTCGCAGCTGCGCGACCTCTCTCCACTCGCCACCGGATTCGAGGTCACGGTGCCGTTCGGCTCGCTGGCGGGCGACGCGGGCCGGAGGGCGTCGGCGGGGCGCTTCGCGCGCTCGATCCCGTATCTCGGGAAGCCGGTGCTCTCGTCGTCGTTCTTCGCGGAGCTCGACAGCGTCCCGGTCCGCCCCCTCGCGCGCGACGGCGCGATCGCGCACGTCCATCACCTGACGACCACGCGCGGCAAGGGCATCTGGATCCCCAACTCGATCGCCACGGCGCTGCACCTCCGTCCCGGCGACAGCGTCCCGCTCACCGAGTTCTCGAACGCACTCCACGCACCGGTCGTCCGGCTGCGCATCGCGGGGATCTACCGCGAGCTCGACGCCGACGAGGGCAATCCCTACTGGCAGAACTGGGTGCAGGACATCCGCCCGTTGAGCGCCGACGCAAACCCGCCACCCCCGTTCGTCCTGATGGACTACGCGACCTTCCAACACGCCGCGCGTGTGCTCAGGCAGACGAGCACCGAGAACCGCTTCGAGTTCCCGGTCGAGCCTGCGGGCATCACCCTCGTCGGCGCAAAGCAGCTGCTGCGCAAGTTCAACGCCCTCGGCGGCGAGCTTCGCCACGGCGCGCAAGGCTCCGCGCTCGGCTGCGGCGTCGTCCCGTGCACGACGAACTCGCTGCTCTCGTCGGCGGTGCTGATCGCTCAGCACGACGTCGCAGGCGTCTCGCCGACCGTGTCGCTCCTCTCGGACTGCAGCCTCGTCATCACGCTCGGGCTCTGCGTCGCCGGCGGCATCTTCCTCGTGCGGCGGCGTCGCGACGAGGCGTGGGCGCTCTTCAGCCGCGGCGAGGCGGCGGCGACGTTCGCAGCGCGTGCCGCACTGGAGACGCTGCTTCCCGCGGTCGCGGGCGCGGCCGTCGGCCTCGGGCTCGCCCTGCTCGCCTTGTCCTCGCTCGCCCCCGGCGGAACGATCAGCGGGTCGACGGTCTCGAGCGGCGCGTACCGCGCGGCGATCGCCGCCGCGGCGACGATCCTCGCGGTGACGCTCGGCGTTGCCGCCTCCTATCCACGGCGTGAGCGGCCGCCGCGGCGGCGCCGGATCCGGGCGGTGCCGTGGGAGCTCGCACCGTTCGCAGCGGCGGTGGCGGTGTTCGTGCTCGTCCTCACGGGCGGCGGCCTCGCTCACGACTCGAGCGGCGCGTCGTATCCGCGGCTCGAAGTCTTCCTGCTGCCCGTGCTCGCCGTCGCCGCGATCGCCGGAGCCGCGGCGCGCGCCGCGCGCCGTTCGCTGCACACGCGCCGCACACCGCGCCGCCCGTGGCTGCTCCTCTCCATGCGGCGGCTCGGCGTTGCGCGCGGCCTGCTCGTCGCGGTGGTCGTCGGCACGGCCGCAGCCGCAGGCACGTTCGCGTACGCATCGACGCTGTCGGCGTCGCTGTCGCGCAGCATCGCCGACAAGGCGTATGTCGCCAACGGCAGCGACGTGCAGGCGTTCGTCGATCCGCACTTCAAGCTCTACACGCGCTTCCCGTTTCCCATCGCGCTCGTCGAGGTGGACGAGCTCGACGTCACCCTGCCGTCCGGACAGGCGATCGATCTGATCGCGGGCGACCCGGCTGCCCTCGCCCGCACGCTGCACGGCTGGCAGTCCGACCCACGTCCGCTCCTCGCGAAGCTCGCGGACGATCCCGCCGGGACGCTCGACGCGATCGCGACACCCGGCGCTCCGAGCATGAGCTCGATTCTCGACCAGGGCGCGCGCATCCCCGTGCACATCGTCGGGCACACGATCGTTCCCGGCGTGAGCGCGGGGCGGCCGGGCATTCTCGTTTCCCGCGCAGCGCTCGCCGGCTTCGCGCACCGGGATCACTTCCTCGAGCCGGCGCTCAGCGCGACCGGCTTGCTGTGGGCCCGCGGGAACGCGAAGACGATCGCAGCGGCGATCGTCCCGTCCAACCTCGAGCCCGACTATCTGACGACGCCGAAGCACATCTACGACGACCCGTCGGTCGCCGCCACCGAACGCAGCTATCGCTACGTGCGCCTGATCGGCGCCGCTGCGGCGGTGCTCTCGCTCGTCGCGCTGCTGCTCTACCTGCAGGCACGGCAGCAGTCGCAGCTGATCGCAACCGCGCTCGCGCGGCGCATGGGGCTGACGCGTCGGGCCGACGTGCTCGCAGTCGCGGTCGAAGCGGCGGCGATCGTCGGCTTCGCGGCGATCGTCGGCGTCGCCGTCGCCGCCGCAACCGCGCGGCCGGTCGTGCACCACGTCGACGGTCTCGCGCAGTACGCGCCGGGCGCGAGCTACGCCGTCCCGTGGAGCGTGCTCGTCGTCGCAGTGGCGATCGGAGTTGCCGTCGCTGCGGCCCTCGGCGCCGCCGCGGTGGCCATCGCGAGCCGGTCGGATGCGGCGAAGGAGCTGCGCGTTGCCTGACGCCGTCGCCTGCCGCGGCCTCTGGCGCCGGTACCGGACGCCGACCGGCTGGGTCGACGCGCTCGTCGACGTCGACCTCACCTTCGCAGCCGGCACACTGGGCGCGCTCGTCGGACCGTCGGGCTCGGGCAAGTCGACCTTGCTGCGCGTCCTCGCCGGCATCGATCCCGCCGACCGCGGAGAGGCGTGCGTTGCCGGCAACGACGTCGCCGGGATGCGCAGCGGTGCGTTGCGCGCGCACCGGCGGAACACCGTCGCGTACATCGCGCAGCGCGCGGCCGCGAATCTCATCCCACATCTCACCGTGCGCGAGCAGCTCGCGGACGCGAGCGTCGCCGCCGCGCTCGGCCTCGAGCACCGCCTCGACGCGCGCGCACGCGAGCTGTCCGGCGGCGAGCAGGCCCGGGCGGCGCTCGCAGTCGGTCTCGCGCGCGGGACGCCGATCGTGCTCGTCGACGAGCCGACGGCCGAGCTCGACCGCGGGTCGGCCGAGGCGGTGACCGCCGCGCTCGAGTCGGCGGTCGCAGCGGGCCGGACGGTGATCGTCGCCACGCACGATCCCGATCTCGTCGCGCTCGCGGATACGCGCATCGAGCTGATGCAGGCGCACACGCACGGCGATGCGTCGCCCCCGCCTCCGCCGCGCCAGGGCGAACCGGTCATCGCCGCGCGCGATCTGACCAAGCGTTACGCCGGCCGCGCCGTCGTCGACGGAGTGAACCTCGAACTGCGGCCCGGCGAGCTCGGCGTGCTGCTCGGCCGCTCGGGCTCGGGCAAATCGACCCTGCTGATGGTGCTCGCCGGGTTCATCGCCCCCGACAGCGGGACGATGCGGACGCCCGGCCGGAGCTGGCAGGAGACGGCATACCTGCCGCAGCGCTTCGGACTCCTACCGGAGCTGTCGGTCGCTGAGAACGTCGCGCTGCCCGCGCGTCTGACCGGCGCGCCCGACGACGTCGCGCCGCTCCTCGAGGCGCTCGGCCTGGACGGGCTCGGCGACCGCCTTCCCGCCGAGACCTCGATCGGCCAGCAACAGCGGACCGCGCTCGCCCGGGCGATCGCGCCCGGCCCGGCCGCGCTTCTCGTCGACGAGCCGACGTCGCATCAGGACGCTGCGTCGGCCGAGCTCGCATGGGACGCGCTCACCGCCGCCTGCGCCGCGGGCACTGCGTGTCTCGTCGCAACGCATGACGAAGCCGCGACCGCGCGAGCGCATCGCGTGTGGCGGATCGAGGACGGGCGAATCGTCTAGGGCTCGGCGCGCGCGGCGAGCCCGCGCACGATCACGTCGAGCCCGAACTCGAAGCGCGCATCCTCCGCCTCGTCCGGCGAGAGCAGCTCGTCGATCATGCTCGCGAGCACGGGGAACTGATCCGCGGGCAGCTGCCGGTAGTACGCGTCCAGACGCTCGAAGTACTCCGGCTCGCGCACCATCCGCTCCGAGAACAGGCTGAACTCGTACGCGCTCGTCGTGACGAACTGCGGCAGCAGGTCGGCGGCGTAGCCGGCCACCTGCGGCGGCAGCCCACCCGCGCGGAAGATCGCAAGGAGACGGTCGACGAGGCGAACGATGTTCGGCCCGGTCGGGATGTTCGCCACGCTCGCGCCCGCGAGGTCGCGATGCGCGAGGAACGCCGTGCGCGTGGCGCGCATCACGTCCTTCACCTGCTCCTGCCAGCGCGCCGGATCCGGATCGGGCACGTCGATCCCGGCGGCGACGCGGTCGATCACGAGCTGCAACACCTCGTCCTTGCCGGAGACGTGGCTGTACAGCGCCGACGCATGACAGCCGAGCTCCTCGGCGAGCCGGCGCATCGAGAGGCCGTCCAGCCCTTCCGCGTCGACCACGCGCAGCGCCGCGTCGGTGATCCACTCGCGCGTGAGCGCCGGCCGCAGCGGCGCCTTGAACGACGACCAGGGCGGCTCGGGCAGGTTTGACATGAACACCATTCTAATGTTAGAACACTGTTCAGTCATAAGAACAGTGTTAAGGAGACGCCATGTCCGCCCTCGCCCTGCCCGACCTCTCAACCACCGACGCCCATCCGCTCCGCTGGCGGATCCTCGCCGTCATCCTGGCCGTCGAGGTCATGGACCTGCTCGACGGCACGATCGTCAACGTCGCCCTCCCCGCCATCCGGACCCACCTCGGCGCGAGCACGACCGAGCTGCAGTGGGTGGCCGGCGGCTACGCGCTCACCTTCGCCGTCGGGCTCGTCACCGGCGGCCGCCTCGGCGACATCGTCGGGAGGCGCCGGATGTTCCTGCTCGGCGTCGCCGGCTTCACGGTCGCCTCCGCGCTCTGCGGCGCGGCGTCCGATCCGGCGATGCTGATCGTCTGCCGCCTCGTCCAGGGGCTGTTCGCAGCCTCGATGATCCCGCAGGGCTTCGGCATCGTTCGCCAGGTCTTCCCGGAGGACGAGCTGCCGAAGGCGTTCGGGATGTTCGGCCCGGTGATCGGCGGCAGCGCCGTCCTCGGTCCGGTGATCGGCGGCCTGCTCGTCGACGGGAACCTGTTCGGCGCGGGCTGGCGGATGATCTTCCTCGTCAACGTGCCGCTCGGGATCGCCGCCCTCGCCGGCGGGTCACGGCTTCTGCCCGAGTCGCGTGCGGCCGTGCGGCCGACGCTCGACCTGACGGGCGCCGCGCTGATCAGCGCCTCGCTCGGCCTGATCGTCTATCCGCTGATCGAGGGACGGACGCTCGGGTGGCCGGCATGGACATACGCGATGATCGCCGCGGGCCTCGCCGTGCTCGTCGTGTTCATCGCGGTCGAGCTGCGGCGCGAGCATCGGAACGTGTCGCCGCTGATCACGATGTCGCTGTTCGGCAAGCGCGCCGTCTCGGCCGGGCTCGGCACGATCCTCGTCTTCTTCGGCGGGATGATCGGGCTGATGTTCACGTTCTCGATCTACCTCCAGCTCGGGTTCGGCTACAGCGCGATCGCGGCCGGCGTCGCGTTCATGCCGTGGGCGGCGGGGACTGCCGTGGGCGCCGGTCTCGGCGCCGGGGTGCTCACGCCGAAGTTCGGCCGGCACGCCCTGCACGCCGGACTCGTGCTGATGGGCGCCGGCATCGCAGGCATGCTCGCGGTCGTCGCGACCTCGACGCACCACGTCTCGCTGCTCGCGCTCGCGGGCCCGGAGTTCCTCGCGGGCGCCGGCATGGGCGCCGTGCTCGCGCCGCTCTTCAGCTTCATCCTCGCGGGTGTGGACGACGCCGAGGTCGGCTCGGCCTCGGGCGTCTTGAACGCGGTGCAGCAGCTCGCCGGTGCGGCCGGCATCGCGCTGATCGGGACGCTGTTCTTCTCGGTCGGCTCGAAGCACGGCTTGGCGACGGCGTTCGACCGTTCGCTCTGGGTCGAGCTCGGCGCGATCACCGGCTGTGTGCTGCTCGTGCTCCTGCTGCCGATGACCGCCCGCGCCGAGGAGTTCTGAGCTGCCACGACGCTGAGGTCACCGCCGTCGCCGCGAGCACGAGGACGACGGCGGTGACCGCCACGGTGAGCGAGAACCACACGTCGAGCACGCCGGTGGCGATCACCGAGGAGGCGACGAGGAAGTAGATGCAGGCGATGAACGCCGCGGTCACCTCGCCGCGGCGTTCGTCCGGTGCGAGCTCGTTCAGCTCCTGCTGCGCGTTCAGGAACCCGAACCCGTGACCGACGCCGGCGAGGAGCGCACCGGCGACGAGCAGCACGATCGAGTGCAGCGGTGCGGCGAGCGCGAGCGCGACGAGCCCGAACGCGAGCGCGACGAGCCCGGCGGCCTGCGAGCCTCGGACCCCGTGACGGATCCGCTGCAGGACGAGCTGGGTGACGAAGGACGCCGCGAGCGCGAGCGCGGAGATCGCGCTGAGCACGGCAAGGTTGTGCGAGCCGATCACCGATCCGGCATACGACGGGACGATCGAGAGGTACAGCGCGACAGCCGCCCACACCGTCGCCGCGGTCAGCCCGACGCGAAGGAACGGTCCGAGGAGCTCGCGCGGCACGCGCGGCGGCTGGATGCGCCAGGGCTCCCGGTCGGCGTTGCCCTCATCGGGGATGCGAAGGACGACCGCGGCCGCGACGAACGTTGCGGCGAGACCGACGACGTACGGGAGGCGCAATGGATCCGGCGCCCACTGCGCGAGCAGACCGGCCACCAACGGGCCTGCCGCGCTACCGCCCGCTTGTGCGAGCCCGGCGAACATCGCGGCGCGCCGCCGGTCGGCTTGCGGATCGAGCTCGACGAGCGCCGCCGTCGCAGCGCCGCTGATCATCCCGACGGCGAGCCCCTGGAGACCGCGTGCGACGAAGAGCCACGCGACGTTCTGCGCCGCGAGGAAGACCGCAAGCCCCACCGCTGCCGTCGCGAGCCCCGTGAGGATCACCGGCCGTCGCCCCCACGCGTCCGACAGCCGGCCGAACAGGATGAGCGCCGGCACCAGCACGACGGCGTACGTCGCGAACACCGCTGTCAGCACGAGGCTCGAGAACCCGAAGCGGTCGGCGTACACCGCGTAGAGCGGCGTCGCGAGGTTCGCTCCCGCCATCAGGACGAGCCAGGCACCCCAGACGCGCGTCATGAAGGTCCGCTACCTGCGACAGACGAGGCGCAAACGCTCTCTCGACCTCGAGTAGAGGTTGAGCAAACGTCTCCTCCGTCCGTCCCGGGCGATACGGTCGCGCCGGTCGCATGCGCCGGTTTCTCCTGCTCCCCGTCATCGTGCTCGCCGCCGGCTGCGGCTCGAAAGCCGCCGCTCCTCCCGCGGTCTCGACGCCGACGTTGCGCACGACCACCTCGGCGACAACGACCACGACGACGCCGGCAACCACTGTCAGGAAGCCGAAACCGCCGCCGAAGCTCGTCACCGTGTACTCGACGGCGGGCATCGGCGCGAAGACGACGAAGGCGATCGCCGCGCCGCCGAAGTGGCAGCTCCAGTGGGGCTGGACCTGCCACGGAAAGAAGGGCTCGTTCGCGGTCACGGCCAAGGGCGGCTCGGCCGGGGCGGGCAAGCGGCTCCTCAGCCAGGTCGGGATCGGCGGCGGCGGCCAGCGGGCGTTCCCGGTCAGCGGCACCTTTTCGCTCACGGTGCAGGCAAAAGCCGGCTGCCCGTGGACGTTGAAGATCGTCAAGTAACACGCTTCAGCGGTCGATACGGCTCTCACCGTGTCGAAGCTCGGTCTGCAGCCGCGTGCGGCCATCATCGCCGTCGCCCTCCTGGGCGTGGCGCTCGCCGCCGGAGTCGCCCTCACCGGGTCGGTTAGACCTGCCTATGCCTCCACGGTCTTCTACGTCTCCGAACAGAGCGGCGACGACAACAACGACTGCTCGTCGGCCGGCACCGCGTGCGCGACCATCCAGCACGCGATCGACCTCGCCGGCAGCGTGAGCGGCGACGTCACGATCAACGTCGCTTCCGGCGCGTATCCCGGTAACGGCACCGCGCCGGTGATCACCGTCCCGGACTCGGCCTCGTACTCGTCGCTGAAGATCGTCGGGCCCGGCGCGGCGATCACCGGCGCTGACATGACGGCGCCGGGACCGGTTGTCTCGATCGGTGACGTTCCGACCGAGCTCGACGACCTCTCGATCGGCGACGCGAACCAACAGAGCAGCGGCGACCCGGCAATCGCGACGACGGGCTCGTCGCCGAGCCTGACCCTCGACGGCGTCTACATCCGCCACAACGACGCGAGCTTCGGTGGAGGGCCGACGGCGGTCGGCGGCATCGACCAGAGCGCGCTCGGCGGAACGCTCACCGTCAAGAACTCGACGTTCGACGACAACGTCGGCGTACAGGCGGGCGCAATCGCAAGCGCCGGGACGCTCACGCTCGTGAACGACACCTTCTACGACAACAGCGCGAGCGGCGACGACGGCGTCGCAGTCCTCGCCGGCACAGCCTCGATCACCGCCAGCACGTTCGCAGACAGTGACGGCAGCGCCACGGACGTCATCGGAGCCGATGCGTCGACAACGGTGAGCGATTCGATCCTCGCCGGCAACAACGGTGCGCCCGAATGCGGCGGCACCTCCGGAGTCACCGACGGCGGCAACAACCTCACCGACGACGCAAGCTGCAACTTCGCCGGGACGACCACCGACCCGAGCACGATCTACAACGGCGGCGGCCCGGATCTCGAGGACAACGGCGGGCCGACGAAGACGATCGCGATCGACCCGGCGGGGCCGGCAGTCGGCTCCGGCGGCAGCTGCCCCGCGACCGACGAGCGCGGCGTCCCGCGGCCGGGCTCAGGGTGCGACGTCGGCGCCTACCAGTACACCTCCGGCACGCCGACCGTCACCGGGATCTCGCCGCTCGGCGGCCGCGCGAGCGGCGGCGACACGGTCACGATCACCGGCAGCAGCTTCGAAGCCGTGCCGAGCTCGCTGGACCGGGTGAAGTTCGGCACCGCCAACGCCACGAACGTGACGATCGTCAACGACTCGACGATCACCGCGACCTCACCGTCGGGCACCGACACTGTCGACGTCACCGTCGACGGCTCGTCGACCTCGACGGCCGACCAGTTCACCTACGACTCCACGCCGACCGTCACGGCAGTCTCGCCGACCGGCGGCAAGGCAGCGGGTGGCGACACGGTAACCGTCACCGGCAACGGCTTCTTCACCGCGACCGGCGTCACCGTCGGCGGGGCGAGTGCGACCAACGTGCATGCCAACTCGGACACGTCGCTCACCTTCACGACGCCCCCAGGCACCCCGTCTGCCACGCCCGTGCACGTGATCGTCACGAACTCGAGCGGCAGCTCGCAGGGCGACAGCAACTCGGAGTTCACCTATGACACCACCCCGACCGTCGTCTCGGTGTCGCCGGCCTTCGGCGCGGCCGGCGGCGGCAAGCAGGTCACGATCCAGGGCACCGGCTTCGCGACCGCCTCGGCCGTCGACTTCGGCGGCATCGACGCCTCCAGCTTCACCATCGATTCCGACAACCAGATCACGGCGACCGCGCCGGCCGATCCCTCAGGCGGGATCGTCGACATCACCGTCACGAACGGCAGCGGCACCTCCGCCACCTCGAGCAGCGACACATTCGTCTACGACGCGCAGCCGACGGTGACGAGCGTCTCTCCGGGCGCGGGCGCCGTCGCGGGCGGCGCGTCGATCACGATCATGGGCACCGGGTTCCTCGACGTCTCTGGTGCGGGCGGTGTCCAGGTCGGCGGAACGGACGCGACGAGCTACAACATCGTCTCCGACACGGAGATCACCGCGACGACGCCCGCCGGATCGGGCGGCAGCGCCGACGTGACCGTGACGAACGAGATGGGCACGTCGCCCACGAACGCGAGCGACAAGTTCGTCTACGACGACACCCCGACTGTCACCTCGGTGTCGCCCGCTGCGAGCGGGATCGCGGGCGGCGCCTCCGTCACGATCCACGGCACCGGCTTCCTCGACGTCTCCGGTCCGGCCGGCGTGAAGTTCGGCTCCACCGACGCGGCCGGCTACAGCGTCGTCTCGGACACGCAGATCACGGCGACCGCCCCGGCCGGGAGCGCTGGCGTTGTCGACGTGCACGTGAAGAACGAGACCGGCACGTCGCCGGCGAACGCGAACGACCAGTTCACGTACGACGGCACACCGACCGTCACCGCCGTCTCACCCGGCGCCGGCGCGGCGGCGGGCGGCGACACGATTACAATCACCGGCACCGGCTTCCTGACCGCGACCGGCGTCACGATCGGCGGCGCGAGCGGCACGGGCCTGCACGTCGACTCGGACACGTCGCTGACGGTGACCTCGCCCTCCGGCACCGCGAGCGGCAATCCCGTGCACATCCCGGTCACGAACACGACCGGCACCTCGGCGGGCACGAACGCCGACGCGTTCGTCTACGACACGACGCCCACGGTCACGAGCATCTCGCCGACGGCCGGTAACGCGGCCGGCGGAGACACGGTGACCGTCACCGGCACCGGCTTCCTGACGGCGACCGGCGTGACAGTCGGGGGCGCGGCGGCAACGTCGCTCCACGTCGTCTCCGACACGGCGCTGACGATTCACACGCCCGCCGGCACGGCGTCCGGATCGCCCGTGGACCTCCTCGTCACGAACTCGAGTGGCACTTCGAGCGGCACGGCCGCGGACGGCTTCACCTACGACACGACCCCGACCGTGACCTCCGTCGCTCCCGAGGCCGGCGCAAGCGTCGGCGGCGACACGGTGACGATCGACGGCACCGGCTTCGCCAGCGCGACCGCCGTGCGGTTCGGCAGCACGGCGGCATCCTCGTTCACCGTCGTCTCGGACACGCAGATCACCGCGACGTCCCCGGCGCACACGAGCGGCGCGGTGCACGTGACGGTCACGAACACCGCCGCAACGTCGACTCCGACGGCGAGCGACCTGTTCTTCTACGACGGCGTGCCGACCGTCACCGGCATCGCGCCCGCGTCCGGGCGTGTCGCGGGCGGCACCAGCGTCACGATCACCGGCACCGGCTTCCTCGCGGTCTCCGGCCCGGCCGGGGTGAAGTTCGGCGCCAACGATGCGTCGAGCTACACGGTCGACACGGATACGCAGATCACGGCGACGTCGCCGGCTGGAAGCGGCGGCCCCGCACATGTCACGGTCACGAACGGAAGCGGAACGTCGACGACCTCCGGGAGCGACGTCTTCACCTACGACGCGCTTCCGTCCGTCACCGCGCTCGCCCCGATCGCCGGCTCCACAGCGGGCGGAACGAGCGTCACCATCACCGGCTCGAACTTCTCCGACGTCTCCGGGCCTGCTGCGGTGCAGTTCGGCGGCGTCGACGCGACCGGCTACAGCGTCGACTCGGACAGCCAGATCACGGCAACCGCCCCGGCCGGCTCGCCTGGCTCGGTCGACGTAACGATCACGAACGAAAGCGGCACGTCTGCGATCTCGGGCGACGACGTCTTCACATACGACGACCCGCCCACCGTCACGGCGGTTGCCCCCGCGGCCGGCAAGGCGGCGGGCGGCTTCACGGTGACCGTCACCGGCACCGGGTTCCTCTCCGCAACCGGCGTCACGTTCGGGGGTGTCTCGGGCACAGGTGTGAACGTCACCTCCGACACGTCCCTCACCGTGACCGCGCCGGCGCACATGGGCTCGCCGACCCCGGTCGACGTCGTCGTGACGAACGTTGCCGGCAGCTCCGCCACTTCGAACGCCGACCACTTCACCTATGACACGACACCGACCGTCACCGCGGTCGCACCCGTCGCCGGCAAGGCGGGCGGCGGCACGAGCGTCGCCGTCACGGGAACAGGCTTTCTCACCGCGACCGGCGTGACCTTCGCCGGTGTCGCCGGCAGCTCGCTGAACGTCGTGTCCGACACGTCGCTCACCGTGACGGCGCCCGCGCACTCGGCGTCTGCAACGCCGGTCGACGTCGTCGTGGCGAACACCACCGGCTCGTCGGCGACCTCGAGCGCGGACGAGTTCACGTACGACACGACACCGACCGTGACATCCGTCTCGCCGAGCGCCGGCAAGGCGGCCGGCGGCGACACGGTGACGATCCACGGCACCGGCTTCTACGACACGACGGGCGTCGCCTTCGGCGAGACCGCTGTCTCGAGCTACACCGTCGACTCCGACTCCCAGATGACGGTGACGGTTCCCGCAGGCACTGCGTCGTCGACGCCGGTCGACGTCGTCGTCACGAACAACACCGGCTCGTCGGCGACGTCGAACGCCGACCACTACACGTATGACGGCACGCCGACGGTCACCGCCGTGTCGCCGGGCGCCGGGCGCGCCGCCGGCGGCACGAGCGTCACCGTCACGGGCACCGGCTTCCTGACCGCGACGGGCGTGACGTTCGGCGGCACGGCGGCCACCGGGTTGAGCATCGTCTCCGACACGCAGCTCACCGTCACGGCTCCCGCGGGCACGCCGTCCGCGACGCCGGTGGACGTGGTCGTCACGAATGCGACCGGTTCGTCGGCGACCGGAAGCTCCGACGAGTTCACGTACGACACGACGCCGACCGTGGCCACGGTCACGCCCGCTGCCGGCAAGGCGGCAGGCGGTGACTCGGTGACCCTGACGGGCACCGGATTCCTCTCCGCGACCGGCGTGAAGTTCGGCGGCATCGCGGCGACCGGGCTCGACGTCGTGTCCGACTCGATCCTCACCGTGACTGCGCCGGCCGGAACTGCGTCGACGACACCGGTCGACGTCCTCGTCACGAACACGAGCGGCACCTCGTCGGCCACCGGCGCAGACCACTTCACCTACGACGGCACGCCGACGGTCACCGCCGTCTCGCCCGCCACGGGCAAGGCGGCCAGCGGCACGAGCGTCACCGTCACCGGCACCGGCTTCCTGACCGCCTCGGGCGTCACCTTCGGCGGCACCCCCGGCACGTCGCTCGATGTCGTCTCCGACACGCAGCTCACCGTGACCGCACCCGCACACTCGGCGTCGGCGACACCCGTCGACGTGGTGGTCACGAACGAGACCGGATCGTCGGCGACGACGAACGCCGATCACTTCGTCTACGACACGACTCCCACCGTGACGTCGATCTCGGCGACCGACGGCCCGCTCGGCGGCGGCACGTCGGTCACCATCCACGGCACCGGCCTCGCCGACACGACCGGGGTCGTGTTCGGCGCTGTGCCCGCCACCTTCACCGTCGTGTCGGACACGCAGGTGAACGCAACCTCGCCCGCGCAGTCGTCGGGCGGGGTGGTCGACATCACCGTCGGCAACACGTCGGGCAACTCGTCGCCGGTTGCCGCCGACGAGTTCACCTACGACGACGTCCCGACCGTCACGAGCGTGTCGCCCGTCGCCGGCAAGGCGGGCGGCGGCACGAGCGTCACCGTCACGGGCACGGGTTTCCTGACCGCGACCGGAGTGACGTTCGGCGGCAATGCCGGCGCCTCGCTGAACATCGTCTCCGACACGCAGCTCACCGTGACCGCGCCCGCGCACGCCGCGTCGCCCACGCCGGTCGACGTCGTCGTCACGAACCCGACCGGCTCGTCGCCGACCTCGGCCGCCGACCACTTCGTCTACGACACGACTCCCACGGTCACGTCGGTGTCGCCGGCGTTCGGCCCACTCGCCGGAGGCACCACCGTGACGATCACGGGAACGGGCTTCACCGACGCGAACACGGTCAAGTTCGGCGCGCTGAACGCGAGCGGTTACACGGTCGACTCCGACACGCAGATCACCGCGACGTCGCCCGCCCAGGCGAGCGGCGGCGTGGTCGACGTGACGGTGGCGAACACGAGCGCGACGTCGAGCACGGGCGCCGCCGACCACTTCGCGTACGACGCCGCGCCGACGGTCACTGCGCTCTCGGTGCATGCAGGCAAGGCAGCGGGCGGCACGACCGTGACGGTGACGGGTACCGGCTTCCTCACGGCCACCGGCGTGACGTTCGGCGGCACTCCCGGCACCTCGCTCAACGTCGTGTCCGACAGCTCGCTCAGCGTGGTCGCGCCGGCGGGAAGCGGCACCGTCGACGTCGTCGTCGCGAACTCGACCGGCTCGTCGCCGACGTCGGCCGCCGACGACTTCACCTACGACGGAACGCCGATGGTCACCGGCGTCTCGCCAGGCGCAGGGAAGGCTGCGGGCGGAACGACGGTCACGGTGACGGGCACCGGCTTCCTGACCGCGACCGGCGTCACCTTCGGCGGCGTGGCAGGGACCTCTCTCGACGTCACCTCCGACGGCTCGCTCACCGTGGTCGCGCCCGCGGGCAGCGGCACCGTCGACGTCGTCGTCGCGAATACCACCGGCGCCTCACCGACCTCGGGCTCGGACAGCTTCACGTACGACACGACGCCGACGGTCACCGCGGTGTCGCCGGTCGCCGGCTCGACAGGCGGCGGCACGTCGGTGACGATCACGGGCACCGGGTTCCTGACCGCGACCGGGGTCAGCTTCGGCGGAACGAGCGCAGCGGGCTTCAGCGTCGACTCCGACACGCAGATCACCGCAACCTCGCCGGTGAAGACGGCGGGCCAGGTGCACGTGCAGGTGACGAACTCGACCGGCACATCCACGGCGAGCGGGAGCGATCACTTCACCTTCGACACGGCGCCAACCGTGACCGCTGTCTCGCCGAGCGCCGGGCCGGCAGCAGGCGGGACGAGCGTCACGATCACGGGCACTGGCTTCCTCACCGTCTCCGGAGCCGCCGGTGTCGAGTTCGGCGGCGTCGACGCGACGAGCTACACGGTCGACTCGGACACGCAGATCACCGCGACTACCCCCGCGGCCTCCGCCGGCACGGTCGACGTCACCGTCACGAGCGGCAACGGCACGTCGTCCGCGACGGCGGCCGACCACTTCACCTATGACGCGGCGCCGAGTGTCACAGCGGTCTCACCGGGTGAGGGACCGGACGGCGGCGGCACGACGGTGACTGTCACCGGCACCGGGTTCCTGACTGCGACCGGCGTCACGTTCGACGGCACTGCGGGAACCTCGTTGCACGTGACCTCCGACACATCGCTCACGATCGTCGCGCCCGCCGGCACCGCATCCGCCACGCCGGTCGACGTCGTCGTCACCAATCCGAGCGGCTCGTCCGCAACTTCGAGCGCCGACCACTACACCTACGACGCGCAGCCCACCGTGACGTCGGTCTCGCCGGGTGCCGGCCGGGCGGCGGGGGGCACGACGGTAACGCTCACCGGCACCGGCTTCCTCACCGCGACCGGCGTCAGGTTCGGCGCGACGAGCGCCTCGTTCGCGGTCGACTCCGACACGCAGATCACCGCAACCGCGCCGGCACACTCGGCGGGAACGGTGGACGTCACGGTGTCGAGCTCGAGCGGCACGTCGTCGACGGGCGCCGCAGACACGTTCACGTACGACACGACGCCGACCGTCACCGCGGTGTCGCCCTCCGCCGGCAACGCGGGCGGCGGCGATGTCGTCACCGTGACCGGCACCGGCTTCCTGACCGCGACGTCGGTCAGCTTCGGCGGGGTCGTCGGCAGCTCGCTGACGGTCGACTCCGACACCTCGCTCACCGTCACGGCCCCCAGCGGTGTGGCATCGTCGACGCCGGTCGACATCGTCGTCACCAACACGGCCGGCTCCTCGGCGACCACGAGCGCGGATCACTACACCTACGACGGAACGCCCGCCGTGACATCCGTCTCGCCCGCGTTCGGAGCGCTGGCGGGCGGCACGATCGTGACGGTCCACGGCACCGGCTTCCTGACCGCGACGGGCCTCCACTTCGGCGCGAACGCGGCGACCGGCGTCACGATCGTGTCCGACACACAGCTGACCGCGACCGCGCCGGCGCAGTCGTCCGGTGGCGTCGTCGACGTCACGGTCACGAACGCGGCCGGCACCTCGCCCACCGGCGCGTCTGACCACTTCACCTACGACGGCACGCCGACCGTCTCAGCGGTCTCGCCGGCGATCGGCAACGCTGCGGGCGGCTCGACCGTGACCGTGACCGGCACCGGCTTCCTGACTGCGACCGGCGTGAAGTTCGGCACGACCAGCGCAACGGGCGTCACCATCGTGTCCGACACACAGCTGACTGCGACTGCGCCGAATCACTCCGCCGGCCAGGTCGACGTGACCGTGACGAACTCGACGGGCACGTCCGCGACGAACGGCTCCGACCAGTTCACGTATGAGAACGCCGCGACGGTCAGCGGCGTGTCGCCGCAGAGCGGTACGACGACCGGCGGCACGTCTGTGACCGTCACCGGCACCGGCTTCCTCGACGCAAGCGCCGTTACGTTCGGCGGCGTCGCAGCGACGGGCTTCTCGATCGACTCGGCGACGCAGATCACCGCCACTGCGCCCGCGCACGCCGCGGGCAACGTCGACGTGGTCGTGACGAACGGCGTCGGCTCGTCCACCACGTGGGCCGCGGACACGTTCACCTACGGCGTGCCGGCGGTGACCGCACTCTCGACGCGATCGGCCGGGACTGCCGGCGGGGGCAGCGTGACGATCACCGGCAGCCGGTTCCTGCACGCAACCGGCGTCGAGTTCGGCTCGACGAGCGCCTCGTTCTCGGTGGTCTCGGACACGCAGATCACGGCGACCGTGCCGGCGGGCTCGGCGGGCGTCGTCGACGTGACGGTGCTCGATGCCGCGGGCGCGTCCGCCACGAACGGGGCCGACACATTCACGTACGACACCACGCCGACGGTCGCGTCGGTCTCGCCGGCGATCGGCAGCGCAGCCGGAGGCACGACCGTCACGATCACCGGCACCGGCTTCCTGACCGC